>ERZ825670.580-NODE-580-length-47941-cov-52.754396_pt1 | contig 47941 bp, 51 predicted proteins | sample MGYA00519929_ERZ825670 | MGnify/ENA primary metagenome ERZ825670 (study PRJEB31778, sample SAMEA3449207) | human gut metagenome | biome: human gut; feature: human-associated habitat; material: faeces | place: United Kingdom | collected 2010/2012 ...
CACTTGTCATCATAATCTCCCAAATAAGCCTTTTTTGCTTTTTCAAGTAAAGTAGCATGCTCTTTGGCTAATTTAGGTATCGCCCATTCAGCAGCCTGATCTTTTGAGCAAATTCTACCGGAAGAGGATGTCAGCCACATTCTGGCTAAAGTTAAAATCACATTGTGTTCGTCACCTTCAATGCTAGCTATCAACCCGGGTAAGGATTCTTTAATCGCCCTTCGAATATCTGTCATTGGTACAGGCTCAATCACTTCTGTTGCCTCTGGTCCGAAAAGGTTAATACTATTTTCTCTTAATTGAGATAAAAGAATTGCTAAATCGGGATCATAAGTTGGCTCAGGAATTGCTCCCTTATCAAACTGCTCCCTTAGCCACTCACCATACATAAATTCATGTTTAGGAGGAAATTTCCAAGGGACAACATCCTTTTGATTTATGACCGTAACTTCAAGTGGTCTAATAGCATTTATGTTTCTATATAAGGCAAAGAGGATAATTTTTCTGTCACTGATTGAATAATATTGTCTATCATACGAACACGCCCTTTATTTTATTTTGCATCTAATTTTCTAATCTCAGTTATCATTGGGCAAACTATTGCAATGCAAATAATTAAAATACCTGATAGTAAAAACCAATGATTTACATCGATTCTATCAGCAAAGAATCCAGAAAGAATTAACCCAATTGGCATAACAAGAGACATGATACTTCCAGTTAAAGAAAATACACGTCCTAAATATTCAGGCTTAATTTTCTCCTGAAAAAGAGCTGTTTGCACACCGCTGTAAAACGGAACCGAAAGCCCCATTATTGCACAGCAGACTACAAATATGAAAAATCCACTTTGAGGAAGTAATCCTGAAATGGTTAAGCTTATCCCCATCATAAAAATTGATGCCGTTATTAATAAGATTCGCTTTTGGTAATTCCCAAATAACCCTAATAATAGACCCCCTATCAACATACCAGAGGCATAAGCAATCTCCGTAATAGAAATATGCATCGGTGTACCATTAAAATATTCCATAGTGATTAAAGGATATAATGCATTTATGGGCATATAAACAAACATATATAATGTTCCAACGAGTAATAAAGCAAATAATCCTTTATTTTGCCGTAGTACAGCCATTCCTTCTTTCATTTCTCTTATGAAATTTGGTTTCAAACTTTGCACTTGATCACCTAGCTTAGGAATACGTACAATTGCTACCGTAATAGATGCAATCACAGCACCCAATACATCGATGGCAATAATAGCATTTAGTTCCCAAACGGAGTATAAAAGTGCTGCAACCGCCGGACTAACAATATAGCTTATAGACTGCAAAGACTGACTATAGCCTGCACATTTCGTAAGCTGTTCTTCTGGTACTAAAAGTGGAGTAACCGCATTGAGAGCCGGGGTATGAAAAGCTGTTCCAATGCTACGGATGAACAATACTACCATAACCATCCAGATAGGTAACTCCATATACAATGCAACAATAGCTAGCACGGCCCCAGCTGCTGCGATAATTAAATCAGCACCAATCATTATCTTCTTCCTATCATGACGATCCACTAATACACCAATGGCTGGTCCAAAGACCGCATAGGGTAAAAAACCTACAAGTGAAGCCATAGACAAGACCATCGCAGATCCTGTTTTTTCTGTAAGGTAAAAAATAATCGCCATTTGCAGGATGGCACTAGTGATTAATGATACTGCCTGCCCTGCCCATATTGTATAAAACTTAAGTTTCCAATTGTTGTATTTTTCCATTTATATTATCTCCTAAATTCTTATTTATCCTTAATTCCGCAACACTTTGATTTAACTTTATTTATAAGTTCCTGAGCAACAAAAAGTTGCTCAGGATTTTGCCATGTCAGATTTTTCACTTATCTTAGTGTTGCAAATCAAAACAAGCGTAAATCGTAACAAGACATGGCAAAGGAACAAATAAAATCTGAAAAATTTCAAATAAAGCTATTTTCCAGATGTTTAATAAATTGATAGTGAGCAGGTAGTAGTTTTTTACACGTCATTTGAGGAACAAAACAGGAACAAAATTGTGAATTATTGGATTTCCTCAATTATTTTTTTTCAGTTGGTTTCTTTCCTTGCACTTGTTTCACTCAAAGTCTCCAAATTATGGCATAGAACAAATCTTGCCACTCCAATTTATCAATGCCAAGAACGATTGCAGCCAAAAGAAAAAAACTCTAATTGCTCTTTGCAAAGGTAATCTTTTCCTTTCACATACCACATTATAGGCAGGCATATATGCCTACCTAAATATAGTTTACTTTGATTTAGCATATATATATAAGCTAATGGACTAAACTAAACTGTTTTCCGAAGCATTCCGAAACACGACACAACCTCAAAAAGCCGTCCACTTCCTTTTTTTTCTTTTCGCTGCAATTCCTCTTACAGGGATCTATCTCTCTCCCTTTTCACCAATCTCTTCCCTGTATTCGCAGATCTACTTTCCGGCTTGTGATATGAGTTGTGTCGCAAAGGTACTTGTCATGTCATTCTTATATGCCAAGGTCACAGTCTGACGATTCCCGATGAAATCTCCACCTCCGCATCGCCGAAGTAGTATTTCATCGAGAAACCTTGCATAAAGAGCCATAACACCTTTCCGGGCGACATAATCAAATCAAGCCCGAAAGTAGCAAATGCTACATAAGGGAAAAAGAAAACTTAAAATTTAGAGTTATGGCAAACTATGCAACAAACCTGTTCTTCGCGTCCACGGAAAATCAAAACGACCTCGAAAGGATTGGACAATTTTTGGACGAGAATTTAAGAGACAGCATGTACGAGATGTATGACGAATGCATTGATGGGGAATTTTGCTCAAGGTGGAAATACCCTGAAGAGGAGATTGAAGACATGATAGACTTGTTGGAGGACAAGGACAAGGTTTACATACGAATCCTGACGTTTCAACTTTCGGACGAGTATGTGAGTTTCAGGGTATTCTCGGAGGGAGAATGGAAAACCGCAATAGAGACGCTGCCATGTGTAATTTAGAAAGCCAAAGTGATATAATCGGTTTGTCGTGTACGCTTCTTGAACCTTATAAGGGCTATTCAGAAGGGACAATCGTGGGCGACTATGGCAACACTATAGTCGTCCGCTTGACAAACGGTAAAGAGGTTGTCGAGTATCGTGATGAAGTGATTATTTACGATTAAAACTGAAGTTATGATGAAGCAAATAGCAGCAAAGTTCGTTCGATGGGAAGTCCCCGAATTGACATCACTACGGGAAAGCCGTGTGTACAGGTTGCGTGAGCACCTGAACAATGGCGGTAAACTCAGCTGTGAAGACAAGAACTGGATTACCCGTAACGTAAGGGAGAGTACCTATTTCAGACAAGGAATAGCATTGAGCGGTTATCATTTTGATTTTTCCGATGTTCTAAAACGATATTTCGTGAAACAGTACGGGCAGATTGCCGAGTATTACGCAGTTGATAAAACGGCATTGCGCTCAATTCTGTATGGCAGAATCGAGGATATTGTAGAGGTGGCGCGTTAAGGAGCACGGATAGCGTAGAAGAAATGACTGTCTCATCATTCTTCTACGCTATTTTGCTACACCTTGCCAAGGAAGAACCTGTTGTACTGCCGTCTGGATGAGATTTATCCCAAAAGGAGACGGCAGATTCTGATTTTTCAGTTTATTTTCTTACTTTTGTACATGGTCCCGTGATATTATGCGGGACCAAACATAGCTATAGACGTTTAGTTACGTTTTCTTTCATACTCAAACTTCGCAAAGTATAAACGGTTGGAAGAAATGTGACAGGACGCCTCGTGCACGCATATAATGCGTTGTGGGTTTATGGCTCGCTTCGTGTAATAAGCGTTTCGCGTGGGCTGTCCGTGTTACTATTTCAACCGTGGGCAGCGAAGGCCTGAGTATGGGGTAGTTTAACACGACACCCACGTTTTTTATGGCCTTCAATTACAATTATACGGGGAACCTCGCTCTACTCGATCGTCCGAAGGTGGCTTTCTTCGCCTCGCGCGTTGTCTCACCTACTGTCGAGGAGCAAGCACTCAGTTGGGCCGAAGCGTGTTGTGCGACCGATTCCGTAGTAATCGGCGGCTTCCAATCGCCACTCGAGAAATCCGTCTTTGAACTCTTGTTGAGAGCCCGTCACCCGGTAATCTGGGCCCTGGGACGCGCACTCTATCGCCGTTATACGCCAGAAGTCGAGGAAGCTCTTGCCGAGGAGCGCATCTTGATCTTTGCTGTGCGCAACGTGCAAAGAACTGGATGGAGCACTGCGCAGACTCGCAATTTCAAGGTGGCAGATATGGCAGACGAAGACGTCTTTGCAATCAATGTCGAAGGGCGCAGCAGCACGCTCGACGTGTTGTATGATTTGGAAAAGAACATCAAACCAGTTTTACTAATTTCGGAACCTGCCACAGGCTCTTGTGGATCTTTCGAAAACGGTTGATTTTCTCTTTTGGCTGCCAATACCTTTTTAAGGATTCAGAGCTCGCACAAAGCGACTCGATGCGCTCTGTCCCGAGACAGGCTTTTCCCCTTTTTCCATTGGCCTCTTCTTTCCTTTGCTCTTCTGCTGGAAGAAGCGCCATCTTCGATACTGTGGACACCTTTTTGTCGGATCCTCGCTTGAACCCCTCCATGTTGCAGCGCAGGCTGTGTCCGACATTTTCTTGCTTACTGCTTCCCGAGAAAAGCTCCCCGAACGTGGACTTCGCCAAATCGCTTCTCTGACTTCTCGCCAAGACGCATCAGAACATGCTCTGGCTACGGATTTATCTCTTCCTGTCACGCTCCGATGCAAAAGGATTCTCACCTTTCTGCGTCTGTTACCTTTCGAAGTCGCCATATCGTTTTCCGTCGCAAAGTTAGTATGCAATCGGGCACGAGTCCTTCGGATCTTGACCAATGGCATAGCTGCAAAAATCTTCCTTTATCAAGCCTACGATTTGCGGCGGAGCCACAAAATAAAGAGTATTTATGCGCTATCCTTGGAGCATCCCTTTTCTGCATCTACTTTTTCTGCACCGTAAAACTGATTTATTAACTTCAAAAACAATCGCAATGAAAAAGTTTGAGAACACCTTCGCAGTAACCGGATTCGTCGGAAAAGATGCTGAAATCCGTAATTTCGCCAACGCAAGTGTAGCACGTTTTTCTCTGGCTATCGGACGTCAGGAGAAGATCGGCGAGGAAACCAAGCGCAAATCCGCTTTCATGAACGTGGAAGCCTGGCGCAAGAATGAAAATGCCGAATCGTTCAGCCAACTGACCAAGGGCACGCTGCTGACTATTGAGGGGTACTTCAAGCCCGAGGAATGGGCAGACAAAGACGGTGTGCTCCACAACAACGTCGTCATGGTCGCTACCAAGTTCTATCCGGCAGTCGAGCAGGAAGAAGCTCCCGAGAAGCCGGCCAAAAAGGCGAAAAAAGGCAAGAAATAGATCCTGTCTCTTCCTGGACAAAGCGGCTTTCGAGCCGCTTTTGTTTTGCTCGCTCATTCCCTGCAGCTTCGGTACTTTTATAGGTTTGTTCTTGGTCCCCTTCGGTTATGATTCACATTCCGAAAGACCGTTTTTTTCTGCAAAGTTCGATTGCCGTCTGATCGTCCACTCAAGGACTGCTTTTGAGCCTGCTGCGGAAAATCTTCCTTCCCCAAACACCGGGAAGAGTATTTTCCGCATCATCCCTGCCTGGACTGACCGCCAATCCTTGGAGCAGAAAAAACAGCCCTCGGAAAAGAATAATAACAGAGGGAAAAAAGAAAACTCAAAAATTAAAGCGTTATGACATTCAAAGAATTTATGCACGAAAACGGTTACGAACTGCTGACCTCATTTTGGGAGGATTTTTCAATCGCTGACCAATTCGGGTTGAAAGCTATCCAAGACACTTACAACCGAGCGTTTGAGGAGTGGAAGAACGACTACAGGTATCTCACTGAATTGACATTGGTCCTCAATCATAAGATTTGGCAGTATCATAAAAAACGGCCGGACTTTGCGGCGTTGTATAATTCCCTTTGGAAGGATGCAGACCAATATGCGGTAGAAAACTTGAAAGATGAAGAGTTGGGTTATTATTTTGATGTGACGGACTAACTCTATGATAAACGAGTACAGGTATAGCAAATCAAACAAATGTTATCGGAGCAATGACAATAGAAGATATTTTGAAGCATGATTTGAAATTCAGATACATGCTTTTATCCCGCCTTCAGTCAGACTGTGAGTATTATCTGAATTATGGGGGTCGAAACCCGAATAGGCTGTGGGCAGGCGATGAAGCTCATCAAATCGAGTACATGACCAGACTCTATGATAGCTTCAAAGACGAAGAGAAACCCATGTGGCTGACGATGGATAAAATCATGGAATACCGCAGGGAAATGATGGAGACAAAGCGATAGAGGCTTGAAAAAAGGCGCCGCAGCTATCTCAGATTCCAGAGATATGCTGCGGTTCCTGTCTCTCCTGTTCCGGCCGGATTGTACGACCGGCGATTTTCCTCTTTTAGCGCATACTTTGAATATCAACACTCAAAATAGTCGCAGTCGATATTCTTTATGGAAACAATGGGGATCGAGGTCCCGTCGGTCAGTTCAATTACATCTTTATCCGGGTCGATCTTCCTGATGTGCCCTGTTGATGTGTGATAACTGCCTCCGTCCTTTTTCTTATCCGGCACGAAGTAGGTAATGGTGACTTCGGGTTGTTCCTCCTTTTTTTGAAGAAGAACGGCGAATTTCCTGTCCAGCATTTCAGCCTCGCTGTCTGCCAGCTCCCGTTCGGTGTCGGTCTGACGCGCCGTTTCCGATATGGCGGCCTCATGGCCCGACAGAGCTGCAAAAGGGGCAAACTGTGCCGCCCGGCTATACATGGGCATCTGCGGGTGAACCCGCGATACATGGTGCGGCAGACTTATGATGTCATCGTATGGGGTTTTCATGCCTTATGTCCTCCAATTTGTTCATTCCGTTCCTTTGCCGTTGCCCCTTCCTCAAAGTTTAACCCTTTCAAAATGGCATTCTTCCCAAATTGCTTCTTGATCTTCAATACAGCACCTTGAACACGTCGTTCCTTGTCAAGCAGCTTTTTTTCTTCCCCTTTTTTCCTTTCCTCGGCATCGTAGTCTGTGAATAGGTCATACTGTACCGGCTCCGTGGGATGCGCAATTTCCTGCTCGGATACGACATGGTTCGTGGTAAGATTCAACCGGCGGACAAGAAGATTCGGCTTGACTATCTGATCAAACAACCGGGCTGCCCTCTCCGTGATCAATCTTGCGGAGGAGGTTGCCCCGTCCAAATTTATGGAGCCATGTGAATATTTGGGTATGAGCCGCCCGTAGTGGTCGGTCGTTGTTTCTCCCTTGTATCCCGAGCGGATCCTCGGGTCGGTGAGATTCACCATGTCATAGCCGATGGTCAGGACAAGCTGATCCGTCACCATACCCTTGTCAAGCAGGTCAAGCGCCATGCTCTCCGCCATTTCCCGAACAACGACACGGGCTTTTGTGGACGAATACGGCTCCTGCAGCACCTGACCGCTGCTGAATGAATTGGCCGCCGGCCTGTAGGCCTTCACCATTTCCATGGTACATGGTTCCCAACCCCAGGCGTGATCTATAAGCAGTTCGGCGTTTACCCCGAACAGATCATACAGCAAATCCTCATTTCTCACGGACTGCCGGGCAATGTCCCCCATTGTGTACATCCCATATTTCTCGAGCTTGGAGGCGATTCCTTTGCCTACACGCCAGAAATCAGTCAGCGGACGATGCTGCCAGAGCTTCCTGCGATATTCCATTTCATCGAGCCATGCGATGCGCACACCGTTTTCGTCTGCCGGGATGTGCTTTGCTACGATATCCATAGCCACCTTGCTCAGATAGAGATTTGTCCCAATCCCCGCAGTTGCGGTGATACCCGTCTGCCGGAGGACATCGTCTATTATAACCCTTGCCAATTCGTGCGCAGTCATTTTGAGGGAGGCTAAATAGGAGGTTACATCCATGAAAACCTCGTCGATAGAATAGACATGAATGTCTTCCGGGGCGACATATTTCAGGTAGATCTGATATATGCGTGTACTGTATTCTATGTAGAACGCCATACGGGGCGGCGCGACAATGTAATCGACCTCCCAGTCAGGATTGCTCATGAGTTCGGTGTCCAATACCGATTTCCCGACTCCTTTTTGCCGACCGACTTTCCTCATTCGCTGGGCATTCACCTCCCAAACACGCTGTACCACTTCGAACAATCTTGCTCGACCCGGTATGCCGTATGCCTTCATTGATGGACTTACGGCCAAACAGATTGTCTTCTCCGTCCGGCTCTTATCTGCCACCACGAGGTTGGTGGTGAGCGGATCAAGGCCGCGCTCCACACACTCGACTGAAGCATAGAACGACTTCAGGTCTATGGCAATATATGTCCGTTCGGTTTTCATTCGTTTCCCTCATTTTGGTTTCAGGTGAAACAGGATAGCGTCCTTCTTACATATCACGCCGGTAACTACTCCTGCTGAAACCGCCGAAAACGCCTTTCAGGAGCTTGCCAACCACCCAGAACACAACAATTATCAAAATAATTTCCATACTGCTTCCTCGGCCATTATTTAATTATACATTTATTCGATTACACACTTTCATAAGTATATATTTATATAATTATATATCGGCATAATATTGTATTACAACTCTTTGAGCTTCTCTTCATTCTCGGCAATATACGTCATGATGATGGCAGCCGCCAACGACCGAAGAGGAATATTGCGGCTTGCATTGACGCGGATCATGTCCAATTTCTTCTTGACCTCAGTTGGCAGCCAGATAGCTGCGCCCTGCTCGTTGATTCCTCTGTATTTTTCAAGGTTTTCCTGAAGTTTTCTCAAGCCCCCGCGCCGGGACTTGACAGGCTCGCCGGACTTGTTTTCCGTGGTCCTGTCAGCATGGCGCTCAACATCCTCATCGTTTTTCGGAGCAGTTATGCCTCGGACAATCTGGTCCAGCCCCATGTTCGCCAACGGATTTTCTATTGTTGGCCTGTTGTTCCTTGCCATGTTTCCTCCTATTCGTTAAGTTGAAGTATTTCGACGATTTTAGCGAACGACGGCTCAACAGCCGCGAGTTGGCCCCGTTCCAAAGGATATAGAGTGGTGTATCGCTTGACGGATACGCTTTGCTTGATGGTCGGCGTCACAGTGCCCACAAGCCCGAGAAATTCAGTGGTCTGGGCCCTCTGGCGCAACTCTTCCGACTTCCTCTCCGAGGTGTTTATGCGGTTGGGGACAAATACAAGATTGGCCGATGAAACAGTCCTCAGGGCCTTGATGAAAATGCCTGTCGCATCCACAGTATCCGCATCGAACGAGATGGGGATAACGGCTGCGTCTGCGGCCCTGTAAACAAGCTCCAGATTACGGTCATTCAAGTTGCCAGGGCAGTCTATGAGAACAACACCCGGGATCTCTTTCAACTTGCACATGACATGCTCGGTCTGCTTCCTGTCGGCCGTGTCCAACAGTTCCACATTCCAGGGAACAGGTTCCTCCGGGGCGACATCCTTTTCCCGCTGCCGGTGCCGATACAGTGACGCCTGCAGGTCGGCGTCAATGGCGATAACCGGACATCCCTTTTCGGCGAGGTAGCTTGCAAACAACGCACACAGCGAGGTCTTTCCTACACCGCCCTTGATATTACTGAAAATGACAATTTTATTCTTCATTCATCATTCTGTTTTTCCTTTCTGTAAAGATACGAAATTCATCTCAATCCACAAAGGATTTTACATATAAAATTATATATTTATTATTTTATATAATAATATAAATATGAGGCCAAGAACGAGACGTACAATATTATAGATTAAATAGATATGAAAGAAACATACAGGCAGCATCATGCACACTGATGCAGAACATATTTATGTAATTATATTTTTATATAATTATATAAAAGTGGAAAGCATTCCTGCTCTGGCAATGCTGTTACTCTTCAGGTTCCTCGTTCCCCTTTTTCGTTCGTTTGCCCAAAGGACCGCTGAATTTCCCTCTGTCAAGCTTGACCTTGTATTTATTGAGAATGCGGAAGATGGAACTGCGACTGCTGAATCCGCTCACGGCAAGTATGGAGTCGATTGAATGCCCGTTCCTGTACATGTCAACGATGGTGTTCTCTCGGTCTGCCTGATCCTTCGCTCTTAATGATTTTGCCGGAGCCTTGATATTTTGCCGCAGGTGCATGGCGTGTGCGGATGAATTGCGCAACAGGGTCGTCTCCTCCGTAAGGGCAGCAAACATATTCAGCACGTCAGCAACAGTTGTTTCTGGGAACATATTGCCCATTGAATCAATCCTGTCATGTATGGATATGATCCGAACTACCTTGATCCTGCAAAATTCGATAAATGCCGCCAACTCTCGAGAACCACGCAAAGCGTTGCTGAACTTTGCAACAACAATTTCGTCCCCTCTCTCAAGTTTTGCGATCAGTTGCTTCCACTGAGGACGCAATGCCTCGTGTTCAACCGATTCCACTATCACTTGTATGCAACCATACTGCTGCATCCACTCCATGTCTGCGTCAAATCCGTCATAGAGATCCGCCTTGAATATGTATCCGACTTTTGCCATTCCTCTTGTGCAAATATGATGTCAGATGCAAATTTAGAGTTTTGTTTTGTATAAAATCATACTTTGAACCAAAAAAAGCGATTTTCGCCTCTAACGGAATAATTTGTTTTCACTTCTTTTCATTGAAAATCATACTATTATGTATGATTACAAATATTCTTCAAAAAAAGGGTTTTAAGAATTGGTGTCTTGAAAATTATACATAGATTTGCGTCGTAAATATGATATTAGAATATGATTCTGAGATATTCATACTTTAAGAATATACTTCGTCTGACGAAAATGTTAGCCATACCAAGCGTCACATTCGCACTGCTATCCTGCAATGGGGAAAGTGGCAAATTGAATGATAGTGGAAATGGTGACGCTGCCGATATATACAGGGTTTTCCTGTCCGAAATCAGAAGCGAACATGACCTCACTTTTGAAGAACTGGCAGCTCTCCTCGAACAATGGGAGGCAATTACTGATTCAGCCCTAACATTCTCGCACCAGGACACAACGCACAGAGTACACACCGAAACTTTCAGAGAGACGATCATGCTGCGAGATTCAATATGTTCAGAATTTTCACGCCTTGCGGTATCAAAGGAAAGGTCCTATAATGAAATCCTTGACTTAAAAGAACGGTTTACGCCATACGGTGAAGATGAAGAACTGCATCTCTCGGTGGAGAAAATACGTCCATTCTTTGATTCTTTGGATAACCAGAAGCCATATCGGGGAGACAAGGGGCAAGTTTTGTCCGCCTACCGCACGCTTCTTACACGAACCTTGGAAAAAGGGATACATAGCAGAAAAGATCTAACTGAATTTATTCGAAAAGAAGATGCCGTATTCCGGGCTTTTCTAAACATTCTCCACGATCTTGGAGAAACAGCAATGACGGACATTTCCAACGACACGGGGAAATGCTGCTCCGAGATTTTCTACGCAGCCGAACGGGAGGAGATCTCATACAAGGAGGCCATGATCTACATGACTCTGCGCACAAATCGCAGAGTCATACAGAACGCACGGAGTTGTCTTGATGATACACGCCGAGGCTATGTCAATAACGCCAGCCAGGCACACGTCTATGTATGGATGATTCTTCATCCATACATATCCCTGAACGGCCTTTGCATGGATATGCTTTCTGAAAAGGAGAGGAAGGAGCTTGACAGAATAGCAATGGATACGCCAGAGGCATTTGAGGTCCTGTGCAGACTGCTCCCTTCACAAAACGCCCGATTGGACGAGCTTCCCGGTATGCTTATGGGCATCATCATCGAATCTATGTTAAACGGTCAACAATAACACCTGATATGATTATGCTACGACATTTTTTGGAGGACTTCATGGCTTCCGTCCCGTTGCAGCTCCCGCGCTTACTCAATGTGGCGACCATGGAAGAGCCGAAGTTCTACGGAGACTACGTGCTGCTCACGTTCCCCCTCAGAGATCCATACGACTTGGAGGAAGTAATGGACATGTTCGAAGACGATATGGAGCTAATCACACTATACCACCATATTCCTGCGGGGATAGGAAACTCCGGATACAGCACATGTGCCTATTCAAATCCCGCCTTTGGGCAAATGTTCAAGATGAACGCCAAGACGGAGTCGGACGGGAAGGTGCACTACATCATGGCAACCATCTACGATTCGCTGGAAATGATGTACGGAGACTTATGCCTCGATTTGAAGCTGCACTCTGAAAGCGGCCGCTTCAAGTACAAGAAAGACCAGGAAGATGTCCTGATTGATTTTTTCTAAGACGAGCCATGCGAAATACTATCTACCGACAAATGGTCTTCTGCATTGACATGTACCGCACATGGATAGAAGTAGCTGACGACAGTCTCTATAAGGAACAGGTAATCCCCAGAGGACACAGAACCGACTACATCGTTTCCCGTACACTTGTACTGCAGGCTTATAAAGACCACGGGACATTCAGCAAGGGCATGACGTGGGCAATACCCGAGCATGATCTGGACAAGGCATTGGCCAACTACCGCAAGCAGAACCCCTCGTTCAAGGCCCGCATGAAGAAAGGTGGGTCCTATCTCTCGGCCGAGGATACCGAAAACATTATCCGTATGGCAAGTTATGGCGTTATCCAACTTGAATTGGTGGTGCGCCCTGTTTACATACCTTCAAAACCCTATTATCTATGACCTGGATTATCCTGCAATTCGTCTTACTCTCGGGGCTTGTTGTTTTGCCGCGTTTGTTCAAGAGCCACAACCGCCATGTGGCAAGGTTTCACGTCGAAATGACCAGAAATGTCAGCGCACGCAAAGTTTGCGTGCAGATAATGCTGATCGTGCTGCTGCTCTTTCATTTCGTTTACATGAACGGGCACCCCGAAGATTTTGGCATATTGTTCTCTACCATTGAATGTGCCATTCTGTTGTCTTTCAAGACAGCGGACAAATGGCTCCGACTTCTGGTCGACAAACGGAGAGTTTTCTTCCTGCAAGCTCTTGTGACAGTCATTATCGGATTCGTCCCCCATCTGTTCACGCTGTCCGTCACCAATGCCGTCTTTCTTCTGGCTACTCTGATCTATCCAGCCTCAAAGGAACTGACCAAACCGGAAGAAGGAATCATCGGACACAATCAGGGAACGATCCCTGAAGAAGCTGCCGATAATAATCAGGAAAATCATCGCGCGGAGTTACCACAATAGTGCGGAAGCGAAATCCTTTTCCAATCCGCATATTCACCAATCATTAAACAGAAGAATCAATGAAAAATAACGATGAAAGGCCCGCCATGATACTGGCGGAAACAGAACTCTTCAACTTTCTCAAGGAGAAAGCTGGAAAACGCAAAACCCGGACTGAAGCATACTGCGACTTGTTGGATAAGGCTCTGGCAAGTTTCGTTTCCCCCAATCTGAGGAAGTCCGGCCGCGCCCTGCAACCCTTCCAATGCCATGTAACCGTATCCGACCTTGCGTCGGAGTGGCATTGGCATCGGGCTACTGTCCGTTCGTTTCTGGACACACTCGAAGCACTCGGACAGTTGGAACGCATCCGGCTGGCAAAAAGCGTCGTCATTACCATGCCCCTGCGGACCGGCACACCTGCCATGTCGGACAACGGACAGAAGGAAGCGGACTTTGCCACAAGGATACAGGAAGCATTGTACGACTGGGTAATCGGCAAAGCGACCTCTTCCGATGTAGGCAAATTATGTGGACAAACCATGCGCCAGACCTTGACGGAGATAACCGTCCGGGACAGCCGTACCTATCCGGACAGTCATTCCAGCACGGCATCAACACAGACAGCCCGGTCTGAAGAACGACTGTGCCAGACCGTCTTGGAATGTATTGCCCATGCCGCCCTCCGGCGGGTTCTGCGTAAATCCAGGTTCGACGACGGCTCGCCGCTCGTGCAGTTCTTCCGGCTCGACCTCTGTGGGGAATGGGCGGCGTTCATCGAGGTCTCGAAAAGGCTTGCAGAGCTTGTTATCGGCGGGAAACTGGACGGGGAGGAGTTCGGTACGGACGAGGATGCGGAACGCCTTAAATCGCTCCGGAAACCCTTCCTGTCGCTTCTGGCGAAGGCACAGGAGGAAAGCTGAACGGAGATTTGCAGACAAAGATTGTACAACCACGGGCAATTCTCCCCGGTTCAGGACCAAACATCCTTCCACTTATAACAGGCACGCGGGCTTGCCCGCCTGCCACTGAACAAAGGGAAGGGGGAGCCTAATACCCCTGCTGACTGACGTCGCAGGGAGAGGTGTCCAGGCAAGCAGCAAGCTGGGACACGGGGAATTGTCCGAAACAACACGGAAACAGTATGGCAAATGCAAAACAGGTTCTTGACGTTCGGGTGTCGAAAGGGTTCACCGCCGCCCAAGGCAACGAGCACCTGCGCAATCGCAGCAAAGAGGCGGAGAAATACGCCATGAGCATGGGCAACTACGATCCCACCCGCAAACATCTGAATTTCGAGATTGCGCCCGGAGGAAAGGTTCGCCCCATCGACACGAGCCGCAATATCCCGGAAAGGATAGCGGACATACTGAGCCGTCGCGGCATCAAAGACCCTAACGAGGGATTGATAGAACCGAAATACCGCACGGTGGTAAACATCATTTTCGGTGGCTCGCGGGAGCGGATGCACGAGCTCGCTTTCGGCACGCAGAAGGTGGATTTTGAAAAATATGCGGACAATACCCGCATCAAAAGGAAGAGCGACATCGAACGATGGGCAAAGGATGTCTATTCATTCGTTTGTGGCAGATACGGCGAGCAGAATGTCGCCGCCTTCATTGTACACCTCGATGAATTGAATCCGCATGTACATTGCACGCTTCTGCCAATCAGAGACGGGAAGTTTGCATACAAGGAGATATTCGCCGGAAAGGACAAGTTCGAGTTTAGCCAGCGGATGAAACAGCTCCATACCGACTTCTTCGCCGAGGTAAATACGAAGTGGGGAATGGAAAGAGGCAGGAGCGTTGCCGAGACCGGTGCACGGCACAGGACGACGGAAGAATACCGCCGTATGCTGTCGGAAGAATGTACCACCATTGAGCAGCAGATTGGCCGGCATCAGGAAATCCTCTCCGCCCTCCATTCGGACATTCGGATGGCAGAGCGACGCATCAAGGGCCTGACCTCCATGGTCGAAAATCTGTTGCAGGAAAAGAGCGAGAAAGAAGCTCAACTGTCGGCACTCGAAAGAAGTCTTGACAACTGCCGCGATGACTCCCAGTCTGTTGCCGCCGAGAAGGATAAAATCGAAAAGGAACTGGCCGCCATACAATGGAAACTGGCAGACAAACAGGAGAAGTTACGCATAGCCGACCAGCAGCTCACCGATCTCAAGGAGAATATGGATTCCGTTCAGGAGCGGACAGAGGAACTCAAAAAGGAAGCATACAGCTATTTCCGCGATGTCCATTCGAAAGTGGACAGCCTGCTCAAGGACGCAATGGTGGAAAGTATGGTCAGGGAGTTCAAAAGTCTCTCGGAACGGATGAGTGCTTCCGAACGTGAATTGTTCGACGACACACTTGTGCGGTCTATTGCCGAGCAGGGAGCGGAAGTCATGCACTGCGCCACAATGTTGTTCCTCGGAATGGTCGACGATGCCACTACTTTTGCCGAAACACATGGCGGCGGAGGCAGCAAAAGCGATCTCAAATGGGGACGAGACGAAGATGAAGACAACCGTGCGTGGGCGCTCCGCTGCATGAGAATGGCAAGCCGCATGATGCGTCCCGCAATCGGCAAAAAAACAAAACGGTAAACGGCAAGGTTTGTCGTGAAATCCAAATGTCAACAAACAAGAATTAAGAATATGACGAAGAAAATTATCTTTATTATGGCGGCGTTCTGTTCGCTGCAAGTTCGGGCGGCTGTACAAAGTCCGGAGTCGGATACTGTACGCTGCATGTCCCTTTACGAAGGATTCGAGTTGTTTCAACCGTTGCAGCCGTCCTATCTCGACGGGGTGATTGTCCCCGTACATGGAAGCGGCAACTGGTTTGTCAGCATGGCCGGCGGTGTGACGGCATTCCTGGGCACTCCGCTTGGATGCGAGGATCTTTTCGGGAGAATCAAACCTTCGTACTCCCTCGCAGTCGGCAAATGGTTCACGCCCGCGGTTGGTGCACGCATAAATTACAGCGGACTGCAATTCAAGGATTGTATGCTCTCAACGCAGAATTATCATCACGTCCATGCGGATCTGATGTGGAATTTGCTCGGAAGCAGGTACGCAAAACAAGACAAGGTTCGCTGGGGCCTTTCTCCTTTCGCAGGTGTCGGACTGGTGCATAATGCCACCAACGGAAATAATCCTTTCGCACTTTCCTATGGGATTCAAGGCCAGTATCGCTTTTCCCAAAGAGTAAGCGCCATCGTAGAACTTTCCGGCATGACCACATTTCAGGACTTTGATGGATATGGACGAGTGAACCGCCTCGGCGACCACATGCTGACATTATCTGCCGGACTTGCCTTCCACATCGGGAAGGTCGGATGGAAGAGAGCCGTTGATGCAGTTCCGTATATCCGCCAGAACAAGTTCCTAACAGACTATTCCAATACGCTTTCGGAAAAGAACAGACAGTATGCAAAAAGTCTCGACATGGACCGTCGCACCCTTGCCGAATTGAAGAAAATATTGGAGATCGAGGGCCTGCTTGACACCTATTCCCACCTCTTTGACGTTGACGAGGACAGCGGGCGCAGCACCTATCCAAAGAATAACTACAGCGGGTTAAACTCTCTTCGGGCAAGGCTGCGAAACAGGAACTGGGACGGGAAATCTCTTCTTGAGGGACAAAAGGCAAGCGACGAGATTCATGAGGGGAGCTTGCAGGATTCGTGTGACAGTGTGAATGCCCCCTCCAAAGTCGGAGACGGGACAACCAATGAATCAGACCGTTTCATGGCGGCAGATGACACCTCCTTCATGCAGCAGGGAAGCGGATGTATCGGGAGTCCTATCTTTTTCTTCTTCAAACTCGGCACGTCCCAACTTACAGATGCCTCCCAGCTCATCAATCTGGAAGAACTGGCCAGGGTTGCTAAGAGACATCGGCTGACAATCAAGGTCACGGGCGCGGCGGACAGTGCAACCGGCACACCGGCAATCAACGACTCGTTGAGCATTTCAAGAGCCAGTTATATTATTGCCGAACTGAAACGGCTTGGAATCCCCGAGAACGCCATTGTCAGCTTCAGCAGAGGCGGCATTGCAGACTATACGCCTGCGGTGGAGGCCAACAGGCATACAAAAGTGGAACTTTTCCTGTCCAATATTGAAGAAATCAAAGAATGAACCTGTCGGCGCACAGGTGAATACTTATTTCCATGCTGCCGGTTCATGACATGAGCCGGATAACAAATCAAGTTTTTTCAGGCAAGAGTGGTGTCGTAACATAATGATTCCACTCTTGCCTTTTCAATTTTACAGCCCTGATATGAGACTTTGTTAGAACATCTCAACGCTTCGGCAATATACCTCTTCAAATCAGCATACGGAGCTTTCCACTGCCTTTTTATCTCTCCGTCATGCTTTTTCCATTCTCCCTCTTCGCACCCTTGCCGGTGCGATTTTCCCATGCAAAGGTACTACGTCCGTCCGTGCGTCAAGTACCGCTGCGCTACCGGCCTCAAGGATTGCGCGGCAGCCTTCCACAAATCAAAGATGAACTTTCAGTTCCCCGGCCGGCATACAGGGACCGCCTTCCGGCCCATGCCTGCCGGGTTGGGTATTCCGCTCATTCCTCGGCCCGCTTCCTTGCCCTTCCCGTCCTGCACGCAGTCTGTCCCGCATGTAAAATCCGATCCCGACAAGGATGCCTGAAGGCTCCGAAAAAAGGGAAGGAAAACAATGTTCAACAAATTAAACTTTTCGATTATGCCTAACTGGTGCAGTACAGCGTATGTGATAGAGGGCGACGCTTCAGAAATCAAGAACCTCTATGAGTTAATGAAGGAATTGCAGGAGCGGAAAAAGCCGCTCGTGGAAAACGGGTTCGGAACGGCATGGCTGGGATGCCTGGTGGCCGCCCTGGGAAAAGATTGGAGGGACATAGACTGCCGAGGCCACTGGTATAGCCTCGCAATGGAAGGTGATACCCTGCATTTCGACACCGAAACAGCATGGGCCCCTTGTGAAGAGACCCTTAACCTCGTGTGTGAGAAATTCCCGTCTCTCTGTTACTACTATCGCACGGAAGAACCCGGCATGTGCATCTATGAGACCAACGACAGAGACGGGAAATACTTTCCCGACAGATATATCGTCGATTTGTGTACCGTGGACGAGGAATATCTCTGTGAATATTTCTCTGACCAGAAAAGCCTGTTCGAGTGGCTGACAGAGATTGCAGGCAAACCAATCCAGTCGGAACAGGATGTAAAGGCAATGGAGGAGGAATGGGAAAAGGTAAACCCCAATTCATTTTGCAACATCAATGAGTTTACCGTCGCAAATTATTAACAGCCAAAAAGCATATTGCTGGAAAGAGTAAGGATTTGTCGGGACTGTTCCCGAGTCTGCAAGGATGCCGATTTGTATTTAACGCAAGCGGGTAATTCCTGTGATGTTCATGTCCCCTCGGCCTCGTAGTTAGGAGACCGAGGAGACATGGTTTACGAATCACCGTGGCCGTTATTCCTTTTCTACTCTCCCTTATAACCTCCAGGGCATTCGGGCTTTTTTATCTCTTCGACATGCTCTTTCCATTCTCCCTCTTCGTACCCTTGCCGGTGCGATTTTCCCATGCAAAGGTACTACGTCCGTCCGTGCGTCAAGTACCGCTGCGCTACCGGCCTCAAGGATTGCGCGGCAGCCTTCCACAAATCAAAGATGAACTTTCAGTTCCCCGGCCGGCATACAGGGACCGCCTTCCGGCCCATGCCTGCCGGGTTGGGTATTCCGCTCATTCCTCGGCCCGCTTCCTTGCCCTTCCCGTCCTGCACGCAGTCTGTCCCGCATGTAAAATCCGATCCCCGGCAAGGATGCTTGAAGGCTCCGAAAAAAGGGAAAAGAAACAAAGTTCAACAAATTTAATTTCAAGAGTATGCACAGCATGATTTTCCAAGTAACCCAGACAAAAGTGGACAAAGACTGTTACCTGAATGAGGACACCCTCGAACAGGGAGACCACGCCTATTTCGATTATTGCATGGAGATTGACGAAGAGGAACGCAAGTTCCATATCGACAATTTGGTCAACAACTGTCTTCCCAAAGGCATGTTCGAACTTGTTGACGACGAGACAATGCGTTATTTGGGAGGCGCAGAAAAATGGGAAGAGGATTTCGTCGCGGAAATTCGACGAAGGGCAGAAGACATTACCCCTGACAAAGTAAAGGAATGGATAGGGCCGGTATATCAGCTCGGAAAGTTTCTGAAAGACCCGCTGGACACCGGCTACTGGTTCTACATGGACGATGAAGGATTGCAGTCCTTTGCCGAGCAGTCCTATGAGTTCCTGCGGGAAATTTCCCAACTGGCACCCGGTACGTTACTCTATATTGGAGGTGTCGTCGACTATCATATTTAACCTCAAAGACTTAAGGCAATGAAAGGCACGGAACATTTCAAACAGACTATCAAGGAATACTTGGACGGCAAGGCACGCACGGATGAATTATTTGCCGTGTCGTATGCCAAAGTGGACAAGAACTTGGACGACTGCATCACCTTCATTCTCAATCAAGTCAAGGCAAGCGGCTGCTGCGGCATGACCGATGACGAGGTTTGGTCGCTTGCCATACACTATTACGACGAGGACAATATCGAGGTGGGCAAGCCAATCAGTTGCGGGGTTGTGGTTAACCACAAAGTGGAGCTGACTGAAGAAGAGAAGGAACAGGCGCGAAAGGATGCGCTGAAAGCCTATCAGGAGGAAGAAATGCGCAAGTTACAGCAACATCGCAGCAAGCCGAAGCCTACCGCCAAAACTATGCAACAGACACAAACTCTTTCACTTTTTGATTTTTGAGATGAAAGCACGGACAAAATTCGAGCGTCAGGTAGTGGCTGCAAACGCGCGGCTGCTGCCTGTTACGGAAAAGCAGAAAGAATGGGCGTTCCGGCATACCGTCAGGCATTATGCTTTCCGAACATCAGGCGGACGGACGACTTGCCTTGATTGCGGGCATAGGTGGAGTGAGACGAAAGCGAAACGCTGCAGTTGCCCGAACTGCCGGGCGCAGTTGACACTTGTGAACACATACCGCCGTAAGGAGGAAGAAAACAGCTATTTCTCCGTTATTATGACGCAGGACGGAATGCAGGTACAGAGGGTCTTCAGAATGCGGGCCCGTTATTGTAAAGGCAAAAGTGCTCAAACAGATGTGTGGGAGATAGCGAGGTATTGGATGGACGAAAACGGAAAAACAGCCCTCACGGCATTGCAGCGGACGATGGGATATTACAAAGACTGTTTTTTGTACTGGTCAGAATTGGAACTGCGCCACGACAACGATGTGTACCGGTATATTGCGGACTGCTATCTATACCCATGTTATACGCTGATACCGAAACTGCGGCGCAACGGGATGAAAGGTTCTTTCATCGGCATAGCCCCTCAAAAACTGATGAAAGCACTGTTGTCGGACAGCCGGGTGGAAACGATACTCAAATGCGGGCGCAAGCGAGACCTCAAGCACTTCTTCTGCCATCCGCTGGACTTGGATTTCTGCTGGCCGTCCTACAGGATTGCCTTGCGCACGGGGTATCATATTGAGGATGTGGAGATGTGGGTGGATTATCTGCGGCTGCTCGACAGGTGCGGCAAGGACTTGCGAAATGCCCATTATGTATGCCCCGCAGACCTGAAAGCCGAACACGACAGATACCTGAACAAAGCCAATATGCTCCGTGAGCAGGAAAAACGCACGGAGCAGATAAGACGGGCACGGGAAAACGAAGCACGGTTCAAGGAACTGAAAGGCAAATTTTTCGGGCTGGAGTTCACGGACGGGACAATCGTCATCCGGGTGTTGGACAGTGTGGAGGCATATTATGAAGAGGGCAATGCACTGCACCATTGTGTAGGCCAAAGCGAATATTACCTCAAACCCGATTCGCTGGTTTTCTCCGCAAGGATAGAAGACAGGAGGGTCGAGACCGTGGAGTTGAGCCTTGAAACATTCAGGGTGTTGCAATCGAGGGGTCTATGCAACAAGGACTCGGAATACCATGACCGGATAATAGACCTTGTAAACAGGAATGTCGGCCTTGTCCGAAAGTGTATTATGACCGCTTGATGTCTGGAACTTGCAACGTGCATCCATCCGTCTCAACCGGCGCAGATACCTTACGCCACAAGCCTGTTTCGGACGTGAAATATGTGTACAGCCGCTGCATTGCCCGTATGGACAAATCGGATACACCGTGTACTATCCGTATTCCATTATGCCGAATGTTGAATACGATTGGGAACTGAGAGAGTTGGCCGTTGCCGAAATGGACTATCGGGAATAAAAGCGAGAGGGACGGTATATGACCGTCCCTCTCGCTTTGCTGGGTGTCCCCGTTTTATCTTCGCATAACGCTGCTACGTTCCACTTCCTCCGCCCGGTATTCCTCCATGCTCTCCAGTCTTTCACATGCCTCCTGCATGTTTCCGTCCAGCGTCGCATGGTGATTATAGGCAAAGCTGTGCTGCACGGCCAGTCCGCCGTTAGCAGCCGTACCCACGTCCAGCGTATCCTTCTCCCTGTTGTAGCTGACGTACAGCACATCGCCGTTCGGCATTTCAAGGGTTGGAACCCTGTGCTGTGCCAGCTCCGCAAACTGTTCCGCTACCATCTCCTTGGCCAGCGCCTTGACATCAGCACTGGCCCGGTCAATGCCATATTGGCGGATATGGTCGCGCACCTCCTCTTCCGTATATTTCAGCAGGATGTCGTAGGTTCCGCCTACACTCCCGTTGTAAACCACGGCAAAATCCCTGTCCTCCGTCAGCAGGTCGTCGCCCCGGTTCTGAAGCGGTGATGCGAAAGTATGCCCTTCATCCATGCCATTGCCGTCGTAGTATTCCTTGGCAAGGGCAAGCAATCCTTCATAATCACCCTTGTCCTTCAACTCGTCGAACTGCCGGGTGTCATCGGCCATCTGCAGGTACGCAACCGAAGCATAGTACGTCTTTCCTTCCGGGACCACCGCCTGCGGCCCTTCCGTGGCTGACACCTGCAACTGTTCTTCCTCTTTTCTACCCAGCTCCAGAGCAACATGGTCTATCTTCTGGGTGATCATCGCAGTGGCCTTCTTCACATCCACAAGCGTCGATTTGATGAACTGAGGCGTCTCTTTCAGACTGTCGAGCCACGACTTCAGATAGGCACAGCTATCCTCCTTGATCTGCTTGGCCATGCCATAGCGCTGTGCCGTCAGGGCACTGCCCAATTCGGCAACCAGTTCCTCTCGGGCATATTCCTGTGAACCGAAGGCGGTCGGCTTGATACGGTCAAGGACTCCTTCCGCACCGGTTGAATGGGTCATTTCATGGAAGAGCGTTCCATAGAACGCTTCCCCCGATTTGAACTGTTCCTTTTCCGGCACGACAATCACATTTTTCGATAACGAATAATACGCATCGTCCTGGTGCCTGGGCATGATGGGACAGATCCATAGGTTGTCCCTTATCATCGTATCGACAGGTTCAAAGCTGAACTGTTCGCCCTCATGGGTGAAAGGGATTCCGTTTTCCTTCTCCAGTTTTTCCCAGAGCTCCGGTCGGGCCTCCTTCAGATTCGTCTGGGCGACGTTGAACACACGGAACACCTGCATCTTCGGATAGACGTTGTACTCCTCCTTCTCGTCATTGGATAACTTCTTGTAGTCGTCGTACTTGATCTTCTCCTTGGTCTCCTTGTGTATGCAGGTAAACGTCGTCAGCATGACCGGGAACGACTTTTCTCCTCGTAACACCGACACGCGCGGCAATTCCTTGCCATCCTTGCCGGGCTGATTGAGCCTCTGCACACAGTCGAACGTGCAGAACCTGGGTATCGCATAGCCGTTTTTCTCGCAGTGCATGAGAAGCATGAGCGCATTCATGCCGTTATACTCGCGCCCTGCAAGATTACGCGGCCATCGCAGCGCACCCTCGGTGAACCACGGCTTGTGCCAGTCTTCACGAATGCTCTCGATTTTCTCGATCATCATCTCGGCGAAAAGGTCAAGAGCCTTGTCTTCGCTGTTCGGCTGATCCGCGTCTCGCTTTCTATAACTTGCCATAGCCGTCAGTTGTTGCAGTTAGCGGGATTCGGAGTATAGGGGGCCAGCACTTCCGGGCGACAGGTGATTTCTGCCTTGCCGTTATAGAACGACAAATCCATTTCGCCCCTGGCTTCAATCCGGCAGCCCGGCTGCAGCCATTCCTCACGCGGCTTCCCGAAGCAAAAGAACTTCACCCACAGATATTCGAAGCCGTCGTTTACCTTTTCGGTACTGAACGCGGAGAAAACCGTGAACGGCTTTCCGCTCCTGTCCGCGCGGTCCTCGATTGTCTTTCCGACCTTACCTCGGAATGCCAACTGCCCGTTCAGGCTGTGCGCCTCTTCCGCCCCAACCGGGACAATGCTGTCTGCCGAGAGGTTGAAATAGATCCTTTCGCCCCGGTGCTTCGGAATGAGGACGCCCGTTACTTTGACACGCATACCGGTACGCAGACCAGCGACCTCTTCCGGTGTGCCATCCTTGCTGACGCTGAGCTCCAAGGTTCCGCCCTGTCCGTTCTTCCCCTGTACGTTAGCCTGGACAGTCAGGTTGACAAACGGCTTGCCTTCCTTGCTGTTTCTGATTACGGCATCACGGCTGATGATGCCGCATACGGTTACATTACATTTGATCATATTGCTGTTGTCTTTGAATGATACATACCATCAGACAATCGGGTCCATGAATTGATGTTGAACGGATGGAATGCTCCCTCCTAATCGGGCGCCCGCACCCGGATGTAGATGAACCACGCTGCAATCACCAACTGTATACCGACGATGACCAGCGTTGCCACCAGGCCAAACAACTGATAGCATAGCAGAGTATGCAAGACACAGAAGGACAGTCCAAGCAGACATCCGCAAAGCCATATCATCACGCTCTTTTTCATGGCACCAGCAGTTACCGTCTCAGATTCTCCGTCTGACCCTGTTGCTCGGACATTCCCTGCTCGAAATTCCGGGAAGCCATCTCGGAGAGGAGCACGGTGTTCAGTATCCCGGTAACACGCAGCCGCTTGGCCTCCTCAGAGATGGTGTCGTCGTTCAATGCAACCGAGATGCGGCTTAATTCCGCAGCAGTCAGCTCACGGGACACTTGAATGCTCCCATTGTCTGCATGAAGTACGGCCTTGCCGTCTTCCCCGACCATGAGTTCGCAGGACTTCATGCCGGATACAAGCGTCTTCAGGTCGATGCGCCGGCTATCCATGGCCGCAGATATGGCGGCATTCTGCTCTTCTTCCGCCTTGGCGTCTATCTGTGTGGCCAGAAGCATCAGGGAGGTGAAGGCCGTCATGGCCATCTCCACGATCGGATCATTGCAGCCCGACATGCCCACGCCGCTGTCTTCCGAAGACAGCAGCTTCTTCATCCAGGCATCGGGTGTCAAGGACTTCTCCGTCTTGACATCCTCACTGCCCTTATACCTGGCAAGCAGGTCGCTGCCGTTGTACAGAGCCTGCTGTTTGATGTTGCCCTTCTGGGCTATTTCGGCCAGATAAGCCGCGGGATCCACCTCGCGTTTCGTCCCGTCCTGGTATATGTTCGTTACGCCGAAATGCAGATGCTCACCGGTAGTGCGTGTGCCCGTGTTGCCCGACGTGCCGAGTCGCTGCCCGGCATTGACGCTGTCGCCGGCCTTCACGGCGATGTCACTCAGGTGCGCGTAGGTGCACTGCACCTTGCTTCCGTCCGGACGGGTGTATTCCACCGTTACCGTCTTTCCGCCGGCCGTGCTTACACTGTTGTTCACCGAGACAACCTTTCCGCCGTTCTCGGTGGCCAGTACCGCATCTCCCTTGCAGCGTATGTCCAGCCCCTTGTGCATCTGCTGCTTGTCCTTGTCCATGGGATCCTGACGCATACCGAACGCTGACGTGACAAACAGGAACTCTTCCCGCTCAACGGGAAACGAATAGGCTTCCGCATTTTCCTGCTTTTCCCCGCTGTGCAGCGGATTGCCCTCCACGCCAAACTGTCGTCCCTGAGCAGCCATCTCCTGCATGACCTGCCGGTCGTACCGGTCAAGCCCGTTCTGTTCGATAATCTTCTGCAGCGTACCGGCATAGTTGCCTCCCGTTGCATAACCTGCCTGCGCGATGCCCTCGGTCCAGCCCTTGTAGTCGTCCGGCCGAAGTTCGAAGCACTCGGCATAGCGGTCGTTCTCTTTCAGGAAGCGCGAGTGATGCTCGTAGGAGTCACCCACGCTGTCGTAGCTGCAGAACTTCTCGTCCGGTTTGTCGTCCGTGTAAACACCATAACGGCCGCCTTCGGCAAGCCACTCGGGAGTTGCCTTGATGCCGAAATGATTGTTCTCGTTCTGCGCCAGACGGCTCTGTCCGTTGCTGCTCTCCAGAATGCCCTGGGCAAGCGTCACCGATGCGGGAATGCCGTAACGGCGCATCTGCTCCATGGCATACGCAGCATATTTCTCCGCATATTCCTGATTTCTGCTCATTTTTCTCTCTCTTTATCTGTGAATCCCTTTCTGTGTCTCCTGTTCAGCTTCGTTCTGCCGGGCCGCCGGACGACCCATACTTTCCGGAAGCATACTGATGGCCACACGTTCCCCGGCCTTTACGAGTTTGGGCAGGCAGGCATCCAACAGTTCCGCCGGGAACTCGACAGAAGCCGCAATACCCTTGTCCGGGCTTTCGTCATGCTTTACAAGCTGAAGCCTCAGTATTTCCGCCCCTCTCACCGCATCATCGTTGAAGAGCCGGTAGGCGTTCCCAACACGGACAAGCTGCATGGCATCGGGATGTTTCCCCTTGAGTTCGTCCCAGAACTTCCGCTGTGCCTCCATTTCCGGCCGGGTATCGCCTTTGCCGCTTGTCTGTGCCGTTGCCTGTTGATTCGCGTCCTCCTTCTCCTGTTTCTCTGCGGAGGTCTCCTCCTGCGACTGTCCCCTGCGCAACACGTCGGCAAACAGTGTAGCCGCCAGATGGCGCTTGTATTCGGTTTTGTCTTCCGCCAGCCACATACGTTGCCATTGCTGCGGAGTCACGCTCCGGGGCTGGAGTTTCTCTCCGTCGATGGTCGCAGCACATTGAGGCCCGTCTTCTTTGCTTTTGAAGACGCAGACCCGCTGAATGCGGTTCAGGTCGATGCCCTGCATGTGGCTGCTGAACAAATCCACTTTCAAGTCGGGCTTCACCTCCGCAAGGGTATGATACTTGTGCGCCAACTCCATACGCACCTTGTCAAGGTTATCCATGGACTGCTTGAGCGTCGAGAAGAAGCGGTTCACGTCCTCCTTGTCCGGATACACGCTGTATCCCGGTGTGTTCTCAGGTTTGAGATAGAGGGCCCACCGGTTCTTGTCGTCCTGAATCATCTGAACCCGGTCGAACCCTACCTCCGCCGAGCGCTTGACGGCTGACGACACATCCAAGGTGGAGATCACCTCCATGGCCCAGTTATTCATGCGTGCCAGGGACACCTGCTTTCCGGCGAAATAGCTGTCATCCGGCCTGTAACCCAGCACGCCGCCGGAATTGAAGAACCGCACGGTTTCAATGCCTTCTTTGCGCAGGGCACGTCCGATGCGGGCTTTGTTCATGCCCGGAATTTCGTTATCCACGTCCGGCGATGCCCCGGCAGGCAGGATTACATCCGCCGATTTCGAAGAGGGGTCAATGACAATGACGAGCGTTTTCCCCTCCTTACTGGGGTGTTGGCGGATTTCATCGGCCACGAAGAAATGTCCGGGCAGTTGTCCTCTCATTTCCGTGGTCTGCCGTCGGTTGCGTAATGTGGCATATTCGACCTTTTCACCCCGTTCAGCCTTGCGAATAACCTCAAGAGCATTGTTTACGTCACTTTCCAAAGCGTCCATCAGGTTGGGATCCTCCTTGAGCTCACGGGTCCAGAAGTCCACCAGCCCGAGACTCTCCTCTGAAAGCCTGGCCGGTAGTCCCATCTCCAGCATCTTGATGCCCGAGGCAACCTCGACCACCAGCCGCTCCCGTTTGACCGCATCCTCCGAAGGGGCCATGCCGTTCTTCATCACCATGCCCTCACGGGCAAGACGCTGCTGATGCCCCGTAGCACTCACGATCTGCCGCAGGGCTTCCTGCACATAGTCGTTATAGTGCTCGAAGTCCCTCTGGCGCGGCATATAGACGGCATCACGGTCCGTCTCATAGTGCGGCATCCCACTGCCGTCCGAACGCACGGGGACAAGATTGTCCCGCATTTTCTGCAGGAAGCTGTTGAAGCGAACATGCAACTGACGCTCGTCAGCCTCCGAGAAACCACGCTCCACAGCACTTCCGTCCCGCGACAGCACCTCGTCGTAAGTCTCTTTATCCACAAAGGGAAACGTCGTCTGGTCGATATTGAACAGGGTGCGGATCTCCCGGTTATGCAGGCCCTTGTATTGCTTCTGCTGCTCGGCGTCCAGTTCCAGATAAGCCTCCCGGCTGATGATCTCCTCCGGGTTGTTTCGATTGACATATCTGTTCCAGTTGTAGAACAGGAAGGGAACACCCTGTTCGTGCTCACGTACCGATGTGCCGCGAGCCTTGGCATCGCTGTACAAGGTAAAGAGGTTTGTCTTGCATCCGTTGCTGTCCGAATGAAGTGTCATAAACAGGGCGTTGTACGGACTGACCGAAACACCGCGCGGGTAAAATTTCGGATATCCCTTGCCCGCAGCGTTGAGCCAGTAGCCCCCGGCATTCGCAGCCTCATTCAATGCCGTGGCAAGCAGGTCTATCTGTCGCTGCTCTGCATTTTTCTCTATGGGCGACTTTTCTTTCATATTCTTATTTTTTCCTTACATGATTACTGGATACCTCGAGGACGTACAATGGTCTCCTGCTGTTCGTTCTCGTAGTTCTGCGAAGCGATCTGGCGAAGCCGGTCGCTCTGTGCCAGCACGGCGTTGGCCAATGTATTCAGCGGCAGGGCACCGGTACGGTAGGCATCCGCCACCGTGCCGCTGAGCTGGACGGTGCAAGGCACACGGTCTATCGTGGCGATCAGGGTATTGCCCTGCAGTACGGGGTTTATAATGCGGGGATTGAGCGGCTCATCGGGATAGTGCCGGTACTGCACATTGCTCTCTCCGGATGTCCGGCCAGGCTCCCGGCACAACGCCTCGTGCCCCGCCTTGTTCAGCAGGTTGGCTCCACCCAGCCCAATGAGCAGCATTTTCAGTATCGGGTTCTTGACAAATATGCCGGCAACAATACTCGCTATCGGCAGCAGATTGTCCTTGAGGTGCAGCGACTGCGTCTTTCCCGTGAAGACACCCAGCAGGATGTCGGGGAGCATGGCCAACACATAACCGAGATTGCCTGTCACATCGCTTATGCCGTCCAGCCCCAGGGAACTGACCAACCCCTCCCAGCCGGACTCGTTGGTCTGTGCGGCCTGCGGGACCTGTTCCTGCGGCGCCTCGTGTATGTATTCTTCGGCAGCATCGACAGCGGAAGACTGTTCTTCCTTCTTCACTTCCTCCCTCTGCTCGGGTGCCCGCTCCGTGGTCTCGCTTGCCAGGGTCTTCTGCCTCTCCAAATCCCGCAGGTAGGCTTCCTCCTGTCCGGGTGCGATCACCAGCGGCACATCCCTGTACCGTTCCGCCTGCTCCCGCGCTTCCTCGCTGTACCCGCTCCACCATGGCAGGTATTCCCGGCCCGCATTCATCCACTCCATAAAGTCAAACGTCGCCACCGGTATCTTGTTCCGCAACTCTCCGTTGGCCGATGCTACGGCTTCATTCTCTTTGTCGGGTATCCCGGCAGCCTCTTCCCGGAACCTCTCGAAGACATTGTCCTCGCTACCGAATACCCCCTTGCTGATGCACTCTTCCACGGATAGCCCCTGAGTATCTTCCGAACCGAGACGTGAAGCAACCTCCGAAATGGCGATGTCCATCCCGACAAACCGTGCGAATGCCGTCCATGAACCGACACCTCCCAGCATGACGGTATCGGCCGACGCACTCAACACTTTGGCGGCTCCTTTCTCCAACTTATTCGGCCGGTATGCGGCCTCACCACGTCTTTCAATCTCCTCGGCCAGCGGCGAACGGCTCAGCGTCTGCGACAGGCCCAGCAGGCTGGATTCTGCCGCCTTGCGGACAACATACTCGACCGACGAGCGGGGCATCCGGTCCTTCACCAGCTTGTCAATCACCAACTGCTCCACGCGGTAATCCACATAGGCATAAGCCATGTCGCAACCCAGTTGTTCGGAGAGTTCGTCATAGCGAGCACGTCCTATTTCCTCTACAACGGCATCACGCCACGTCCCGGCCATATAGGCAAGGTCATGCTGCATCTCCTCCGAGGAGAGGATGCGCTCCTTGCACATTTCAATGTAGTCCTCCGTGGTCTTCGAGTTCCATTCTCCCGTTGCCTTGAGTGTCTGGTAAGGGTCGCCGAGAGGCTGGCCGGATGCGGCCATCATACTGAGAATACCGCCCAGGGAGGTGGAATACTCTTTCATCTCCTCGCCCTGCTTCTCGGTCAGGTAGGACTGCGTCTGCGCCATGACGGGAGCAAGATGGGCGCGGAAATAGCTGCCCATGAGTGCCTCTGTCTCCGCAAACCTTCGGCTATGCTTTATTTCGTCCATAAGAAACCATATTTTCTAAACCATGTTTATCTGTTTCAGAAGCTGTTCTTTCGTCTGCTCGATGGCATTGTGATAGACCTCCATCTGCCGGGGAAAGAACTCCTCAAGCCACGCATCCTTCTCGATGTTGTCCTGAATGAAACGGACCGCCTGCTCCCGTTCTATTTCTACCGAGGCTTCTCCTTCCTCCCGGTTGTTGAACCAGGCTTTCGTCCACCAGCGTATTCCGGCTCGGTCGGGATACACGGAGACGATTCTCGGGATGTCAAAACTCTGGATATCGACCTCCAGCTCCGCCAGCGGGTCGATGAGTCCACTGTCCGCTACGGCTTCGTCATGAAGTTTTTTTTTATGTCACCGCCCGTTGCGGAGAGAGATACGCCATGCCGCAGGGCGAGGTAGTTCAGGAAATCCGCAATGAGCAGATTTTGCACCTTGCTGACCAGGGGCATGGCCCGGCGCCCCAGACCGAGCGGATTGGACAGACTTGGCATCCGCTCGTGGAAATACTCCTTCATCGCACCCGTCGTGAAGATATTGCGCAGAGACTGCTCCGTATGCGACGGTACCGTGTAGATCCCGCGTTGCAGATCCTCCATGTAGTACGGCAGGAACCGGAGCATCAGCTCCTCAATTTCCCGCCTGTCCTTCTCGTAGTCCGTCGGAGGGAACGCCTCCGCATCGTAATAACCGCCGGTGCCGCCTCCGGCTTCCTGCAATGCCTTGATGTTCCCGTACAGCATTGTCAGAAACTCCAGCGGATTCAGCTCCTCACCGTTGAAGCGGCTTTCCAGATGCAGCAGGTCACCGCTCATGGCTACCGTCTGACCGGCTCGGACACGTTGGCCGAACTGTGCAAACACGTTCGACAGGTGCCCGTAGGTCACTTCGTAACTCCCATATCGGATCGTCTGGCAGATACCGTGTGCCGGATCATTGGATACACCCGACACAATGCCGCTCGCCACGGCTGAAAGCATGTAGTGCCGCACGTTGAAGTCTATCCCGTGATGAAAGAATTTTTCTCCTGTCGTCGGATGTGCCTGGTCGCCATATCCCAGCGACATCTTCACGTCCTTCCCCTGCGGCTCCTCAAACGGCATACAGTAACCACTGTCCGAATGCAGAATCATTTCTTCTGTATATTTCATCTCTTGCATCTTGTAAAGTTGTTGTTCCTACCTTCTCATGCCGCCCGAACGGACTTGTTCTTCCTCGGCCACGGGAGCTGCCTGCGACCTTGAAACAGGTTCCTGGGCCTCCGTGCGGACAATGCCGGCATTGCTCCCGATCAGCATCATGCCCAGCAGGGCGCCGGCAATCTTGCCGAGCCACCCGAAACGTCCGAACACGAGAAACGCGGCCGCTATCAGCCCGGCGATGCTCAGGCCGGACACGTTGCCCTGACCCAGATTGCGGAAAAAATTGCCGAACATATTGAGAAACCCTCCATTGGAGGTTCCCTGCATGAAGCTGGACACACCGGCAATCTGGGAGCCGACACCGCTCACCACGCTGTCCATGGCTTCTCCGGCCTTGCTCCCCAGCTCCTTGATCTCCTCGGTGGTGCCGGCAATCGCATCTGTCGCCGATTCTCCTATCACGGCATCGCTCACAATCCTGGCGACACTCTTGTCCGTGGTCAGCTTCTCCCAGCCTACATATCCGACGGCTGCGCCCGCCGTGGCGGCCTTGACCGCCTGCCCGGCATTTTTCAGCGTTTGCGTGGGGTGCAAGACAGCCTCTCCGGCACTCTTGCCCGTCGCACCGACGGCCTTGCCCACACCTTTCATGGCTTTGCCGCCGTATTTCAATAATGAACTCCAAAATCCCATATCTACGATTTTTAAGGTCTTACATTCCTGCCGGCCTGCCGCCAGCGTCTCTGCGCCGCTTTTACGATATCACCCTTGTCTTCTATCGGACGCGCACCTTCGCTGATCTCATACCAGATATCAGCCATGGAGGTGTATTTTACCGCCTTGGTCAGCCGCTGCAGCGTCTGGTTCATCGCACGGATCTTCGGCCGTATGCCGAACACCACCTCCATGCGCTCCTTTTCCGTCATCTTGTTGTCCGAAAGACACGCCGTGCGGATGTCGTTCACGATTTCCACGCTGCCGAGTAGCAGCTCCCGGTAAATCTGGTTGCGGCGCGCAGACAGGGCTACGGCAAGGGCATTGGCGCTATGCCGGCTCAGTTGCTCCGTAAAATCACCCATGTTGTCCGTCAGACGCGCTATTTCATGATAGAAACCGTAAATCTGCGCCGCATAGCAGACTATCGAGCGGAAGGAATCCAGGTAGTTGTTGAACTCCCGCTGCAGGTCGGTCGTGGCCTTCACCTCCTCCTTCGTCCAGATGTGCCCCGTGGTCTGCATCAACATCACCTTCTCCTGGTTCTTAAGCTCCTTTTCCGCCTTGTCCGTGTACAGAAGGATCATACCGGCAAGTACAGGGTCGTTCTGTGCCGCAACCTTCCCCAGACAGGCACACAACAGCAGAAGGGTTATCCATATCGTCCTTTTCATCGTCCCGCTCCGTTTATCGGCTGAAAGCGGCTGCCCGGCGCCAGCGGGACATGGCCATACGCGCCACCTCCCCGTTGCTGCGGTCGAGCATTCCAGCCGTCACATTGTTCCATACATCATTGAGCGTATAATACCGTATGCTCAGATAGAGCAGATGCAGTTTCCGGCTGAAGGCCGACAATTTGTCGTTCAGCGCCCACAGCGTCTTGCTGCGCTCTGCTCCGGTGAGCATGTTCGCCGTTCCGCCCTTGGCTACGGCATCGTTCAGCAGCGTGAAGACGGAAACCAGTTCCGTGGCCGTCTCGATGTAGAGGTTGTTCATGTTCATGCTCGCAACGATTCCCTCCGGATTGTCGCCAATGGCCTTGCCCAGCTTTCCCAGCGTCAGAAAAATCCGTACTCCGTCGTTGTACAGGTGGGTACAGGCTTTCAGAGACGAGGCGTAACCGCTTGCCGTTTTCAGGTAACTGTTGTACTGCTTCTCCCACTGGTGTATGCGGTTGAACTCCGCCGCTATGGTGTTCTGCAGCAGGGCTGTCTGCGTCTGCCCCTTTATCTGCTTTTCGATCTGCCCGTTTATCACCTCGTTGCCTTCGGCCAGTGCCACCCATTCAAGAGGGTTGGATGCCGCAACCTGGGTATGTGCCAGTTGCGGAAACAGACTGATCAAACTGACAACCAGACTCAGGCTAATGATTCGTAATCTCATATATTCCCTTTTTTCGTTTGTTGTATTCCACCCGCTCACGGATCTGCGGCACAATATCGTTCCTGCGGCTGAGCCCGATCAGATCGAGGCGGGGCGTGTTCCGGTCCATGGACAGAATACGCACCGTCTTCAGGCCGCAGAGCTGTTGCAGAAGACTCTGATGCTCCTGAAAGTCCACGATGCGGTACAACTCCATGTAATCCACCTTGCGGAGCAGCACGCCACGTTCGCTTACAAGCAGCTCGGCGCCGATGCGGTAGCGGATCCGCCGCAGGTAGATGAAGCGGTACAGCAACACGAGAAGCAGGAACAGGGAAAAAGCCGTGGCAAGACCGGTCAAAGGCAGTTTCTCCATGCCTCCATATATCAGTCCTGAAAGACACAACGCCATCAGCGGCAACTCGTCGATGACGAACTGCCCGGCGTGCGGACGCAGGGAGATACTCCGGAATTGCGGGATTGACTGCGGGGACATCATCGGCGAAAACGTGCTTGCTGTTCCTGTTCGGATTCTGTCTCTCCGAGCGGTTTGACTGAAACCGACTCCTCCTGTTGGCGCCCGGCCAGCAGTTGCTCGTTCCAGTCCTTGCAGGGATAGTCCGGACGCTCCCGCACATAGGGAGTATCGTTCTTCTCCTCCAGTCCGAGAAAGGCTCGTAGCTGCGTGCGGAACTTGCTGTAAAGCTCGTTCATCGTTTTGACCTGGTCCTGAATGTCCTCCGGTGCGCTCAATCCGCTCGACTGCATCGACATGGCCTCTTCCCATGCACTTTCGTATTTGCAGTAGCTGGAGAACACTTCCCTGGGAAGCTCTTCGACCTCACCGTTGGCCACATCCCAGCCGTCACGAAGCGTATCGAGATAGGCCTTCCGTTCGGGTGTCTCCTCGATGGAGGCCCGAACGGCTTTGTGTATCTCTTCCTCCAGGCGGGAGGCGAACTCGTCCCCGGCCAGATCAGTGTCGAAGCAGATATGCTGCCTGGCGGACGGGTTTGCGGATAGCGTTCCCCGCATCTGCTCGGTAGTGGGATTCCCTCCTGTTGAAACAAAGACCGCTTTCCGCAACTCCCTGTTCTCCTTCTGATGAAGCTGATAATAGGCCATGGCATCATAGGCGCTTTCAAACCAGTATACGTGCCGGGCTTCCGACAAAGGCGTCTGTGCCGGACTGGCGATCCACAATCCTTCGTGCGAGTTGCTCCCTTCGGCCTTGCCCTTGTAGCTGCTGCCGTCCGAATAAGGGCGTCCTCGCTCTTCAAAACCCACCACTTTCCCGTCGCCATTGGGCAGAGTCAGCGGGAAGGACAGGTTGGTATAGCAGGCCCCGTCCTCCCGACGCTTGGACGCCAGGTAGAAACTGCGATGGAAAGCATACTGCGTGTAGAGATCTATGCCACGGCTCTTGAAGTGGGAATAAAATCGCTTCTGGCTTTCCCTTTCTTGCGGGTCAAACCTGTGCAGTTCATAATCCCCGATCTCGAAGGGCTTGAGCTCCCGTTTGGGCTGGACGACCCTCGCCGCCCGCTCCTCGACGGGATGATGCAGCAGACGGCAGCAGACGAGATTCACGAGCCGGTCGGGAGAAAGTCCCGCGCGGTACTCGGCAAAAAGTTGCGGGTGCTCCTTGATGAACGAAATGACGTTGTAGAGTTTCTGCCGGGGCGGCTGGAAGCAACACTGTCCGTTGGCTGTCACGATGAACTTGTCGCCACGGATCCGCCGTCCCTCACTGTCTGTGCGGACATACGAAGGATAGCGCAGGCCGTCCCGCCGGTTCAGGTGGTAGCCTGCATCTATGAGCACGTCCTGAATGTTCAGGCTGCGAAGATAGTCGTCGTAAGTAAGGTCTCCGTATCTCATCTTTTACCTCCCCATTCTCATATCGGATATTTCACGGTTCATCTCCGCCTCGAAGTTGCGAATCGCAACATCACGCGGCGTATCGACGCCGGGCTTGAAATACGGGCGCGACGGGCCGCCGAAACGCTCGCCGTAAAACTCCGGCTCATGATGGCACCGCAGGTTATGGACAACCTCCGAGGCGACGACCGTACCGGCGGTGAGGGCGGCAAAGATCTTGACTCCCAAACCACGCTGCGACTCCGGCCGCGCCTTCATGTCCACCTCGCTGAAAATCTTCGAGAAGAGCTTCATGCGATGATAGTCATCGACCGCCAGGAACTTGTCATAGTCCTTTTGGCTGATCTCGTGGCTGATGACACGGCCGTCGATGACGGCACTCATCCGGTATTTCCCCTCCACCGTGGACGGCAGAACGGCGATCTCGCCGACTTCAACCTCCCTTCCGTGAGCCTCCTCCCGATACCAGCCTTTCCGTTCATCGAGTGCTACAAGATCTCGTCCGTCCACGAGTGCCCCCACTTGATGCTGCACGCCTTCACGCTGGAGCTGCTGCTCAAGCGGCGTGAGAATCTCACATTCCTGCTGCTGGCGCTGCTCCAACTCCTGCTGCACCTCGGGATGAAGGGCGAGGGCTATGCGCTGCCCGCTGTCGAGGTCCGCCGCCGTCAGCTTGTCGGCAAAATCCGCCTCGATGATATGGTTCAACACTCCCAGCCGCTGTTCGACAGGATGTTCCTCAATGGAGTTCGAGGTCAGTGCCGCCAGCTCCTCGTCCGTCAGGTCATAGACCATGTCGGCCGAGACTTTCTCGGACTGCACGGTAAGAGTACGTGCTTCGGCATCGACGATCAGACCGTGCGAGGCAAGGCACTCCTGCCATTTCTCGTTGGAAAAATACACAGGGGAGCTGATCAGTTCCTTGTACGGACGTGCCGGTTCCTGACTGCGCGGGCGGCTGACAAGAGGAGTGATGACCGTCTCCAGGTCCTGAAGCACATCGACCTGCGGCGATGCCTGCCGCTGGCCGCCTTTGTAGTAGAAGCCATAGCCTCCCGACTGCAATTCTCCGGGCTTCATGCGTCCGTCCCAACGCTCAGGGACAATCGGCGTCCCCGGGTAGAAGAGCTGCCCGCCAACCCTGCGCAGGTGAAAGCCCCACTGGTTGCGGGGCGTCCATCCCAGAAACGGGGGCGGCATACCCAGCCGCCCTACACGGCCGTATTCGCCGATGCCAATGCGGTATCCGTGAAGTCCCATGGCAACACGCCCGTTGGCGTTACGGGCGTGCACAAAATTCTTGGGGAGATAAAAATCCTTGCCTACAATACTTGTAAAGACATTGTAGGCTTTCTTGTTGGCTGTATTGGTCCCCCAGTCCGTCAGAGCCAGCATCTGACGCTCGGTGATGGCGTAGCTCAGCAAGGGAGAATCGTGGCCCTGCACGACAAGCCGATAGCCAGAACCGTCGACCACCACATGTGCCTGCATCCCGTTCCGCATCAGTATCTTCTGCATTTCGGGCTGCAAGTCCATCTGCCGGGGATTGGTATTCGTTCGTATCGCCATAGTCTGTAGTCAATAAGATTGTGGGTTATGCCTCTCCGGCTTCCAAGGCCGCTTCCAGTTGTGAATCCTTATAGCGGACAAACTCGGCGGCCGAAGTGTTGCCGATCATCAGGCCATGCTCCTTGCAGTAGCCCAGATATTCCTCCTGCCACTCGGCGGAAAAGTGGTTGACGTAATCCAGCCACCCGTATTCGCCGCGCTCCATCTTCTCGATGAGTACCTCTTCCGGATAATATGCCTGTTCTGCCATATTCGCTGAATATTAAGTGATTACTTGTGAAGAGCCGCAGCACGGTTGCGCTCGCCGCTCTTCTTCTGCTCGTTCCACAGCTCCTCGCTGTACTCCTCTTCGGGAACATAGTCGAGGGTACCGTCGTCGCCCATGACCCAGCAGCCATAACAACCGAACGTGTATTTGTCCCATTCCCGCTTGGTCTGCTCTCTCCACTTCTGCTCGTCGCCGGAACAGAATCGGAGGCCGCTTCTGTTTCTGAGGTCGATGCCCACCGTCACGGGATCGTCGTCCACGACAAGCGTCAGAGGGTCTCCGTGCTGCAGCCTGTTGAGTTCGGCCGAACCGAGATGAAACTCCTCGGCCACTACCTGCAGGTTGCGGCCGAGGATGGGAGTCGGCACCGTCAGCACCTGATTCGTTTCAGGATCAACCTGCACGAAAGCCTTGCTGTGACGGCCGTCGCCCGTCTCCGCATCGGCCAGAATGGCTTTGCCGGCAAGGAGCTGTTTCTGCTGTTCCTTGTCGTACCGCTCCAGATGCGAGGATTTGAGGACAGGATAAAACACCACGTCCGGCTGCCCGTCGTCCCTGCGGATGACGGCGAAGCGGGTGCGGCTCTCGAATGTCTCTCCGTTCTCGTCAGTAACCCGTACAGGGAGCACGGGAGAATGCCGCCCATCGCACAGCTCATCCAGAACCCGCATCGGCAGATCCTCGATCATCTCCTGCGTGAGCCCGAAACGGGCTAAGGTCGCATAGGGCAATTCGGTAAGTTCAAATCGTACTTGTTTCATACTTAAAAAATTTTGCGAATTATACTGCGCAAATATAGAACGATTTTAATCCATCAAATAAAAACTAACAATATTAGTGCGTTACAAGATGTAATTTTTACGATTAAAGTATGATTATACGCAAAATATCATACTTAAAATAATTATTTAATCATACTTTGAGCAGAAAAAAGGACCACAGAAACTCATCTTGAAGAGAGCTTGCTATATTTGCCGCATGAGAAAAAAATTACTGGTTTGGATGACGGCGGTTTCATGCTCCGTACTGCCCGTCAACGCACAATTCAATACGGTCGTCGCAGCAGCCTGCAGATACAGGCTGACGGCTCCTGTGTCGGATTCGGAGATAACGGGAACGGAAACAAAGGAGGCTGCCTCAATCACGGAAGGGACATCCGAAAACGGCAGGACAGCCGACACGGCCGAAGCGGAGAAAAAGATGTGGACGACACGCTACCTCAACGTTTGCTATCCGCTAAAGCAGATAAAGATCACGTCGCCATACGGCTACCGTACAGACCCCTTTACGGGGAAAAGGAGATTCCACAACGGCATCGACCTGCGGGCCCGGGGCGAACAGGCTTTGGCCATGATGGAGGGTGTGGTGATAAAGGTCGGCCAGGACAAGACGTCCGGGAAATATGTAGTTCTGCAGCACGGCAACTACACGGTCAGCTACTGCCACCTCTCGAAAATCCTCGTCGAGAGAAATACGTTGGTGCGCCCGCGCGACGCGGTGGGCATCACCGGCTCCACCGGCCGCAGCACAGGCGAGCACCTGCACATCACCTGCAAGTTTAATGGCAAGAGTGTAAACCCCACGCTTCTGTTTGACTTCATCAAGGCCACACAGCAGGAGTGCGTGTCGGCGTTGGCGAGGCTATAACTTTGTTTTCCTTTTGGTCTCTTTCTCTGCTTGAAGCGGTAGATGGAACAGCAGAAGAAGCCGACCCAAAAGAGATTTTTTGAGGTCGGTCTCTTTTTCTTTTATATAAACAATGATCGGCTACAATTTTTCAGTTTGCAGCCGATTTGTTTTTTCCCATTGCTGAAGAGCCTTTTCCGAGCCCTATACCGGTTGTTGGCCTCGTCACGAAAGGCTATGGCCACCTATAATGCAGCGCGGAGCTGGTTTCGTCCCGTCATCCTCCCAGACAAGACGGCCGAGTACTTCCTTAGGTTGTGTGCAAGCGCAACGAGACCGAACTCGACCATCACTTTCCTGTTCGACTTGAGGCGGAAACGCCTGAAGCCGTGGTTGAACTTGATGTCACCGAAGACCGCCTCTGGTTCGATGGGACGGTTGCTGCGGTGCATCATCCCGCGTTCGCCGGTGAGCAGCTCCCTTGCCCGTCTCTTGAACCCGTTGGCCGTGTGGTTGACCTCGAGGGTCCTCCTGTCGGCCCTGCCATTGTAGCACATCCCCCTGAGCGGGCATCCCTTGCAGTTGGCGGCCCTGTACACGGCAACTTCCGACCTGTAGCCCAGGTCTGAGACAGTGTGCCGCGTGCCGCACCTCTCAAGATGCTGTCCCATCGGGCACACGTAGTAGTCCTCGCCGGAGTTGTAGTGCATGTTCTGGACGAGGAAGCCGTTGTTGGCATACCTGCGTTTGGTCTCGGCGTGGAACATGTTGTACTTGACATAGGCCGCTATCCCGTTGCTCTCCATATACGCATAGTTCGCCTCGTTGCCATATCCGGAGTCAGCCACCACCTCGTCGCTCTGACTACCGTACCTCTCCCTGAAGGACTCCAGGAACGGTATCATCGTGCCCCAGTCAGAGGGCCTCCAGTAGATGCCGTAGTTGGTTATGAACTGGTTCTCCGTCGCTATCTGGACGTTGTATCCAGGCTTGGTCTGCCCGTTGTTCATCGCGTCCTCCTTCATCCTCATGAAGGTCGCGTCAGGGTCCGTCTTGCTGTAGCTGTTCCTGCCGCCCATTGTCTCCAGGTGCCTCCCGTACGACTCGAGCTTCGGAAGGGACTCCTCCTTCACCTTCTCCACGCTCCTGCGAAGCTTCCTGTCGCTGATGCCCTGCTCGTCCATCTTACGGAGGATCCGCTCCGTCCGCTCAGGAAGGTCCTCAACGCATGGATCTTCCGCACGGCATTCCCCGTTCTCCTCCGCCAGGACCGACTCCGCCGCCTTCAGCACCGCGTCTACCTTAGCCTCCAGCCTGGCCTTGTTCTTCTCAACGCTGCCCTTCCACACGAAGGTGTACTTGTTCGCCACCGACTCTATCTTCGTCCCGTCTATGTACTGCACCTTCAGGGACACCAGTCCCTCCTCGTTCATCATAACCACTGTCCGGCGGAACAGTTCCTCGAAGCGACCGTCGCACAGGCGCTCGCTCCGGAAGCGGTTTATCGTGCGGAAGTCCGGACGGGACATCCCTGACAGCCACATGTAGTTCACGTTCTCGTGCAGCAGACGCTCCATCCTGCGTCCGGAGTACACGTTGCACATGTACGAATACACGATCACCTTCAGGAGCATACGAGAATGGAAGCTGCTCGTGCCGCCACCCTTGTAGGTGGACTCTATCCCGGAGATGTCAAGCCTGTCTATTATCGCGCTGACTGCCCTTACCGGGTGATTCTCCGGAATAAGTTCACCTAGGGATACAGAAAATAGGAGGCTGTCGTTCTGATTGTAGGATTTATATATTATCTTTGCACTCATGGTAAACGTTTGATTATCTTTGTGTTGGACACCATAAATATAACAAATTTTTACCATATGAGCAACGGCTATCTCCTTTATTTTTAAGAAGATAGCCGTTAATTTTTGCCCTGAAAGAATTGACGGGTATAATATAATAGAAGAAGGGGCTGACCCTATCAGCCATTTTGAATGGCTTTTGGGTCAGCCCCGTTGTATGGAGGTGGATATAATGTCCGTAATAGGTCTTGCGGATGCCTTGGACTTGAACGGCATGGGAGCCTATCGCTGAACTCGTCAGAATGGCCCGGCCAGAACATACGGCAGGCTTCCTTGGAGCCTGTCAGCACCGTCAGCCGACAGTAGCGGTCGCGCTCTTTTTCATTGTCGGCACCCTTCGTGGCAGCAAACGCCGATTCCCCGGCTTTCCGTTTCCAGAAGCCGATGAGACCACAATCCTACGATAAGGAAAAGCAAAAGCGTGAATATGCCCCTCTGATGTGCCGTTAGACCTAAATCAGATTGAACGGAACCGTGTCTGCAACTCTTCTATTTTGGAAATGAGCTGCTCGAATGTAAGATGTTCGCCGTATATCATGGACTCCTGCATGGCCTTGTAGTCATCTTGCCATACTTTCAACACCTCTTCAGGAGGTAATAGGACAATGCGTTTGCGTATGTCGGGCGTATAATCCACATCCTTGATGGACGTGAACAGCTCTCTATGATGGTGGATAGTATTCCACAACTCATCATCGCCAACTGCTTTCTGTGCAAACGGTTCGTCCATCATTTTCACCAAGTCATAAAGGTGGCGTGATTTGCGGTTTGCTTGGCGGCAACCGTTGGTGGTAAACAGTTCGTGAAGCAGAAATGCCTTTTCCAGAAAAGTCTTTTCCGGCACGGCTGAGATTATATCCACGTCTGCAACAGTGGTGTCTATCATGGAATTTTTGCTCACCAAAGATTTGACTTTGGCCTTGGCGGTAGGCTCGAACAACGACCTTGCTCCAATTTCCAACAATACCTCGGATTGCAGATAATCGGGACTGGAATTGCCGAAAACAGATTCGTAAGCGATATGAACCTTTCGAGGTTCCGGATAGGTCGCATCCCCTTCACCGTTCGGATCCGGTGTTATCGTGCAGTGGTCGGCCAGACCTTTCTCATTGACAACTCCCTGCAAATCCACGGCAAATACATCCTTGACAAACAGAGATGATGCTTTACGCAGTTTTTTCAGTTGTCTCTTGGTCAGGTCGCCCTCCAGACCGAAAACACTCCGGTCAATGGCAAGGTCGATGTCTTCCGAGAATCTGGAGATCAGATTCCATATCTTGCTAAGGGATGACCCTCCCTTAAAAACCAGTTTATCCGCATAGGGCAATGTATAGACCGCTTGCAGAATCCCAGTAACCCAAATATCCTTCTCGATTGCCTTGGGGTCGTCAATGCCTAACCGTAAACTGACTTGTTCATAGATGGTACGGCGTGTATCCGCCGGAAGTTGAAGGAATTTATTCATACGTTTTCAATATTATAGAGCGAATCCATCCCGGAACAAGTTTCAAGTCCTCGGCTATTTGCTCTTTGGGTTCATTGGATAGTAGTTGCTTGACACGGTTAAGTTGGTCCTCACGCACGTTACCTTGTCCAAGCCTTTGGAGAGCGAAGGTTATCAGCATGACAAGCTCTGATTTGAAATCGAGTCTCTTGGGTACGACGTGCTTGAAGAGAATACCTCTACCGTTATAAATCTTTATTCTTCGGGATGTACCGTCCGTGAAATAAACCGCATTCAGCGGAACTTGTGTGGAAAGTCCGAGTTTGTTCAGTGCAGCGTCACCGGTCGGTACGATACGACACTTGTCTCTCTGCGCGATGGCTTTGGCGACATCATCCACACTGGGATACACGATGCCGAAGCCGAACTCGGTATCGACTTTCGGCTTACAATAGATGCCCCTTGCAAGACGGATTATCTTTCCGGACAGGGCGATGCGTTCAAATGCCTTGTTTATGGCTTTACGCTCTCCCAAATCCGCAAAATCGCTTGCAAATAGTATCACACCGTGCTTTTTCCTATTTATGGCTGAAAGTATTTTGTTCTCAATGCTTTGTGTTGCCATTTTTACTATTGTTTTGTCGCCAAAGAATGCTTTTTTGGCGACAGTTTTTTCAATGCAAAAGTACAATATTTCGCTGAACTACCCAAACAATTTTACGCATAAAACACTCTTTTACCCCAATTTCTTCTATATCCCTTGCCGAATCTGTTCCCTCTTTTCTTCGGCAAATGTAGGACGAAGCGTATCAACGCCAAAACGCATTCCATTCGGATAACGAAAACAGACGATTGCATGGTCGGTTTTCTATCCGGTTTTGGCTGATGATACCGGGTGCTTCATCCTCTCGCAGCCTTGAAAATAGAGAATACAGCCCTGCAGAGCAAAAGCAGGGAAAGAAAAAAAACGAAAGTGTAACGATTAAACGCAAAAGACATGAAAGAAGAAATCAGACAGAACGGCACGGCAGTGTTGTGGAGTGAAGACGGTGTGAGCATTCCGATGATTTTCAACAACCTGTGCGGAAAGAACTTTTCGGGGCAGGAGTACCGGGACTATGTCCGAAACATCGCGTTCGGCGAAATGGGCTTCAACGCCGGAGAAATTTCGCTCTACAGGGACGGCGTGCTGGTAAAGACCGGGGTTATCCCTCAAATCCTATAAATCACAGCCATGAAGAAATCGGGAAAAGCAGCAGTAGATGAATTTGTCGCACTCGTGGGCGGCAAGACATGGGAGCGGACAGCCAGCCCCTGCACCGGGAAGTGGAGAGGCACAACAGACTACGGCTTTGTCATGGACGGACGCATCAGCTTCTTCGTCTCCAACGGCATGTCGTACTTTGAGGCACGGATACGGGAATGGATTAAGGCCATACGGGACTTCCAGACGAACAGGGAACACTGTCTCCGACTGCTCCAGGAACAGGTCGAGAAGGACAACGTCAAGGCATCGGCAGAGGGACTGCATCAGGTCAGACTGCTCGACATCGGCATACTCTCTCCCGAATGTGCCGACTCTTACGACTTTTTCACGCCCTACGCGCAACTCGAGGTGAACGGCCGGAAATTCAAGCACCACACGTCAAACCTGAGTTGCGCCATCGTGAAAGAAGGGCTGGAAACATACCTCAAGGAGTGCAACAGGAAGAATACATATACCGCCGGAGCGGTTCAGATACCGGACTATATCTTCTGCGGCGTGAGGTTCTGCTCCAGCGACTCCCTGTACAAAATCGGAGAATGACATCGGACAAGCCCCGTACCGGCGCCGGTACGGGGCTTCGATGCCCGGCCTTGTCCGCCACCTCCTTGGTCCAGGTGCGAGGGCAGGTTATGGCGAAATGATTGCGAATGATGGAAAATGATTGGAAAATGATTGTGATCAGCGGCCGGTCTGCTTGAAAATGACTGAAATAGAATACGGTAAGCGCCCGGAATGATGGATAATGATGTAAAATGATTGGAAAATGATCTTGGTCAGCGACCGGCCAGCATGACGATTTACGTCACGCAGCCGGTCTTCATCTTTTATACAAGCCCGACGGGCCATAGCCCTTTTGTAGCAGTTCCCCCGTGCCTTTTTTAACTCTTCTGTTCTCCATCTTGTAGCTGCCGTTCCGTTCTCCGCCGTGCGACCTCTGGGGATCATTTTTCCGCAAAGGTATCCGCCGGTTTCACACCTGCCAATGCCGGCATTCTGCCCATGGGGTCTCGGAAAAATCTTCCTCTCCACTTGTCGAGCGTATTTTCCCTCACCGGCCATGGCAGATGGGCCCCGCCGCCTTTCGAAGCCGAAAAATAATCCCTGCGGCCGCAATCGGGCCGAAAAGAGGGAAAAAAGAAAAAAACAAATGACACACGCATGAAGACATTAGAAGAACTATTACAGGAATGCGGTTGCAAGGGCAATGCATTTGACGACAAGGGAGAACTAACCGACGAAGGGTCGGAAGCATACGGGCGACTGGTGAACTTCCTCTACGACATTGAAACGCTGACGGGACTAAGCGTCGAACCGATTATCAGTCAGCTCGACGCAATAACCGACGAAAAGTATTATTAAAACCTGCAAGACTATGGAAGAGAACATACTGGAATCAAAAGAGTACCGACTCGCCAAAGAGTGGGAAACGGCGGTCAACAGCTACAACTTCAACCCGAAACGCTTCGCTGCGGCAATTCCCGACATGCACCCCACGCTGCAGCAAAGCCTCTTTCGGCTGCTCAAGGAGTGCATAAAGGTCATGGCGGACGACTCCCGACACTATGACGAGCGCAACCGGGCCTCGCATGAGGAGGCCAAGCGTATCATGGCCTGCCTCAATGAACACGAATCATTTATTCCTTTAAGATAACGAAATCATGAAAACAAAAGAACTGAAATTCAACGGCACCACCTATGTATGCCGTATCGTCGAGTCCATCGACGGAGATGAGCTGACGATTGCACCGACAACCCTGCTCGACACGCTGCACCCCGGCAGCTTTGAGGATCAGAACGAAGGCTTCGCAAGCAGGGAAGCCATGGCCCTCTATGAGGAGATCTTCTACTTCACGGACACGAGGAGCCTTGCGCTGCCCGATGACGAACTCATTGAGGAACTGAAAGAGAGCAATCCCGACTGGTTTGACTGAGCCGGGCAAAGGTACAGACCACAAAATCTTGAGAAATATGAACAAGGAATATGTAATGCGCATAGCTGCAACCATTCAGCAGCAGCTTCTGACCATGACAAGAATGCCCGTCCTCATGTCGTGGGGAATAGAGGAGTTCGCAGCCGTCGTATATGACGGCAAGCCGGCACTCAGAATCACCGTCCACGCACGGCTCTTTCAGGGAGATGTAATCATCTGTCTCAACGGGGCGGACTACTACGAAATCTACCTGCTGGACAAACAGGACGTGAAGTGCCTGCACGACGAGGTCTGCTTCGACGAGCTGGGCGAGCTCATCGACCGGACCATCGAGAGCGGGACCGACAAGGAAGAGTACGAAAGGTTCTGCGCTCGTCAGGCCGAGATACTGTTCGGACATTCACTATGACACTTCTCATCGGTTGGGTACCGTCAGCATTCTTGTGGACGGTACCTTTTCTGTCCCCATGAAATGGAAATTTTTCGAGTTGTTAAAAAGAAATGTATCAGGAAAATAATTCTGCAAACCGATATTTTTGTAACTTTGTAAAAGGAATATTTTAACCGTAAATTGTAATGGAACCTTCATTATACAGCTATTCACTTGTTTTTGCGTTGCCGTTGATGTTATTCTTCGGCTTTTATTTTATTTTCGCCCGTACCCCGAATAAGGCAATCTATAATAACTACCTGCGCTCACGCAGGATTATGGGTGTGGCCATGCTCCTGCTCGCGGCCAACTATGCGGTACATTTCTTCTTCGGTATCAGGTTCAAGAATGCCGACGCAGCCATCTTGATGAACCTTTCAACCTACTTCTTGTGTTATTGGCTTTTCAGCTCGGCACTCACAACCTTGCTCGACCGCTTTTATATAACAAAGCGCCGCTTGCTGACGCATATTGCCCTTTGGGTCGTGTTTTCAGTTTTCTCCTGCGTCGTAATGTTAGCTCTTCCGAAAGGGATTATCCAGACCGTTGCCTTGTTCGCCATGGCGGTATGGCTGGTCATTTATGGATTGGTTCTGGCTTGCAGACTTCTCACGGTCTATTACAAGGCAATCCGCGTTTTCAGGGATACCCACTCTGATGATATAGGGGCATATATCAAATGGCTTTCCATATTCACCTACTGCGCAATTATATTCGGCGTGGGCTGCGGATTGCTGACATTCCTGCCGAATGACTATGTCTATATCTGGATTCTCTCTTCGATTCCATTTTATTGCTACCTCTTTTTCTCGTATCAGAACTACTTGTTCTTCTACGAACACGTGGAGCGAACACTCGAGACCGAGGAAGAAGCGATGAAAGTCGAGAAAAATGTGACAGTGGACAATGAATCACCCAAATACTTTGAGTACATCGAGAAAAACCTTGCCGTCTGGCTTGAGAACAATGGCTACGTCCAGGCCGGCCTTACCATACAAGATCTGGCAAAAATGCTCGATACAAACAGGACCTATCTAATCGCCTACATCAAGGAGAAATACAAGATGTCGTTCTGCGAATGGATTACGGGGTTGCGGGTAGAATATGCCAAGAATCTGCTCATGGAGCACCCGGAAATAAGTGTACAAAAACTGACTGAATCTTCCGGCTTTTTATCACGCAGCTATTTTATCAAATCCTTTACACTCCAGGAAGGGTGCACACCCGCCAGATGGAAAAAAAGGCAAATGGAATCTTGATTTTTCGATAAGTATAAAAAGTGCTCTATCGTAAAAATAAAAGTGCTCTATCAACAATTTTATTGTGCTCATTCAGCAAATACTGAGAATTTGCAAAATTTTAAAAGAAAAGTCTTTTGGAATATTTGGGGCAAAAGCAGCCTTTAGCTAATTTTGAAGAGAACAAAGAGATAAGAATAAAAAATAATTCAAATTTTATGAATAAAAAAGCCTACTTTTTTATTCTGCTTTTATTGTTTGTGTCGCAAACTTTCCCAGTCTTGGCGCAGCAGAAAGCAGACACGACCTATACCTTCCGGTTCGTGCCGCAGAAGGATATGTTCTATGTGCCGTGGAGCGGCAATGACACGGAGCTTGCTCGCCTGTTAGCGTGCATCGAGAGCAACAAGGCGGACATTTGTGGCGGCAATTTGCCGCTTTATGTGGACGGCTACTGCAATTCTTTGGGTAGTGAAGCCGAGAACCTTGCCACGGCGAAGATCCGTTCCAACCGTGTGAAATCCGAACTGATTGTACGCGCCGGTATCAAAGAGGAGAATTTCGTCACCCACAACCATGCCGCCGAAGGCAACTATGTGACGGTGCGGATTACCATTCCGGCCGAGCCGTCGGAGGCAGAGCTTGAGGCACAGCGCAAAGCTGAAGCCGAGCGTCTGGCTACGGAAAAACGTGCCGAACAGCAACGGCTGGCCGAGGAGCAGCGCAAAGCGGAAGAAGCCCGACTTGCCGCTGAAAAGGCAGAAGCCGAAAGGGCGGCCCAGCAACAGACGGCAACACAGCAAAATGCCATCGTTGCCGATACTCTTTCGGAAACAGAAACCCCAACCGATTATCATTTGTCCCTGCGTGCCAACCTGCTGCGCTGGGCTACCCTGACACCCGATTTAGGACTTGAATGGCGCATCTGCCCGTCGTGGGGCATTGCCGTAAACGGCTCGTGGACTTCTTGGAGCTGGAGCGACAAAGACCGCCGCTATGCACTCTGGGAAGTGGCTCCGGAAGTACGTTACTATATGGGTGAGAAGAAAGCCTGGTATGTGGGCGCGATGTTCAAGGCAGGGCAGTTCAACTACAAGTTCTCCGAAACAGGTCGCCAAGGCGACCTTCTGGGCGGCGGACTGACCGGAGGCTACATCCTGCCCATCGGCAAGCGCCTCTCGCTCGACTTCTCGCTCGGGCTCGGCTACCTGAATGCCGACTATGAGAAATATGAAGTCATCGACGGTGTGCGCGTGC
>ERZ825670.584-NODE-584-length-47837-cov-15.874095_pt1 | contig 47837 bp, 35 predicted proteins | sample MGYA00519929_ERZ825670 | MGnify/ENA primary metagenome ERZ825670 (study PRJEB31778, sample SAMEA3449207) | human gut metagenome | biome: human gut; feature: human-associated habitat; material: faeces | place: United Kingdom | collected 2010/2012 ...
AACGCGGCGGACAGGCCGGCCGCGGCACCGGCGGTGACCAGATAATGCTCCTGCACGTCCTCACGTTTCTTGCCGCGCAGCCGGTGCGATAGGAACTGCGCGCCCGATGCGCCGATTTGGATGGACGGTCCTTCGCGGCCGAGCGAGAGGCCGAAGAGCGATCCGAGCAGGCCTCCGATGAAGCGAACCGGCAGAATCGTCTGCCATCGCATTTTCAGGCCGCAGATCACCACGCCGTTGGTTTGCGGAATGCCGCTGCCGCCGGCCATCGGCTCTTTTTTGACCATCCATGCGATGGCGAGCGCAGCTGCGATTGCGGCGACCGCCCACGGTGCGACCAGCCACGGGGTTTCGCGGATGCGCGCGTAGATCCAGCGCGCGGTGTCGGTGCCGTATTCGATGCCGAGACGGTAGAGGACGACGAGGAAGCCGGAAATCAGGCCGACGAGAATGCCGGCAGCGGCCATCTTCCATTTCAGGTGGTCGAATCGCGGGACCAGTTTGCTGAACCTGTCAAACCTGTCGAACCTGTCGTTAGGCGGCATTGCAGTCATCGCACTCCCCTTTTCCGTTCCTCCGCCGCGCACCCCGTCGGTGTGTATGCGGTGTGCGTCATACGCGCACGCCATCGCACGCACCATACGCAAAGTGCCGGCAGGCACAGGCCCACCGGCACTTGTCATTGACGTTCGTTACCGACGTTCATATCGACGAATCAGCCGAATCAGCTTCAGTCGATCAGCGAGTTGATCTGGATGATGTGGTCGCGCTGCGGGCCGGTGCCGATCACGGAAATGCGGCAGCCGGACAGTTCCTCAAGACGCTTGACGTAATCCTGGCAGGTCTTCGGCAGATCGTTGAAGTCATGGACCTGGGAAATGTCCTCGTCCCAACCCGGCATGGACTCGTAAATCGGCTTCGCGGCGGCGAACTCGGCCTGGTCGGTCGGCATATCGTCGCGACGCTCGCCGTTGACGTCGTACGCCACGCACAGCGGGATTTCCTTGAGGCCGGTGAGCACGTCGAGCTTGGTGAGCACGATGTCGGTCAGGCCGTTGACCTGGGCCGCGTAACGGTTGACGACCGCGTCGAACCAACCGCAGCGACGCGGGCGACCGGTGGTCACGCCGTACTCGTGGCCTTGGGCGCGCAGCCATTCGCCGTCCTCGCCGAACAGTTCGGTCGGGAACGGGCCTTCGCCCACGCGGGTCACATACGCCTTGGAGACGCCGATCACGCGGGTGATCTTGGTCGGGCCGACACCAGTACCGGTGCATGCGCCGCCGGCGGTCGGGTTGGAGGATGTGACGAACGGATACGTGCCGTGATCCACGTCGAGCATGGTGGCCTGGCCGCCTTCGAACAGCACGGTCTTGCCCTCATCGAGCGCCTTATTGAGCACCAGCGAGGTGTTGGCCACGTACGGCTTCAGACGTTCACCGAGCTTGAGCAGCTCGTCGGTGGTCTCGTCCACGTCGATCGGACGACGGTTGTACAGCTTGACGAGCATCTGATTCTTCTGATGCAGGCTCGCCTCGACCTTGTCATGCAGATGTTCGGCGTTGAACAGGTCGTGTACGCGGATGCCGACGCGGTTGATCTTGTCCGCGTAGGCCGGACCGATGCCGCGGCCGGTGGTGCCGATCTTGTGCTTGCCGAGGAAGCGTTCGGTCACCTTGTCGAGCACGCGGTGATACGGGGCGATGATGTGCGCGCTTTCGCTCACCAGCAGTCGGGAGCAGTCCACGCCACGGCTTTCAAGACCGTCGATCTCCTGGAACAGCACTTCCGGATCGACGACGACGCCGTTGCCGATGACGGGGGTCGTCGTCGGACTGATGATGCCGGACGGCAGCAGATGCAGCGCATACGATTCGTCGCCGACCACCACAGTATGGCCAGCGTTATTGCCGCCGTTGAAGCGGGCGACGTAGTCGACCTTCGTGCCGATCAGATCCGTTGCCTTGCCTTTGCCCTCGTCTCCCCACTGGGCACCGATCAAAACAATTCCAGGCATGTTGTTGCACCTCCGTGCGTACGCGATTCTGCCTTAAGCCTTGCGCCTAAAGCCTTACAAAGGTTACTCTTCACCCTCTACCGGGTCTGAGGGATGCTCACGGCTCCGGACCGACCGTAATCGGATTGCAACCGGTCCGAAAAACAGACCAGAAAACGCCCGAAAACAGTTCGAAAGACCGTTGGCTAGTTCAGCGCGCGCCCGGCACTGCCGAGCTGCTTGCATGCTTCGACCACACGCGCGGCCATCGCGGATTCAGCTTCACGACCCCAGGATCGCGGATCGTACAGCTTCTTGTTGCCCACCTCACCGTCGATTTTGAGCACCGAATCATAGTTGGAGAACATGTGACCGGCCACCGCACGGCTGAATGCGTACTGCGTATCGGTGTCGATGTTCATCTTCACCACGCCGTAGCTCACGGCCTGCGCGATCTCCTCCGGCGCGGAGCCGGAACCGCCGTGGAACACCAGGGCGAACGGTTTACCGGGAGCGACATCCAGCGAGTGCGCGGGGTCGGGCATTTCGCCGGCCTTGATCGCGAGCGCGACCGTGGTCTGGATTTCGTCGAGCAGTTCGGGGCGCAGTTTCACCACGCCCGGTTTGTATGCGCCGTGCACGTTGCCGAAGGTGAAGGCGGCCATGTAGCGTCCGCGCTCGCCGAGGCCGAGTCGTTGCGCGACGGTGATGCCTTGCGCGGGCGTGGAATACAGTTTGTCATTGATTTCGGCGCTGTGCCCGTCTTCTTCGCCACCGACCGCGCCGATTTCGATTTCCAGCACGGTGTGCGCGGCTTGGGATTTGTCGAGCAGTTCTTCTGCGATGTCGAGGTTTTCACCCAGCGGCACTGTGGAACCGTCCCACATGTGTGACTGGAAGGTCGGTTCCTGACCGTGCTTCACCTGTTCGACTTCATGGTCGAGCAAGAGGCGCACCCATTCGTCCAAATACTGTTTGGCGCAGTGGTCGGTGTGCAGGGCGATGGTGATGTTGGGGTATTTCGCCGCGACTTCGTGCGCAAAGGCTGCGAAGGCAAGCGAGCCGGTGACGCGGTCGTTGACGCGTTGCCCGGAGAAGTAGGCGGCGCCGCCTACGGAGACTTGGATGATGCCATCGGATTCCGCCTCGGCGAAACCCTGGAGTGCGGCGTTCAAGGTCTGCGTGCTGGTCACATTGATCGCGGGATAGGCGTAACCGCCGCGGCGTGCGGCGTCCAGCATTTGCGCATAACGTTCCGGCGTTGCAATAGTCATGCCTCCATTATCGCCCAACCCTATCCCACTTGTCATGTGACAACATTCGCCATCTTTCCTTTCCGTTTTTCCGACCGTCCGCTCCATATCCAGGTCGCCCGCCCCACTAGGGCCATATGCCGAGCGTTTTCGTCTCATATCCCGACACTTGCGGGACCGACCAATAAACATGGCGAAACCATTGCGATCGTTCCATCGGAAGTCATAGAATATCCACCGGATCGCGCGACGAAGAGCCCAACCGGGTGTTCCCGCACGGGCATGCCGCCGCACGTAGATGTTGCGACCAATACCCGCGAGGAGGCTTGATGCACCAGGTTTTCGCCATCTTCCTTCGAGACGTAAAACGCATTCTGAAGAACCCCGTGGCGCTCGTCGTCACGCTGGGTGTGGCCATCATCCCATCACTGTACGCATGGTGCAATATCCTCGCCAACTGGGACCCGTACGCGAACACGGGCAACATCCAAGTCGCTGTGGCGAACGAGGACAAGGGCACAACCTCCACGCTGGTCGGCCATCTCGACGCTGGCCAGCAGACCGTCAACCAGCTTAAGAAGAACCATCAGCTCGGCTGGCGTTTCGTTCCCAAGCAGCAAGCCATCGAAGGCGTGGAATCCGGCAAATACTATGCGGCGATCGTACTGCCGGAAGACTTCAGCTCCAGACTAATCGGCACCGTCACCGGTAAAGGCGACCGACCGTCGATCACGTACTACATCAACGAAAAGCTGAACGCGATCGCGCCGAAAATCACCGATACGGGCGCGACCACGATCGACGAGCAGATCAACACCACTTTCGTTTCCAGCGTGGCCGACGCCGTGGCAAAGGAAGTGAAGGAGGCAGCGGGAGAAACCACCGGCAGCGTGAAAAGCGCGCAAAGCGACGTCGTCAACGATCTGACCGACACCATCAACCAGCTCGAAACCGTCCAACAGCAGCTGCGCGACACCCGCTCCACGCTCGACAAGGCCCTCACCACCATCGATTCGGCCAAACAGTCCAACATCGCGCTCGCCTCGGAAATCACCAACTCGCTTGACACCGTCGGCAAGGCGTCCGACTTGCTGAGCGAGACGCGCACACAAACCGAACGATTCTCGAACACACTGGTCGGAGCGCTCGACAACGGCAGCACGCAACTGTCCGGCCTGCAGGTCAACGTGAGCAATGCCACCGGCACCGTGCTCAGCGGACTGAACACCACGCAGGACGCGCTCGACCAAGTGTCCAGCACCATGCATCACGTCAACGCCACCACCGGCAATGTGCTCGACGGCGTGGAGAAGGCGTTGCAGGCCAGCCAGCTGGATCCGAACAGCCAAACGTATAAGGATCTTTCCGCGCAGCTCGCCGAAGCCCGCAAACAGCTGACGTTCCAGCAGCAGCGCATCGACGCCTTCGATCAGGACACCACGGCTGCGATCAACGCGGGGAAGAACACCGCGAACGGGTTCAACGACGATGTCACCACGCTGGCGAAGAACGGCACGGCGTCGATGGCGAGCGCACACACGACCATCACCGGCACGGTCATGCCGAATCTCAACACCGGGCTCGATACACTCAGCCTGGCCAATGGGTCGCTGTCCGGCACGCTTACCACGCTGCAAAGCACGCTGGAACAGGGCAACGGGCTGCTCGACCAGTTGTCGCGCACCGTGACCCAAACGAACACCACCATTGCTGGCACGCAGACACAGCTCGCCAATCTCGCCAAACAGCTCAACACCACGCGCACCGATGTGGCCGCGTTGAGCAGTTCGGCGATGTTCCAGCAGCTTTCCCAAGCGCTCGGACTTGACGCGAGCGAGGTCGGCTCGTTCGTGGGCGAGCCGGTGCATTTGGACGAACAGGTCCTCTACCCGGTCAAAAACTATGGTTCCGCGGTCACGCCGTTCTACACGAATCTTGCGCTGTGGGTCGGCGGATTCGTGCTCGTCGCGATCTACAAGCTTGAAGTGGACCGCGATGAGAAGATCCGCATGTACACGCCACGCCAAGGCTATATGGGCCGTTGGCTGCTGTTCGTCACGGTCGGATTCCTGCAGGCGATCATCGCCACGATCGGCGATCTCGCGCTGGGCATCCAATGCGAGCATCCGTTCCTGTTCATCCTCGCCGGCATTTTCGCCTCGTTCGTCTACGTGAACATCATTTACGCGCTCGCCGTGGCGTTCCGGCATATCGGCAAGGCCGTCGCCGTGATTCTGGTGATCATCCAGATTCCGGGCGCGGCAGGCCTCTACCCCATCGAGATGATGCCGGAATTCTTCCGCCGTCTGAAACCGTTCCTACCGTTCACCTACGGCATCAACGCGATGCGCGGGCCGATCGGCGGCATGTATGCCAACCATTATTGGATCGACATGCTCTCGCTATTCTGGTATCTGCCTGTGGCGCTGTTCATCGGCTTGGTGGTCCGCAAGCTGGCGTTGAACCTCAACCGCCTGTTCGACAACCGTCTGGCGGACACTGATCTGATGATCACCGAACATAACGAAGGCACGGTGGAACCGTTGCGGCTCACCGAGACCGCGCAGCAGATCGCCGAGGAGTTCCCCGAACTCGCCCGCAGACGGGCGATTCATTTCTTCCGCCTGTACCCGCGCCTGGTGCGTTGGGGATTCCTCGCGCTGGCGGTACTGCCGTTCGTGTTCCTGCTATTGCTATTCATCACGCGCGTGAAGCTCGCCATGCTGCTCGGTTGGATCATTTCGATCATCGCCATCGACACGTATCTCATCGTGGTGGAGTATCTGCGCGAACGGTATGCGAATTATCTGGGCGAGGAAGCGATGAGTGCGGAAGAGTTCCGCAGCGCGATCCTGCACGAAAACCTGCTGTTCCGGCCAGGCATGCATTACAAGCCGATGCATGCCGTACGTACGAGGCTGTATGAGGCTGCGCATGGTGGTTCGGCCGGACATGCGCCTGAACATGCGGCTGAGTATGCGGCTGGAAACACGGACGGAAATGCTGGCAGGAGTCTGCGTGAGGAGGGGAACGAACAGTGAAAATGATCTGGGGCATCTTCAAGCGGGACATGTGCCATGCCACCCGCAACGTGATCGCCGTGATCGTCTCGATGGGCCTGGTGGTGGTGCCGGCGCTGTACGCCTGGTTCAACATCGCGGCCAGCTGGGACCCCTACGGCAACACCAAGGCATTGAAGGTCGCCGTGGCCAATAACGACAAGGGTTACAAGTCGGATCTCATACCGGTGCGCGTCAACGTGGGCGAAACCATCATCAGCACACTGCACGCCAACGACCAGCTGGACTGGCAGTTCGTGAAAAGCGACAAGGCAATCGACGGGGTGAAATCCGGCGAATACTATGCGGCGATCGTAATTCCGAAAGGTTTCAGCGCCGACATGATGACGCTGTTCTCCCCCGACATCAAACACGCGCAGCTCAAGTACTATCTGAACGAGAAAATCAACCCGATCGCCCCGCATATCACCGATCAGGGCGCGACAACCGTGGTCAACACGATCGACAAAACCTTCGCCAAAACGATTGCGCAAGTCGGACTCGACCTGGCCTCAAGCATCCTACACTATTCGCAAAGCCCGCAAATGGCCGAATACATGCGCAACCTCAACGGCAATCTCACCACCATGGCGGATACGCTGAGCGGCGCATCGCAGCAGGTGACATCGTATTCGCAGCTGCTCGGCTCGGCGAACGACATCGTGGATTCCACGGGCAAACTGCTCGCCTCGGCGACCAAGGCGAGCAAACAGGCCCAGAACGCGTTGAAGCAAGGCAAATCAGGTGCCACGTCACTCACTTCTGCAGGTGCGAACGTCACCTCCTCGGTGAGCACCGCGCTCGACCAGGTGTCAGGCGCGTTCGACCAAGTAGCTGCCAAGGTGAACAAGGCGTTCGACGCGATCGGCAAGGACTCAGACACCGCAGCCAGCCAGTTGGCAACGTTGAGCGAACAAATCTCCAGCGGCGAATCGCTGTACGACACGTACATCACAAGCCTCAACCACATGCGCGAATCGGTGGAACAACTACCGGACAGTGATTCCGCGAAACAGGCGCTGCTGGAAGCCATCGACCGGGAGATCACGCTGCTGGAAGCCGCCAAAGGCGATTCGCAGAAGCTCGCGCAGCAGCTGAAAGACGCTTCCACGCAGGTCACGCAGGATACCGCAGCCGCGGAACGCTCCCGCAAGGAGATCCTGAACCGCATCACCTCCGCGAAGCAGTCGATCAGCAATGTGCGCGACGATTACGCCACGAACGTCAAGCCGAAAATCGACGCGCTCGCCTCCACAGTCAGCACGCTGATCTCCCAAACCGACAGCATGATCACCCAGCTGAGCGGCACCGCCGACGATCTGGACGATGTGACGGGCGATGCGGGGACGAATGTGACGTCCATCCGTTCCACGCTCGGCGCGATCGCGAAGAAACTCGACTCGTCGGCAGCGACGGTGAAGGAGCTGATCACGAAGCTGGAGACGGGCGGGAACGCCGGTGACGGCAACAGCGATGGTGGCAATGGTGGCAACGACGCCAGTTCGTCCGATTCGGGTGAATCGGACGAACTACGTGCACTGGCCACCGCCAACGCGTCCACACTGTCCACGCTGATTTCCGCGCCCGTCGCACTGCATCGCGTCTCGGTGTACCCGATCGCGAACTACGGTTCGGCCATGGCGCCGTTCTATACGATCCTGTCAATCTGGGTGGGTGCGATCATCCTGTGCGCCATGCTGAAAGTGACGATTTCGGACCGCGAGAAGGCGCATGTGCTGGGCTTGGGCGACACGCTGCCGCGCATCCCCGGCCCGTCCGGCCCGGGGAACGCCTCACGTTGGGGACTGCGCCTCGATCACGAGTATTTCGGACGGTACGCGATCTTCGCACTGCTCGCGTTGCTGCAGGGCACACTGGTTTGTCTGGGTGACACGTATTTCCTTGGCGTGCAGGCGAATCATGCGCTGCAGTTCCTTGCCGTGGGGTGGCTTGCCGCGCTCGTGTTCTCGAATATCGTGTATACGCTGACCGTGTCGTTCGGCGATATCGGCAAGGCCGTGGCCGTGGTGCTGCTGGTGATGCAGGTCGCCGGTTCGGGCGGTACGTTCCCTATCGAGACGCTGCCGAAGTTCTTCCAAATGCTCTACCCGTTCCTACCATTCCCGCACGCCATCGATGCCATGCACGCCGCGATGGCCGGATCGTACGGCAATGAGTACCTGCTCGACATGGTGTATCTCGCCTTGTTCCTGATTCCTTCGCTGCTGCTGGGATTGGTGTTGCGCAAGCCGGTGATCCGGTTGAACAACTGGGTGAGCCGCAATCTGGCGTCCACCAAGGTGATGTGACGAGGCGGATTTGAACGGGCTGGTTTGAGCCGGTTTAGATCGGTTTCGGCTGGTACACGTGGAGGCGCTGCCCACCATCATCGACGACCTGAAAACCCAAAGCCACGAATTCGTCACCATCGACCAGCCGGCAAAAACCTAAGCTAGCGTGGATGCGTAGGGCATTGTCCTGCCCAGTCACTTCCCTTACGTACCGCTGCGCCATCCCGGCGCTCCTCTGCGCCTCCACTACCCCACATGTCGCCTCCTCACGCACCAACAAGTGTCCGATTCCCCCGAATCAGCCACCCACGCGTCATCCGGTCACCCCAGGTTGTCCGATTCGGGAGAAACGGACACTCAGGGGCACCGTGCAAACCACACGTTGATCAGAGAACCGGCAACCACCAGCACAACACCGATCCAGAACGGCATGCCCAGCGCCACGCCCAACAGAAGCGTGCTAGAAGCCGTGGAAAACAGCGGAGTCGCGTACGAACCAATCGCAAGCGTTTCCATACTGCCGTGCAACATGCCGTATCCCCAGCACGCGTAGCCGCCCGAAATCGAAGCGGCGCACGCAATCAGCGCAGCATATCCACCGATGCCGGGCGCCGTGTCCGGCAAACCGTCTCCCGAAACGAAATGGATGGTCCACAGTACAACGGCCACACAGCAGAAGAAAATCGTCGTGCCGTCGTAACCGCCGGACAACGACGGCGTAAAAGTCGCATAAATCGCCCAAATAAAGGCGCCAACAAACGCGAGCACATACGGTAGGGGGTTACTGGCGATATTGTGGACCGCTTCCTGCATATCAAGGCTTTCTCCGCCAACCGCCATCGCCACACCGATGGTTGCGATCACCGCGCCAGGAATCGCTTTGGCGACCGCACCACGTTTGTGCGATACCGCTGCGGTCATCAGCACCAGCAGCGTCGGCCACAAGTAGTTGACAAGGCTGACTTCCACGGATTGCGCGTTCGTTGTGGCCAGGCCGATCGACAGCGAGATTGACGCCTCGTATGCGATGAACATGAGTCCGCCTGCGATGAGGTACTTGCATGGCGCTTCGCGGATTGGTTTCGGACGGCGCACAATGAACAGCATGACACCACCGACGGTGTAGATGAGCGCCGAACCGAGCGTGGCGCCGAACGATTCGGAGACCAGTCGCACGAGGCCGGCCATGAAGCCCCACAGGACGATTGCGAACAGGCCGATGAGTGTCGCCGCGTGTGATGTGGCATGGCCGAGTAGCGGATTGCAGGAGTTGCCGGTGGGGTGGTTTGCGCCGGAATCGGAGGGGGACTTCTGGTTCGTGTTCACGGGCTCCAGCCTACCCATCGCCCTCCACGAGTGTCCGATTCTGCAGAATCGGACACTCCTGCAACCTGCGATGCCGCGAACCCGATTACCCCCGGAACCGCACCAACAGCAGAGTCAACCACCCCATCCGACGCTGCCACACCAGCCGTATCGGCAGCCAAGTCCATGCGTCCCGCATCCACACAGCCCACGCGTCCCGCACCTCCACGGCCCGCCGACGCGCACACGTCGCCCATGACCAAATCATCCAACGTCACACCGAACATGTCGCAAAGCATCAGCAGCTTGTCACAAACGTCGCGTTCCACGCCACCATCTTGCGGTTGCATTGCGATTCGCAACCAAATTTTGCGACGCAACCGACAGTTGCGCGACGCGAAGTTGGCTTCACGGGTCTTTTACGACAATAGGAAAACCCTTGAAATTCCAATGATTCCAAGGGTTTCGAATGGAGCGGATGACGGGAGTCGAACCCGCCTTTAAAGCTTGGGAAGCTTTCGTTCTACCGATGAACTACATCCGCAAGGTGTGCCTTTTGGGCACGAGCCATTAGTCTAGCACGCCATTCCCACTATATGTGGCAGATTGTCCGGTTCCGCAAAATCGATTTGCGCTATATGTGGCAGTTCTCCGCGGGCAAGAGCTGTTAGAGGGTACGAAATCGAAGGTATGGGGGCATCTTCGCGAAGGAAAGTGCCACATATAGCGGAAATCACTTTCTCGGCAGTCTCTTATCTGCCACATATAGCGATTTTGGGAGTCGTCAGCACAGCAAGTATGCGTCCGCAGCAACATCAGTACCGGAAAAGGCTGAAAGCCGGGGCAGGAACCAGCGGCGCGGGAGGCTGTGCGGGCGTCAGCGCGACCCTCTTCTGCGCATGGGGCGTTGCGAATAGTCGCGCGAATATCCACCGGTCGAACCCGCCGAACCCGCCGGACCCGAACCGTACGAATCGTAAGCGGAACCATACTGCGAGCCGAACTGCGGCCCGTCATAACCGCCCTGTCGAATGTCGATCGCGGCAACGCCGGTCGTTGCGTATCCGCCGGCCAGGTAGCCCGACTGCGCGCCCTGCTGCCGCATCTCCTGACCCATCTGCATGAGCCGCGCAATGCGGTCCTGAATCGGCGGATGCGTGGAAAACAGGCGCGAGAAGCCCTCCGCGGAGAACGGACTGGCGATCATCATCGCAGCCACCGACTGCGTGCCGGCGGTCTTCTCCATCGGCATCGCGGCTGCGCCGCCGGAAATCTTGCTCAACGCGGAAGCGAGCGCTTCCGGATCCTCCGTCAACTTGGAACCGTCTTCGTCGGCGTCGTATTCGCGTGTGCGGGAGATTGCCATCTGTATCAGCGACGCTGCGATCGGCGCCAGAATCGTGCTCAGCAGCACACCCAGCAATCCCAAGCCGCCGGACGCCGAATCGTCGCGGTCGTCACGCGAACGGCCGCCGCCGAAATACATGAGCGAGTAGCCGAGGTACGAGATGACGGTGGCCATGGCGGAGGCGATTGCGGACGTCAGAATGTCGTGGTTGTAGACGTGCATGAGTTCGTGTCCGAGCACGCCGCGAATCTCACGTTCGTTAAGCGTCTGTAGGATGCCTTGCGTGCAGCAGACCGCCGCGTGTCGTTCGTTGCGCCCCGTCGCGAACGCGTTGGGGCTCATGGTGGGGGCGATGTAGATGCGCGGCATCGGCTTGCCTGCCTTCGCCGATAGCTCGCGGACGATCTTGTATAGTACGGGGGCTTCCTGCTCGCTCACCTGTCGAGCGTGCATGCTGGCGATCGCCAGTTTGTCGGAAAACCAGTAGGAGACGAACGTGGAGCCCAGGCCGATGAGAATGTAGTAGCCGAGCGTGCTTTGACTGGCGCCGGTCGCCCACCAGATGAGCATGATGACGCCCCACATCAACGCGAACAAAAGCGTTGTTTTCAAGCCATTGCAATGGCCGTGCACCTGCAATTTGCCGTTCATGGCCACCAGCCTAGGAATTCAGGCTGGGATTTTGCTGTATACAAGCTGAAGGGCGGATTTGCAACATCTAGAAACATGCCACGCAACGACGCTACAGCATCGGCCATAGACCTATCTGCGGCACGGCGAGAGTCACCCCAACTTGAAACGTATTACCCCCGCATATCCCCTGAATGCACTGCGTCAAGCGTGCCGATCAGGCTGGTCAGCAAATCGTTGCGGCCGCACGCGTTCGTCAGCACCGCCAGCACGTACGTGCCCGACTGCGACATCACCAGTCCGGCATCGTTCAGCGCGTACAAACCGCCTTCGCCGTTGATCCATCCGGCCTTCGTGTACACGGTGTCCGCATCGCCAAGGGCCGCGTGGATGCAGGAGTTCAGCGAATTCGTCATGTCTCCGGACAGCCATTGCAGCGATTCGGGCGTGATGTTCTGCACCCCCGCCGTTTGCCCGGCGAACAGGAAACCGTATCCGGCGGTCCACAGTTTGGCCATGTCGCGCGCGGAGGTGAACAGGTACCCGCCGCGATCACCCATTCTGGAAGCCGCGCCCGCCTGTTCGGCCCACGTGTTGAAGCAGTCGAGGCCATACGTTTTGTACAGCCAGTCGTAAGACGCGTTGTCGGAATTGCGCAGGACGGCGTCGACCTTCTGGTGGACGGTGGCGGACTGCGCGTCAGCGGATTGGGCCACGCTGTTCAGGTCGACGGTGCCCGTTGAGAACAGCGATATCAGGTATGGCGCCTTCGCCGACGAGGCCGAATAGATCTGTGCATCGGCGTTGTATGCGATCGTGCGGCCGGTCGTGATGTCGGCGAGCACGAATGATGCGGTATATCCGTCGGCTTCGAAAGTGGCGATTTGAGACTGCACGGCGGCCTGCGAATCGGCGCTCAGCGTGAAGCCCTGCGTTGTGATCGTGGCGCTGCCCTCGACTGCGGAAATGCCGTCCAGCGCGACCTGCGTCGGCGACGAGACGGCTTGTGTCTGCGATTGCGGCGCGCTGTTTTTCTTAAGCGCGCCCGACGTGGAGGACGTTTCCGAAGACGCCGCTGCGTGGGCTTCCTCTTCGAGATGCACATCGACAAGACCCACGCCCATAGCGAAGCCGATCAGGCAGGCGATCAGCAGGCCCACGACGGACACGGAACAGCAGTACAGTGCCTTGCGCTTGACGTGTTTTCCAAAGTTCATGCCGACTTCACAACCTTAGATTTCAATGCCCGCATCCGTTTGCGATGATATTGCGCACCGCGTTTCACTGGGGTCAGCCTAGCGCATGGACCCGAACTTCGGGGGTAATAGGTCAAAACGACCGCGTATGTCCGATTCTGGAGAAACGGGCGGTTGTGCGATCGAAAACGCACGCTACGCGACCAGTCCGCCGAAAATCGACCACTAAAGCGGCAAAAACTAACGCCCTGCACGTCCGATTCAGAGGAATCGGACGTGCAGGGCGTTACTAGATTGCGTTAAAAGGCTTGGAGTTAGGGTGTCAGGAAGTCAGCACTCCCACCCTAATTCCAGCCGGCCCGATTCAGGCATGCGCCAGCGCGCGCATCTGCTCCGGGTCGATGACCTTCTTGTGCTCGCGGCCTTCCTTCGCGCCTTCGGCACGTTCGAACGCGTCGACCTTCTTCCAGCCGGCGAAGTCGATCGGCTTGACTCCACGGGAGGCCAGCAGACGGTCGATGGATTCCGGATCGCGGTCAGCGGCCACGCGACCGCCTTCGGCGGCCTTGGACAGGTCCTCCAGCATGTTGGTGACGATGAGCAGCGCGTCGGACTTGGTGGAGCCGATCAGGCCGACCGGACCACGCTTGGCCCAACCGGTGGCGTACAGACGCTCACGCACCTGCGCGCCCTCGCCGGAGGCCTCCGTGGTGATGCGGCCGTCGCCGTTCGCGTTGGCCAGGTGCGCGCGACGCTCGTCGTACGCGATGCCCGGCGCGGTGGCCGGCTTGTAGCCGATTGCGTGATACACGGCCTGCACCGGGTACTCTTCGAATTCGCCGGTGCGAGTCATCTTGCCGTCCGCGGAAGTCGTCGTCTTCTCCACGCGAATCGCCTTGACCTTGCCGTCCTCGCCCAGCACTTCGACCGGAGCGGAATTGAAGTGGATGTAGTACTTGCGATCCGCCGGGTTGCCTTCGAAATCGGTGTCGCCGTCGTCTTCCATGTCCTCGGCCATCTCGCGGATGGCGAACAGTTCCTCGACCATCTGACGGGTCAGCTTGTCCTTGCCGGCCTCCTCGATAGTGTCGTCGTCCAGATCGAAGTCGTCTTCGTTGATGATCAGCTGCACGCCCGGCAGCTTCTCCATTTCGCGCAGCTCCTGCACGGAGAACTTGGCCTGGGCCACGCCACGGCGGATGAACAGGTGCAGGGTCTTCGCCTTGTTGGCCTTGATGCCCTCGTACACGTTGTCCGGAATGTCGGTTTTGGCCTTGAGATCGTCGGCGTTGCGCATGAGCTCGCGCGCCACGTCCATGGCCACGTTGCCGCCGCCGATCACGGCGACCTCTTCGGCATCGAGCGGCCATTCGCGGGCGCCGGTCGGATAGCCGTCATACCATTCCACGAATTTCGCGGCGCCGTACACGCCGTCCAGATCCGATCCCGGCAGGCCGAGCGGCTTGTCCTCCACCGCGCCAGTAGCGAACAGCACGGCGTCGTAGCGTTCGAGCAGCTCGTCGAGCGTCACGTCCTTGCCGAATTCCACGTCGCAGTACAGGTGGATGTCCGGGTTGTCGAGCGTCTTCTCGAGAGCGGATGCGATGAATTTGATGGAAGGGTGGTCGGGGGCCACGCCGTAGCGCACCAGACCGAACGGCACCGGCAGCTTTTCGAACAGGTCGATGCGGGCCTTGGTGCCCAGTCCCAGCTCTTCGCCGAGCTTGCCCAGCTGGCGCAGGAAAATATCGGAAGAGTAGACGCCTGCGGGGCCGGCGCCGATTACAGCAATACGAAGTTCGTTGGTTTCGCTCATATGTTCCAGCCTAATATATTCCCTGCATTTCCAACAGGGGGCATACGGCACTTTCTTGCGATTCCCTTACTTGCCTCGCAACGCGCAGCCCGGCCCATGTGCCGGCGCAGGAGAACGTACAATCGCAGAAGATCACAATCGGTCCCTCACTAAAGAAGGTCCTTATCGTAAGAGGGTGGGCATATGCGCATTCACATCACGTATACCGGCGGCACCATCGGTATGGTCGAGTCACCGAACGGTCTGGTTCCGGGCGCCGATATGCGCGGCTGGCTGCGCCGGCTGATTGAGGACGCGCATCTGGCCCCGAGCTTGTTCTCGTTCACCGAGCTGGACCCGCTGATCGATTCGTCGAACGCGACGCCCGACAATTGGCAGACGATGGCGGACGACCTGCGCGCGCACCGCGATGACGCCGATGCATTTGTGGTGTTGCACGGCACCGATACGATGAGTTATTCGAGTGCCGCGCTGTCTTACGCGCTGACCGGTTTCGGCAAGCCTGTGATTTTCACGGGGTCGCAGCATCCGCTCGGCAAAATCGAATCGGACGCCACCGCGAACGTCACGGGTGCGCTGAACGCCGCGATGAGCGGACGTTTTCATGGCGTCGGCCTGTTCTTCGGCCATCATCTGTTCGCCGGCAACCGTGTGAGCAAATCGTCAAGCTGGGCGTTCGAAGGGTTTTCGGCGCCGTCCACCGGCCCGCTGGCACGTACCGGCACGCCGTGGCATTGGTATGCGGGTGATTCGGCCGGCTCCAGTTGCGGTTGGACGTCGCCGCTGCCCTACTCCCGTCACGATGTGGCCGTGATCGACATGGCTCCCGGCATTTCCGCCGCGCGATTGGCCGCGATGCTCGACCCTCGTCCGGAAGCGGTGCTGTTGCGCGCGTACGGCGTTGGCAATGTGCCGAGCGACGAGCCAGGACTGACCGACGTGATCGCCGACGTGCTGCATGACGGCGTGCCTGTCGTCATCGCATCGCAATGCCAGCAGGCGGAAGTGCTGCTCGGCCATTACGAGACGGGCGACGCGATTGCCCGCGCCGGCGCGATCGGATCGGGCGACATGACGCTGGAAGCCGCATACGCGAAGATCATGTTCCTGCTGTCGCAGGGCGTGGACGCGGCCGATTTCGGCACGTGGATGCGCCGGAACATCGCTGGCGAAATCTCGCCCAGCTCGATGTAGCACGGCGCAACGCGGTTCAGCCTCCGCACGGCTCGTCGCCGCAACCGGCGCTACTCGCGGTCGAGCAGGGCGGTGAGCGCCCACAGGATGCTGACCACGTCGATCGCTTCCTGCATGAACGCGCCGACGACCACCGGAATGAGGTTGAACGCGGCCGCGACCATGCCGATAATCGCCAATCCAAGGCCGACCAGCACCGCCTGCAGCATCACTTTCTTCGTGCGGCGGGCGATGGCGATGGCGCGCGGCACGGAGGCGATGTCGTCGTTCATAATGACCACCTGCGCCGATTCGGACGCGGCGGTGGACGTGCCGTCGGTCATGGCCATGCCGATGTCCGCAACCGCCAGCACGGGGGCGTCGTTCACGCCGTCGCCGACCATCATCGTCACCTGTCGGGTCATGGATTCGCCGACCACGCGCTGTACGACCTTGTCCCACGCCGGCTGGTTTTGGTGCGCGTCTTCCGTGGCGTTCTTGACGGCCGCGACCTTGCCTTCGGGGAAGAGTTCGGATTGCACGTCGTCGATGCCGACCTCGCCCGCGATGATGCGTGCGGAAGCCTCCTTGTCGCCGGTGAGCATGGACAGTTTCTTCACGCCGAGCCGGTGCAGTTTTTCAAGGGACGATTTCGCATTTTCGCGCGGCACGTCACGCAGCACGATGCGCGCGGCGAGCTTGCCGTCGATCGCCACGTATGCGGCCATTTCGTCCGGTTCGAGAGGTGCGAACAGCGAATTCACCTCCGGCTTCTTGGAAGCGCCGGCAGCGGTACCGGTCGCCGAATCGCCAACCGCGCTATCGGCCACAGCACCAGCCGCAGTACCGGCCGCCACCCCTGCGCCCAGCACATGCGTGAAGCCGGCCTCGTCGGCCGTCACGTACGCGAAACGACCCACGCGCACGGCATGCCCGTTCACCTCGCCGGACACACCCTTGCCCGACTGTTCCTCGATGTTCTTCACCACGGGGTAATCGCGTCCATGCCCCGGCAGATCGCGTTCGGCGCACAGCCGCTGCCCGTTCTCATAGCGCGCGTACAGTTCCTGCATGGCCTTCTGCCCGGCCGCCGCGATGCCCTTCGACAGAATGTGCACCGAGTAGCCTTCCACCACGCCGGCCATCATCAGAATGTGGTTCTCGTCGTACGGCGAGCTGTTTTCGAACGGCTTCTCGACGCGCACGACCTGCGGCTGCTTGACGGTAAGCGTGCCGGTTTTGTCGAAAAAGATATGCGATACGCGGCCCAGGTTTTCCAGCACATCCTGCGCTTTGATAAGAATGCCCGCCTTGGCAAGGCGACCGGTGCCGGCCACGTACGCGACGGGCGCGGCGATCAGCAGCGGGCAGGGCGTGGCCAAAACCAGCACCTGCGCGAATCGCAATGGCGTGCCTGCGACGGCCCACGCGATGCCGGCGATCGCCAGCGAAAGAATGGTGAACGGCACCGCCAGCACATCGGCGGTTTTGACGACGGTCGGGCGCGATTGCTGCGCCGACGACACCAGTTCGAGGATCTTCTGATACTGCGAATCCTGCGCCAATTGCGTGGCACGCATCGTCAGCGCGGTCGATCCGTTGACCGCACCCGACAGCACGCGCGCGCCCGCATACACTTCGCGCGGCACCGGCTCGCCGTTGATATTGCTCAGATCCAACGTGGCGACGCCCGACAGCAGTTCGCCGTCGACCGGCACCGTTTCGCCCGGCAGCACGAGGATCACGTCGCCAAGCTTGACCTGGTCGACCGGAACGGTTTCGAAATGCTCGCCGGCCGCGTCGTAAGGCTTGGTTTGGGTGGTGGACTTATTCGTTTCCGCAGCGTTAGGCACATCCACACTGGCGACCTTGCGAAAGCCGTCCGCCGTCATGTCGCCCTCAGCATCACCGGCAGTACCGTCGGCCCCGGCAGCCGCCGCACGTGCACCCACGCCCGGCAACGTCACCACGTGCGCGGTCCGCGGCGCCGCATCAACCAGCGCCGTCAGGTTGCCTTCCGCCTTCGACTGTGCGAATTCCTCAATCGCCTCGCCGGAGGAAATCATCAGCACCACGGCCCACGCAGCCCAGTATTCCTGCACCGCCACCGTCGACGCGATCGCAATAACCGCAAGCAAATCCACACCGACGTGACCGTGCCGCAAATCGTCAATCATGCCGATCACAGTCACCACAATCGTGTACACGACCAGCGCGATCACGATCCACTGCCCGACACCCGGATTGAACGGTCCGAAAGTCAGCGAGACGCCCGCAGCCTCCCACGGACGCCACGAACCCAGCAATGCCAACGGAATCGCGGCAATGATGGCGATCGGCAGCAGCGGAACTTCTTTGCAAATGGAAATGATTCTACGCATGAGAATCTCCTTACGCTCGTATCGGACGCCTTGTTAACCCATCGGCGCCCCGCCTGCGCGGACCCTCGATACACGGCGTAAAAAGATATTTCCAGCATAACAGAGCATTGCGATTGCCGCGGCCGTTTGCGTGTGCTTCCGTTCGTCGCGCGCGTTCCGCGCATACGAAAAGGGCCGTGCGATTGCTCGCACAGCCCTTGTTTTCCGTCGTTTTTCGGCTTGTTCAGCGTTTTCCGCGATTACGCGGATTGCGGTTGCGGCTTCGCCGTCAGCCTATCGGGTGGCAGCCACCCGTATCGCTGTCGGCATGAACGCCGCACACCGTACGTTGCCGTACGATGCCGCGCATCCGGCTTTACCACAGACCGAACGGATCGAACAGGCCACCGCCGTCGCCGTTGTTGCCGTTACCGCCATTCTGGCCGTTCTGGCTGCCGCCATTCTGGCCGTTGCCGTTATCGTCGTTGCCGTTGTTCTGCTGACGCTGTTCCTGCTTGTTGGAGGAGTTCGTCTTGGTCTCTTCCTGGTCGAGCGTCACTTCGAGATCCATGGTGTTGCCGCCGCGCACAACGGTCAGCTTCACCTTGTCTCCCATGGCGGAGGCGCGCACGTAACCGAGCAGCGAGTAGTTGTTGTTCACTGCCTTTCCGTTGAACGCCACGATGGAGTCGCCGGCCTTCACGCCGGCCTTGGACGCCGGGCCACCGTCGGTCACGGCCTGCACCTGGGCGCAGCCGCGGGTCACACCGTCCGCTTCCACCGAGGAGCTCTTGATGGTGATGCCGAGCGCCACATGCTTCACGGAACCATTGTCGATGATCTCGTTGGTCACGCGCTTGACGAGGTTCGACGGGATGGCGAAGCCAATACCAATCGAACCGGCAGTACCGGACGAGCTCGCAGTGGAGGCGATGGACGAGTTGATGCCGATCACCTGGCCGGCCGCATTAAAGGTCGGGCCGCCGGAGTTGCCCGGGTTGATGGCCGCGTCGATCTGCACGGCATTGGTGACGATGGCGTTGTTGTCATCATCGGTCACGGTCACCGGGCGGTTGAGCGCGGACACGATGCCGGTGGTGGCGGTGTCGTCGTAGCCGAGCGGATTGCCGATCGCCATGACGGCCTCGCCGACGGCGAGATTGTCGGAATCGGCGAATTCCGCGACTTTCAGATCGCTCGGCGGATTGTCAAGCTTGATCACGGCCAAATCGGTGGTGGTGTCGGTGCCGACCACCTTCGCGGAATAGACGGCGCCGCTGGCGAGCGTCACCTGAATCTGCTGCGCGCCGGAAATCACGTGGTTATTGGTGGCGATATAGCCCTTGTCGCTGATCACCACGCCGGAGCCCTTGGCTTCGCCGTCGCTGGTCGCCACGTCGATGGCCACCACGGAATCGGACACTTCCTTGGCCACCGCGGTCCAATCGACCGCCGTACCGGACTTCGCCTTGGCGGAACCGGAACCGAACGTGTTGGACTTGACGTCGGACAGCGAGCTGGAGGTCGGCACATGCACCCAACCGTTGGTGATCGCGGTGAAGCCGACGCCGAGGCACAGCGCGCCGGACACCAGTGCGGCCACAACGGCGGTGACCACATGGCTGGTCATGCCGGACTTCTGCTTGGTGACGACCGGCGTCTGGTTCGGCTGGTTCGGGAAGCCCTGCCCCGGAGCGCCGAACGGATTGCGGTTGCCCGGTCCCGCAGGGGGCATGTTCGCGCCGTACTGCGGCTGCTGCTGATTGTTCTGCTGCGCGCCGTTCTGCGCGGACGAGCCGCCAAACGGATTGCCGAACGGATTGCCATTGTTCCGCTGATTGCCGGTCGTATACGGGTTGCCGAAAGCGCCGAAGAACGACGGACGGTTGTCCTGCGGCTGGCCCTGCTGCTGCGCGCCGTACTGCGGTTGCTGGACGGTCTGGCCGCTGGCATCGCCAGCCGGCGGCGTCGGCACCGGACCGTACGCGCCGTATTCGGGCGCCGGACGGTACTGTTCGGTCGGCGCATCCTGCGTCGCGTTGTTGATCACCGTGCGTTCACCGGCAGCGGAAGCATAATCCGGCGTATCGTCAGCGGTATTGCCTGCCGTGCCATCCGCCGCGTCCACGGTAGGAAGGGCGGTGGTGGGCTGCTCGCCCGCGTTCGGCACTGCAATCGGTTCGGTAACGGAAGTCTGTGCTTCGTCGGCGACGTTCTCGCTCGGCGTCTGCGGCGCGGTCTGCTGCGTGCCATCCTGCGGCTGGGCGATGTTCTGATCGCTATTATCTTCAGCCATTGTTGCTCCTTATTCGTCTCGCGGCATTCAACATGATCAGCAATCGTGCCGCTCGAACTGCTATCTAAGAGTAAAGATACCTGCTCTGGAAGTTTCCTGAATGTTTGTTGAAAGTAGCAATCGAATCGCTTGGCAGTTTGCTCCATACGATGCCACCGTCGACCGCCGATGGCGCCACCGCGGCAATCGGCGCTATCGCATACAGTTGAGAGCATGACAAGCTTGAACGAACCACAGACCGGCGCGGTGGCGCACGAGACCTCAGCGGCCAACGCGGCAGCCCGCGCAACGCACGACGCAGCAGGCAACACGACCAGCGCGGCATCGACCGAAAACCTTATTGAGCATCCCCGCGGCGCGGAACCCGGCAAGCCCGGCCGCCGCGACGCGTTCTACTTCGAGCAGAAAACCCGCCTGCCAGATGCGGCCGATGGCAAGGGCCGCGGCGGCGCGCGATACGGACGCACCGGCATCATCCACACCCCCCACGGCGACATCCACACCCCGGCGTTCGTGCCGGTGGCCACGCAGGCCGCGATGAAGGCCGTGCTGCCCGAAACCATGAAGGATCTTGGCGCGCAATGCCTGCTGTCCAACGCGTTCCACCTGTATGAACGACCCGGAGAACAGGTGCTCGACGAAGCCGGCGGACTCGCCAAATTCATGAACTGGAACGGTCCGACGTTCACCGATTCCGGCGGATTCCAGGTGCTGTCACTCGGCGCGGGCTTCAAGAAGACGCTCGCCATGGACGTCACCGGCATGAAATCGGACGACGTGATCGCGGAAGGCAAGGAGCGGCTCGCGTTCGTGGACGAGGACGGTGTGACGTTCAAGTCGCCGCTCAACGGCTCGCTGCACCGGTTCTCCGCCGAAATCTCCATGGGCATCCAGCACAAGATCGGCGCCGACATCATGTTCGCTTTCGACGAGCTGACCACGCTGATGAACACCCGCGGCTACCAGGAACGTTCCGTGGAACGCACCTACCGCTGGGCGCAACGTTGCGTGGCCGAGCACAAGCGGCTTACCGAGGAACGTCTCGGCAAGCCGTATCAGGCGCTCTATGGCGTGGTGCAGGGCGCGAATTACGAGGATCTGCGCCGGCATGCGGCCGAGCAGATCGCTTCGCTCGATTTCGACGGCGTCGGCATCGGCGGCGCGATCGAGAAGCGCATCATCGGCGACACCTGCGCCTGGATCTGTGACGCGATGCCGGAAAGCCGTCCGCGCCATGTGCTCGGCATCGCCGCGGTGGACGACATCTTCGCCTGCGTGGAGAACGGTGGCGATACGTTCGACTGCGTCGCCCCCGCCCGCTGCGGACGCAACGGCGCGATCTTCACGCGCCACGGCCGCTACAACATCAAGCGCGCGCAGTTCAAGCACGATTTCGGTCCGCTTGAGGAGGGCTGCGACTGCTACACGTGCACGCACTATTCGCGCGCATACGTGGACCACGCGCTGCGTGCCCGCGAATTCAACGGTTTCACGCTGGCGACGATTCACAACGAGCACTTCTTCGTAAAACTGCTCGACGATATCCGTGCATCGATCGACGGCGGCTATTTCAACGAATTCCGCGACGAGACACTCGCGAAGTTCTACGAGAACGGTTCGAAGGGCTGAGCCAGAGGAGCTGGATGGAAGTCGCGGGGCTTGAGCATTTGCTACGCAAACGCGGCTTTTTGAACAAAGGATGGCTCCATCGTCTGGAGGTCCACAGGGCCTCCTCCCTCCTCGCGTCGCACCGCTTTGTGCATTCGCTTTGCGAATACGGCGGTGCGACACGCCGATTTGTGCCACAGATAGTAAAGGTGTAAATTAGTCGATTGTCTGCGAGCGTGGCGGAATGGTAGACGCGCTGTCTTCAGGTGGCAGTGAGTGTATGCTCGTGGGGGTTCAACTCCCCCCGCTCGCACGGGCCGAAAAGGGCTGGAATCCAACGATTCCAGCCCTTTTGCTTTATCCAAAACGTATGAAATGTGACAAAAAAGTACTAAAAATGCGCCGAAAGCCCAGCTATCTCAGCAGAAACAGACAAACGGACATCCAAACCCAAAACCAGCACCACAAATGTCCGATTCCAGAAAACACAATCCGAATAACCAATTCGGCAGAATCGAACACATAGCCACCCAAAACCACACTTCACGTGACCGGTTGGAAAAACAGATACGTAACGCATTGCAGACCAATCCCATGCGTCCGATTCTGAAGAAAAACGAAATTCGCCGTACGACTTTTCCGCGCACGCAATCGCAAGCATTTCCCGGTATTTCACTGTGAGCATAACCGCGGAATGAGCAGGACACGGAAGAGTTGGGTGAAGTGAAAGGTCAAGGTCAGGAGCCCGGGAGGGTTCCGGATGCGGCAACGAACCCGGTCGCCGATCTCGCTGGATGGTGACGCCGCAGCGATAATCGCACGGCCGGCTGCCAAGCCGCATTACTCCGCGCACAGAACGCGCATTTGCTTAAGGAGTACCGATTATGGCAATGTTTCCGGCTTTGATGAATGACACGATGTTCTCCGATCTGTTCGACGATCCGTTCTTCGAGGGTTGGCGCAACATGGACCGCGCAGCCGCATGCGATCCGAACATGTCCGCAGGCATGATGAGCACCGATGTGCGTGAGACCGACAAGGGCTACATGGTCGACATCGACATGCCTGGCTTCAAGAAGGACGACATTTCGCTGGACCTGCAGAACGGCTATCTGACCGTTTCCGCGCATCGCAACAGCTCGCACGAGGACAAGGACGACAACGGCCGCTGGCTGCGTCGCGAACGCTACGCCGGCTCTTGCTCTCGTAGCTTCTACGTTGGCGAGGACGTGAAGGATTCCGACATTCACGCCAGCTACAAGGACGGCACCCTGTGCCTGGAAATGCCGAAGCCCGAAGCGCAGCAGCAGGTTGAGACCAAGCATCAGATTGCGATTGAAGGCTGATTTTCCAGCTGCCGTACGTCATATTCGCACGTCGTAAGTCACGGTAATCGCTAAGCAAAGCGAAGCCGGACGCCCGTAAGTGGATGTCCGGCTTTTTTGTTTGTCCGCACGCCGCCGCCCGAAAAGCAACGCCCGTCACGGCACTTAACGCACCAAAAACACCATGATGAGAATCATCACGAATCCAACCAAATCGGTCGGTTCGAACACCGCGTCCGTCCATGCCACCGCGGAAATCGTGGCCATCACCGGTTCGCTGGTGCCGAGCATGGTGGCACGCATCGAACCGACGCGCACCACGCCGGCCATGTACAGCCAGAACGCGCCGAATGTGCCGCCGATCACGGTGAACGCCATCAGCCCCACACCCAGCCAATCCAACTGCGGCGCCGTAGCCCACGGCCGCACGAACGGCAGCAGCACAAGCCCGGAAATCAGAAATGCGATGCCGTTGACGGTGAAGTTGCCCCAACGTTCGATGAGCTTGACCGGAAGAAACACCATGGCCGCCGTGGACGCCGCGTTGATAGCGCCCCAAATCAGGCCGACCAACGGCAGTTTCAGCGTGGTGAAGTCGCCGCCGGTCGCAATCAGCACGGTTCCCGCGAAGGCGAGCGCCACGCCGATGCCTTCCCGTACGCCGGGCAGTCGCCGCCCGCGCAGGCATACGACCCCCAAGACGAACAGCAGGTTCAGGCTTTGCAGCACGGTCGCGGTGCCGGAGTTGGTCCAGTTGATCGATTCGAGGTAGGCGACCTGCACCAGCAGCACGCATATGATGGCGGTGGCCAGCAGCCGCGGATATGATTTGCGATCGCGTAGCGCGCCGGTAAGCAGTTTCGGCGTCATGATGGCCGAGCAGGTGAGGAAAAGCACGCCGGCTGCCAGTTCGCGCACGCATGCGATCCACAGCGGCGAGGCATGATACGTGCCCATGAGGATTTTGGAGACGGTGGCGTTGACGCCCCACAGCACGCCGCCGCACAGGGTCATTGCGATGCCGATAATCAGGTCCTTCGGCGTGCGCTCGAACGTTTTTTCCGCCACTGCGGCCCCTTCCCCTTCACTGTTCGCTCATCGCACACCGTACACGCCGCACGTGTCTTGCAGTGACAGCCGCTCACAGACTGTCCGCGGGCGCGCTGAGGAAGTCGAGAATCTTGTTCACATACGGTCCGACCACCGTGTTCGGCATGGAGAAGATCTCGTGCAACGACTTGCCGTACCGTATTTTTTCGATTGATCCGCCGCCTTCGCGCACGCGTTCCACGAAATCGTCCTGCGGACCGTTCAGGACCCAGACGTCACGGCCCGCTTGGAACAGCAGCGTCGGAGTTTCGATCGCACCGCACATGTCCGGTTTGAGTACGGCTCGAGACAATGCCATCGCCTGATGCGCCCATTCGAAGGTGGCCGCGTTGGTCTGGCATGCCACGTCGTCGACGCGCTGCTTGTGGAACCAGCGAACGCGCGCCTCGGACGCGCCCTTATGCTCGTCGAGATCGAGTTCGGGGGAAAAATCGGTGTGACCGAATACGCGCGCTTTGCCGAATCCCAAGCCGCACAACGCGCCTGTAGCGATGCGTGCGATCCATGTCGGCATACCGACGACGGGGGCGATCATGGGCGCGGACAGCACGGCCTTGTCGAACAGGGCCGGATAGCGTTCCAGCACGGCCGCGCCGATGCCGCCGCCCATCGAATGGCAGTACAGGTTCAGTGGCTCGCCGCACGCGTATTCGCGGCCCACAGTGTCGGCGAAGGCTGCGAAATCGGCCACGTACCGACGCCAATCGTCGATCCACACCAGGCTGGGATTGCTCACGTCGTGTGCGGAATGGCCGTGCCCGCGGTGTTCGAGGATGCATACGGAATAGCCGGACAGCAGGAAGTACCATGCCATCTCGCTGTATTTTCGCGCGAATTCGGTGAATCCATGCGAGATGACCACCACGCCACGGAAGATGCCCGAAGCGCCGTCCTCACGCAGCACGTCGAATTTGTGCGCGTCGTAGCAGCAGTAGTGCAGCCGCCCGGGACGGTCCAGCTTGGGCAACGCGTCGCCGTTCCAATCGACGGTGGCCGACTCCATCCAGCCTTCCGTCATGCAGGCGTCCAGCGCGGGCAGCACCTTGCTTTCCATTTCGGCGTCGTAATTCACCTCGTCGAGCAGCCTAAGAGTCATGCTTTCATCATACGAATCCCACATGAACAGCCTTCAGAGCCCCACGCTTCGGCTCCACGGATCGAACGCGCCTCCTCACTCGTGGACGCGCTCCCCCGTACAATGTCGGTATGAAAATCATGTCATTGTGTGTGTCATTCGTCATGCTCTGCACCATGCAGCCAGCCGGAACGATGGCCCCTTCCAACGGGAAGGCTGCCATCTTCGCCGACGCGGCGAGGGGAACCGCATCCGCCATCATCGACTGCCCGCCGCCGCTTTACTGGCTGTGTGGAAAGTGAGCCATGCGATGAATCCCACGAAATCCGCAGCTCCCATACCCAAAGTCCACCGTGTGGCGCTGGTCGACAACGATCCGCGCGCGTTGGAATCGCTGAGCCTTCTCATCGAAGCGAAGGTCCCCACGGCCTACGTGGTGTGGACGGCCACTTCCGGCGACGAAGCGATCGAACGTTGCCAGAGGAACGACGACAATCTCAACCTGCTTGTATTGGACATGTCCATGGAGGGCTTGCAGGGGCCGGCCATCTGCCATCGGATCCGTCTCATGGACAGGCATTTGCCGATTCTGGGCATCACCAGCTTCTCCATCAACAGCTACCGTAGCAGGCTGATGGAAGCCGGAGCGCAGGGACTGATCGGCAAGGAGGATTCCGATCAGCTGGCGAAGGCCATCGAGCGGCTCTGTGGAGGCAACGTTATGGAGGGATTCGAACCTCCCGCCCTGGCCAACGTGCGCATCAGACGCGAGGAGGAGACATCACCGCGGCTCACCGTGCGCGAGGAGCAAATCATCTCCCTGTGCGCCGACGGCATGCTGGACAGGGAGATCGCCGAACGACTGGACATCTCCGAAAGCACCGTGCGCAAGCATATGCAGGGCATTCTCAAGAAGCTGAACTGCAAGACGGCACGCCAGGCAGTGGCATTGTGGGTGGGATCGCATGCACGCTGAACCCACAAAACCCAGACCCGTAAGCGCCTTCCGCTCCTGGCACAACCATATGCGTGCCGACCATCCGAAACTCTGGCATCCGATCCGCATAACCATCGTGGTCATCACCGTATGGTGGATCCTGTTCTGCCTGCTGCTCGCCCCGACCGACAATCCCGCGGCGATCGTCTGGACCATCATCGAAATCGCGGTGCTGCTGCTGTCACCGTTCTTTCCGAAATCGATGTCGCTGCTGTTTCTGATCATGAGCCAGTCGGGACCTTGGCTCATACCCGGAGCCGACGTCAATTCGCTGCCGGGAATCCTCTACACGTTCGGCATGCTCGCCTACGAAACCAACAACCTTGTGGCGCTGCTGCTGCTCGCTTATTCCATAGGCGACCAGCTGTTCCGTCAACTGGTCCTCGGCACGAGCAACAGCAATCCCGTGGCCATCATCGCCATGGTCAGCCTGGTACTGATGCTCGGATGCGGTTTGCGATGGAACGCGACCATGACCGCCAGCCGCGCGGAGGCGGAGCAGGCGAAGACGCGATTACGGGAGATGGAAAGCCGCAACCACATCGCGGAAGCCATACACGACGCCGTGACGGGAGATCTGTCCGCCGCGGCTTTCGTCGCGCAACGTCGCATCGATGCATTGTCCGGCGGAGACGATGGCGATGGCAGCGCCTCGACGGATGGTGACGACGGCAAGAACGCGGACGAAAGACGCGATGAGCTCGACAAATGGACGCAGGTCAACGATTACATCCTGTCCGCCCTGACCAACGTGCATCGCGTCATCGACGAACTGGATATGGACGTCACCGTCCTTGAGGAGGATGCGGACGGCAAGGCCTTCTCCGACCTGCTCAAAGCCACGATGGCCGACGGCGACCGGCGTCTACGCGCGCTCGGCTTCGACATCACCTCGATCCTCCATGTGGCGGGCGGTGCGCCAAGCGCCTCCCCGAGCCTGGCCGGAATCGCCAATGATCTGCTTCGCGAGACCTACGCCAACATCGCGCGTCATGCCCAGTCCGGCAGCAAAGCCGACCTGTCGGTGATGCTCAAGCCGAACGCCGTCGAAATCACGCAGATCAACCAGGCGAGGACCACCGAAACGGATCGCACGCAGCCGGGAGGCCACGGCCTCGCGTATTTCAGCAAACAGCTCGAATCGCATGGCGGCAAACTCGAGACAACGCTGCGCGACGGCGAATGGACGCTGTTCGCCTATCTGCCGATTCCGGTGCCCGAAACCCTGCCACCCCTTGCCGGACACCCCGAATCGTGACTGGCTCCGACGGTCGCGAGAAACGAAAGGGTACTACAAAAGGTGCTACACAGATGTGGTACACCCTTACTTGCAGGGGTGTTCACGCCATCCTATCTTCCCTATTGAGAAGGGTTACGCGTCTCCCTGTGACCCGACGGATACTTGGCAGTCCGTCGAATCACAGGGGGACGCGTTCTTTTTTCTTCGGTTGTATCGGAACGTCAGTTCCGCCGGAACACCGTCAGACCAGCGCGTCGGCGAGGAAATCGCGTTGCAGCAGCAACAGGTTGCGCGCCACCGTCTCGTCGTTGGTCATGTGCGTGATGCCGTTGAGCGGCAGGAACGTGTGCTTCCTGCCGGCCGCCATCAGCGCCTGGCTCAATCGCAGGCTATTGGCGATCGTCACATTGTCGTCGGCGAAACCGTGGATGAGCATAAGCGGGCGACTGAGTTTCGGCGCGTCCGCGACGATGCTGTTACGTTCGTACGTGGCCGGGTCGAGTCCCAGGTAGCGCTCGGTGTAATGCGTGTCGTACAGCGTCCAGTCGGTCGGCGGGGCGCCGGCGCAGGCCGCGGCGAATGCGTCGGGCGCGTCCAGCACGGCGAGCGCGGATAGGAAGCCGCCGTACGACCAGCCGATCATCGCCACCTTGTCCAGGTCGGGTTTCGGCATGGAGACACCGGTTTCGGCGGCGAGCGAGGCGATCGCGTCCGGCAGCGCATGCACGGCGTCGACTTGGTCCTCAAGCGTCACGGCTTTCATGTTTTCGTAGATCGCGCGATCCCACTTCGGTCCGCGGCCGGTGGTGCCGCGACCGTCGGCGGTGACCACGATGTAGCCTTGGTCGGCCCACCATTGCGCATCCCAGTAGAAAGATTGGCTTTCCACGACCTGCTGGAAACCGGGGCCGCCGTAAGGCTTCATGAGGACCGGCAACTGGTCGGCATGCGCGTATGCGCTGTCCGCCGACGGCAGGATGACCGCCGCGTACAGGGCGCGTTCGCCGAGGCGGACGAATCGCACGTTCGGCATGAAACCGGGGGTTTCGGCGTGGTTTTCGATCGGCGAAACCACCATCGACATCATGTCGGCGGCGTCGACGCCATCACCATCACCGTCCGTCGTGCGCACGTTCATGCAATGCTGCATCTGCATCGCGGCATCGTCCATGCCACGGCCGGTCACCACGCAACCGTCGCCGGCGCGGCTCATCGTCCACTGTCCGGGAACGTAGGTGAGCGGCTCCCAGTCGCCGTCGTAACGGATCGAGACCACGTCGAAGCTGCGGGCGTCGTGATCGTCCGCGTTGGACTGCCACAGGAACGGCAGATCGGCGGCCGGCAGCAGTTCCGGCGTGCGCTGCACCACGCACAGCACGTCGTCGTCGGTCACGTCGAGCACTTCGCGCACCTGCAGGCCCTTGGGTGTGAATGGCGTGCCGTCCACGGTCAGACGGTTCGTGTCGGCGTCCATGTCGTTCATCGCGCACACGAGACGGCCGTCAGGCGTGTATGCGGGGGTGCCGGCGATCAGGTCGAGCCAGCAGTCGTTGCTATGTTCCTCAAGCACGCGCGTGGTGCCGGGTTCTTCGCCGGGCGCGTATTCGGGGATGGCGATGGAGAAGGTCTCCACTTCGCTGCCGTCCTCGTCGGTGAAGCCGTTTTCCGGCGCGCTCATGGTCACGATAGGCTCGCCCACGTGGACGGCGAGCACCTGGTCGTGCTGCTGAAGCCGGTCCTGCACAAGTAGCAGCGGCTCGTGGCCTTCGGTCCAGCTGACGGCGGCCAGGTATTCGTACGATTCGCGGTCCCATTCCACGTTGTGTGCGATGCCGCCGTAGTAGCAGCCGTCCGTATCGTAGCCGAGTTCCAGCAGCGTCAGATGCACGTCGGCGTTGGCCGTCATCGCCTGCGGATAGCGGCGGGCCTGCGCGGGTTTCGTCGGATCGGCCGGGTCGGCGATGTACCAGGTCTGCTCGTGGGATGCGTCGAAGGTTTCGAAGAGCACATACTTGGAATCGGGCGACCACCAGAAGCCGTCGTAACGGTCCATTTCCTCACCTGCGGCGAATTCGGCGAGACCGATTTTCCATTCGCCTGCTTGCGATTCGGCCGCGTCGCTTTGCGCGTCATCTTGCGTGCCGTCCTGCGTATCGGCAACGTCGTCAGCGTCGTCTTGCGGAACGGACGCGACGATGGACACCGCATCGCCCGCGTCTTCGGCTGCGTCCGTCGTGTCCGACACGTCCGCAAGATCGACGTCCACCAAATACGTGCCGGTCGTATACATGATATGTCGTCCGTCGGGGCTGATGCGCGGGTTCAGCACCGGCTTGAATTCCGGTTCGTCGATGGCGATGCCGCGCGTCACGCCGGCCGCGATATCCGTCAGGAACAGCTGGCCGTTGATGGTGAACGCCACGCGGTTGCCGGCCGCATCGACCGAATAGCCGACGATACCGGAACCACCTTCACGCGCACGTTCGCGGCGCGCCTTTTCCTCAGCCGGCACATCCTCGGCGTCGGCGTCAGCCAGCAGCGTACGCGGATCGGCAAGCAGAATCTCGTCGGTATCGCCATCGCTGCCGATCACGCTCATCCACAGGGAGGTGACGGTGTCCTCCGGACCGTCCGAACGCAGGAACAGCGCACGCGAACCGTCGCCGATCGCGCGGGCGGAACGTGGCGCGCCGCAGGTGAATCGCAAGGTACGGGCCTTCAGCCCAGGAAACTCATCAATCGCATCATTCATACCTTCCAATCTACCGACCATCACGCACCACTCGCCGCCAATACCCCGGACGCAACCCCCTTCACATGAAATTTTTGCAAGCAAGTAGCCTTCGAATTGGCGCTCGGCAGGCTACAGCGTAGGATAGTCAAGGACAGAAAGGGACAAGTATGAGTGTTCTCGACCGATTTGAGAAGAGCGTGGAAGGCGCCGTCAACGGGGTTTTCGCGAAGTTCGGGTCTAAAGACCTGAAGCCCGTCGACCTTTCCAGCGCTCTGGAACGCGAGATCGACAAAGAAGCCATGCCCGTCACGCGCGATCGCACCGTAGCCCCGAACGAGTACCGTTTCAAGCTCAGCACTCCGGATTTCAACAACATCGTCGAGTGGGGCGCCGAAACGCTCGCCAATGAACTTGCCGACAACCTCACCCAGTATGCGAAGAGCCAGAACTACGCGTTCGTCGGCCCGGTCGTGGTGATCTTCGAAGAGGATCTTGAACTTTCCAAGGGCGATTACCGGCTTTCCAGCGAATCCGTGCAGGGCAACACCGTGCCGGTCACGACCGACGCGCAGACCGAGGATTGCCCGATGCTGGAGATCGGCGAGCACCAGTATCTGCTCACCGAGGAAAAGACCATCATCGGCCGTGGTTCTGATTGCGACATCGTCATCGACGACCCCGGCATCTCCCGTCGTCACATGGAGATCGACGTCACCGACAACGGCAACACCGTCATCGCCCGCGACCTGAACTCCACCAACGGCATGTACGTCGAAGGCCATCATGTTGAGGCGGCAACGCTGCTCGACGGCAACACGATCACCATCGGCCGAACCCGCATCCTGTACTGGGCCTCCTCGCAGGAGCAGGAGTAATCAGCCCCAACCTGGAGAGCCGCCTTTTATGCTCACTGAATTAACGTTTGCGATCCTCAAGTACGGGTTTCTCGTACTGCTCTGGATCTTCGTGGCCTGTACGGTACGTTCGCTGTACAGGGATATCGAAACGCTCAGCCCGCGCAAGTCGCGGGCTCATCGTCGTAAGGAGCGTGCCGCGCGCAAGGCCGTCGAATCGCCTGCGCCCGTAGCCGCCGCAGCCCCTTCGGCAAGCGCCGCAACCAATGCCAAACCAACTCTGCTGGTCATTATCGATGGCCCCCTTGCCGGCAGTTCCGTCCCTCTGGCCGGCAACACCATCACACTTGGCCGTTCCGCTTCGAACACCGTGGTGCTGGATGATGAATTCGTTTCCTCCCACCATGCGCGCGTCTACACCGATCCCGCCACCGGCCGTTGGGCCATCGAGGATCTGGGATCCACCAACGGCACCGTCGTCAATCATCAGCGTCTGAACGCGCCGATGATTCTTGGCGCGCGCGTGCCTGTGCGCATCGGTGCGACCACCTTCGAATTGAGGTGACGTTTTTGCCGACTTCCACCGCTTCGCAACAATTGTTCATGTATTCCACCGTCGTCTCCGACGTGGGCACCGTGCGTTCCAACAACCAGGATTCCGCGTTCGCCGGCGAGCATCTCATCGCCATCTGCGACGGCATGGGCGGGCATGCCGGCGGCGACACCGCCTCCACCATCGCCATCCGGTCGCTGGCGCATATCGAACAGGACAATGTTGACGGCGACGTGCAGGTCGTCTCCCATATGATGGCGACTTCCGTCATGGCCGCGCACGACGCGATCGTCGGCAAAGCCAAGCGTGAGCGTCGTCTTGCCGGCATGGGCACCACCGTCACGTCCGTGGCGCTGGTCGCCGGCTGCTGGGTATTGGCGCATATCGGCGATTCCCGCGCGTATCTGCTGCACGACGGCCATCTGGTCCGCATGACCAGCGACCACAGCTACGTGCAGCATCTCATCGACACCGGCCGTATCAGCGAGGCCGAGGCGCGCAACCATCCGCAACGCAATGTGGTGATGCGCGTGCTGGGCGATTTCGACATCGATTCGCGCCCTGACATCGCCATCCGCAAAGCGCATCCGAGCGACCGTTGGCTGCTGTGCTCCGACGGCCTGTGCGGCGTGCTGGAGGATTCCACGCTTGAAGAAGTGCTGTCCACCTGCGCCGATCAAGAGGAGTGCGCGCAGCGGCTCGTATCGATGGCGTTGCGTGCGGGCAGCACCGACAACGTCACCGCGGTGATCGCCGACGCGACGCTCGCGCTCGACGCGGACGCGTTCGACCTGCCGCATCAGACGCCGCTGATCGGCGGCGCGGCCAGCGCAAGCTTGGAAACCATCGCGGACATCGTCAACGAACCGGTCGCTTCCGCCCCGCCTCTGCGCGAAGGCAAACAGTCGCCGGCGGCGCGCGCCGCGGCCCTGCGCAGCGGCAAGGATCCCAACGAGGAGCCGAAACAGCCGGAACAGCGCGTCGCGCAGCCGTCGTCGGTCCGCGAAGACAATGGCGACCGTGTCAATACCGATACCGGGGAAATTCCGATTGTGCAGAAGCGCAACGGGCGTATTTCCGCCGATCCGAACGATCCGGAAGTCGCCAAGGCGATTCGCAACGAACATATCGAGGAACGTAAGACGAAACGGTCGCGCAAATTCCGCAACCGCATCATCACCATACTCATCATCATTCTGGTGCTGCTTGGCGTTGCCGGCGTGGGCGTGGGCACCTACCGTTGGAGCCAAACCAAGTACTACATCGGCGACAACAACGGCAAAGTGGCGATTTTCCAAGGCGTGCCGACGAGCATCTTCGGTGTCAAACTGTCACATGCCGTCACCGACACCAATATGAAGACCAGCGATCTGCCGCCAAGCTGGCGCGAACAGCTTGACCAGGGCATCTCCTTCGACACATACGGCGAAGCGAAAAGCCATACCCGTCTGATCAAAAAGCAGCTGAACGATGCGAAGCGCAAGCAAGAGGCGAAGCAGCAGGAGAAGGCCGAAGCCGAGCAGAAGGCGAAGGACGAAGCGGCGAAAAAGGCCGCCGATCAGGCCGCGCAGACCAACAAGTCGGGCGGTGACAAGTCATGATCGCAACACGCTTGAGACAGCTTGGCATGCTGCTGTTCAGCATGCTGCTGTGCGCGGTGGCGTTCTTCCAGATGTTTGAACGCACCACGAACGGCTTCCCGCAGAATTATGTGTGGATGCTCGCGTTTGTGGGCGCGCTGTTCCTGACCGCCTGGGGTCTGCTGCTGCGATTCCAGCCGCACGCCGACCAATCGGTCATGTGCTGCGTGCTGGTATTGACGGGCATCGGCGTCACGATGATCGCACGCCTCGACCAAGACACCAAAACCACAGTGGCGTTCCGACAGTTGCTTTGGTTGGCGATCGCACTGGTGTTTGCCAACCTGCTGGTGGTGTTCATGAGGGATTACCGCGTATTGCGGCGATTCTCGTACGTCAGCATGGTGATCGGCATCGTGCTGTTGCTGTCGCCAATGCTGCCGGTGGTCGGTTCCGAACAGTACGGCGCACGCATCTGGGTGAAGATTCCCGGCTTGGGATCGTTCCAGCCGAGCGAATTCGCCAAACTGTTCCTGGCGTTCTTCTTCGCTTCGTATCTGTTCGACCATCGCGACCAGCTTGCCGTCGGCGGAAAGAAGATTCTCGGCATCCAACTGCCACGCATCAAGGATATGGGACCGATCATCGTGGTGTGGATCGTCTCCATGGGCGTTCTGGTCCTGCAGCATGATCTGGGCACGTCACTGATGTTCTTCGCCATGTTCGTGTCCATGCTGTACGTGGCCACCGGGCGTAAAAGCTGGATCGTCATCGGATTCATCGCCTTCGCCGCCGGCGCGGTGGCGGCGGCAAGCATCTTCAGCCACGTCGGCTCGCGTGTGGACGCCTGGCTCCACCCGTTCTCCGCGGCTCAATACAACAAGGAATACGGCGGCTCATACCAGCTCGTCACCGGCATTTTCGGCTTGGCTTCCGGCGGTCTGATGGGCACCGGCCTCGGTCAGGGCCACCCGTCGATCACCCCGATCGCAAATTCCGACTACATTTACGCGGCATTGGGCGAGGAGCTGGGATTGACCGGCCTGATGGCCATTCTCATGCTGTATCTGCTGATCATCGCAGCCGGCATGATCACCGCGATGAAAATCAAGGACGGCTTCGGCAAGCTGCTTGCGTCCGGCTTGGTGTTCACCATGGCCTTCCAGGTGTTCACCGTGGTCGGCGGTATCACGCTGGTCATTCCGCTGACCGGTCTGACGCTTCCCTACATGGCGGCCGGCGGTTCGTCGCTGATCGCAAACTACATGCTGGCCGCGCTGCTGATCGTCATCTCCAATTCCGCGAACAGGCCGGAATCCGAGATCGACAGCGACACATTCCAGCAGGAAGCCGTCAGGGTGTTGCGCGAACGCGAGCGGAACCGTCGTACCGAAATCGCCGGCAATACGCGTTCGGGTGCGGCGAAGGCTTCGGCCATCCCGGCCGTGCGGGCAAGCCATGCGGGCGCAGCCGGGCAAGCAGGTCATGCCGTGCCCGCCAATCGAACCAGCCAAGCCGGCCAGACCGATCAATCCAATCCGACGATTCCGATAACCGGAGTCCTGCCGACGATCGACCAGCAAGGAGCATCGCATGAATAAGTCGCTCCGCCAGCTGTTCACCATCGTGGTGGCCTTGTTCGTCATTCTGGGCATGTCCACCACCATCATCATGGCCATCCGAGCCAACCAGCTCACCAACGACGCACGTAACGTCCGCGCGCTGTACCACGAATACGGCGCACCGCGCGGGTCCATTCTCGCCGCGGACGGATCGGTCATCGCAAAATCCGATCCTTCCAACGATTCGTTCTCGTACCAGCGTTCCTATTCCGCCGGCGAACTGTATGCGCCAGTCACCGGATTCTTCTCCATCAGCCAGCGTGGCTGGAGCGGCGTCGAAGCGTCCCGCAGCTCGCTGCTGTCGGGCCAGTCGGAGCAGCTGCTCTGGCAGCGGTTCAAGTCGCTGTTCACCGGGCAGGAGAACAAGGGCGCCAATATCGAAACGTCCATCGATCCGAAGATTCAGCAGGCCGCATACAACAGCCTCGGCAGCACGGATGGCGCCGCAGTGGCCATCGAGCCGAAAACCGGCCGTATCCTCGCCATGGTCAGCACGCCCAGCTACGACCCGAACCAGCTGGCCAGCCATGACATGAGCCAGGCGAACAGCAACTACGGCGTGCTGTCCCAGGACGCCACCAATCCGATGCTCAACCGAGCCACTTCGCAGCTGTATCCTCCGGGGTCCACGTTCAAAACGGTGGTGGCCGCCGCGGCTTTGGAAACCGGCCAATACCAGCCGGATACGCAGATTCCGGCAGGAGCAAGCTACACGCTTCCCGGCACCGTCACGCAACTGACCAACGCCGTACCGCAGGCCGACGGCGCTGACGGCAAGATCTCCATGGAGGACGCGCTGGCGTATTCGTCGAACACCGCGTTCGCCCAGTTGGGCGTGTCGTTGGGCGACAACGCCGTCTCGTCCATGGCCAAGAAACTTGGTTTTGACAGCCCGATTACCGTGGACGGTTCCGATTACACCGGAACCCCGTGGGTGTCGGTCACGTCGAAGTTCCCCACCGATATCAACGACGACAAGCTCGCATTGGCGTCGATCGGCCAGGGAGACACCGTGGTGACCCCGTTGCAGAACGCTATGGTGGCCGCCGCCATAGCCAATGATGGCAAGCTTATGCAGCCCACGCTGGTCGACCGCGTGCGTTCCGCCGACTTGTCGGTCATTTCGCAGACCAAGCCCACGGTCATGTCCCATGCGTTCAGTGCGGATACGGCCAACAAGCTCACCCAGATGATGGAGGCCGTGGTCACCAAGGAGAACACGAATCTGGCCATCAACGGCGTGCAGGTGGCCGTCAAGACGGGTACCGCGCAGATTGGAAACGGCAATACGTCCATCGACGGCTGGGTGATCGGATTCGCACCGGCGGACGATCCGAAGATCGCGGTGGCGGTCGTGGTGCATAACGTGGACCTGTACGGCTCGTTCGCGGCAGGACCGATTATGAAAGCAATGATGCAGGAGGCGCTGGCAGAATGAAACTGGTTGAAGGACAGCTCATCCACCGACGCTACAGGTTGGATTCCCGCCTGGCCCAAGGTGGTATGGGTGAAGTGTGGAAAGGCTATGACATCCAACTTGGACGTCCGGTGGCCATCAAGGCGCTACGTGGCGATTTGGGCGTCACCCAGGAGGCCAAACTGCTTCGTCTGCGCGCGGAAGCCCATAATTCCGCCAATCTTGCGCATCCGAACATCGCTGCGCTGTTCGAATATTACGAGCATGACGGCATCGGATTCCTCATCATGGAATACGTGCCGAGCAAGTCGCTTGCAGACCTGTACCACGAGCAGAACGGCCCGATGGACCCGATCAAGCTGCTGCCGATTCTCATTCAGACCGCACGCGGCCTGTTCGTCGCGCATTCCCATGGCGTGATCCACCGTGACGTGAAGCCGGCGAACATCATGGTGTCCGATTCCGGCGAGGTGAAGATCACCGACTTCGGCGTCTCCTACTCCACCAACCAGGAGCAGATCACGCAGGACGGCATGGTCGTGGGCACCGCGCAGTACATTTCCCCGGAGCAGGCGCAGGGCAAGCATGCCACGCCGCAATCCGATATCTATTCGCTTGGCGTCGTCGCCTATGAGGGCCTGTGCGGACACCGTCCGTTCACGGGCGCCACACCGGTCGGCATCGCCGCAGCACATGTCAATAATCCGGTTCCGCCGCTGCCCGACACCGTCGATGTGCAGTTGCGTGAATTTGTCATGTCGATGTTGGCCAAGGACCCGCTGGACCGTCCGAAGGACGCGCTGGTGGTGTCACGCACCCTGTCCCGCATCGAACGCCGTCTGCTCGACCAGCAGACGCAGCTGGCCGACACGATGGTCGTCTCTTCGGGAGGAAGGCTTCCCCGACGTGTGGTCAGCAAACCCCATATCTCCGTGAGCAATGATTGGAAGGAACAGGGATGAACATCAACATGCCTACCTCTCTGGCCGGGGGCCGTTATCAGCTCGGCCAACTCGTCGGCCGTGGCGGCATGGCCGAAGTGCATGTGGCGACCGACACGCGTCTGGGGCGTACCGTCGCCGTCAAGATCATGCGCGCCGATTTCGCCACTGACAGCATCTTCCTTGAGCGTTTCCGCCGTGAAGCCCATTCCGTCGCGCAGATGAACAACCCGAACATCGTGAACATCTACGATTCGGGCGAGGAAACCGTCACCACGGAAACCGGCGAGATCGAGCATCTGCCGTATCTGGTGATGGAGTACGTCAAGGGTCAGACCCTGCGTGACATCCTCAAGGTGAATGGCGCGCTGAGCCAGCGCGACGCCGAGCAGGTAATGATGGGCGTGCTCAACGCGCTCGAATACTCGCACCGCATGGGCATCATCCACCGCGACATCAAGCCCGGCAACATCATGATTTCCGAGCAGGGCGTGGTCAAGGTCATGGACTTCGGTATCGCCCGCGCGATCGACGATTCCGCGGCCACGATGACGCAGTCGCAGGGCGTCGTCGGCACCGCGCAATACCTGTCTCCGGAGCAGGCGCGCGGCGAAAGCGTCGACATGCGTTCCGACCTGTATTCCGCCGGCTGCGTGCTGTACGAAATGCTCACCGGCCGGCCGCCGTTCACCGGCGATTCGGCGGTGGCGATCGCCTACCAGCATGTGTCGGAAGTCGCCACTCCCCCAAGCACGATCGTGCCGGGCCTGCCGAAGATGTGGGATTCGATCTGCGCGAAGGCGATGGCCAAGGATCGGCAGAACCGGTACGCCACCGCTTCCGAGTTCAAGAACGATCTGCTGACGTTCATGAACGGCGGTGTGCCGATGGCTGCCGCGTTCAACCCGTTGACCGACCTGACCAACATGAAGGCCCGCAAGCAGGCCGAAATGGATGCCGCCACCGTGCCCATGGCGCCGGCGACGGATGCGCCGACGCAGGCGTTCAACCCGGTCACCGGCCAGTTCGAGGCCGTGCCGAATCCGAATGGCGGAGTCGAAACGAAGACCCGTGCGGAACAGCGTGCCAAGGCCGCGCAGGAGCGTAAGAAGAAGCAGATCATCATCGCTTCCGTGGTCGGCAGCATCGTTGTTTTGCTGGCCGTCATCGGTATTTTCTTCGCGTTGAACGGGCATAAGAACACTGCGGATCTGGTGTCCGTGCCGGACTTCACCGACACGTCGAACATTTCCCAGGCGCGTGTGGAAGAACAGCTTAAGGCCCTTGGTCTGAAGCTTGACGCCCGTGACGATTCCACGTCCAGCCAACCGAAGGGCACCATCACCAAGCAGAACCCGAAGGGCGGTAAGAAGGTGGCGAAGGGCTCCACCGTCTCCGTATGGTTCTCCACCGGCCCGCAGGCGGTCAGCGTGCCTGACGTGTCCGGCAAGACGCAGGAGGAAGCGAAGGGCATTCTTGAGGCGGCAGGCTTCAAGATCGGCAATGTCATGACCGTGGACAGTGCCTCCATCGAGAAAGACAAGGTGGTGAACACCAATCCGGCCGCGCATTCGAAGCAGACCAAGGGCACCATCATCACGCTGTATATTTCGTCCGGTATGACCAAGATTCCGGATGGTCTGGTGGGCCAGGCCAAGGATTCGGTCATCGCGCAGCTCAAGCAGGCTGGTCTGACGCAGATCACCATCGAAAGCGAGTATTCCGATTCGGTGCAGTCCGGTGCAGTCACCCGCATCGATCCGGGTTCCGGCAGCACCGTCGAGGCGGGAACGGCCGTGACCATCTGGGTGTCCACCGGCAAGCAGCAGGTGAGCGTGCCGTTTGTTGCCAACTCCACACTTGCCGAAGCAAAGAGCATTTTGGAGGCTGCCGGATTCCAGGTAAGTGTCAACGGGCCACAGGATGATGACGCGACCGTCGTGTCGATGTCGCCGAATGGCGGCAGCCAGGCCGACAGCGGATCGACCATCACGCTGACCACCAAGAAATCGTCCAGCGACACGAACAACACCGACACGAACAACAACGGCAACACCAACAACCAGCAAGGCAACTAACAAAATCAGGGGAGGGAGCGGCTCGAAGCCGCTCCCTCCCCTTTCTCTTTCCCTCAAAAAACAAAAGCAGCCGAAGGCAGCTCCATAAAGCCAAAGGAGCTTTGCTTCCCGCAGGTCCTGTTCACGACCGTAAGCTTGGCCGAACGGCCTTGAGTGTGTCGTGAACAGGACCTGCGGGAAGCAAAGCGGCACCGCAAGCAAACAAAAGCAAGCAACAGCCATCGCCGTCACTCACCACTCTTCATCACTCACTCATTCATCGCAAAAAATCGCAATTCAGCAAGCTCAAAAAAGAAAACTACTCGCTCACCTTAGGCTGCAATCCAATCGACTTCTCAACCGCGGAATCCTGCCCGCACACCTTCAGCCAGTTGGCCAGCAGACGGTAGCCGTCCTGGGTCATCACGGACTCCGGATGGAACTGCACCGCGTACATCGGCTTGCTGCGATGCTTGATGCCCTGCACGATGTGGTCGCCCTGCGTCCACGCGGTCACCACCAGATCGTCCGGCACGGACTCCGGTTCCACTGCCAGGGAATGGTACCGTGTGGCGACCATCGGGTTGGCGACGCCTTCGAAAATCTCATCGTCGATATGCTCCACCAAACTGGTCTTGCCATGCATGATGGTCGGCGCGTGGCTCACTGTGGCACCGAACACTTCGGCCAATGCCTGCATGCCGAGGCACACGCCGAACATCGGCTTGTTCTGCGCCGCGCACAGGCGAATCATGTCCTCACTAGCGCCGGATTCCGATGGAGCGCCAGGACCGGGGGAAATCAGCACACCGTCGTAGTCGTCGATCACGCCCGGGGTGGACGGGTCGATCGCATCGTTACGTACCACGGTCACTGTGGCACCAAGCGTCTTCACATAGCCGACAATCGTGTAAACGAACGAATCGTAGTTGTCCACGACCAGAATACGTGCGGAATCGGTCATCATGCTCCAATCAACGTTTGAACAGCAGTGTACGTGCGTTCCGTGCCGCAGCAACGTCCGCGTCTCACGCAGCGGCAGCCTTTAGATGGCCGTGTAGTTCGACATCTCCTGCAACATCGGAATAGTCGACGCGGCCCACGGGAACAGCCATTCGAAGCACGATGCGGCCGCTGCGAAAACCAGCAGCAGCACCAGCAGCAGACGGATCGGCAGCACGCCCGGCTGCAGTCGCACCAGGCTGCCGTACAGGCTGAAATCGGCCTTCTTTCGTCTTCCTGCGCGCACGTCGGCGAGATACGGCCATCGCCAGGCGACGGCGGCGGAAATAAATATGATCACGTATGCGGCGAGCGCGCCGAAGATCCACGGTTTCAGCGTATCGATCGACGACAGGAACGACGACTGTTCGTTGTTGACGAATTTGACTGTGCCGTTGGCGTTTTGGGAGGCCAGTTCCTGTGGGATGCCGTCGGAGACCTTCGCCCAGTAGGAGAATTCGGCGTAGCTGATCCAGCGGTGCGTCGGCGTGGAGTATTTCGGTTCGCAGGTGGTCATGGTCAGCATGCGTTTGGTCGGTGTTGCGCCGGGGTTTTCGGGGTTGGCCGCCACCACTTCGGTCTGTGTCGGCAGCACGATTTTGTAGCTGGTGTAGTGGTACACGTACCAGTAATCCTGCGTGCGGACGATGATCGGGTCGCCTTCCTGCAGTTTGTCGACGTCGCCGAGCGGCTGCCCGTAGCCGTTGCGGTGGCCGGCGAATGCGAAGTTGCCGACCTGGCCGGGCATCTGCGAATCCGTGTAGTGGCCGAGGCCGTGCTTGTTGAGCTGTGTCAGGTCCGTGCCTTCCACCAGGTTGCGCTGCCATTGGCTGCCGAATCGCGGTATGTAGATTTGGGCGATGAGTTCGCCTTCCGTGGCGCTTTGCGGCTGTACAGGCGGGTCACCCTGCTGTGCCTTCGCCACGGTGACGTTGCCGGACTTTCCTGGATCGGACCAGGATACGGATTGGCGGGTTTCGATCTGGTTATGCTCCGACTGCACGCCCGTCCACCACATCTGCCATGCGATGTACAGCGCGCAGATGGCGGCGGCGGTCAGCATGAGTTCGGCGAGGATGCCGAGTATCGTCCACAGCGCGCTTTTGGTGCGTCCGCCACGGCTTGCCACATATTTCATCGATTGTTATTTCCCCTCTTGCGAGTCGCCGTTCTTGTCGTTTTCGAGCGCTTTCGCATACTGCAACGGCTGCTGCAACGCGTCGGTCGCGTCGAAATGCAGTTTCGTTTTCTCGTCGACCTGCCATCCCAGGCCGAACGCGCTCACGTACTGCTTGTAGATGGACACTTCCTCGGAATCGTCGAGCGCTTTTCTCATGCCCTCCACTGGTCCGATCGCCGAGATTTTGAACGGCGGCGAATACTTCTTGCCTTGCAGCAGCAGCACGTTGCCGGAGCAGCGTACGGCGGAGTTGAACAATACGCGCTGGTCCATGATCTGCATGGATTCGGCGCCTCCCGCCCACAGCGCGTTGACCACGGCTTCGATGTCCTGCTGGTGCACCACGTAATCGTTGATGTTGGCGCTGGATCCGTTGGCGTCGACCATGTTCTCCCATAGCGGCGAATCGTCGAGCGTCACCACCAGTCCCGGGCCTTCCACGGCGGGGAGCATGGTGCCGTTGCCGGCGCTTTCGCTGTCTTGCGATCCGCCGGCGTTCTGGCTGTCGAGTGTTTTGCTCAGATCGTTGACTCTGGTGCTCAGCGCATCGATTTCGGACCGTAGCGAGTTCACTTTTTTCACGCGCTGTTCCACGAGTTCGGCGGTATCGTTGCTCACCACCACGGAACGGTTGACGCGCAGGTTGGTGGACAGCAGGAATCCGGAGAACAGCAGCACGAGGAACGCCGCGACGCCGGCCGCCTTCGACCGTTTCGCGCTGTGCTTTCCGGTATGCTTCGCCATACGCGCCTTTCCAAACCTGCCTGAATCCGCCGGGTTTCACTGAACAATTGTCCTGATTTTGAACAGTTTTACGCCGTGAGTTCGCCGCTTTCGAGTCTACCCACTATTATGACTTTTAGCCTATTAAAGGAGACTATGCTGATGGCTGACGAAGAGCTGCACGAAACCACCGCGGATGACCAGAAGGATCTGCAGTCCGCCGACGACACCGCTGCCGTCGAGGAAACCACCGAAGATGTCGTCGACAAGACTTCTGTTGACGAGGACCAGTCCGACGATGACGATCTCGATATTCCTATGGACCGTGTCGAAGCGGTGCTGAACGCCACCGTTGATAAGGATTCGCTGTCACCGCAGATGCAACGCATGATGAACCGTCAGGCGGAGAACACCCGCCGTGTGGAGGAAAGCATCAAGGGCACCAAGTCCAACCCGCGCTGGTTCGTGCCGCTGTTCTGCGCGCTGATGATCATCGGTCTGGTGTGGGCCGTGGTCTACTACCTGACCACCGATTATCCGATTCCGCACATCGGCGCTTGGAACCTGGCCATCGCGTTCGCAATCATCATGGTCGGTTTCATTATGACCATGTGGTGGCGCTGAGTCGGTTTTCTCCGTTTCGCCTATTCCATCGAGGCTTATTCAAAAGACGCCGGGTTCTTTGCGATCCGGCGTCTTTTTTCATCCGCTTCATCCACTTCATCCACTTTACTTACCGCGTCTGCATCGCCCCGCTTCAGCTTTAGGAAAAGCGGTTTCCTGTCGAGTGGAAAGCCGCCGCTTACCCGCCGATTATCTGCTGATTTTTGCCGTCCGAATCAGCACGTGGTCGCCGCCTTGCATGGTGGTGCCGAACAGGTAGGCGTCGCCGCCGTCGGCGAGCTTGAGTTTCTTGCGCAATTGCGGCGCGGTGAGTGGGAAATTACGCACGGCGATGTTGGCACGGTCCAAGCCGGACAGCAATCGCTTCAGCTCCTTCTTACCCATACCGCCGATCGTTTCAATCGCAAAACCGCGCCCCGGAAAACCATCGACCGGCTCGTCCGATACGAACAGGTGGCTGCTCGGGCCGATCTGCACCGCCCCGAATCGCGCTTCCACCACGTCGAAGCAGCCGGCCTTCATGATCGACGCGTTCGGCTCGTACAGGTAGCGCAGCTCGTGCGGCAGCGGCGCGTCCCCGATGCGCAGGCCGCGCGTATAGGCGGCCGCATCGTAGTCGAGTCGCTGATCGTCGTTCACGCAGTACACGTGCGGCGCACGCGTGTCTGCCGCTGCGGCATCGGACGTTGCCCCGGCAGCCTTGCCGTCCAGCACCAGCAGCAGTTCCTTGCATTCGTTGCCGGTGGAGACGATGTGCACTTCGGCCACAGTGCCCGCGAAATCGTCGACCGCCTTGCGCCAGTCGAGCATCGGCGACAGTTTGATCATCACATATCGCGCCTTAGCCAGCAGCAGATCGCGCAGCGCCAGCACGTCGGGCGTGCAGTCCTCGATCGCGTAGGTGCGGGCGCCGTGCTCGTCGCGGCGAGCCGGGTCGATGTAGATCAGCTGCGCCGGCTCCATCGCACGTAGGTATTCGACGCCGTCGCCGCACACCACCTGTGCTTGCGTGAGGCCCAGCGCCGCCATATTGTGCGCGGCCAGTTCGCATAGATGCGATTGGCGTTCCACGTACGTGGCGTGACCGAATTCGCGGGCGAGATATGAGAAATCGACGCCGAATCCGCCTGTCAGGTCCGTCATGGTCGCGTCGTTGGCCGTCTGTCCCGCCGATTGCGGCAGAGATCGCAACAGACGTCGGGCGATTTCGGCCTTGTATTGCGCTGTGAACTGCGATGAGCACTGTTCCATGGAAATATGCGCGGGATAGACGATATCCGCGCAGGCGACCCATTGCGGCAGTTTGTTGCGGGCGATTTGCCAGCCCGCGATCTGGTCGAGCGCGGCCGGCAGGTCGAGGTCCGCCGTCCGTTTGGTTTTGAGCGCCAGGTCACGCACGTCTTCATTGCGATGCGCCTCGGCGAAGGCGCGCGTCACGTCGTTGAGCAGTGGTCCGTCACTCATGGTTCCTCTCCCCTTCTTCGCAAGTATCTGCCATGTCGCACGCATATCGTCGCACGCGTATCCTGCGTCCGTGGCGCATCGGTATTGCGTCCTTGTCGATTGCCTTCGTCATCTTATCTTTCCTGTGGATAACAAGTGGACAAATGTGGATGAATGTGGATAACGCCCATATTTTGTGCCTGAGTCAACGTCGCACCACGAAATATCGGCGGCGATTTTCCCCATTTTTGTGGGGTGTGGATATCGGTTATCCACAATTTTCACATAGGAAATTCCTTATGTTCCGCCATTTTGTGAATATCCTTGTGGATAATCCACCACGTTATCCCCGACTTACCCACAGGTTTGACCTCACTTATCCACAAAGTTATCCACGGATGTGGAAAACTACATGTGTGTAGTTCCCGCATTACTGGTACAGAAGTGACATATGCATCAGCAGATTGCCGGCGTTGCATCCCACGATGATCGCCACGACCACCACGAACACCGTGATGCCGTACACCGTGGTGCGCCACGTCAGGCTTTTGCCGCGGAACGCATGCAGGCCGGTGACCAGCAGCCACGCAAGCACGCCGCCGACGATGAATCCGCCGACATGCGCCTGCCATGCAATGCCCGGCGTGATCACCGGCATCAGGAAGTTGATCAGCATCCAAATCAGCATCGAACGAATATCGATGCCTATTCTCCTGTACACCACCAGAATCGCGGCGAACAGGCCGAACAGCGCGCCGGACGCGCCATATGCGGCGGTCATCCATCCCGACGGCGAGCACACGGCCCACACCATCAGTCCGGCGCCGCCGCCCAATCCGGACAGCACGTACAGCGCGAGGTACGGCCAATGCCCCATCATGCGTTCCAGCACGGGCCCCACGCACCACAAAGTAAGCATGTTGAACAGGATGTGCCACAGCGAGGTCGGCTGGTGCAGGAACATCGAGGTGATGAAGGTCCACGGGTGCCGGACGGCCGTGGCGGGCAGCAGCATGCCGGCGTTCACGAACGCGTTGCCGCCTTCGGGCCAGACGAGGAAGAGGACCGCTTCGATGGCCCACACCACGATGCAGATCGCCATGATGGCGGTGGTGATGACCGGGTCGCCGTTGCGCCACCGGTATCGCAGCGATCGGGCGGAGAACAGATCCTTGAACGATGGGGAATCGGGAAACAGACTGAATCGTTGGTATGCCATAGCTCAACACTACCGGCACATGCGGTATTTTCCGGCGCGTAAATCCACCCAATCGACACATTCCACGAATTAAGATAGGGAACAGAGCTGGCTTGAACGAGCAGGTCAGCCAGTGTTTGGAAACCTTGAAAGGAGCCGTCATGGAGAACAAGTCTTCTAACGGTTGGAAGTTCTTCGCACTGCTCTTCGGAGCTTTGCTTGCTGGCGTCGTCGGTCTGTACATCTACAAGCAGCAGAATCCCGACTATGACCCGTGGGAGGAACCGTGGGAGAACAGCTCCTCGCCGGTCGACCTGGGCCTGACCAAGGACGCCGAGCCGGAGGCCGACGCCACTGCCGCCGCTCCTGCCGCTGAGCCGGAAGCCGCCTGATTTCGCCTTTTCCGGCGCACCTATGCCGCGTTGGGTTTGTTGCTTCGCCCTGTATCTTGCGATACAGGGTTTTTCTTTTGCTTTTGCGATTGCGATTGGCTTGCGGCCTTCCGTCGTACTGTCGCTGTATTGCCACGTACGTCCGGCACGTACGTTCGGGCACTACCGGCATACGCAATCGGACATGCGAAAAACATACGAAAAGGCCCTTGGAAAATCCCAAGGGCCTTCGTCGTCATCACTTATCCGCCCATTGCGAAACGGACGGAACGGAAGCGATCATGCGTACGTCGGCGATGCCGGCGACGTTTCATGACCGCTTCATAATCACTTGAGCGGACCGGTGTGCCAGATGCGCTCGAGGTAATCCTCGATGGAGCGGTCGGAGCTGAAGTAGCCGGAGTTGGCCACGTTGAGCACGGCCATGCGGCTCCACTTCATCGGATCGCGGTAGGTTTCCTCGATCTGGGCCTGGATGTCCATGTACGCGCGGAAGTCGGCGAGCGTCATGAAGTAATCCTTGTTCAGCCAATCGTTGACGAGGTCCTTGTAGGTGTCCTTGTCGCCGTCGGAGAAGGTGCCGTCGGCAACCATATCGATGGCGGCCTTGAGCTGCGGGTCCTTCTCGTAGTACTCGCGGGACAGACCCTTGGTGTCGTAGCCCTTGGCGTACAGCGCGGAGACTTCCGGCTCGGTCATGCCGAACAGGAAGAAGTTCTCGGCGCCCACGCGCTCACGGATCTCGACGTTGGCGCCATCGAGGGTGCCGACGGTCAGAGCGCCGTTGAGGGCGAACTTCATGTTGCCGGTGCCGGAGGCTTCCTTGCCGGCCTGGGAGATCTGCTCGTCGAGGTCGGTGGCCGGGATGAGGTTCATGGCCAGCTCGATGTTGTAGTTCCACGGGAAGTAGACGTTCAGCTTGCCCTTGACGTCCGGGTCGTTGTTGATGACGCGGGCGACGTTGTTGATCAGCTGGATGGTCTGCTTGGCCAGGTAGTAGCCCGGAGCGGCCTTGGCGCCGAACACGATGGTGCGCGGCATGATGTCGTCGGCGGAGACCTTGCCGGACTTGATGTCGGCGTAGTCGGCGATGACGGACAGGATCTTCAGGGCCTGGCGCTTGTACTCGTGCAGACGCTTGACCATGGTGTTGATCATGGTGTTCGGGTCGATGTCGAAGCCGTACTTGCGCTTGGCGAAGTTGGAGAAGTCGACCTTGTTGGCCTGCTTGACGGCGGCGAACTTCTTGACGAACTCGTCATCGTCGGCCAGCGGGATGAGGCCCTTGAGCAGCTCGAGGTCGGACAGCCACTTGTCGGTGCCGAGGCCTTCGGTGATGACGTCGGACAGACGCGGGTTGGCCAGCTTGATGAAGCGGCGAGGGGTCACGCCGTTGGTCACGTTGGTGAACTTGTCCGGGTAGACGTCGGAGAAGTTCT
>ERZ825670.588-NODE-588-length-47662-cov-3.731867_pt1 | contig 47662 bp, 78 predicted proteins | sample MGYA00519929_ERZ825670 | MGnify/ENA primary metagenome ERZ825670 (study PRJEB31778, sample SAMEA3449207) | human gut metagenome | biome: human gut; feature: human-associated habitat; material: faeces | place: United Kingdom | collected 2010/2012 ...
CTGCGTCGTGGTGGTAATGTAATTACGCATCGCTACAAATGCCCGCATTATGGCAATGTTTACTTGTATTGCCGTTTCGCTGCGCAACACACTCGAAAGCATTGCCACTCCCTGCTCGGTGAATGCAAATGGCATATACCGGACACCTCCCTTGTTTGAGGTCACAATTTGTGACCTCAAACTGGTTTTCAATGCGTTATACTCTGATTCGGTGATTTCAAACATGAAATCCGATGGAAACCTTTCGCTGTTGCGTCGTACAGCTTGTTTAAGCGCTTTTGTCGGGACTTGGTAGAGTTCCGCCAAATCGAAATCCAGCATTACCCGCTGGCCCCGTATTTCGTAGATTTTACTCTGAATAGATTGTAGTTCCATGCCGTAAAGATAGCGATATTATACAAAAAGAGAAGGGCTTGCGCCCCTCTCTCCCCTAACTTCCTTTATGCTTACTTGCGGATAACAGAATGCCCATTGCAGCAAGCAATTTGAGCATATCCTTTCTAAATTGATCGTCTTCGAGAAGTCGTCTCACGACTTCTTCGGCCGTGAATCGGTAAGAAGTCATTGAATCGGAGCTTGACGTTTGACCGAAGGCACGACTTCGAACAGTCGGGCAATGAAATCGAGACCCTTTTGAGTCACCAAAACTTTAATAACTGTAAATCCGTCGTGACTATTTCGCTCGATAAACTTTTCCTTGAGTTCGAAATATCCTCTGTTGATATACTCCTGCTTAGGCTCGTTCCGATTGCAAAAGAATATGCCTTTCTCGCGCAGCTTCTGAAAAAGAGTATTTCGACCGAATGGTAATCCGAGTATCTTGGCCGACTGCCCGACATCGATCTTCTGATCCGTGTCGAGAACTTTATCCATCAGTTCCGCTTTAGGTGTAAGAGCAGCTACTTTTTTCTCGGCCTGCTCAAGCTGTTGTTTTTGTCGATTTATCGTCTCATTGGCAACCAGCACGGCTCTTGCCATAATCATCTCAGGTGTATCGTCCACTTTGACCACCATGTAGCCGCCAGTTTTGCGAATCGCCGGCAACACTTCGTCACATACCCAATCCTGAAACTGTTCCGCTTGCGGAAGCTTCGAGCGCATGACGAGACGGTACACGTCGGATTCGGGAATGTATTTCACTGGTTGTGCACCGCCATCAGTGGGGGTCACTAAAATAGTGACTCCTTTGCAGTGAGAGGAAATAGCATTTGCAGGTTTAACATAACCCAACGCTTTTGCGACATCGTTGGCCAAAAACATAGGCTTGTCGCTGGTCATAGCAACTCGAACCCGTCCGAATCGCTCATTATTGAAAATTTGGACGCTATTCATGGCCTACCTACTTTGAAAGGGTAAATACTTTGGAGCGGTTACGAAGTGCTTGCGGGTCAATTGAAGATTTACGCTGATCGAATGATAACAAACACCTTAACCGCTCTTTATTGCCGGCATTCTCTTCGAGGATGTCCCAATACTTGTGCATTGCCTCGTTATAAGCGTTTTCCAAATGCTCGGTGCGACCCATGAAAAAGCGAGCAATCGTATTGCTCTCGTTTAGTTTGCTCTGAAGCTCAGCAACAAGAGCGCGTAAAGTCTCAATTTCTCTGACAAGAGAATCTCGAGTCGTTGATTTTGAAGTGTTGGACATAGGTGATAGACATTTAGTTTGCAACAAAAAACAGCAGTGTTGCTACCTGCTGTCTATCACCATAGAGGCTGCCGTATCATTACAATAACGGCACAGGGCATCACTGCTGTAAATATGTTAAGGCATAAAAAAAGCCTACAAAATAGGCCGCATTATGCGCCTCTATGGTATGATAGACATCACAAAGATATGCATGATTTTTGAGTTTGCAAATTTCAGGAAATAAAAAAGCCCCTCTGTTTTGAGGGGCTAAATTAGAAGGTTATTCAAATAGATACCGTTACAGCAAATTTACACTTTCCTTTATCGACTTTTCAGATAGATACTTAAGAGGAATCTGCCTATCTTAGCGTTACATTCATTCGCCTCAAGCTAATAGCATCATCTCCGCAATAAATATCTGATTTTGCTATTAAATCTTGATCGGATAAATATGTATTGGCATAATCTTTTAATGCTTCCGCAGGTATAATTAATAATAGATAATCCCAATTTTCTGACGCATATTCTTCTGTAAAATCCTTATGAGGGTAACATATATCCAGTCCAATATATTGAACATTGATATTTTCATACTCACCTATTTCATAAGATATTGGGAGTAAAACGTCAGAAATGACTTTGGATACCATTTCATGTTGCGATAACCTTACCTCATTATACGTAGAAGAATGACATAACGTATGAAAAAGCAGCAATTTATTTGCCTTGTAAGGCATAACTGTCGGATATGCCTCTGCACTCTCTACTAAAATTTTCCCACTTAATACCGTGTCTACCATCGCTTTGTATGGAAATAGCGGAGACGTTTCCCCAATGGAATCCAATTTCGAATTAAAAATATTTAATGCCCATGCTGCGGGTATTCTATGTTCATCAATACTTGCAGAAGCCATAGTCAGCGAACTCCTAAGTTTGATTTTGCGAACGTCCTCAATTGAAAATCCCTTATTGGTTGTCTGGCTTGATGCTGGCAAGACTGTAATAATCCCTTGCAGGATTGCCAACAGTAGAAAAGTCCTTTTCATATAAATTCGAGTTTAGTTTTTAATCTGTTGAACGTGTCGCTGTTTTCGAGTTCACTCCAAATATAAGACGTTTTAAATTACCGATCAAATCTTTTTATCTCTGATCTTGACGACGTCCTGGAAATTATAGAGCCTCTCTTTGTAGACTGGTATTCCGCACCGACTCACTTTACTATTGAACGCCGTGTCTGATTTACGAGTGATAGCCTTTGCCGTTTCGTAGTCTACCTTCACATTCATGAACTGGGCAAGAACATCGCGGCCTTTGTTCAGTACGTCCATTGTCACATGCTCCATCGCGCCCTGCTCTTTCAGCCTGCCGAACATTTCGATTGCCTCGAAGATCAACTTGAAAATTTGCCTCAGCTTCTCAATGTCCTCCGAAGATAACTTTTTGATTTGGTCCGCATCGATATTCTCGACCACTTCTGAAACATTCATATCATTCATCTGTCGATTGCTTTGATTTGCGAGGTCTTCTGAGCCGTCTGTCTGCCATTCGGTATTTGGCAGTTCGCCTCTTCATGAGGCGCAGCATAATCATCAACTGTTTCCGGGAATAATTGATGTACACTTCCGAGTCGTCATAAACGCCTCCCCTGCGTTTTTTTTTAGGTCCATCCATGTCATATCGGGATTTAATTACTATTTTTGAATTGGCGGAATCAAAGGGCGGGGAATCTTCGGATGAACCGCTTTTTTGTCAGACTATTTTATGTGTCTGACAATGTCGGTAGTTCTCCTGCCATTTTTCCAGCAGTGCCGGGTGTTCTTTCAGGTACTCTTCAGCTTCCGATGAGTCAACCATCACGATACCGGCACAAATCGAGGACTTTATGATCTTTTTTCGGATCATTTCCCACACCCTGATTTCAGCAATGTCTAATCTTTCAGCCAGTTGTTTAATTGTCGTCATATCTCGTGAATTAAATAATATGTTTTGTCACCCCTAAATACTCGTCCACTTTCTCAATAAATCGCTCGATGTCCCGAACTACGACACACTTATTACCGGCCATTTCAGCCCGTTTCAGCCATTCTTTCTGTGCCGGCGACAATCTGCCCGTCTCAGTCTTCAATTCAATGCAGAGAGCCCCGAAATGGCCGCGAGGAACCAACAGAATCAGATCGCTCACCCCGGCAACCGTACCCTCGGCTTTCATTCGCGCCGCCTCGATCCGGTTCCGTGAGCCGCCGTTAGGCACGGCGAACAGCAGTCCTCGATACTGTGGATACTGCATAGTAAACCACCGAACGCACGCTATTTGCAAATCGCTTTCCCTGTGCCTCATTGTGCCTCATTGTAGAATATCCTTTACCTTTATCGCCATTTCACGGAAAATAGGGGAGGTGTCGTATTCGTCTTGGTAGCGATTGATCAGGTAGCCAATACTCCCACGATCCCGGTGAATTGCCTGTCCGATCTCTCGGGCCGACGCGCCGCGTTTGTGAATCTCACGGCACAGAATGATCCGCGCCCGAACTACCGGTAGCCTCCTGCTACGAGCTCGTATATCCTCCAGTCCGAAACCCGTCGCCTGTTCGACGGCTGCGGATATACGCTGTATCTCACTTTCAAGAATCGTCATCGTCCCAATGCTTTATTGATTGCCTTCTCGGCCTTTGTCATGGATGTTACCGATAATATGGGTTTGTTTATGGGTAATGAGAAAAGCCAAACCAAGTCGCTGTTTCGGATCGTTGTGCATCTCTCCGTCCCAACATGCGTCCCTCAAATCCCATTTAACATGGAAGCGTCGCCCGTCTGATATTATGTCCCCCTCGTAAATTTTCCTGTCGTTCTTGTCTTTCAGCCCCGTGTACTGACCGACGGTGGCCGGATCGACCTTGTATTTGTCAATACCTTTCGGCGCAGGATCGGGGAATATAAATACATGGCCGTTTATCCGAAGCAGATCTCCCTCTATCCATTCCCCCGTATCGAGGCGTTTCCCTCTGAAAAGTATCTCTCGCATGATTTACAATTTTTGTTAGTTATCGGTTTTAGATTTCTGAATCCCCTTGAGTATCTCTTGCGCCGGGATAAATCGACCTTCCTTTTCCGCGTCAACCGCCATTGCTCCGACGATTGCGAGGTCCATTAATTCGGAAGGCGATAAAGTCTTCGCAAATTCTGGTACAGTCTTTCCATCGACGTACCTTACCCCATTGCGAACCTCGCATTCGTAAACCTTCCCTGAAATAGTTATTTTCCCTTTCATTCTTACTATTTTTGATCGTTACGTTTCAATTTATGTTGATAGGCCCGACAGATTCGATCTGGACAAAGGGCATTTGGAGTGTCGGGGATTTCACCTTGCGGACTGTTGGCAATGGGTATGCAGTAACTCCTCACGGCTTACAGGTATCGCAGACTCGCATACTTATCCTTCTGTTCCCTTCTACGTCTACTTACTCCTGTGTGCCCTATTTTTCGCCTTTCGGCTGTTCGTGTCTTATCTCCTCTTCGCTGATCCATTTTTGGGCTTCGCCCACTTTATAGCCGGCAAGGAAAGCGTTGTATATATCGCGCCATTCATCATGCATAAATCCATTGTCGCTGGCATACTCTCGGGCTACTTCTTCTGGTGTTTTCATCATTCATAAGGATTTTCAGGTAAGGTATTCACGTCGATTGCCAGTCCGGCGGAGATCAGGCCCCGGTAGTCAAACATCCATTCATGGAATTTGTCGAACACCATAAGCCAATCGGAATCCATACAGCCTCCTACTGTATAAAGCAAACCGGCTGTGTCAAATTCTATGAAACGCCCTCTATCATTAAGGACATCAATCGGCACAAACCTTTCCCCTTCGTGGATGATCTCTTTGGTTATGTCGGACATCGGGCGAAGAAGAGGCTTTCCATGTCTGAAAGGTATTTTTAGAAACACATATCCACCTATATGTGACTGAATCTCAACGGCAAAAGGACAAACATTTTTATAATGCTTTTGCATTAGCCCGTACGGCATATAGCCGCAAATATCTTTCAACTCAAGTGTTTTCATGGCTCTTTCTTTTCAATCGTTTTACAAAATTCTTGACATTCAGCGCCTGTTCGTAGTAGCAATCCTTCTCCACCACTATTCTCTCCTTGTAGACCGGCAATCCGTCAAAGCCCATCGCACACTCCCGAATCACGTCGGCCGGCTTGATCTCGCCTGTTTTGTAGTTGAAAGAGAACAGAGTGTGCCCCGGTACCTTCTTCATGCGTCCGATCAGCTTCAACTCTTGCTGCTTTTTGATTTGGGCCTCGATGCGGGATTGTTCTCTTTTATCCCAAACTATGTCTGCATCAGGGATCATTTTCATAGTTCATTACGCCTAAGCGCCATCATACAATCGAAACAGAAAAATCCACCAACAGCACCTATGATATCATCCGGCAATTCTTCTTCCGATTCAAAATCACCTTCAACACATTCAGAACCAGTCGGTATACGTTCGTGGCGTTCCCTATACTTTTTGCCATTAAACAGAATGTCTGTCGTCCAGCCGTCTTGTGTGATTTCAATGTTAATTTTGTTTTTCATAGCTCATTCTTTAAAGTGTTTAATGTTTTTTAAAGTTTCAGTTGTTAAGAATTACTTAATAACTGGAGGATGAAGCTGTCATTTATCATTCGCATAACCCATAATAACTCATGCAACTCGTGGCCGTGTCGTCATCGAACAGGCTACCCGTCGCGTTCTGCCATTGGACGTACCGTACAACATCCCGGATCGAGGAATATTTATTACCGCTGGTTATGGCGCGAGTCGGTATTTTGTTAGGACCGAAGAACGACGACTGCAATTCCTTTTCGAGGTTTGCGATTTGCTCGATACGTTCCGGCGACTGGATGGCGATGTTGAGAATATCCCGCTGACTGCACATCACGCACGGCCAGCAGCCGACCCGCTTATAACCCATTTTGTAGAGGGGATTCGGTTCGAGGCCCGCGGCGAGGATGTAATCGATGACCTGTTGCGCCGACCAGTCGAACACGGGACGCAAAAGATCGTCGGCGAACTGTACCCGGAACGCTCGGACATCCTTGCCTCGATAGGTATGCTTTTTCGGCTTGCCGTTTTTGTCGAAACCGTATGGCTCGAAGTAATACTTGAAGTATGTGCATTGTTTCGACATCTTAGCTCGTGCCGGGGATTCTGCTCCGCGTATGCCCTGAATCATCAGCATATTGTCCTGAACATCGTCCAGCACGTAATCGATCGTCGGTTTGGTTTTGAGTTCTATCGTGCAGAACCGCGCCCGCGTCGAGGGCCATCGCTTTTTCTGACGAGCAAGATCGACCATACCTGCATACTTCTTCGACTTCAATGTTACAAGGTCGAGATGCAGCTTGTCGGCGATGCGATGGATGTATTCGTAAGTCAACGGATGTTCCCAACCCGTGTCGCAGAATACCGTCGTGAATTTTTTCGTGATATGTTCCCGCGTCCACAACAGCGCTGCAAGGCTGTCTTTACCGCCGGAAAAAGTAACTATGACTCTCATAATCTATCTGTTATTCTTTATCCCGCACGCAACGCACGCTGAAGCCGTAGGCGCGATTGTTGCTGTTCAGCGGGTAGACGCTGCCCGAGTAGAAGCCGAGGCCGCCCGCGTAGCTGACGCCTCCGTAGTACGGCGACGAGGACCAACAGTAGCCGTTGGAGCTCGTGCCGACCAACTCGCCGCTATTGTTGTTGCGCAGGCCCGCAGCAGGCAGGAATAACGAGCCCTTGTGGTCCGAGTCGTGGTTCCCCCCGAACCAACGGCCCTTGCGCTCGTCGTCCCAAGTCGAGCCGAGATCGCATAATGCCTTCCATTCCTCCCGGGTCGGCAAGCGCTTCCCGACGGACTTCGCGGCTTCCATCGCTTCATGCCATGTGTAGTAATGATGGCCGTCCTTCTCGTAACCACCGATTATCAGGTTCTCTGTGTCCCACAGCAGGCCGCAAAGCTCTATGGAGTCGGACTCGGGATCGGACACAGAATCGGCCGCAACCGGATTATCCTCCCTCCATCGAGCGCCGGTAATGAACCCGTCTATCCATTCATTGTAGCAAGTTTCATCTATCATGTTGTAGATGGTTTTACCGTAATCCTCACCCAAACGAATCGGGCAAATTTCCTCGGCTACTTCACGTAATGTTTTCATAATCTGAAATTTGTAAATTCGCAGCTATAAAAAACGGACTTCTTGTTGCACCAATGGGCAACCCGACGCTGCTCAACTGTCGGTCTGATCTTGTTATCAAAATCCCGGTACGGCTGGGCGAATGGGTTGATGTGCATTTCACGAAAAATGTTCAATCTGAACAACGCATCATCAATTTCTTTGACAAGGCAATAGACAAAAAAACGATGTCTGTTGACCCCCCGCTGCTCAAGCTCCCGAATACACTTCAGCACAGGTTCTATCTGAGCTCGTGTATCACAAGCGAACCGGATATGTCGAATCCATTTCACCCGTGACAGCAAATCGAGAATGTAAGGGTCATCACAAGCTCGCCGGGCATCCAGCCCTTGGTTGAAGTCCACCGCGATACCCATGCGGACGATTTCCTCGATCTGTTCCAGTCCGAAATCGGATGCCAGCACATTGTTGTCGAGCAGTACGGCCCGGCGTTTGTTGCCGATGAATTCGCGTATCGGCGATGCCGGACGGATCGAACCCTCCTTGTGCGGCACAATACACCACGGACAATGATTCGGACAACCGCGAGTGAGGAATCCGTAGGCTTCATCCACTCCGTAAAGCGAATAATCAGGGCACATATGCTCGATAGATTCCGGCAGTGTCGTTGTATAATCGCGGTAGCCTGTCCCGGCCTTCACCACTTCGCAAGGGTAATAATCCGAACAGTCGGGCGTGAACGTGAAGACCTTCGACATATACACCCTGTCGTAGCTGCCGAACATCGCATCGGCAAACTCGACCGAATCGCCCTCAGACTTATGCCACGCCGAAAGCTTCATCAGCGCAAGATTCGGGAAGTGATGACCATCCACATCTACTATACCTATTCGCATTGTCTTTCGTAATCGTTAATCGTCTCGAATATCCGCAGTGCTACCTGCGGCACTATGGCGTTGCCGTAGGCTTTGACGGATTCCCGGCACCAACTTGGAAAGGTAATGCCGTCCAATCCACCGGAAAACCCATCATCTCGGCGACAAACCGGGGATTGAGTCGGAAACCCGCTCCAGCCCGGTATTCGTCGCTCTGCATAGCCATCTGGGATACACTGCCCCTGCGCTTGGACTGACTCGGCGGGAGTGAAACATTCGTCGCGTCGTTGGCTGTCGGTGTCGGAAGCATCCCCATTCGCGCTGCAAACGCTAATGTCGGCCGCTCGGACGCGCCCTTCGACAGACTCCGGTTCATTCGCCCACTCCCGCAATCCAATGCCGTAGGCGTGGGCATAAACCCCAAAGGCATGAAGACCGTCTTCCCTTTGACACATATCTTCAGACCCTGAGTCTGCGCGGTGGGCAACAAACCATATTCTATTCCTTTTGTGTGGGGCATTGACACCACAAGCTGGAAGTACAAACGGTTGGACTTCGTAGCCCTCATTTTCCATGTCAGAACACACCTGCTCGAAAACCAGTCCCTCCGACCAATCAACAATTCCGGGAACGTTTTCGCCCACGACCCAGCGGGGACGAATCTCCCGAACAGCTCCAAGCATCTCCGGCCAGAGATAGCGGTCATCTCCCGTGCCTTTTCTCTTACCGGCGACGCTGAACGGCTGGCACGGGAATCCGCCGGTGAGAACGTCGATACGGTCTCGCCAAACGGTAAAGTCAGTTGTTCGGATGTCTTCATATTGCAATGCATTAGGGAAATGGAATTTTAGAACCTTCCGGCAAAACGGGTCGATCTCGCAGTTGAACACGTTAGTCCAACCTGCCCATTCTGCGGCCAGATCGAAGCCGCCGACACCGGAAAAAAGAGATGCGTGGGTCATGGCTTCAGCTTGTAATGCCCCCTGTCGTTTCGTATCAAGACCCCCTTTCGTACCAGTCGCAAGCAGATAGGGGAAGCCCAACAGCTATGGTGCGCTCCTCTATATCCGAAGGTTCGAGCGTGTTCCAAACCTATTACCGACGGGGACACATAATCTTTGTCTTTGAGGTAGGCTATTATCCACTCCTCGTTTTTCGTCCGTTTCATTTCTTCCAAGTTTTTAAAGATGGATTCTATAATATTTCACGCCAGCCGACAACATATTCATCGTCATTCTCAGCATCATCGGTAAATACCAATCCTCCCTCTGTCACCCATACATTACCTAACTCAAAACTACCAGCATAGATCGGTTCTCCACCTATACGGAATACTTTCATCAATACCCAGAGGCCGTAAGGCGGACGGTTTTTCGGATCATTCCAGCGAGTCAATTTTTCATATACCCTTTCTTCTGCCTCCTGCTCGGCTAATTCGACAGCTTTGCGAGCTTGATGAATACCAATTACTGCCCATCCGCAACCATCCTTATCTACCAAATATGCGGCATCCATCTCATTGGCATTGATGTATGCCTCCGCTCTTTCGCTTTTCATGGCTCAATTTTTACCTTCATAAAGCATTTTTTCTCGTTGAGACTCGAAACGTTCTTTTGTTTTGAAATACTCGACCAATTGTTCTCGATCCATATCAATGGTGTTCCTGTCTTTATTCCGCACCCCTTCTTCGGAGTATTCCGACTTTTTCGACAGCTTAGAACTACTGTATGACAATATCTGAGAATCCAGTTTCATAATCACAAATGTTATAGCGCTTTAAAGTATCTATCATTGATAGTTGGTCCACCCGTTATTCTCCCCTCGAGATATAGTTTGACACACTCGGAAAATATTTGCGAAGGCGGTATCCCTGTTTCGGGGAAAATATCTCGAATCATTAGCGCATGAGAGGGTACAATCCTCGCCTCAGTCTTGCGACGCTCAATTTCCCGAATAGCTTCATATACTCTTTCAGAAAGGGGTGCCTCGCTTGGGTTCATTGTCGTAAAGCTTATAGTCCGTTATACGAGTCATCGAGTGATTATGTCGGAAGGGTATTTCTTCTGTAGCGCCATTACGCTGCTTGGCGATATTGACGATGCCGAGGTCCCTCGTACTGACATCTCCCTGAGAAGTAGGCCATGAATCGATATTGTAATAAGCCGGTCGAAAAATGAAGCCCACAATGTCGGCATCTTGCTCGATAGCACCCGACTCGCGCAAATCCGACAACATCGGCATACGGTTCATGCCTCCCCTTTCTTCGCACTTTCGGGACAATTGAGAAAGCAATACGACTGGGACATCCAACTCTTTGGCAATAATTTTGGCCTGCCGGCTGGCTTGGGCGATTTCTTGCTCCCGATTACGATTACGCTGGTCTGTCGAAGTATCGGCCAACTGCAAATAATCGATGAAGATGATTCCGCAACGTCCTCGCTTCTTCATGATCTTGCTATGCGAACGAATGTAGCGCATCGATACCACCGGATTATCATCCACATATATCGGCAAGTTGCTTAACTCGGCAGACGCACGTTCCAACTCTTTCCAATCTTCTGAATCCATCTTGCCAGACCGGTACACATCCGAATCGACCCCACAGACTGCCATTAGCAACCGATCCGCTATGGATACTCCGCTCATTTCGAGCGAATAGATACATGGCGAGTAACCGGCAGCGGCAGCCGTTCGGGCGCTGTGAAGCATAAAGGCCGTCTTCCCCATACCCGGGCGGGCAGCCAAAACGATCAACTCTCCGCCGTGCCAACCGGTTGTCAGTTCGTCAAGCTGCACAAGTCCCGTCGGAATACCCGGAGTCATGCCTTGCTCCGCCAACACTTGCCTTCGTTCGGCATCACGCATGCACTCGTTCAACAGTTCGCTGATATGTCTTGCGCCACGTCCTCCGGCAACGGACATCGAAATACGGTCCATGCCCGAATTGAACTCGTCTATGATCTCCGACAGATCCTCCTCATTGCGTATCTCATTCAGAGCTTTGGTGGCTACGGTTATCAACTGCCGTGACAAATACTTCTCTCGGACTATTCTCGCATGGGCAACTACGCCCGCCCCCGATCCTACCAGCATCGTATAGCCTGACAGAATAGCCGCTACGTTCTTCGATGCGAGCTCCTGATCCCGTTTGCATCGTTGCGAAACGGTAAATAGATCGATCTGCTCACCGCTATCATACATAGCCCGTATCACACTGTACACTTTCGCATTGAAAGGCTCGTAGAAACTATCCGGAGTAAGTTCGGCGACCACCTCGGGAATAAAGCCCGGCTCCAGAAGCAAAGCTCCGATTACGGCTTGCTCTATTTTGGTAGCCTGTGGAATAACAATATCGTCAATCATAGTAATTTCAATGGTTTACGAGGCACTACTTCCTCTTGTGTCGTTTTCCGTTTTCGCTCCCACGTTCTCACGGCAGCTTGCCAATTTTTCATTTTGTTACGACCTACCATCCAACCCTTAGACTCGTAAAAATCCATGAATGCTGCCGGGTCAATGCCATTGTTTCGAGCGGCACAATAGGCTGCCACCTCTTCGGTCTGAGGTGGACGAAACCGTCTACGGGAAACCGTTTCGTCCGCCTCGGCCGGCGGCCCCGGCGCCTGCGTAGAAGATTCGGAGGGTATAGGGATATACCCCGGATCTGCCGCTGAGCGAGGCCCCGCAAGGGCGGAGCCGCCCGCAGCGGGGTTCCCCCCGACGGGGGGACTATAGGGGGGTATATATTCTTCCTCTTTCTTCTTCTTTGTACGGGTCGGTGTCAGGGCAGTGTACGGGTTTTTCGGGGGGGTGTTCGACATAGTGTTCGACACAGTGTCTTCCAATGGATTGTAATACTCGTAATTACAAAGAATTAAAATACTTTCCCCCTGTTCGGTTCGCCGTTCGATTTCGTGTTTTTGTATATGCTTATTGATGTATCGCTGCGTCTTTTCGACACTCCAGCCCCAACGATCGGATAAGAATCGCAAACCCGCGTGTATTTCGCCTCGTTTAATAGTTATCAGGCGACCGTTAGGTAGTTCTTTCATTGCTGGTTCCGCATCAAATCGTGCCATCTGAATTAAATCGAGCCACGCTTCTGACAGACTAAAGGTGCGTTGCTGCGACCAATAAGCATTCGTGAAGAACTTTCTATTTAATCGAATGAAACCGTCCATCAACCTTTCAATATCCCGTTCTCATCAATCTCATATTCTCTCTTTCGTAGGACAGGAGCGACCGAACGTGATCGGCCTGATGCGTACAGGTCGCATTGAGTCTGTCCAGCAGGTCTACCAAGTATTTCTCCTTGGCCGCTATGCTATCCACCAGCGCATTTTGAGCTTTGGCGGACAAAAAGCCTCCTTTAGCCAGCTTGACAACCATATCAGCGACCTCCGCACCCTTTTTCTCATTAAGCAAAAGCTTGGCTTCGGCGAGCATCTGTCCTGTACGGGCCATATACACATGGAGCGTTCTAAGCCGCTCGTTGATCTGGGCCGGATCGCACGGACACTTCTGTTCCGCGTACCGCTGATACTCCTCGGCTTCAGACAGCAGCTGTTGCAAGGTTGCCATAGTCGGAAAGTTTTAGTCGGTCCGGATATACGAGGTTCTTCGGTCAGGGATTCGGATTCTCCAAATCCCATATTGCCCGCACATGACGAAACGAGGCGAAATGTTTCTGACAGTTCGTGACCGGCACAAGCTGCCAGCCCGCCCCTTGTATTTTCCCCTTGCCTCCCTCAGTACGAGTCTTTGCGTTCAGATGAAGAATACCCGTCTTTTGGATGGGAGGAAATTCGCCCTTGTTGATCTCGTTGAACATCGTCGTATAGGTAGCGGCTTGAATATGGTGCGTAGCGTGTACATAGTTCGACGTTTTCAGATCGATCAGCCACAGCTTGCCGAGTAACCGGCAGACCATATCCACCGTACCCGCTACTGCGTACTTATCGCATACGAGCGTAAACTCAGAGCTTATGATCTCGGGCTGAAAGCGCTTGAAAAAGTCGATGAACCGGTTTATCATCTGCCACTCGCGCAGCGTATATACGCTGTCGTCCCATAATACTTCATCCCCTTGTTGCAGCTTATCGATAGCCTCGTGTACCTTAGAACCCGTGTCGGCGGCAGAATTAACGATTATATCCGCCTCCTGCCCATTACGCTTGAGCCACTCGTTGAACTCTCTGCCTTTCGGGTAAAGATCGAGTACCGTCGTAACGGACGGATAAAAATTGCCATCGGCCGTTTTATAGAAACGTTCGTCGCAGAATGTAATCTGCTTAGCCGACGGGTCGTGAAATAGTCGTCTCATAGTCGTCGTTATTAAAATGGAAGATCAGCAGGCATATCGTCCGGAATAGGCATCCCGTCCGAGAATGACGGTGAGGAATTCGTCTGATTACGCTCGAAGCGTTGGCGCACGGCGGAGCGGTCGCTCAGGGCCGTTTCTTTGTCCGATTTCAAAGATGCTACCTGACGAGCATGTTCCTGCTCCATCCATGCAGCGCTGTCGCCCTCGTCCATTACAGGCTCTCCCTGCGGGAGCTCTCCGAGTCGTTTGCGATTAGCCTCCCTGATACGCGGCTGGATAACGTCTTTTACATAATTGAGGAAAAAATTCAGTATGTCCGAATCGTCGTAAACGACGTTTCCGCGTGCATCCGTCCGTTGTATAAGCTCGGGCATCCCGTGCGGTTCTTCGCGCGTAAAGTACCAATCGACATTCTCATTGTCCTGAGACAGATAGAGCGTTCCTCGTTTCTTGTCGTCCACCACTTTTACATAGGGAGTAAAAGTGATTTTTTTGGTGAAGTCCACATTGGGCAGGGACTTCATCAGAGATCGTCCATAACCGCTCCGCTCTCTGACTTGGAGAATATAGGTATCGTCGCCGTCCACGATTGTCAGATGCCAGTTATACATCGTGTCATTGAATCGATCCTGCTTGTTGGCCAGATCGGTCAGATAGCCGGTTATTGATCGGTAATACTTGATCCAGCTAACCTTGCCGCTCTCCTTGTTCACGATCTGCACCGCTCCCGGCGTTCCTTCGCTCACCCTCAGAGACACTTTCCCATCGCTGATACCGATGTACGTTGCGTTAGTTCCTTCGTTTAATCCCATGCTTTTTAATTTTTAGTGGCATCTTACAGCTTATGCCATTGCTTTTGAGGACAGGGCCGGTTCCGCCCCGGCGACGACTTTGAATCTTACCTGCGAGAAAAGGTAGCCGTCGGCTTCGTTCGTGTTGGCCACATCTTGCTGTACATCTCAGTGGCGCACTCCTCGCATCATTGCCTGTCACTTATCCGCACGTCTGCGGTGACTGCCTGTCCATGATTCAAAACTTTTCACTATCTTTATTCCGTCGAACGGATAGCTAATCTCCGTCCGGCTAAAGTCCCCGGTATCACCCGTCGGGGGCTTTTTCTTTTCAAGAACTATTCTTTGTCCCGCACACAACGCACGCTGAAGCCGTAGGCGCGATAGCAGCTGTTCGGCGGGTAGACGTAGCCCGAGTCGAAGTTGAGGATGCCCGCGTAGTTGTCGCCTCCGTAGTTCGGCGACGAGGACCAATAGTAGCCGTAGGAGCTCGTGTTGGCCAACTCGCCGCTATTGCTGTAGAGCAGGCCCGCAGCAGGGAGAAACAGCGAGCCCTTGTGGTCCGAGTCGTGGTTTCCCCCGAACCAACGGCCCTTGCGCTCCTCGTCCCATGTCGAGTTGAGATAGTATAATGCCTTCAATTCCTCCCGGGTCGGCAAGCGCTTACCTACGGACCTCGCGGCCTCTATAGCCTCATGCCATGTGTAGTAATGATGGCCGTCCTTCTCATAACCGCCGATTGCCAGGTTCTCTGTGTCCCACAGCAGGCCGCAAAGCTCGATTTCGTTTTTTATCATTTTCATTCAGAATTAGTCAGTCACAAATCCAGCTTATTAAATCGGCTTCCGCAAGTCTCGCCGGACCGAACCGACGAATGGCGGATAGCTTTTGCGATATTGAGATTTGCCCAACGATGTTTCGACCGTGACTATCTCTGCCGACAGGTAATACAATCGACCAAATCTCAGATAGCGACGAATCTGATTGTTACTGGCCTTACGCATCTCAACGTATTTCCGGTAAGGCATGCCTTTAGGGCGCTTAGTGATTATTTCCATAATTCATATTTTGAGTTACAAATCCAGTTTCGGATGATCGAAAGTCCCCATTCTCGACCCTTTGGCGGGCAGGGGCGATCCGTAATAGTATGTCTTGTATTTCGCCACCGTCCGGCCGCTGTCGTCCTTGCGGATATTCCAGTAGCTACAAATGGGCATACCCTGTTTCCTGAGTCTCGAAATGATCTTGCGAGAGTCTACGGTTTGGCCGATTCTGTTACCCTGCGCCGTCGTCATCCGAATCCCCGACAGAAGGGCCGCTTTGATTCGTCTTTGGGTTCCGCTAAGTAGTCCATAATAATGTTATTTTAGCCCGAACTTGATCTTGATCACTTCGGCAATAGCCATGTACTGCCTTTCGAATTTATTTCCCTGATGTGTCTTTTTGACTTGTCTATCGAACTCTTCAATAGAACCCCGAAAGCATCCGCAGGTGATTTCAACTTTTCCTGATTGAGTTTTATAGGCATGGGTGTGACGATTAACAGACCCGAAACAATCAAATCCACAATGTTCATTATTATTTGACACCCGAGCATCGCCGGACACCCAAGCATCGCCGGACACCTGAGCATTGCCGTACACCTGAGCATTGCCGTACACCTGAGCATCGCCGGACACCCAAGCATCGCCGGACACCCAAGCATCGCCGGACAAGTTATCTTCTTTCTCGATATACCCTCCAAGATCACCTACCTCGGCATACTTGATTCTACGCGTGCATTTGATTTGAAACAACTTAACACCAAATGCGTTGATTATAAATTTGTTTGTCAACTCGAAATGCTTGTCCATAATATTTGAGAGTTTTAATTTGTCCTTAAAAACCCTCCGGGGCCGTCGCGGATGCGGAGGGGGTGAGAGCTTTAGGGCTCTCTACTAACTAATCAAACCCAAACTTTTGGCTGTCCCTTTTCGGTCGGGCAGCGGACCGTCAGTCTATTTGCAGGTTCTTTCTCAGGTACTCGTTCACTACCCGCTTAAGTTGCGCATCGGAGCAGTCGTTGGTGATCCGCTCGCCCCCGCCGACATAGGTGACGAGCCGGGCGAAGCTCACCCCGTAGCCCCATACGTTCTCCTCGTCGCCCTCGTCGGAGCGGTTCCAACTCGTGGCGTAGAACTCGACGCTCGCGTCCAGCCCGTGGCCGATCACCTCGATGCCGCCTCGGCGTTCGTCTATGTCTTCAGGGCATTCGCCCTTTGCTCGGGGCTGTTTAGAGACGGTATCGTCGATATGCTCTCGGATTCGTTCGGCCACGAATCGCATTTGGGCCGGGGTGACGTGCAGAATCTGCTGCATTCGGTTCTCAGCCTCGCTTAGCATGTAACACGTATTCTTGTCGGGCATCTCCGTGCCTATACGGCTCGGGTATTCGGTATATGTATTTACTGCCTGCATTATTTCAGATTTAAAGGTTGGCAAACGATGTCCTCGGCCAAGATGAAATACTTCGGCCAGCGCTCTTTGATACGTGCGCAAGCCATGCCGATAGCTTCCTCGCGGGAAGTTGCGAGGAACGGATGAGAGCAATGAAGGTTCGCTACGCAAATGTCTATTCGCTTCGCGTAGATCGATACCTGATAGTAACGTTTGGTAGAATGTGCCTGAACAGGCTTAGAGAAAGCGCTATTACGGGCGCTAACCGTAGCGATGGATGCACCTTGTGCACCTGCGCTAACTTTTTCGCTGTTTGCCATTTTCGGAAAAAAGTTAGTTGCGTATGTAACAAAAGAGGCGAGGCCCCTCGGTTGTTTTGGCAAACAGCGCGAACTTGTAGGTACAAGATCGTCCGAAAGAGACCCCGCTTTATTATACGGTTTGTATGTAATGCGTGAACCTACGTTCTCGCTGTTTGCCATTACAAATATGGGCAAAGTTTCTGACTTCACCAAATTTGCACGCATATATTTTTCACAAACCGCTGTCATTTTTCTTAATCTTTGAAATCGAGGGCCGAGTAGGAGTCGAACCTACCTTCCCGGGCCGGCCCTTTGGAGCTTTCACTCCTATTTGCTTGCTTGGTCTATTAATGTTTGCTCGCTGGCGGAGCCTTTCGGATATTGCTCTGCCAGCTTAAGCAGAGCTATACGCTCCTTGTTTTTCTGGGCCTCACTTTGCGGACCGTCGTGTAATTGAATCTCGTCGTTCATGGCTTTTTTGTCTTTATATTCTCGAATCGCGCTGTAGCCGAACACGGCCAGAAAAAGCGCGGGAAACGTCATCATTATCATGCCTCGTCGTTTTGCAGGCTCTGCCGAACCATTATTTTGGCTCGCCTTTCGGCCTCGATCAGCGATAGAATTTCGTGACGGCTGTACATGATTGGTGAGTTCTTGCACTTCCCCTTTCGCCGTCGGCTTAACAGCCCCTTGCTTTCGCGCTCTTTCAGCCATGAAAGGGTAACTCCAAATTCATCCATAGCCTGCCGTTGCGATATTTCATCCTTCGTCGGATTGACATTCTTGATGGCGGCTTGCGCGATCAGATCGGTAAGGGACATTATTTCGCTTTTCATGTCCATCAGCTCGACCAGAGAGCCTTTGTACAAACTCTTCATTCTCGTCGATACTGGTTCTGTCGGTTGGTTTTTCATGGCTTGAACTGGGCTAAGGCTACAAAAAGGACACGGAGCAGCGGGGCGAGATTTTCAAGATCGTCCAAAGAGAGTGATTGTAAGCGGATTGCGATCTCTCGGTCTGAGAGATTAAGGATAGATTCAGTCTGTTGTGCAGACTGTGCAGCAGTATCAACGCCTTGCGCTGAAATACCACTTTTGTCCACGTTTGCCATTGTGAGAAACAAAAGTTAGTTAATGTATGTACACAAAAGAAGCGAGGCTCCTTGTGTTTTGGCAAACGTGCAATATCGCAACAAGTACGATAATGTCTCAGGAACCCCGCTGTAATGCGGTTCAGTATGTATCGAATTTTGTTGCTTATTGCAACGTTTGCCGATACAAATGTACACAAAGTTTTGAACTTTGCAAAAAGATTTTGCAATCTCTCGATCTGAGAGATTAAGGATAGATTCAGCCTGTTTCGTAGACTGTACGTCTGCACACGACGCACTTTGCGTCGGCTGCAAATTTTTGACACCAGTTCGCATTTGTCGTCAAAAATTTGGTTGATGTATGTATAAAAAGAGGCGTTGCCCCCAAGTTTTGCGAACTGGTCACGACTACGCACGTAGAAGTGGACAAGGGACAACGCCGTTATAGCGTCTACACTATGTACATTTGAAGTGCGTATCGCACCAGTTCGCATTGCAATTTTACGAATTGCATCTGAAATAACCAAGCACTTTTTGATATTTATTATTTCGACTACCATTTCTATCGAGATTTTGCCTGATTATCTTATTGCTTCTCAACCATCAACGAGGCATACACATTGATTCCGCCATCGGTAGTCGGCTCGATGTCGAATTTTATCAGTTCATCGGCATTCTCCTTAATGCCAAGCATGATAGACCGGACACACCATTCTTTTTCCTCATCAATTTTTGCATCCAGAACTCCTGCGTGCTTAAAAACCTGAACCTGCGAAGCGTCAATGTGCTTCCCAATCGCAACTTTTCTTCTATTATCGATCTTTTCCATAATGATGATGATCTTTAGGAGTGTGGGCCGGAATCGAACCGGCAACCGTAGCTATCGGCTTTACTTTTTGACTTCGGTTACATCCTGCGAGGGGCTTTAACGAAGGCTGACCCCTCCCGTGCTTCGTATTGCGTATTTGTCCATCAAAAAGTAGTGTCTTCCTATTTCACCACCACACTCACCTTTTACTACTCTTTTTTGATCCGCAGCTTCTCGACTGAAACGCCCAACTTCTCTGCAACCTCCGCCATCGATACCTCTACAGAGTCATCGGATTCCGGGGTAGGTTCGGCGACGAGACGGCCGCCATCGTTATATATCTCATCGCAGGTGAACGGTCCTTCAGCGAGTCCGTCATTGTTTTTGAGGATAACAACCTCTCCGCTACGGAAGATGACTTCGAAGACATCACGACCTTTCGTAATTTTATCCCCTACCTGCCAGTCTTTGTATTCCTCGATTTCCTCAGCAGTCATGAGCAAAGCGAAATCGGAAACATTGTAAATCTTGAGGTCTTCGTCAAAACCGGAGTCAACAGAATAGCTGTATTTATAGCCAAGTTTATTTCTCGCTCTACATCCGTCTATTTCATTCTGGCACAAAAACACATACCCGTGCTCCACTTGGATTTTACCTTCAACAGGTTTCCCATGTAATTTACAGCGAAACCGTCTCCCGCTATAATTCAGTAAATTTTTCATCATAGTCTTTTTTATTGGTTCAATACTTTCAATCAGACGCAGAAAACCCTCCGACATTTGGTCTATGATACTTCTAATATCTTCCGACTCGAGCGCCGAGTGTTTGCATGTTTTCTTGGTCGCTTGGCGTTCCTGCCGCCATTGCCACAGAGTTTTCATAGCTTATCCCGATATTGAATTGTAAACTCTGCCAGCGAGTGTACCCCTGCTTTACGAAAAGCGTCGCGTTTGGTTGTGCGTACCGTCTCTGGCGATATGTAAAGTGCGTCCGCGATCTCCTCGTCTCTCATCCCTTCCATGTAGAGTTTCATCACCTCTTTCTGTCGCTCGCTCAAATGAGTATCGAACTCCGGATTGCATACGACTTCCACATATTTGCATTCCCCTTTGATCGGGCAGCTAACCTCTTCGAAAGTGAATCGCCCCACCCCGTCAATATCCTGCTTATTATCTAACCGCCCGAAATTGCATCGAATGAACCTATGGCATATCAAGAACCGATAGTAGTTAACGTTCGGCTGACTCTTGCGATAAATTTCGGACAGCGCCTTGAACGCCTTCGGGTACTCTGTCTCGATCCGGGCAAACAGTGCTCCGGTCATGGCTTTGTCCTCCAGCCTATAGGAGTGGACTCCTTCGGCATCTCGCACCATTACCCCGCCCTCAGGATCGTTGAAAAACTCTATATTGCGAAGCGTTTGCATTTAGGTATCAATATCGATTCAACCATTCGAATTCTGTTCCCACCCAATATTTACCGTTCGCACACTTGTATGCTCGATAAAACCGAGCATCAGTACCGAGTGTTGCGATATATTGCTCTGCTGCGCAACGTGTTTTAAAAAATCTTTGAATGCGTTTCATATCTAATCAACTACTCGTAAAATTCCACAGGAAAAAGGTTGTCGGCGGTATAGCTACTATTGCCCGAGTGACGACGGATGATATTCGCCAGTTGACGTCGCTGGAGAATGTTCGGGCGAATGCTGCCACTTCTATACCGCCACAATGTCGCATCGCTCAGAATGCCGATAGACGATTTCAGTTTATCGAATAACAGCCTACGTTCCGTCGAATCGGTAATGCTTTGGATATACTCCTCAAAGGGTAAAACCCGCACCACAGCTATGTTTTGACTTGGCTTTTCGGTGCTTAATCGTATATTTGTCATTGCAACATTTGTTTTACAATGCAAATATAGAAAATATATTTTCGCAAACCAAAAGAAATCGAAAATTAAATGTCGGGTATCAAAAGGCGAATAATTGAATTCATTGAAAAAGAAGGGATTGCAAAGGAGTCTTTTTATAAAAAAATTGGAATGACTTCAGCAAGCTTCAGGGGGACTGCAAAAAATACGCCTTTAAATTCCGACGCAGTAGAAAATATATTATCAGAATTACCGCAAATAAATATACATTGGCTCCTCACCGGCGAGGGTCCCATGCTGACAGAAAACACAAATTCACCCAATACCCCGCAAGAACCTATTAACCAAAACCAAAATGATATGAATATCGAACTTGTGAAGATGATCGATCGGAAAGATCGTGAGATCGGTGAATTGCAGGTAACCATCGCTAACCTAAGAGAAGAAATCGGCGCACTTCGGACCAAACTGGAGTCAATGACCTTCGTGGAATCACAATCGCAAAAAAAGGGGGCCGTATAATGTCGAATTTGGACGCATCGTTAAGCTAAAAAGAGATCGATCAATACAAAATTTCGCCCTCGGCGGCAAACCCAAGAAGTTATTATAACGCCATAAAACATCGCAGGCCCTATAATGAATAGGGCTTGCGATATACCAAACATAATATGTCCGGGATAATCAAATTCAGCGACGTGCGCGACAAGGTTGTGCAACTTCGCAATCAAGATGTACTACTGGATTTTTCTGTGGCGGAGTTGTACGGGGTGGAGACAAAGGAGATCAACAAGGCAGTCAGGAATAATCCTGATAAATTTCCTGAAGGGTATATTTTTGAATTACAACAGACTGAAAAACAGTATGTGGTGAAAAATTTTCACCACCTCGAAAATGTCAAATATTCCCCGGTTGTTCCTAAAGCCTTTACAGAAAAGGGTCTCTACATGCTGGCGACCATTCTGAAAAGCCCGCAGGCGACACAGACGACTATCGCAATCATTGAGGCATTTGCCAAACTCCGTGAGCTATCCCGCACCATCGGGGAGATGTCCGCTAACCCGGATCGGTTCAAACAAAAAACGTTGATGCAGAAAAGCGGAGAAATCATGGCCGACCTGTTTGGAGAGGATATGCAAACGACCGATACGGAGACCGAGATAGAGTTGAATTTCGCCGTTTTGAAGTTGAAACATACTGTCAAACGCAAAAAATAGGATTGCAATATGTAGCTATCAATATGACAGGAAAGGACCGAAGACTACTCCTCGGTCCTTTTCATAATTGACAACGCTTGTTCGAGAAACACTCGTATAGGTATCTTGTGCTTATTGGTATACTCTCTCAGTTCTTCCCGCAATCGCAAAGGCACACGCAAGGTTATCGTAGTTGACGGTTGCTTGGTGTCTATGGGTTTGCGCCCGGCCCCTCGACGCGCTCCTCCGTGTCCATTCTTTTTCTCGCCCGATACTAACATGATTACTGTCTGGTTATTCGCTGCAACAACACGACAGACTCGCGTGCCGAACGAAGTGCCTCGATAAACTTATCTGCGACGCTCTCGCCATTCATATCGACAAGTCGCGGATGCTGCGCCTGCGCCATACGCAGCACTTCGTCGAGTGCGGCAATCTGGTTATCATATGGCAGGCCATCGCGCCGAACGGTTTCGGCCTCTCCGTGCATGTATGCCTTCAAAGCCTTCTTCATTAACGGCGGCAGGCGGTTGATATGCGCGACAGGTTCATAAAGCATCCGCACGATCTCCAGCACGACAACAGTGTCCCCTACAACAGCTGCCATATAACGGTTTTTACCTTCAGGCGCATCCATACGGGCGGCTACCTCTGCGCGGCGCGATTTGGGGACAGTATATACCCGCGCGATAAAGCCGACCTCTTTGTCAGTACACACGACGAAGTCGTCGGTGAAGCGCGATGCTTCGGACCGACGGCTTCGGTCGATGATGAAAGCTGGATAATCTTTGGCCATAAATTAAATATCTGATTTGTTTAAAAGTAATTGACATTCCAACTCTTCTTCTGAAGGCAGCGAACCGATCTTTCGCATATTGTGTAATGTCCAAAATCGTTCTTCGTCTCGATCTACCGGCACTTTTCGTACAGCCTGAGGTTTTGAATAGATATCATTGAACAGCCGAACTATTTCGTTTTTAAAAGCCTCGATACCTTCGCGCAATCTGATTTTCTGAGCTTTTCTGACTTCTTGAGTACTCATAACGCGGCAGATCGTCTGCCCGTCGGTCAAGTGAATGAACACTCGTCCGCTTTCTTGATTTTCGTTAATAACACGAATGTCTGATGCTTTCATATTTTTTTCGGTTATATTTTCAGTTTCGGTATTTTCTTTTTTGTCGTTTTCAATATCACATTCGGCTTTTGCGACTTCGGTCGACTCTACCTCAGCATCGAGTGCCTCCATACGGGCGGCGCAAGCCTCGGCCTGATCGTCGGTCAGCTTTTTGATCGCGAAAGCAACACACCATGCTTGCTTTACGGAAATCGCGCGATTGTCACAACTGGCTTTCTTGCAAATGTCAACCACGAAACCTTCTCCGATTTCGGTGATGATATTGAAAATGAAGTATGCGTCATCAGAATATTCGACGCTGTTATTGCTCAAATAATGGTAATTGGATACCTTTTCAAAGATGTCGCGCACATTCATTGCGCGGAGTTCGTTGATGGTGTCGATGTACTTTTTCATATCGTCCGCTTATAGCCCGTCGGCTTTGGTTTGAGGTTTAACTTCATTACAAAGGTAAGAATATATTTTGAATATGCAAAACTTTTTTCAAAAAAAAATTCTATGATAACACAAACATTATTTTTACGCATAATTAATTTGCACATAAAATACTGAATACAAATAAAATATCATTAATATGCAAACGGGTAGCACAATGTGCTACCCGTTGTCATTTTTGCTTCATAGCTATCGTCAAAACACCCCGCGTGAGAGGGTGTAACATCAATTTTCACAAACTATGGACAAAGACATTTTCATGTTCGGCGACGGGGGCAATTCGAGCGTTGCCTCTCTGCTTCCGGCCCTGATGCAGAATCGGGGTATGGACCCGAATCTCGTAGCGGCGCTGATGAACGGCAACAACAACCGAAGCGCATGGGGCGGCGACGGCTGCTGGTTGTTATGGATCATCTTGCTGTGGGCCATCTGCGGCGGCAACGGCTGGGGCGGCAACGGTATGAACTCGCTGCCTGCTCAACTCAACGGCGATGCGGGCCGTGAACTGCTGATGAACGCTATTCAGGGCAACGGCTCGGCAATCACTCAGCTTGCCTCGTCGCTCAACTGCTCCGTTCAGCAGATCCAAACCGCGATTTGCAGCCTTCAGGGCTCAATCGACAAAGTGGCCGGTCAGGTCGGAATGACGGGACAGCAAGTAATCAACGCCATTCAGGCAGGCAATAACCAGATTGCCGCCCAGATGGCAGAATGCTGCTGCAACGTTCGCACGATGATCCAGCAGCAAGGATACGAGAGTCAGTTGGCTACCTGCAACCAGACCAACACGCTGGTCAACACGGCGAATCAGAACACCCTCGCTCTGCGCGATGCCGGAACGGCCAACACCAACGCGATCATCGGCAAGCTCGACCAGATGCAGACTCAGGCGCTTCAGGACAAGATCGATGCGTTGCGCGAAAAGAACTCGACGCTGCTCAACCAGCTCTCGCAGGAGCATCAGACGGCCGCTTTCGGTCAGATGATAGGTCAGGCAACGACTCCTATCGTGAATGCGGTAAACAGCCTGCAAAACGACGTCAACGGGATCAAGTGCAAGCTGCCGGAAACGGCTACCGTACCCTACAGTCCGATTGTCGGCGTGCCTACGTGTGTTGCCGCACAGTACGGAATCGGCTTCGGCGTGAACGGTTGGGGCAACGGCTTCTGGGGTTAATCAAGAAAGGAGGTTGCTATGGCAGTATATCCTTTCACGCTCGTTAACCGCCGCGGGTCGGCCGCTATTGCGACCACTGCGGTTACTGTCAATACCGACAATGTAGTGTTCGCCTTTCAGAACCATGCGTTTGTCAACGCATGGTATCGGGGAACGGTATTCGTGGACATAGCCCAGAAGATTCCTACCGGAACCACCGGGACGCTGCCCATTCTGTTCTCGACCAATGGAGCGACACAGGCCGTCACCAAATTCGACGGAGCGCCCCTGACGGTCGCCGACATTCCGGGGACGGGCGTTTACGAGTTCTGGTTCGACCGGACTACGAACACGCTGCAAATCATGACAGGCATTGTTTAACCAATCAGCAGGGAAGCCCGTAAACGCTTCGGGCTTCCCTATTTAAAAATTAAAAACCATGTTTCTGAATTTGAGAAAGGGCAGTTCCGTGTACGTCTTAGACACTCGGGAGACGCCGAAATTCTATGTCGCAACAGTCAAGGAGATAGGCATACCCTATTATCCGCAGCCTACGCCGGGGCAACTCACGCCGTTTCAGCAGCAATATATCAATATCGTTCTGGATAATAACGAGTCGTGGGGCGTTAGGACCAATATGGACGTCGAGTCGAAAGACGGCCTTACTGTTTCCATGACACGCGAGGGGCTTATGCCGGCGATCACGGCAGCGCAGAAGGAGAGCACGGACATCATCAACTCGTTCGACCGGCACAAGGCCAACCTGGCCGCATACGATCAAATACTCAAAGAGCTCGACCCGTCCTACGCCAAGACCCGAGAGCAGGATGAGGAGATCAAGAGGCTGAACAAGGAGCTGGCCGACCTGAAGGGACTGATAAAGTCCGTTCCGACGCTTAACGACATCAAGAGCCTTCTCAAACCGGAGACACCAAAAACCAAGTAATTATGGGATGGAATGCAATAGGGATCGCTCGCGGCTTCAACGGAGACGACGAGCAGATCGACGAGATGCTTGAGAAAGCATATCGCAAAGGTTACAAAAAGGCAATGGAGGAGATGCACGAAGGCTACGGCGAGCGCGGAGGCTATTCCGGAGGCGGACGCGGAGGCTATGGAATGCGTGAGCCGTGGAAAGAAGACGATGACGACGACTATGACTATGGCGAGCGTCGTGGAGTGCGTGGAACCGGTCCGTATTCTCGCTACAGACGTCGGTAGACTATGGACAGACTCGACGTTTACGAGCAGATACCACGGGGAATGCGTGAATACCTGTCTCACTATGGATGGCATTTCTCGCAAAAGCTCGCGGAATATGCGACGGACCCCAAGCGGATGAAAAACGCCGACGGGTCGTCGCACCGGTGGACGCACGAGGAGGTCAAGCAGGCCATTGAGCGTAACGGACTGACAATCGAAAAGGCGAAAGGCTACGATTGCATGTACGTCGCCAACATGGCCTACTCGGACTTCTATCCGAAGCCCCTGTCTTCCGAGGCCCAGATCATGCAGTACGTCAAGGCGTACATAGACGATCCGGATGGCGAAGACGGCATAGCTCTTACGAGATACTATGCCGACTGTATCGCCAAAGGCGAGCCTCTGATCTGGGAAGACTTTCTGTAACCGAAGGGGAGGCGCTTCGTCATACGCGCCTCCCTATTTTATTCGACTTAAAACAAAGCAATGGACAATATCGAACTGAGAAAATACGCGCTTGAAATCGCGCAGCGGACGACGAAAGACGGTGTAGAGCTTATGGCACGAGCCAACGAAATACTGGCGTTCCTCACGCAGGACGCGTCGGATGAGGCTAACAAAATACGGTTAATCGTTCTTGTTGACAATGGCAATGTATAAGTATGCACTCCGGATGCTCGCCGGAGCCAATCCGCGCGAGGTGATCGAAAGTATGCCCGAAAAGGATTACCGACGCCTGTCTGAATTTATGAGCAAAGCGAACAGCACTCTGCCACGACGGCAGCGCCGCATGATGAACCAAGAGTTTGCTAAAAGTGAAAGGAAACGACGTTCACATAGAAAAGTATGACTGGCATCTACGTGTATTTTACGCGGTAACATGCTACCATGTGGGCGAAATAATGCTGTCGCTAAAGGACATAGATTGCCCCGAATCGATTCAAAACAGAGTGCAGGAAAATCTTATGCGCTGCGACATGGATACCGGGTTTACGTACTCGAACAAGAAGCTACGCAGCACTGTCATGGTGATCGGGCTTCACTCGTCGCACGCCGAATTCCTGAATTCTTTCGAGCATGAGCTCCGACACTTGGTCGATGACATCGCCGAAACGTTCGGTCTCGATATGGGAGGCGAGCAGGTCGCCTATCTGACCGGAGACCTGAACAGTCTCTTGTGGAAAGACATCCACGAATTCATATGCTGCTGTAACTGTAAAACTTAAGACATGGAACACGAAGAAAAAGAACGGGCCGACAGAATCGCCGACCTGCTCAAGGATTTAGAGATGGAACTGCCTCAGCCAGTATTTGAGTCGATCAGATGCAGGTTGCTCGATTTGCTACAGGCTTGAATGGAGTTAGTGAGAATTTATTGGCACCAGCGGCATTTCTAAACCCGTCGAATTCGACGGATTTATTTTATTTCAGAACATAATCACAATGCCCCCGAAGAGATTGTTTGATGGGATTCCCCAGCGGGTACAAATAAATTAACAACCCCTCTTTACGTGCAAATTTAATGGGAGCGATGAAATCCGAATCTCCTGCAATGAGTACTATTTTATCCACAGAACGTTTTGTCGCCATAGTAGCCATATCAAGACCGAATTTCATATCTACACTTTTTTGTTTGAAATCCGGCTTCATTTGTTTACTATAAATATCTTGTTTCCATCCTGTGAATGATAGCTCTCCTAAACGGAGAGCAAACCTATCCATCGAGCACAAGGTGTCGAGATATTTATTTTTCATTGCATAACCAGAACTTGCGGAATAATTAATAATCTTTCCAGTGGTATCTTTTATTTCTCCGCCAAACGGCCTGCAATCGTAGTAAAACACACGAAATAAAATATCTTCTGTTTCCCCATTGGTCTTATTACGGACAAGAGTCATAACATCCCCTACTGTTTTAACGACATCTGCGGGTTGAGGATTTCTCTTGTTAGCTTTTTTGAAACATTGCCAGAAAAAGCCTCCGTCGATTAAAATGTTTACTTTGGTCGTCATTTAAAGTTTGAGTTTTTAATTGAAAAAACAATTAAGCCACCCTTGCGAGTGGCTTAACGGCAGACCTATCTGCATCGGATTTTTTTGCCAGCCTACTGGCTTCGGATTATGGCACAAAAATAATGCACCATATTTCAAAATGCAAATCTTTTGCCGATTTTTTAATACATACATATTATTCCCCTTCCTTCTCCTTTACCTCCAGCACCGTTCCACACTTCGGGCAGGTGATCGCGTTTGCCAGCCGAGGGGTAAAAAGCTCCGGAACAGATACGCCAAGGGCGACAGCGATTGCCTGCAATTTGGAAAGCGAGGGATTGCCTTTCATTAAAGCCCATAGCGACTGATACGTTATCCCCAACTTTTTAGCTAAATCTTGTAAGGTCATTCCCTTCGATTCGCAAATCTCTTTTATCCTTAACATATGATTATATTTTGATGCAAACATAAGTACCTTATATGATATATGCAAGTACAAATAAAAACATATATAAATACATACGCAAAAATATCATAAAATAATATTACAAATATTTGCTCGTATCAAAATATAATATTATATTTGCATCAGAAAATAATAATAAAGATTGACATTTAAATATTACGACTATGGCAAACTATAGTAACCGAATCAGAAGAGATTTACTGAAGTATGGCAAAAAAACAATATGCTATATTGATGAATACGACAACGGTACATTTAAAGTAAAAACAGGCAAGCCTTCAGATGCCGTTTGTATCAGTTGGACATACGAAAGTCGAAAAAATGCAGTAGCTACGGCTATTGAATTTTTCAATAATTACACGCAGAGAGCAGCCTCTGTCAATTGGGTAATAGCTAATTTATAAAGCCGTTCGGGCGGCTCAAAACAGACCTTAGGCCCGAAGCGTGGCGGCAACCTGCCGCCGGTGGTGAAACTTAAAAACAAAATATTATGAAATGGACAGACGTAAATGAAGCATTACCCGATATGAAGCAGAGGGTTCTTGTAGTCGAGCAGAAACATCAAGGCTTGCGCCCTTGCGTGTATATTACCAAGCGAATACCCCATGATGAGACCGACCCTAACTGTACACGATGGCATTGGGCTAATTGCGTAAACGATTCAGATGTCAAATTCTGGTGTTCGCTGCCAGCAATACCCAAATCAATGCTATAAGCGACGAGACAATAAGGGTGGCCCTTCAGGGCCACCTTGCTCAAAGAACAGAAAGAATGTATCAAACAAATTACACAATATTCGATAAATAGCACGACAATGAAATTACGCAAACCCACACCGAAAGTATCGAAAGCCCGTGCGATCGAGCTTGCAATGAACCTAAACGGCGTATCGAGAGAGATTGCCGAGAAATACACAGACAGCGAGCTGAAAGAGTGCTTGCGGCTGCTCAAACTCAAAGCAAACTTTTAACTACACACAGCGATGAAAAAGACAGACCTTTCAAATATCATGCGCACGGCGTGGCAGATGTTCAGAGCGACCGGTGAAGCCTTTGCCGAGTGCCTGCACAAGGCATGGCAGTTATTCAAGCTCAAAAAGAAAATGCGAACCGGTATCGCGCAGTTTTTCTATCTGAAGTCAAGCACGGGCGAACTGCGACAGGCATTCGGCACGCTTAAAGACGATCTGTGCCCCGAAACAAAGGGCTCTGACCGTAAGCCGAACAAACACCTCGTAACATATTACGATACGCTTGCCGAAGGCTGGCGGTCATTCAGAATATTCAACCTTGTAAAAATCGTGTAAATCTTAAAAAACTTTATTGCTTGACTTGATAAAAAACATTAATTTTATCGAAAGCTTAAAAAACAGCGGCAAGACTTGCACAATGTGCAAACCGTTTCAACCTTTGCATTAAGTATACAGAGTCGCCAAGCAAAGATTTTGGCAAAACAGTATGGCAAAGGCAAGTAAGCTGACAATCAAACAAGAAAAATTCTGTAACAAGTACCTCGAATGCGGTAACGCATCCGAGGCATATCGTTATGCTTACGATTGCTCGAAAATGAGTGATAATTCTGTTTGGTGTAACGCATCGCAGCTTCTTGCGGACACAAAGGTTGCACAAAGGCTGGAATACCTCAAAAACCACCTTGCAGAAGCTGCCGGCATTACGGCTTTGCAAATCATTCGGGAGCACCAAAAAATCGCCTTCTCCGATGCAACCCGCATTCGTAATGGATGGATGTCGCTTAAAGAGTTCGAAAGCCTTACCGATGACGAAAAGGCATGTATTCGGTCCGTCGAAACAAAGCAGACCAAGCGTACCACTCCGATGGGCGACGAGGTGATTGACGAACAGGTAAAAATTACGTGCTACGACAAGCAAAAGGCGCTGGACAGTATTGTGAGTATGCTTGGTTATAACGCACCGGAAAAAATAGCTAATACAGATAGCAAAGGCAATGATATTCCACAGCCTACTTTTAACGTAGAGCGCCTGTTCCAACTGATTCAGGAGGGGAAAAACAATGAATGATTATTCAGCAATCGGCGATCTTCTGCTGAAAGAAGGTAGTTTGACATTTACGGCTGTTATGTTCGAAGCCGTAAACAGACAGCCGTTCCGAATATCTCCTCACCATCGAATCATTTGTCGCAAGCTCGATCAGGTTCTCCGAGGCGAGCACCCAACCAACCGGGTAATGTTTAACATTCCCCCGCGCCATTCAAAGACAGAGTTAGCAGTCGTATCGTTTTCCGCGTTAGGATTTGCTATCAATCCTAATGCGGAATTCATGCACCTGTCGAGTAGCGACCAGCTTATCACTCGCAACGTTACCAACGTTCGCAGGCTTATGGCGGATCCAAATTATCGGGCCTTTTTCCCTCAGGTCAAACTATCGAATAATGCTAAAGGGAGCATTTCCACTTCCCGAGGCGGCATCATGTATGCAGCGCCATTCATGGGACAGATTACTGGTTTCGGATGTGGTAAACTGGGAGCAAAGAAATTCAGCGGAGCCATGCTCATTGATGACCCGATGAAAGCTCAGGATAGTTTTTCCAACACTATCAAGGAGCGGATTGGAGAATTATGGACATCTACGTTCAAAAACCGGTTAAACGACACACATACGCCGGTCATCGTCACTGCTCAAAGACTTGCCGAGGATGATTTCTGCGGCTATCTAATAAAAAGAGAAGGTACAATCGATGAAGGCGGCGAATGGGATGTAGTCAGATTTCCGGCAATAGTCGACGAAGGGACGAACACGGAGCGAGCTTTATGGGAAGACCGATTCCCTCTCGAAAAGCTACGGCGATACCGAGAATCCGATCCTTTCACGTTCGAGACACAATACATGCAGAATCCGAAGCCGTTGGAAGGCATGATGTATCGGGAGTTCAAGACCTACGATATCATTCCTTACGCAATCGAATCGACACGCAAAGCCTACGTTGACACGGCAGACACGGGCGATGACTATTTATGTGCAATTTGTTATGTAGAACAGCCCGAAGGCAACTACGTCACCGATGTGCTCTATACAAAAAAACCGATGGAGTATACCGAGCCTGCGACGGCCGAGATGTTGTCGAGACAACAGACCGAAGAAGCCTTTATCGAAAGTAACAACGGAGGACGGGGCTTTGCTCGCAATGTGGAAAAACAATGCCGATTGATGGGCAATACCAAAACCCGGATTTCATGGTTTGCCCAGACTGATAATAAACAGGTTAGAATATTCTCGAAATCGGCTGACGTGAACAATATGACCTTTCTCCCGTCGGGGTGGGATAAAAAATGGCCGGAATTTTATCGGGCGATAATGGGATATATGAAGGAAGGTCGGAATGCTAACGACGATGCCCCGGACGCGCTAACGGGTTGCTTTGAGAAAAGGGAGCCACAAATGCAGCTTGAGGATTTAGAAAACCTAAACATATGGTAATATGGGATTTATAGATCAGCTTTTCACGTACTTTCAAAACAAAACGCTGAATGCTTTAGGCATTGAGCGGTCCCTTCTTGAGCTCATCGCGGCGCGAGACATCGATCAGGCTATGTCCCTCATGGAAAATCACGATGCGGAAGTTGTGAAAGCGATTCGGGAATACAAACCCGAATTGCACGCCATAATGAAGCGTCTTGATAAAGTACGTAAAGGTCAGGAAAGTTACCGTACTGAAAAGCTCCCCAGAACTCGTCAACGCTATATCAACGAGGTCGAGCTATTTTTCCTGTTGGGTAATCCGATTAAATGGAGAATGTCTGACGAATCGAGCGACCCCGAAGCATTCGCAGCTTTTATGCAGTTCCTAAGAGACCATCGTTTTAATAGCCATATGCGCCAAGCCAAACGGCTGGCCGGAGCCGAGACTCAATCAGCCAAACTATATCATATTTACCGCAATGAAGAAGGTCTTCCTGCTGTAAAAATTGTCGTTCTTTCGAAATCGAAAGGTTATACACTTCGCCCGATGTTCGACCAGTACGGAAGTCTATTGGCCTTCGGCTATGGGTATTATCTGAAAGAAGGCTCGAACACTGTAGAACATTTCGACATCCATACGCCGACATTCATTTATCGGGGACGAAAGGCAAAGATCGGCTGGGAGGTTACGCCTGTTGTCAATCCATCGGGCAAGATAAACGTCATCTACTACTCTCAGGAAACGGCATGGTCCGGACTTCAGCCTCGTATCGACAGAGAAGAAAATATCGATTCAAAAACGGCCGACGTAAATAATTACTTCGCCGATCCTATAGCAGCCGCTACTGCCGATGTTATAAAAAGCCTTCCCAAACAAGGAGATCCGGGCAAGGTTATCCAACTGTCCGACGATAAGTCGAGGTTCGAATATATCGAACCTCCCGTGTCTTCCGAAACTCGGCAACAAGAAAAAGACGACCTGAAAGAGTCTATTCTGTTCGACACTTTCACCCCTGAATTCTCCCCGGAGAAAATGGTAGGTCTGGGGACCCTGAGTGGAGATGCGATAAAGCGCGCTATGGTGCTCGGCTACATCAAACGGGATAACCGTAAAGAAATCTATGACGAGCTTGTAGATCGAGAGAAGAACCTGATTCTTGCGATCATGATGAATGTCACGCACATTCATATGAGAAATCAACTGGCAAGCCTCAAAATAGAACATGAATTCGCCGAACCGTTTGAGGAAGACGTGCAGAACAAATGGTCCGCAATAGGCAAAGCATATCAGGATGGCGTCATTTCACTGGAAAAGGCGGTCGAGATGCTCGGTCTTGCGGATAAGCCGGATGAGGAAGTTGAAAAAATCAGAGGTTTTAATGACTTAAAACAATGAAAGGGTTTGCATAATGTGCAGAGTGTTTCCAATTTTGATCCATGAAAGTACCAACTCACGCAGCAAAGGTTGCTTTTCCTTTTTTAGGATTCAAAGCACGGCCAATATTGCGTGAAGTACGATGCGAAAAATGCGGGCGGAAACTCGCGGAAATGCAAGGAATAGCTCAAATAAAATGCCCTAAATGCGGACATTTATCGATGTATAGGGCTTAACATACGACAGAAGAGTGCCACAGAGCGCCAATATCCCTTCTCGGGGAATTGGCGCTTTTTTCATTTAAAAACACAAAATATGAAAGAAAAAATTCTAACAGCGCTGAAAACCAAATACTCCAATCTGGGGTTCAGCTCAAAGGTTCTGGACGGGATCGCCTCGAGTATCGAAAAATCCGTCACCGATGAATCGCAGATCGAAACCGCTGTCGGCGGGATCGAGTCTATTCTGAAAGTTTTTCAATCCGACTTTGACAGGGCACGCACCGAATATGGCACTCTGAAGGGTCAGTATGATGAACTGAAGAAACAAGCCGAGGCATCATCTGCCAACGAGGGCGGGCAGAATGAGAAAAACGAACTCGACAAAGAACCGGAATGGTTCACACGCTACAAGCAAGAACAGGAGGAGCGCTACGCAACCATCAAGAGCGAAAGCGAAGCACTGAAAGCCGAAAAGGTTCGGGCCGAGCGTGAAGATTTATTCCGGTCTGCGGCAAAAGCGGCGAATGTCAGCGACAAGATGCTGAACGATCTTTTGGGGCTTGCAACTGCGATGAACAAGGAAGCACCCGATGCCTCGGAAATCAAAGACAGATTCTCGTCAATCCAGTCAAGATTCATCGCCGCCGGACTCGAGGGGAAAGAATCGGCATTTCCTCTATCCACGTCGGAATCTCAGAGTAAAGAAGAGGCTAAGGCGTGGGCCGCAAATCTGCCGGACAAAAACTAAACACACAAAAAAACATGGCTATCGAATTCAAAAGGACCAAGTACAAGGGCGGGTTCCCTGTATTCTGGCGTGGCAACCGTGAAGCACTCCCCGGTGATTTCACACTCAAAGGCACATACCCGGAGGGGACACTCCTCAAAGAAGGTACTCCCATCAAGCTCGACTTCGCTAACATGGAGTGTAAAATCTGCAAAAGCGCACTTGTCGTTACGGGAGGAACCACATCCGCTCCTCGTGTCGTCAAAGGCTCCATGTTTCAGATAGGCGACACCGTTAAAATCGGCGAATCCAACTCGACGATCAAAAGTATTGACACTACGAGCGCTGATTACGATGTGCTGACGTTCGCAGCGGCCGTTACCGGAGCAACGCAAGGCGCAACGCTTCTGTCAGACGACGATCTGCCGGATGCGGTCATCGAGACGACGAAAGAATACACGACGAAGCACGGATTTCCAGTCGTGTCGGCCGCCTACGGTGCACGCATTCTCAAAGATGTAGCCTATCCCGTACCGGAGGCATGGCTGGAGGGATATTCACTCAAAAACAACCACGAAATCAAGTATATCAGGCAGTAAAAGCGAAAAACAATGAACGAAGCTACCTATTCTTCTATTTTCAACGAACTCACCAAAGAGGTGCAGATTCGCATAGACACAGCTTCTGAGCTGCGTAAGCGCCTGTTTGATCAGACCGTTTACGACCAGTACCTCGATTGGGACACTCCTACAATCGGTTTCAATTTCGAGGAACTGATAGGTTCCTACAATCTGAGTATCGCCGCCGCAACACTGGATTCTCACGGCAAGGAGCCCGTTATGGGGACCGAAGGACTGGAGACCCTGAGGGAGAAGGTCCTGACGCACCAAATGTCCTACCCCATGCCCATCGAGGAATACAGAAAGGTACTCCAGATTCTGGATTCCCGCATGGTTTCGGACCAAGTTAAAAAGCGTCAACTCATCGACCTGATGTGGGGTAACGTGACAAAGGTCGTCAATTCCGTACAGGCGAAGCTCGACATCATTTTTCTCGGAGCCCTCTCCAACAAGGGTATTTTCACTTTCGACAAAAACAATAACCCCGAGGGTGGTGTGCGCGGGAGCATTGACTACAAAATGCCCGACGAGAATATCGCAACTGCGACGACGGAATGGAAAGACTCGAACAAAGACTCTGTCGACACGCTGGAAGATATTCAGGCCGTTCTCGACGCTGCTCAGGATAAAGTCGTATTCGACAAAATCCTGTTGTCACAAAGCCGGCTCTCTTTCATCCTGAGAAACAAGAAAATGAAGTCGGCCGTATTCGGGTCCGACAAGTCGTCCACGCCGTTGTTGCTCGCCAATCTGAACGAGTTCATGCGTTCGAACGGATTCCCGACATTCGAGGTTATCCGTCGCATGACTCGTATTCAGGATAACGGCAAGCTCGCGGAATACAAGCCGTGGAATGACAAGAATCTCGTTTTCGTGCCGGCAGGAAAACTGGGGGTCATTAAAAACGCCTATGCCGACAACGAACTGCGTGAGGAACCGGGAGTGACCTACTCAAATTACGGACGCATCCGCATTTCTCAGTGGGGCGTAGGTGAAACGCAGGGCTCGAACGGCGTAGAATTCACGAAAGCGCAATCTATTTCGCTTCCGGTGATCACGGAGATCAACGGAATTTACTCTCTGACCGTAGAATCGTGACGGTAAGTGACTACATAAGGCAGAAGTTTCAGCCTTTCGGAACTATTTCGGAGGCTGATCTTCTCGACATTCTTTCCGATGCCGGTATGGAGGCGAACGATGAACTGACGGCTGAAAACAGAAACGAAGTTTCCATCGCTATGACTCGTTTCATCCCGTCACTTTTTCTCCGCCCCCAATCGGTATCGGAAAACGGTTTCTCCGTCTCGTGGGATTTCGATGCACTGAAAGATTATTACCTGTTCATGTGCAAAAAGAATGGAATCGAGCCGGATGCCGGAGCTGCGGGGATAAGCACGATAACCGATATGTCTGACCTTTGGTAATGTATTACTCACCGCACATCCTGCAAATCAGAATAGACCCGGTTATACAGTATGACGAATCGGGCAATCCTTCCGTATCTGGCACGCCGGAATGGAAGACTATAGCGAGGTGCAGGTGCGATGACAATACTACTAAAGAATTCATTTCGGAGAATGGCCACGTCTATCGCCCTAACTACCACGTGGTATACGAAGGCGAAAGAATCGAAGCAGGTGTTTACGCACGATGCCTCAATGACGACGGGTCAATCAGAGGCGAAGGACAGGTATATCAACCTTCCTCATGCAACTACTTGGGTTACTCGGAAGTATGGATGTGACCTATGACTTTTCGGATATCGACGGTATCATCGATGAATTTATCAACGAGATAATATCTCGGATGGTGGAATTCGGAGAAGAAGCTACGGCGATAGCCGTAAGTCGAGGCCGATACCAAAACATCACGGGTAATCTGAGAAGTTCCATCGGCTACATAATCTCCTATAACGGTCGGGTGGTCCGTGAAGGCGGATTCAAGCAGGTGACCGGACGCGGAGAAAACATGCAGAAGGTGGACTTTACGACCAAACGAGGAAAGTCAGTTGTTTTCTGGGCAAAGGGCCGCTCAGGTGACGGTTCGGAAGGTAGCCAGACGGGAATGGACTTCGCGCGGGCCATAGCCGCCGAATACCCGGAAGGAATCACATTGGTCGTAGTTGCAGGAATGGACTATGCGAGCTTTGTCAACGCAAAAGGATTCGATGTGCTGGATAGTGCAGAAATACAGGTAAGGCAAATGATTGCAGCATGATAACGACGGGAGACATAAAAAGCATTTTGTCAGAAGACCTGAAGACATACGGGTTCAAGACATATCTGCAAGACACATTCCCCGACGGCGAGATAACTGACGAAAGAATAATTATTCGCTGCGGAGAATTGTCGTCCGGAACTTATTGGGAAAGCTCATATGCTCATCTGAACATCTGCGTGCCCGATCTGTACGGCATGGCCGATACAAGGCGCTTGACCGAGATCGAGCGAATGTTCAAACGCATGAAGAAAACCTTTCGCTTTGACGGTTCTGTCTGCCGATACATGGAGGACGGGACGAGCCAAGAAAAGGATGAAGCCCTTAAGTGTCACTTTGTAAACGTAAGATTATTATTTGAAGTGTTAAACGTAAATTATTAGAACTATGTCTACTACAATTATTGCAACCGGCATCAAGAAGCTGTGGTATGCCGAGACGACGGCGGTAACCGCCAAACTGACCGGTCCCATTCTTGCGACTATCCTTAGAACGGCAAAGGAGATCACGAACGTCCATCAGGACACATGGTCAATCGAGGAAGCAGAACCCTCACTGACCCGATACAAAAATCAGCTTTCAGGCACTAACTACCGTCAATCGGAAGAAAAAGGCGACGTAGTCATGTCATTCACAATCGGGCAGTACGACTATGCTACGAAAAAAGACCTGATGGGCGGTGAACTCATCGACACGGACAAAGGATGGCATAGAGCCAGAGGCGTCGTAAACATCTACAAATGTATGATTGCCCTAACCGAAGACGATCAATACCTCGTGTTCCCCAAAGGAGCAATTGTTGCCCGTGAAGCCAACACAGACGGCGCAATCGGTCTGGCGGTATCGGCAACAGCGCTGGAACCGGACAATGCCGACGTAAGTCCTGAAACATGGCTAAGGGCCGATGAGGTCGTCGAAGCGGCGTCACCCAGCAACTGAGCAGCAAGTAATCATTCATTATGAACCAGAAAAAGGGTAAAGGAGTCAGGGATTCCCTTACCCTTTTATTTCATTAACGACCATGAAAAACGAAGCAGCAAAAATAGTTTCCGAATCTCTTATCGGAGCAAGTTATGTGACCATCACAATGGGCTCGAAAGCGTACACCCTTTATCCGCCGACTATCAAAAGATTGTGCCAAGCGATTCGGCACTTCGCGGCAATAGACATTCAGGGAGAAAGCATATTGGACGCTCTCGGGGAAATGCCGGACGCAACAGAACACATACTAAAAGGTCTTTCCTGTCTTTTGTGCGGGAACGAGAGTCTGGCAGAGGAATTATCGGAAGGTTCTTTCGTCGAGATGAAAATAGCTTTAAAGGAGGCGATCTGTCTGGTCGGAACCGACCCTTTCGAGTGTGCCGCTTTGGCGAGGAGCGTCGCCGAAGTGGCAGCAAAGATGAGGTAATCGGAAACGAAACGATGATGGGACAGATCGCTTCGTTTATGGAAAACCTTCGCTTGTCCTATACGGAAGTATTCGAGATTATCCCCTACCGAAACCTTCTAATCATGCAGAAAGATAAGCTCCATATAGTATACGGCGACAAAGTAAAAAGAATAAGCGGGAAGGAAATGGCCGCTCGCCGAAGCAAGAAAAACTCTAATTAAGATGGCTAAACTTAAATTTGAAACGACGGCTAATTTAAAGCCTATCGACGACCTTCTTATTCGTATCAAGGAGTTGGAGCAGCATATCGCCTCGCTCAAAAAAGAGATGCGCTCGATCAATGCCGCAGACCCTAAAATAGACCCCTTGCTCAAAGACCTGAAGGCGTCGAAAGAGGAAATAAACAACCTGGTAGCGGAAATCAATCGGATCAAGCAGGCTCAGTTGGACAGACAACGCGAGCAGGAACAGGCTGCGACTCGGGAGAAAGAATCCATCGCCTCGCTGCTGCGGGCCTATGAAGAATTGCGTCAAAAGGTAGCCGATACCGCGAATAAAAGCACCTCGCCAAGTTCCGGAGCGAATAATGCCCCGTCGATCAAAGAGGAAACGCAGGCTTACGATGAGCTTCTCAGTAAAATAAGAACCCTATTGGGCAGCCGGGAGGAAACCATTGCCTCAATGCTCAGAGAAGAGAATGCGATTCGTCTGATTAAGAAAGAGCTAAAAGGCTTGCAAAAGCTCGAATCCGACGGCATAAATCTTACGGAAGCCCAAAGACAGCGGAGAATCCAACTGACAAGCTCTCTCGAAGAACACAAGCAATCGGTTTCACAGCTCAAGCAAATACTCGCGAACGAAATAAAATCCGAGCAGGCCGTTCGTGGCTCGATGAATGAGATGTCGCAGTCTTTGGGAACAATGCGCATGTTTTACAGGACCCTGAACGAGGAAGAGCGCAATTCTCAATTCGGCCAAGAACTTTTGAAGCGCATCCAACTGGTCGATACGAAAATAAAAGAATTGGATGCATCGATCGGCAATCATCAGCGCAATGTAGGCAATTATGCCTCGCATTGGGACGGACTCGGGTTTTCAATCCAACAAGTAGCACGGGAACTCCCCTCTATTTCTTATGGCCTGAATACTTTTTTTGTAGCTATATCCAATAACCTGCCTATTTTGGCTGACGACATCCGGCGAGCGATAGCGAAATATAAAGCCGCTGTTGCTGAAGGGAAAGCGGCTACCCCTGTATGGAAACAGATCGTAAAATCCATCTTCTCATGGCAAACGGCATTGGTAGGCGGGATCACCCTGCTCACTCTTTACGGGAATGAAATCGCCGACTGGGTCGAGGAATTATTTAAAGGCAAAAAACAAATCGATGCAGCAGCGATTGCCCAAGAGCATCTCCACAATGCAATAAGCAAGGGGACTACTGATGCTCAACGGGAAATAACAAAACTGGATTTGCTGTACAAGGCAGCCACTGATACTTCCAAGGCATACGATGAGCGTCGGATTGCCATTGAAAAGCTGCAAAAAGAATATCCGGCGTATTTCGGCAATATGAATGCGGAACTGATTGCGGCCGGTATGCTTAAAAATAAGTACGATGAATTGCGGGCCTCTATTATCGAAATTTCCAGAGCAAAAGCAGCGCAGGATGTTTTGTCGGAAAATCAGAGTTCTATATTAAAAATTCAGAGTACGGATGAATATAAGGACGTATTATCCTATGCTCAAAAAATAAGAAGCACGCAGGCCAAAATCAACGAGCTAAAAAGTAAAGGGATCGAGGAAGATTCTCCCCTAATAAAGGGACTTAGGATTAATATAAGCAAGCTATGGAATAGTATCGAGAAGTCAAGCAAAGAAATCGGGAAAAAGTTGGAGTTGCCCGAAGACGCATTTACTACGGACATCAGGCAATATATCGAGGCTCTAAACAAGGCAAACGAGGAATTGGCCAAGACTGCCGAGACCTTATACACACGCGAATCGCCTGATGATAAAAATAATTATGCCTCTAAATTGCAAGAGGGCCAAAACAAAGTAATTGCGACCCGGGAATCCCTTGCGGAAATCCTGAAAGCGAATGAGGCCGCACTCCAAAATTCGCTTCTCGATATTATGGCCGAAGGGCAGGAAAAGGAGCTCGCACAACTGGATAACGCGACCCGGGAAAAACTCCACAAGATCGAAGAGGCTCGCCAAAAGACCATCGCCGCTTATGCCGCCAAAGGACAAGAGCCTAATCCCGACAAATTGGCTAAGCTGGATGAGACGAAAGCGAACGAGGAAAAAGCTGCGGAATCAGAACGGGCCGCCATTATTGCAAAATATGCCCGGCAGGAAGAAGAGCTTTGGCGCAGCGTGGCCGATGTTTTTTTGTCGGAAGAAGACCGCAAGCGGCAAGGTATTCAAAAGACGTTCGACGAATACCGCAGGCAGGCGGAATCGCTGCTTAAGGGTGGCTCTATTGGAGAAAGCGACTATAATGCCCTCGTGGGCGAAATAGGAAGGGCCGAGACCAAATCCATGCTTCAGGATGTATTGCGAGAGTATGAGACTTTCGAACAGCAAAAAGCCCGCATTGCCGAAGAATACAACGATAAGATCGCCCAACTGGAAGAACAGAATGCAAACGGCCAGTACAACGAGAATATCGAAGAGATCAAAAGACAAAGGGATTTGGAGATCGCGCAGCTTCAGATTTCCGAGTCCGATTTCTTTCAGGTGATCTCCGGCAATCTGGAAGAGTACGGGCTGGCCACAATCCGCGATGCCATTGCCCAAGCGAAGGAATATCTCGACAATTTCATAGCCGATGCGAAAAGCAAGAACGGAGGAAAACTGACGAACGAACAGCTTCAGTTTGTCACACAAATGCGGCAAGACTTAGATAAGGCGACCAAAGTAGTTCATTATCGTTTGCCGGAGGGATTGGCTAAGGCTGCAAGCGGAATGAAGAAAGTGGTCGACTCGGCTAAGGAACTCGACGAATCGCTCGGAAACGTACTCGATACCGTGAGCAACATGATTCAGGGCTTCTCGGATATAGAATCGGGTATTTCCGGCTTGAAAGAGGCATCCGCGAATTTCAAGCAGATGAAACAAGATGCCAAGGATCAAGGAAAGTCTTTAGGGTTCGGCGATATACTCGGAACCGTAGGATCATATGCGGGAGCAATCGGGTCAATCGTTAGCGGTGTGACGAGCATTTTTGGCTCATTGTTCAGTTCAAAGGGAAACTCACAAGAAGTAGAAGCGACTATCGAAAGGCTTACTGTTCGCAACGAGTTATTACAGGAAGCAATAGAACGTTTAACAGATAAGATCGGATCCGGGAGTGTAATGGATTCGGTTCAGGCATACGAGAAGGCTGTAGAGAAACAGAAAGAGCAAAACGAGAATTACAGAAAAATAGCGGAGGCAAAAGGCAGTTACTGGAGCTCTCATCATAGCTGGAATTATAATTGGGGAGGATTCACGGACGAAGAATTGGCATGGATTCAAAAGAATGTGCGCAAAGAATTCACCAATAAGGATAGTATTTTCAGCTTGACACCGGAGGAAATGGCTACTCTGCTCGAAAATACCGGAATAGCTGACCGAATATACAACACGGCGGGAAGCTATGGCCGGGATGTATATAATACTTTGGTAGATTACGCTGGTCAAGCGGGAAAATTAGAAGAGCTTACTGATAAATTGAATGAAAGCTTGACGCAAATATCATTCGACAGCCTGCGCGATAGTTTTGTCGATAATCTCATGGATATGGATAAAAGTGCGGAAGACTTTGCGGATGACTTCCGTAGCTATCTTATGCGTGCTGTTTTAAATAGCAAGATTTCCGAGCTTCTTGATGATGAGCTAAACAACTTTTACGAAAAATGGGTAGAATATACAAAAAGCGGAGGAGGGTTAGATAAAGGCGAAATAGACGAATTAAAGGGGATATGGGACGGAATTACAGAAAAAGGCATAAAAATACGAGATGAGCTGGCTGCAATTACGGGCCATACCAGCGGGCAGCAAGCCGACAGTCAATCCGCTACTTCCCGGGGGTATCAAACGATGTCTCAAGATGATGGGAATGAGCTTAACGGTCGATTTTCGGACTTACAGATGAAAGGACAGCAGATTATTGATATCAATACAGGTATCCGCGACATCGCATCCGAAATACGGCAACTTCAGGTAGAATCCCTCTTAGAACTCCGAGGAATAAATGAAAATACCGGAAATACGGTAAAAATACTGAAAATGCATACTTCCATGCTCTCAAGAATTAGTGACAACACAAGTAGGATTTGATTATGACTGAAATGCTCATCAACAAGCAGGACGCTTCGACTTTCGGCGTCCGTATGGGGGATGGTTTCTTAGATGCTATATGTTCCCCCCTCCCTTTAAAAGAATTCGTTGAAAATTCCAGCCGCCTTGAGGACGGGAAAAGGGTACTGTACAACTCACCCAAGATCGACGAGCGGGACGTTACCCTCACGTTCAACATTCACGGCGATACTGAGGAAGAATTTACCGCTAACAAGGCGACATTCGAGCAAATATTGTACTCAGGAAAAGTAGAGATTCATCTGCCGGTTACTGGGAAAACCTATCGGCTTACCTATCTCCGTTCCCAATCGTATGCGCAAAATATAGCTCGTACTTCCTGCTCTGTATCGGTGAAATTTAACGAGCCGAATCCGAATAATAGAGGAGAGGCTGATTCCGACGACTTATTATAGTTAACAACAATACAAAATGCAGTAACATGATAATTATTTATCATATAGAAAGGGTAAATATTTTTCGTATATTGTGCAATAACAAACTGCAATTTTAAAAATTATGAGAAAAATTTTACTGATGTTCGCGGTTTTGGCTGCGATGGTGTTCACCGGATGCTCTAAAGATGATAATGGCAACAACGGAGGAAATGGAGGCGGAGAACCTGCAGGAGAAATAGAACTGGAAGGGTACGAGGAGCCAATTGTTGATTGGGGGATTTCCAAACAAGAACTCAAATCTCGTGTCACTTACACCCTTTTAAACGAAGATGAAACGACCCTCTCTTATGCAGGGAAAAACAAGGTTTCAATGTATACGTATTCGTTTGAAAACGGGAAATTAGATGTGTCAGGTGCTTTTATTAGTACGGCATATAATGAAGAATTAGCAGATTTTATAAACAAAAAATACATTTATGTAAATGATATCGTCTCAGGAGAAGACAGGTTGTTTGTTTTTCGTAATAAAGAAAATACCATGCTTGTGACGGTAGGGATTCCATCTACTCAATATTTACTAATCATGTATTCACCTCGCAATAGTACAGCTAATAATACTTTCCTTATTCAAGCGTCCAAGAGCCTTATGAATGCAGAAGGCGGAGACTGCTCTGAGATAATTAAACTATTTCAAGCAAATATCTCAAAAAATTGAATTATGTCGAACGAAGGAATTATAGCTATATTGGTTCTTGTTGTATTCATTATCTGCATCGTCGCAAAAGTCATATCAAATATGAACGAGGATAATAATACAATAGATACCTCGCCTACCTATAAACCTATTCGGGAATTATCGGATGACGAGCTGAAGAATCTGTTGTCGGAAGTGGAAAACGACCTCGAGACGGTTAAAATTGAATATCAAGGAGCCTTAGCCAACCCCTACGTGCTTTATATAACGAGAAATCTGATAAAGCAACGATTAGATAATACCGTCGAAAGACGACAATACATTCTTGATGAAATAAATAAGAGGCAGAAAGAGGCAGCTACAAAGGCTTAGCACTCGATAAACGATAGGAAATTACCCATAAAGGCCCGCATCAGCGGGCCTTTATGGTATTAGCAATCACAGCATCGCGGCTGTTTTTCGTATCTGTTGTAGCACTGCCGAAAGGCCGGAATCACGGCGGGCGGTCTGCATGTTGTAACGAGTTTGCATGTTTAACCAAAAGATAGCCTCAATATCGAGCGCAGCTTCAATCTTTAAGGCTGTTTCTGTCGTTACGGAACGCTTCCCGTTTGCAATCTCATTCAACGCAGTATAAGGCATACCGATCATTTCCGCAAATTTACGTTGCGAAATATTGCGAGCTTCCAGTTCCTCTTTCAGCGCTTCGCCCGGATGAGTGGGTAAATATGGAATCAAATCATTCATACCATATACCCTCTTATTAACCGTTGCCATAGCCAATCTTATTTATAATGATTACTAATATCCAATATCAAACAAACTGTTATTATCTCTTGTTCGGCAACATGGCGCACTCGAAATTCAAGCCTGTATTTAGAATTAATCCTAACCGATGAAATACCAGCCTTGTCACCCACTAATACTTCATAGTTCAAAGAATGATGTTGGTACAATGATTCAATACTCGAAGCCGCCACAAGTTTATCTACACAACGTTTGTATGCTCTCACTACTTCCGGCTGAAATCGGTGCTTTTTATCGCTTGTTCGCCCCAGTTCGAACAACTTCCCGTAAATACTCCTTGTCGAATTCTATAAACATCGTTGCCTTATTGTTTACTATGCAAATATAATGCTTTTCTAATATAATTCACAAAAAAAGTGAACATTCGTCATATCCCAAACTGTTTCCCCCGCTATCTTTCAAAATTAATTTATCTACCCTCTTTTTATTATCTAATTAAAAACATACAAATCAACAACTTACAAAGCCATTTGCACAATGTGCAGAGCATTTCAACCTTTGAGATAGTCATACCATTTACGCCTAAGAGGAATGATCTACAATAGAAACGGAGTCGAGCTGATCGATGCGCCAGTCACCTCGTCTGCCGTCCGCAAACGAGTATTGATGGGCGACAACTACGTCTCCCTGCCCTTTTCCCATGACACCTATATAGACTTTGCTCCGGGGTCCTATATCATCTATAACGGTCTCAAGTTCGAGATCATCGACGTCGACAAAAATCGCCCTACTCGAAATGCCACTACCGGCGGCTGGGACTACACACTCCAGTTCGACGATCAGGAGCGCCACATGACGCGCGCCATTGTATTTTGGCTATCGCAAAAGCCTCGGGAGGCGGTTTTCCATGACACGACCGATTTGCAGTCTTTCGGAAATCTGATCGTGGAAAACATGAATGCCTTTGTGCCTGCCAAAAACTGGAAGATGCGCGATCTTTCCGACGAACTGAAAGAAGGTACGAAGCTCGTTTCATTCAACGGCGACACATGCTGGAACGCCGTCAACACGATCGCCGAGACTTTCGATGTCGAGTGGTGGACAGAACAAAGCGAAGGTTATATCTACCTGTGCTTCGGCAAGCTGGAGATCGGAACCGAGGAAGATTTCGTAGAGGGAGGCGTTATCACGTCTATCCCATCGCGGAGAGGTGACGACAGCAACTACGGCACGCGCTTCTACGTATTCGGATCGACGCGCAACCTGACGGAGGACTACGGTCAGGCCGATCAGGGCGGAACGACCAATCATGTCTCGGAAATTCGGCTCAGGCTGCCGGGTGGGCAGGAGTATATCGATGCGCGGCCCGATATGGTATGGAACGACGTGATCGAAAAGTTCGTCGTATTCGAGGACATTTACCCTAAAAATACGGATACTGTCACCTCAGTCGAGAAAGTAAAGCGACAGACTGATAGCGGAACCGAATATGAAGCTCGGGTAATCTACGCGAAAGACACGCCTTTCCTTCCGACCGATCTAATCCCGGGCGAGACCCTGCAAGCCGTCATTACGAGCGGCGCCCTTTCGGGTAGGACGTTCGACATACAACTCGGCGCTGCATTCGACGATCCCGACACATGGAATCCGGAAACAAATCCTTTCGACCGCAAGTTCGAGATCGTGGCAGACGTAGAGACGACCGGTGAGCAAGAGATCATCATTCCCAACGACAATCTGGACATCGAGCCCGGCAATACCTTCGTATTGACCGGTATTAAGTTACCCGGAGCGAGAATCGGGGAGGCCGAGCAGGAATTGTTGGAAGCAGGAACGACGTGGGCCCAGAAAAACAGCAAGGACACGAGCGTATACGATTGCCCTACCAATCCCGTATACTGTCAACTGAACGATAAGAGCTACGAGCTCGGACAGAAGGTGCGCCTCGTGAATGAATCCCAATTCGGGAGCAGCGGCCGTAGCTCCCGTATTCAAGGCTACGAAAAGTCGCTCGACAACGAGTATCAGGCAACCTACACGGTTGGCGATAATACCGCCTATTCCCGCTTGGGCGAGATCGAGAAGGATATTCAAGAGGCAGCCTATGCGGAACGGATCGGAGTGACCAATGGCGTCGGAATCTACCTGATTCGCGCAAAATATGACCAGACGCAGCCAACAGACTACAATGCGTACTCGGCAGCGGCCGCCGACGAGAAGTTCTTGAGCAGAAAAAAGAACGATACGGCCGAAGGGATAATCACCTTCGCAAAAGGCATATTGGCAAACACCCTCTCGAGCGAGAAATTCGTATCGGGCAATGAAGGCAAGGGTCACAGCACATGGATCGACGATGACGGGGTGTCGCATACGGAGGTCGATCAGGTGAAGGCCCGAAAAACCGTTGTTGCGAAGCAAATAGCGGCCGAAGAAGGCAATGTCACCGAACTCACCAGCACGAATATCGAAGCGACCGTATTGACTGTACTGGACAAGATCATAGCGAAAGATCAAACGCTGTCAGGGAAAATATCGTCGGCAAAGTTTCTGTCGGGACTGCTCGGGTACGGATGGATGATCGACGCAAAGGGCAACGGCGAACTGCATTCGCTA
>ERZ825670.597-NODE-597-length-47475-cov-28.671573_pt1 | contig 47475 bp, 37 predicted proteins | sample MGYA00519929_ERZ825670 | MGnify/ENA primary metagenome ERZ825670 (study PRJEB31778, sample SAMEA3449207) | human gut metagenome | biome: human gut; feature: human-associated habitat; material: faeces | place: United Kingdom | collected 2010/2012 ...
TTTCTAAATCAAGTTCTATCGAATTATATACTTTTTCTTTATAGGTACTTACCACATTATTGGTTTTATAACTGTCTTTAACTCCTTTTGCTTTAAATTTAGGAAAACCACCTTGCTTAAAGAAATGATCATAAGCACATTCTAAATCATTTGAAGCATTTCTAAGAGAACAGCTATCAACTTCTTTTAAAAATGGATATTTCACAAGTAGACTTGGTATCATGATATTCTGGTCATATGCAGATTTACCCTTTTTAGTATTATTATAAGCATCAATTCTATCCCTTAAAAAGATATTATAAATAAGTCTAGCAGAACCGATAGTTTTATTTATTAAAGTCTTTTGCTCTACATTTGGATAAAGTCTAAAAACATACCCTTTAAGTACTTTCATATGGCCACCTCAATTCATTGGAATATAATATATCATATAAAACAAACGTTTGCAATAACTATTTAAAACTTTTTATAACTTTCCTAATGTATAAAAAAATTAAAGTTTTGCTTTAATCTTTTCGTGGCGGGTTTAATTTTTATAAACCCACTTTTCATTCAACAATAATTTAAACGCACTTTCCTTATACATAAAAAAGTCATAAATATCAAGTTGATATCTACGACTTTTTTTATATCATATTTTTACTACTTAATTTCATCATAAGTTTATCGATAAGCATTTCAAAGAAAGTATATAATCTATGTGATAAATACATTAAGATAAATGCTAGGAAAATCATAAAGACATTAAAATGTGTTATAGAAAATAAAGTAGTTAAGTTAAAGATAGCATATATAAATAGATAAAACATTGTACTAAATAGAATTAGTCTTATTCTATTAAATGGTCTACATATTTTAAATAAAAGAATAAATGACGTATAACCAGTCAAAGTTAAACATAGGGTTGATATTTTAGCATAACTAAGACTAAACATCTGCCCTGCTAGACATATTAGTAAAATATTTAAGATAATTGTAAAAGCCGGTGGTGCTGATTTTTTTAAGACATTCACTAAGAACTTTCCTTTTACTCTTTCTTTATTAGGTTCAAGTGCCAAGACAAATGATGGTATTCCAATAGTTACTACACTAGCAAGAGTTAACTGAATAGGAATAAAAGGATAAGACATTTCAATGAAAAGAAATAAGAAAGCTAGTATTCCTGCATAAATAGTTTTAACTAGGAATAAAGAGGCTGATCTTTCAAGATTATTTATACTTCTTCTCCCCTCTGCTACGACACTAGGCATAGAAGCAAAATTAGAATCTAGTAAGACTAATTGGGATACACTTCTTGCAGCATCACTTCCAGAAGCCATTGCAATAGAACAGTCAGCTTCTTTTAGAGCTAAACAATCATTAACACCATCTCCCGTCATGGCTACATTGTGACCTGCTTCTTTTAAAGCTCTAATAAGTAAGTGCTTTTCTTCTGGTTTAACCCTTCCAAATACATCATACTCTAAAGCTGCTTTTTGTATTTCTTCTTCGCTATTTAAAGTAGATAAATCTATCACTCTAAGCTTTTCAGTAAGTCCTGCTCTTTTAGCAATAGCTGATACAGTAATAGGATTATCTCCAGATATAATTTTAATAGCAACACCTTGTTCTTTAAAGTACTCTAATGTTTTCTTAGCTTCTTTTCTAACTTTATCTTGTAATAAAATAAATCCTAAAGCTTTTCTTTCTTCATTCTTTTTACCGTAATTATTAACCTTGACTAGAACTAGAACACGATACTTTTTAATATAATCATCTAACATCTTTTGATAACTCTTACCATGATCTTTTAAAACAAATTCTACTGCTCCAATCAAATAGGTATCAGTAGCAAACTTTACACCAGAATATTTCTTTTCGGATGAAAAAGGAATAACTTCTTCTACTTTCCATTTTGGTTTACGATAATAAGCATCTCTTATAGCAATAGCAGTAGCATTTTTATCTTTTGTAGCTGCCATCATACTACCTAAAATATCTCCTAGTGAAGCTTTAGTTTCTCCATCTAGTGGAATAACATCAACTACTTCCATCTTACCTTCTGTAATAGTACCTGTCTTATCAAGACAAATAACATCAACTCTAGCCAGAGATTCAATACAGTATAAATCTTGTACTAAAACTTTTTCTTTAGAAAGACGAATAACAGAAACAGCAAAAACAGTTGACGTTAATAATACTAATCCTTCTGGTATCATTCCTATAATAGCTGCTACTGTGTTAACAACAGCATTTTGTAAAGTATTACCTGATAAATATAACTGTCTTGCAAAAAGTAAGATTCCAAGAGGAACTATAATAACTGAAATAGTCTTAACTATTTTATTAAGAGAACGCATAATTTCAGATGATATTGGTTTTATATATTTAGTATCACTTGATATTTTAGCAGTATAGTTATCATATCCAATATGTTCTACCTTAGCTTTAGCGTTACCACTTACAATAAAACTACCTGATAATAGCATATCGCCTTCTTTTTTTATTAAGGTATCACTTTCACCCGTTATAAATGACTCATCAACTTCCACTACTCCATCTACTATAATAGCATCCGTAATTACTTGATTACCTAATTCAAGTAAAATAATATCATCTAGAACAACTTCATCTAGATTAACATCATATTCTTTACTATCTCTTAATACTTTAACTTTTGATGCTGATACCACCGATAATTTATCAATAACACTTTTAGAATGTAATTCTTGAAATGTACTAATAACAGTATTTAAAACGATAATAAGTAGAAAGCCAAGATTCTTATAGCTACCTACTAAAATAATTGCTACTGCTAAAATAGCATTGATTATATTAAATAATGTAACAGTATTTTCTAAGATGATTTCTTTAGCACTTTTTGTTTTTACATTTGTATTAAAGTTAACTAAATTGTCTTTAATTCTTTCATTTACTTGTTCTTTACTAAGACCAATATTCTTATCAGGATTATATCTTTTACTCATCTAATCACGTCCTTTCTTACCAATTATAACATAATAATAGAAGAATTTAGTAAAATATGTTATAGTATGTCTAAGAGGTGAATATATGAAAAAATTTTTAGCTATTTTACTTACAATAATAGCAACTGCAACTACTATTGTTTTAGTAGGACTATTTACAATTCCTTACGTTGGCAATGAAATTATTAAGATTGCTGCTAATCAAGCACTTGATGATTCTGTTGTAGATAGTAATGACTTATATCAAGAAGCAGAAGACTTAGGTATTAGTCAAGATAAGATTGATAAGGCTTTATCAAATGATGAAATGAAAGAGTATGTTAATACTATTTTAAAAGAAGTAATTGATAAGAAGACTAGTAATAAGAGTGAAGTTGATGAAGAACTTATCAAAGAAAAAACTAAAGAATTTTTAGAGAAAGTTAATAAGAATTATGATATTAATCTATCAGATGAAAAGCTAAAAGAAATTAGTGATAATGCTAGTGAAGAAGTAATTGAATCATCTAATGAAATGATTGAAGATAAAGATAATGATATATCTGGATTCTTAGATGTTATAAGTTTTTGTAATAATTCTAAAGTAAGAGGTTTAACTATTATTTTACTAGTAATAGAGTTAGTAGGTATCGCTCTTCTTACTCTTAAAAAGTTAAGTTTCTTCTTATATTATACTTTTATAGCTTTATTTACTGCTACTTTAATTGCTATTTTAACTTTCTTAATAAACTTTATACTTAGTAGTGAAAGAGACTTAGAAATACTAGTGAGTCTTATAAGTAAAGGTTATATACTAGCTTTAGGCTTCTTAATCTTAGGAATAGTATTTATAATCATTCATAATATTATTAAACATTATAGTAATAAAGAGGTTGTTCCTTTCTAGGACACCTCTTTTAGTTTAGACTTATACTTTTATTTATTTTTTCAAAAACACTAGCTAAATCATCATGTATTACTATATCTGCTAAATAATCGTATGGTGTTTCATCTTTATTAATAAGGACTAAATGTTCCCCTCTAAAGTATGTTACTAAAGAAGAAGCAGGATAAACCTGAAGTGAGGTTCCACCTACTATTAATAAATCCGCTTTACTCACTTCTTGAATAGCCTCGGTTAATACTTTATTATCAAGAGCTTCTTCATACAAGACAACATCAGGTTTAATAATTCCACCACAACTACACTTTGGAATACTACTAGATTTAAAAACATAGTCACCACTATAAAACTTATGACAATTAAGGCAATAGTTTCTTAAGATAGAGCCATGTAATTCTAAAACATTTCTACTACCAGCCATCTTATCAAAGCCATCAATATTTTGAGTTATTATAGAGCTTAATAAGTTTTTATCTTCCATTAGTTTTAAAGTCTTATGAATAATATTAGGTTTATAATTAAGACTATTTAGCTTTTCTTTATAAAATTCGTAAAACAAGTCAGTATGTTTCATAAAGAAGTTATGAGATAAAATCTCTTCTGGTGGATACTTTCTTTTTTCTTTGTATAGTCCATTACTACCCCTAAAGTCTTGTAAACCACTAACAGTAGATACACCGGCTCCACCAAAAAATACTGTTTTTTTAGACATATTTATATAACTAATTAATTTATCTATTTCCATTTTTCCTCTCCTATAACCATCTTTTGTATTTTTTAATATACATTTTCTTAACAATTTCTTCTACTACAATATATAGTAATGATAAGAAAATTACAAATATATAAAAGTTAAGTGGTAGATAAGTGAAATGGAATGACTTAATAGGTGCTAATAAAATTGGTAATATCATAGATGCTATTATACATAAGAAAGTAGAAATTAATAAATATTTATTAGCAGTTGATTCTATAAATGGTATCTTAGCAGTTCTTACAAAATGTACTATTAAGGTTTGAGAAATAACCCCTTCAATAAACCAAGCTGTTTGAAACATTACCGCATGATTAGCATCAAAACCTAATAAATAGTAAAAACCAATAAATGCTACTATATCTATTGAGGAAGCTACAACTCCCATTATATTCATAAACCTTCTTAAATCACTAGTATCCCACTTATGAGGTACTATTAAAAATTCTTTATCTACATCATCAAACGGTATCATTGTTTGTGACATATCATACAATAAGTCTTGAAGTAAAAACTGAATAGGGAGCATTGGTAAGAATGGTAAGAAAATACTGGCTAAGAAAACACTAAAGACATCTCCAAAAGCAGCTGATAAAGCCATTTTCATATATTTCATAATATTTCCATAGACTTTTCTGCCTTCTAATACTCCTTCATAAACTACTTTTAAACTTTTCTTAAGAAGAATTATATCACTGGCTTCTTTAGCAATAGAAGTAGCTGTATTAACACTTATTCCTACATCTGCTCTAATAAGACTTGGAGCATCATTGACTCCATCCCCCATATACCCAACGACATGTCCATTTTCTTTTAGTAGTTTAATAATGTTATCTTTTTCAAGTGGGGTAAGTCTAGCAAAAACAGATACCTCTTCAACCATCTTTTTTTGCTCAGCCAAACTAAGTTTACTAAACTCTTCACCTGTAACTACTTTATCATTAGGAATATCTGCTAATGAACAAATATTTTGTGTTGCTTCAACATTATCACCTGTTAATATCTTAGTAGTAATACCGACTCTTTTTAAATTATTAATAGTATTTTTAACTCCTGGTTTAATTGGATCTTCAAAAGCTACTACTCCTAAAAAAACTAGTCCTTTATCATCAGTAATATTATTATTAGTATACTTTTTACTAGCAAGAGCAATTACTTGCATTCCTTTTTTACTTAATTCTTTAGCTTTAGTTAAAATATCATCTCTTATTTTCTTATTAAGTTTAATTATTTCTTTATTTAAATAAATACTATCACAACTATCTATTACTTCTATTAAAGCTCCTTTAGTAATCATTCTATAATCGTTAGAATCTTTTATAATAATACTAGCTTTTCTTCTTTCATAATCAAATGGTATTTCATCTACTTTTTCATATTTATCTATTTCAATATTTCTTTTCTTAGCATAAGAAATAATCGCTTTATCTACAATATTCTTTATTCCCGTACTATAAATACTATTTATATAAGCATATTTCAAAACATCTATACTATCTTTAAATTCACTATCAAGTGACAAAGTAAGTATTATTTCTCCTTTAGTTAAAGTACCTGTCTTATCAGTACATAAAACATCTATTGCTCCTAAGTTCTCAATCGCTTCACTTCTTTTTACTAAAGTATCTTTTTTAGCTAGTGATTTAGCACCTTTACTTAGGTTTACGTTAACTATCATTGGTAACATTGATGGGGTAATACCAACTGCTACTGAAACTGCAAAGAAGAAAGCTTCTAAGATATTGTGATGAATAAGAGCATTTAAGATAAATACTAATACTGTAATAACTAGCATATATTGAATTAAGGTTTTACTAATCGCATTCATTCCTATTTCAAAGTTAGTTAAGGTCTTATTTTTTAGAGTTGACTTAGATATGTTTCCAAGATAAGTATCCTTTCCTGTTTTAATAACCAAAGCTTTACCTCTTCCTGTTACTACACTAGTATTCATGAGTAATATTCTCTCCATTGAAAGTAAGCTTTTACCGTTCTTACTAATTTTCTTTTCAACTGGAACACTTTCACCTGTAAATACACCTTGATTAACAAACAAATCTTTAGATTCTAATAAAATAGCATCACTAGGTATAATACTACCTGCGTTAAGTTCAATTATATCCCCTACTACTATATCTCTTGTAGGTATCTCTTTTACTATACCTTGTCTAATAACCGTAGTTACTGTAAATATCTTAGACTTTAGTCTTAAATCAAATTTATAAGCCGAATAATCTTGAATAAGTCTAATAATACTACTAGTAAGTGCTAACATTACAATTATTAAAGCCCCTAATTTATCACCTAATAAAAAGTTAATAGTTGCTAAAATTATTAGGATATAGATAAATGGATCTTTAAAAGAATCTATTAAAAAGGTAAAAATACTTTTCTTCTTTTCCTCATTAATAACGTTTTTTCCATATTCTTCTCGTCTTTTAGCAACTTCCTTACTGCTAAGTCCAGCATCTTTACTATTAAATATTTTAAATAGATAATCATTATCCTTATCTAAATAATCCTTATATTCTTTATATAATGTTTCTTCATTAAAATTAACTATATCTTTTTTAGAAAACTTTGGTACCATAAAAATCCCTACCTTCTAATTAATTATAGAACAGTTTAGGATTTATTTCTATTTTTTTCTTACTTTTATCGTATCTTTATCAGTAAGATGTCCAATTAATAGTGATGAGTTTACATTATGGTTACTATAGTTTTCATTAACTTTTGCTTCATCATAATTAGCATAACAATATTTACATAGGTGTTTACAAGAATTATAAGCACCAATATCTACCATCTCAACACAATTACAAAGATTTCCTTTTCGCATTTTTCCTTTCTTATAGTTCTTACCAGTTAACAAATATGCTAATTTTTTACTAAGACAATCTTCTTTAATAAAACCATACTCCACTAAGTTTTCTTTCTCAAAACATGTTTGACAAGTAATATTATATTTACTAGCTATTCTACTAAAGTTAACTCCTATTTCTTTATAATCTTCTTTAGTAAAAGGAATTATCTTTAAACTATTCATATTCCTTCTTACGTTCTTATAATCATCAATAAAAGAAATTATTATATGATTAGTACAACCATCTAGTAAAGAACAAAGTCTTTCAAAAGCTTTAATATGATAATTAAGATTATACTTTTCACTTAGAAAAATAGGATCATATCTAATATAAATATTATCTTTACCAATAATCTCAGCTATTTGTTTAACTGCATCTATTATTAAACTTTTATTAGGAACATTTAATTCTATATCGTTTTTATATGGTGTTATTGTTACATTAAATAATACTTTCTTTTTAAACTCCTTTAGATAAGGGATTATAGGTAAAGGATTCTTAGTACAAAAGTATAATAAATCTACATCATCAAAATAGATTCTACTTACTAAACTAGGGTAAAAAGGATTTCTAACATCTACATACCCTTCTTTATATCTATTAATAAACCAAGGAGTATAAAAAGCTACTATATCAGTTCTACCACTTACAAATAAAATCATTTTTCACCATTATAATTTCTTAATTTTAAATTTACAAATAGGAACATTTTCTTTATTTGTTACATTATAATCAGTAACTCTTTTAACATATAAGTCTTTAACAACATCATTTGTTCTTATATTACGAATATCTAGTCCCTTACTAAATCTATCTTCATAAAACTCTATAGCATCAGTATAACCGAATAAAAACCAGCCTTCTTTAATTGAATCTTCCAAAACATTTACATTAATCATAGCTTGATTAGTTACAACAGATCCTAAAAAATCATACTTTCCATTTATAAAGCCATTCTTATAAGCTAAAAATCTAGTCATTATTATTTCTTCCATATTTTTCTTCCTTTCTTTTATATATTTTTTTCAAGTAGGATTATTATACCATAGAAATTATGTTCGTCAAGTTTTTTTATATTTTAATACAAAAAAAGCTCTATCTAAATAAAGCTTTAATTACAATCATGGTGGGCTGTTAGGGATTCGAACCCTAGACCCACTGATTAAGAGTCAGTTGCTCTACCAACTGAGCTAACAGCCCATGAATTGATTTACTACGTTAGTATAGCACATTTACTTTTAAAAGGGAATACCTAAATTGTAGTAAATCAACGATATTTTAAAGAAAATTAATTATTTTTCCATTTTTTCATAAATAATTCCTGTAATTCATTACATTTATCAACGTCCATTGCCGGTACATCTTTTAATGGATTATTTATACCTAACTCTTCATATTTAGAAAATCCCATGTGATGGAATGGTAAAAACTCTACCCTTTCCACATTGTCAATCTTTTTTAAATATTCTACTAATGAATCAATATATTCTTCACTATCCATCATACCAGGTACAACTACTTGTCTTATCCAAACTGGTTTACCACTTTTATTCATCGCTTCAATAAATTTTAAAGAATCATCCATTTCTCTACCAGTTAAATGTTTATAACCTTCTCTTGTAGTAAACTTAACATCAAATAAGATTAAGTCAACAAGACTAAGAATTTCATCATAATCGCCCTTTCCTACTCCACAAGTATCTAAAGCGATGTGAATATCTTCTTTCTTTAACTTTTTACAAACATCAGTTAGAAACTCAATTTGAAGAAGGGGCTCTCCACCAGAGAAAGTTACCCCTCCTGAGTTTCTTTTAAAATATGGTTTACTTCTTAAAACTTTCTTAACAAGTTCATCACTAGTAATATTATCTTCTCTTTTAACCCACATTTCTGGATTATGACAGTAAAGACAACGAAGACGACAACCTGTTAAAAAGACAACTGTTCTAATACCCGGTCCATCAACAAGTCCAAATGTTTCAATAGAATCGATTGCACCAGTCATTTACATTTTCTCATGGAAAGTTCTTGCAATTACTTCCTCTTGTTGCTTTCTTGTAAGTTTATTAAATCTAACTGCATAACCAGAAACACGGATTGTAAGTAGTGGATATTTATCAGGATTATTCATAGCATCGATTAATGTCTCACGGTTTAGTACGTTTACATTTAAGTGATGTGCTCCTTGAATAAAGTAACCATCTAGTAATGATACTAAGTTTTCAATACGTTCTTCTTCACTATGTCCTAAAGTATTAGGAACAATTGAGAATGTATTAGAAATACCATCACGACAGCAGTTAGCCCAATCTAGTTTTGCTACTGAGTTAAGAGATGCTATAGCACCAGATGAGTCTCTTCCATGCATTGGATTAGCTCCTGGAGCAAAGGCAACACCTGCTTTTCTACCATCTGGAGTAGCTCCTGTATTAGAACCATATACTACGTTTGAAGTAATTGTTAAAATAGATAATGTTGGATGAGCCTTTCTATAACAAGGATGTAAACATAACTCTTCATAGAATTTATTAATTATTTCTTTAGCAATGTCATCTACTCTATCATCATCATTACCAAATTTAGGATAATCTCCTTCAATTTCAAAATCAACGGTTATACCATCTTCATCTCTAATTGGTTTTACTTTGGCATATTTAATAGCTGATAGTGAATCTACTGCTACTGAAAATCCAGCTACACCATAAGCCATTAATCTATTAACATAAGTATCATGTAAAGCCATTTGACCAGCTTCATAAGCATATTTATCATGCATGTAGTGAATAATATTCATAGCATCAGAATAGATTCTTGCCACTTCATGCATCATCTTATAGTAAGCATCTTTTACCTTATCATAATCAAGTACTTCATCAGTCATTTTTTCAAAACCTGGAATAACTAAATCACGTCTTACTTCATCAACACCGCCATTTAGGGCATATAATAAAGTCTTAGCAAGGTTACAACGAGCTCCAAAGAATTGCATATCTTTTCCAAGTCTCATGGCTGATACACAACAAGCTATACCATAATCATCACCCATAGATGGACGCATTACATCATCATTTTCATATTGAATAGAGTCAGTGGCAATACTTACTTTAGCACAATATTTCTTCCAAGGCTCTGGTAACTTATCAGCCCATAAAACAGTCATATTAGGTTCAGGAGCACTCTCTAAGTTTTCTAGTGTATGAACAATTCTAAAACTTGTCTTATTAACTAATGTTTCTCCTTCTTTAGTCATACCACCTAATGAACAAGTAACCCAAGTAGGATCACCTGAGAATAATTCATCATATTCTGGTGTTCTTAAATGTCTTGCTGCTCTTAGTTTAATAACAAATTGATCAACTATTTCTTGAACATCACTTTCAGTTAGAGTACCATTTGCTAAATCTCTTTCAAAGTATATATCAAAGAAAGCATCTACTCTACCTAAGCTCATTGCAGCACCATTATTTTCTTTAATAGCTGCTAAATAACCAAAATATGTCCATTGTACTGCTTCTTTAGCATTCTTTGCTGGTCCAGAAATATCAAATCCATAGCTCTTAGCCATTTCTTTAATTTCATTTAAAGCTCTATACTGCATTGATATTTCTTCACGAAGTCTAATAGTTTCATCATCCATAACTGTTATTTTCATATTATCCCAGTCATTTTTCTTATTCTCCATTAAATAATCAATACCATATAAGGCTATTCTTCTATAGTCTCCTATTATTCTTCCACGTCCATAAGCATCAGGAAGTCCTGTTAATAACTTATTATGACGAGCACGTCTAATCTCTGCTGTATAAGCATCAAATACTCCATCATTATGAGTCTTAACAAGATTAGTATCTTTTATAAAATGTTCAAGAGTAGGATCCATCTTATAACCATAAGCTTCTAACTCTTGATAAACCATTTTTATTCCACCTTTAGGAACAATTTCTCTTTTACCAAGTTCATCAGTTTGAAGTCCAACAATTACATCATCATCTTCTGAGATATATCCTGGTTTAAAAGCATTAATTCCCGCAGGATTTACTGTATCTATATCGATAACATGTTTTTTAACCTCTTCTTTACACATATCATCATAGACTTTTAAAACTCTCTTAGTTTTATCAGTTGGTCCTACTAAAAAGCTTTCATCACCTTCATACTTTTTATAATTTTTCTTTATGAAATCATTTACATTAATTTCTTTTGTCCAAGCTCCTTCATTAAAGCCTTTCCATTCTTCTTTCATCTTTCATACCTCCTACTTCTATAGTATATCATGTATCAAGTTTCTTACTCAAATATCTTAAAAAAATTTTACAATATTTTACCATAATAATAGAAAATAACTATTAAAGTTATTTTCTAGTTCTAATTATGTAATTTAAATGCCTAAAGCCATCTTTTACTGTTCTAAGATGAGATTTACCACCTCTTCCATCTTTATATAATCTAATTGGTATCTCACACATTTTTTTATTATTTTTAGCAAACTTATAAATTATTTCTGTAGCAAATTCCATTCCTTCACATTCTAAGCTAGGTAAATCTTCTTTGATTACTCCTCTTAATCCACAATGGAAATCAAACAAATTCACTTTATATACCTTTCTACCAATCAAAGACAGTATAGGAACACCTATCTTATGAGATAAACTCATAGCTCCTTTTTCTATTCCACCTTTAAATCTATTACCATTTACTAAGGAATATCCTTCCCTCAATTTAACTAAATAATTATCAAGAGATGAAAAGTCATAACTATCATCACAATCACCATAGATAATATACTTTCCATAACTGTTATTTAAACCTGTTATTAAGGCATTACCATATCCCTTTTTAGGTTCAATACATACCCTTGCCCCTAACTTTTTAGCAATAGATATAGACTCATCACTACTACCATTATCAACTATTAATATCTCCCCATCTATATTATTTTTTTTCAAATAATCTTTAGCCTTCTTTATACAAATACCTATAGTTTCTTCTTCATTTAAGCAAGGCATCAAAATTGTCAATTTTTTATCAAATATTATATTTTTTTCCATATACATAAACTATCACTGTTGATAACATTAAGATAATAAAGATACCTGCTATTACATAAGTAGTAGTATAAGTATTAGGATTTTCCTCTATATTATCTTTTTTTACTTGTGATTCTATTTTTTCCCATTTAGCATATAACTCTAATGTTTCTGGTGCATTCTTATCAATAATTGTTATTCTACTATCTTCCTTATAATCACTAGTTGTATACCATCCCAAGAATTTATACCCATCTCTTTTTATATCTTTTAGAAGTATATCAGCTTCTCCTTCATAGTAACTTTCAACATTATCATTTACAGCATCCAAGGTATTATTATATATTACATTCTTTTTAACATCATCAACAAGAGAATAATGCAGAAGGATTTCAATCAAAACTCCACAATAACTCCCAATGGATAAAGTAATTCTTACTTTTTTGTTAGCTGGAATTTGCACATCATCATTTAATAATTGATAATATGAGGGTATAGAAAAAGTATAAGTATTACCATCAACATATTCAGTTTTAGAATAATCAACATCATCATAATAGTGTATCTCTCCAAGAAAAAACTTCCCATCCCTTTTATTACCATCATAAATGATTTTATCTCCTGCCTCCACTTCTATTTCCTTATAAAACTCTAAATTAGAAATATCAATTTCTTTAGCATCTACTCTTGGAATTAGTACTATAAATGCTATTAATATAAATATTAAATAACTAATCTTTTTCATATAAATCACCTATATATTATTTTTCTTTCCATATACATAAACTATCACTGTTGATAACATTAAGATAATAAAGATTCCTGCTATTACATAAGTAGTAGTATAAGTATTAGGATTTTCCTCTATATTATCTTTTTTTACTTGTGATTCTATTTTTTCCCATTTAGCATATAACTCTAATGTTTCTGGTGCATTCTTATCAATAATTGTTATTCTACTATCTTCCTTATAATCACTAGTTGTATACCATCCCAAGAATTTATACCCATCTCTTTTTATATCTTTTAGAAGTATATCAGCTTCTCCTTCATAGTAACTTTCTACATTATCATTTACAGCATCAAAGGTATTATTATATACTACATTCTTTTTAACATCATCAATAAGAGAATAATTAACACTGATGCATGTATACACTCCACAAAAGTTCCAAATATCTAAAGTGATTTTTACTTTTTTACCAGCTGGTATTTGTCTATCGTTATCAGGTAATTGATAAAAGGAAGGTATAGAAAAGGTATACACCTTACTAAATATATCTTCTGAATTGTAATAATATCCTAATTCATCATTACTAAAACTATAATTTATAGATTTAATACCAAACCTATCATCCCTTTTATTACCATCATAGATAATCTTATCTCCTGCCTCCACTTCTATTTCTTTATTAAACTCTAAATTAGAAACATCAATTTCTTTAGCATCTACTCTTGGAATTAGTACTATAAATGCTATTAATATAAATATTAAATAACTAATCTTTTTCATATTTATCATCCTTTCTAAAAAACATATATATCCAAATCATTATACTAGGTAACAAGGCTCTATAAGTAAAAAATGTATGATCAATTGAATGTTTATATAAAACAAAGTATCTAAGCATAGGTATTATACTTATTAGTAATAATATAATACCCTTACTATCAATTTTCTTTCTTATTATCAACCATATTACATAGCAAATATAACAAATAATTATTAAAATTACTAGATTATTATTCAAATAACAAAATGGTACTATTAGTTTTAAATTGTCATATATACTTTTAAATGGCTCTTTTTTTACAGCTACTAATGAAAATCCTCTTTCTTCAATATGGGTATTCAAGAAATCATTAGGTAACTGTTTATAAATAATTATTAATATTAACCATTTAAGTATCCACATAAGACTATATCCTAATAAAAATGCTATTAATGATTTAAGAAAAAATTTTAAACTATCTTTAAAGTTCTTATTTCTACCAAAATAGAAAATTATAAAAAATGGTAAAGTAAATACTAAAGTTTCAGTAGTTAGAAAATCAAAGAAATTAGCAAGTACTCCTCCTATGATAAAGAAACATATTATTTTACTCTCATCTTTATCTATAAGTTTAAAGGCAATTAAACTCATTATATAGCTTAGTAAAAACATATAGATATACTCTAAACAATAAAAGGTTACATAAACATGACATACTAAATTACTTATAAGAAATAGTAAAGCTAACAGTCTATTCTTTCTATATAGATTATAAGTTATTAAAAGAGCAAAAGCTATTAAAATAACACTTAAGAATATAAGAATATTTTTATAATCAAAAACAAGCATTAAAGCCTTCACTAAAAACATATTTCCATGCCAATACCTATAATATTCTTTATTAGGTTTATAATCAAAATAAGCTTTTTCTCTAACATTTACTTTTTCACCAAATTTCTTAGAAGCATAATATTTAGTTAGTATACTAGAGGTAAATGGCTTTTTACTATCTAATGAATAAGTTAAATTAAAAGTTATAGGATCTGGATAGTTATGAATTAAAAATGCTCTATTTTTTTGATTATTAAAGAAATAAATATAACTGATATCATACATTTCTTCACTACTTTTAACCATATTACTTTTAACTAATTCTTTTGGTATTAAAGCTGTTACAATTAAAAGAACAATACAGATAATAGCAGTTAAAATAAATGTTAAACAATACTTAAAACTTTTTCTCATACTACACTCCTTAAAACAGCATGAACTACTAATCTACCTGTATTTGAAGTATTACAAGTTGATAAAGTTAATATTTTAGAATAACTATCTACAGATTGCTTAAAATCATATTTGCTTCTATTTTTAATAGTATTTAAAAAATTTGAATAATCACTATTATTGTTAAAAAACGTTGTTAAATAGTATACTTCAGGCTCTATTTCATAGACCGAAAAAACTTCAAATATATATGTTTTGTTAAATGTAATTAGTTTAATTATATGATTTTTTTGATTGAAATAATCTGTTGTAAACAATTTATCAATCTGACCAAACATTATATTATCTAGTCTATGATGCCCATAAATTATTGTATTATTTAACAAACTATCAAAGTTATTTCTATAATCAGCAAATATAGCACCCTTAAGAGAATATCTATGATAAAAGTCATGCTCTAAATAGTATTTATTATCACTAGTTTGAACAACAGGATAACTAATATTAGTATTATCTACTATTAAATAAGCAACTGTATCATTATTTTTTATTCGATAACTATTTAAATCTATACTATTACTATTACTATTTATATTATCATCATTAGACTCACTATTATTGACTACAGATTCATTAGTATTAGCTATAGGAGTTGTATAAACATCTTGATAATCTGTTTTTCTTATTTTCTTAACATAAGTTTTTTTAGGTACTATTAAATTATAAATAGATATAATAGTTACCAAGTATAATGATACTATTAAAAGATATTCTGGGTGACTTCTCATCTTAATAAAAAAATCATTTATTTTTGCCCTCCTACTTTTAAAAAGCTTTTCTAAAATAAAAGATAAAGCTTTACATATTATATTATTAATAAATTCAATCACTATACTAAATCCAGCACTAGCATAATAAAATATTTTCAAAATTTTCATAAATTAAACCCTCTCATTGCCATATGCCTTGATAAATAATTAACCATAAATTAAACTAATTAGTATTGATAATATAATTGCAATTACTAATAATAAAATGCTTATAACTTTTAATTTTATATTCTTTTTTTTAAATGCTATTAAACACAAAAATATTATTCCTAAATATAAAAAGAAAAATAATAATATCATCCCTAAACGCATACTTACACCTTCCTACTCTAGTTATATAATAGCATAATTATTAGTTTTTTTAAATTATTTTATTTTTAATTTGTAAGTATTCAGACTCATAAATTAAAGGAAGTAAAAAAAAGTAATCTTTATATATATTACTCTTCATTTTGTGACATTTCATGTTAACGTTTACTATTCATACTAAAATGAAATCATTTGTCTTATGCACTTCCTAAGCTACTACAAATGGATTTAGTGATGATCCATCACCCTTAGTTATTACTGTATCAGCTCTTAAATTTATAACAGGGCGGACACCGATGGAAGGGGATACACTATACCATGGATCTAAACTACCTGATGGCATCACATTCCAAACATAAGCATTTGCGTTGTAAATTTCAAATCGAGACGGAGAGAGTGTCCAAAAGTACTCACCATTATATAAATAATAATTACTGTTTGGTGAATATCCTCCATTATAGTAAGCTCTTCCTCCAGCAAAAGCTACTTCATCAGCTAAAATTAACCCTACTGGATAGTCTAGTTTAGCACTTTCATTTGACATTTTAAATTTATCATTATTCTGACTACATTTTAAACTTGGTTTTTTATTATCTTGTAAACGATTATATGCTCCATAAAATGTATAAGAATCAGTTTTATAACCAGCTCCACTTGATATACTTCTATCACTACAGAATGTTTCATCTGCTAGTTTATCACTATAACTTGTCATATTTGTTTTATACCAATTATCTAGTTTTGTTTTAATTGGTGAATCAGTCTTATTAGTTTGAGCTGATAATAAACTATTTGAACTATAACTTATTGGTTGTACTACCATTGTAGTAGTATCTTTATAGCCTGTTACTTTATAAACTACATTACATTTTGTATTTAAACAGCTATATAACTGATTATTTACTATCTCATCATGGTTATCATTCCATGTTAATTGCTTGATATCTCCTGTTAACGTAAATTTCTTAGTTGATTGATCAAACGTATATCCTGTACCAAAATTATATTTTTGAGTATTTGTAAACCAATTATATCCAGTAGTTCCATTACTTTCATGTAATGAAAAGTCTTCATTATATTTATATCCTACATAAGTTGGATCCCAATACTTATCATTAAATACTGAAGTTCCTATTGTAACAGCATCTCCTGTATCTGAGGTACTTTTACCAGAATAAATCATTCTGACACTTCCATCACCATTACGACGGATTATTCTCCAGATAAATCCTGCAAAAGATACATAGTTATTTTTTACGGCTCCACGATAATAATAACTTTCTCCTTCATCATCTTCTGTCATATATAATCCATCTGTTTCTGTATCATTTGGAGCTGTTTTTGTAAAGTCTGGGGTGCCTTTAGCTTTGATAGCTGTCTTTGCGGCATCAGTTGTTGCCTCGTGATTATTAATTACTAACATACAATCTGATAATGTAGTAAATCCATTTTCATAACAATATTTATCTTCAGCTTGGGCTACTGTATCACTTGTTTGCCCATAAACATTTACTTTTACTTTATAAGTTAATCCTCCATTATCATTTTGTGGATTATAATTTTCATCTACCCAGATTCTTAATCTATAATTAATTGTTGTATCCCCTTGTTGATTTAAATTACCAGTATATAAACTCATCATATCGGCTGGTCTTCCGGTATATACATTTCCAGATGGTTCTTCATAATAAGTTCTTGGAACCATTACTTCAGTCTCTTTTCCATTACCATCTACAGTAGTTAGATAATACTTGATATTATCTCCACTAAAAGTATTACCTGCCTCTTCTTTAGCTGCTATTTCATAGTTAATATCAGCATTACCTGTAATTGATGATTTAACAGTAAAATCAAAGTATTCTCCTGCATTCTTTCTTGTTTTTCCTGTATTATCAGTTGTTGGTAGTGCATTATTCATAGTGATAGTGTTACTACTTTCTGTATATAACATAGTAATAGCTCCAGTAGTAATTTTATTTTCTTTCTTTCCTAGTCCGCTATAAGTAAAAGCTGAATAACTTATCCCTATTACTACTACCAACATAAATACTGAAATTCCTATTGTTAAAATATCTTTTATCCTTTCTTTATTCATTATATTTCTTCCCTTTCTTTCCTTTTTTAGTAAAAAACACAGAACTATATCACCATTCTATGTTTTTTACTCATAAGCAGAATACTTTTACTTTCTTTTATTGATTTGCAAATTAAATATACCTTTTTTCTAGTAATAACTATCTATCGCTATTTTTAACACTTTAATTCTACCAAATTTTAGATAACTATTCAATCCACTTTTTCTACTATCCTTCAGAAATCATTTTGTTTTATACACTTTCTAAGATACTACAAATGGATTTAGTGATGATCCATCTCCCTTAGTTATTGCTGTATCAGCCCTTAAATTTATAACAGGACGGACGCCGAAGGAATTTGTTACACCATACCCTGGATTTAAACTACCTGATGGCATCACAAACCAAACACGAGCATTCGAGTAGCGAGGCTCAAAATAAGACGGAGAGAACGTCCAGAAATACATACCATTATATAGGTAATAATTACTATTTGGTGAGTATTCTCCATTATAGTAACCTCTTCCTCCAGCAAAAGCTACCTCATCAGCTAAAATTAACCCTACTGGATAATCTAGTTTAGCGCTTTCATTTGACATTTTAAATTTATCATTATTCTGACTACATTTTAAACTTGGGGTTTTATTATCTTTTAAACGAGCAAATGCTCCATAAAACGTATAAGAATCTGTAGTATAACCAGTTCCGCTTGCTATACTTCTATCACTACAAAATGTTTCATCTGCTAATTTATCATTATAACTTGTCAAATTTGTTTTATACCAATTATCTAGTTTAATTTTAATTGGTGAATCTGTCTTATTAGTTTGAGCTGATAATAAACTATTTGAACTATAACTTATTGGTTGTACTATCATTGTAGTAGTATCTTTATAGCCTGTTACTTTATAAACTACATTGCAACTAGTATTTAGGCAACTGTATAAATTGTTGTTTACTATTTCATCATGATTATCATTCCATGTTAACTCTTTTATATTTCCAGTTAAAGTAAATTTCTTAGTTGATTGATCAAACGTATATCCTGTACCAAAATTATATTTTTGCGTATTTGTAAACCAGTTATATTCAGTAGTTCCATTACTTTCATGTAACGAAAAGTCTTCATTATATTTATAGCCAACATAAGTTGAATCCCAATACTTATCATTAAATACTGAAGTTCCTATAGTGACAGCATCTCCTGTATCTGATGTACTCTTACCTGAATAAATCAAGCGAATGCTTCCATCACCATTACGTCTGATTATTCTCCAGATAAATCCAGCAAAAGATACATAGTTATTTTTAACTGCTCCACGATAATAATAGCTTTCTCCCTCATCATCTTCTGCCATATATAAGCCTTCATCGGTTGTTGCTACTTTTGTAAAGTCTGGTGTTCCTTTGGCTTTTATAGCAGTTTTGGCTGCATCAGCTGATGCTTCATGATTAGCAATTACTAACATGCAATCTGATAATGTAGTAAAACCATTATCCTGACAATAACTGTCCTCCGTTTTTACTATCTCTTTAGCATTAACAGGTAAAGATAAGTTATCATTTATTAATCCCATAGATGAGCCTATTTGTATCTCTTTTCCCTTAGAATTAATTATTACTATTTTATAGGTTAGACTCTTATTTTTTTCAACTACTACTCCAGTAGTAAGTGGGATATTTTCACTATCTGCTGCATATCCTACTACTATATTAGTATCTGCTAAATCATAATAATAAATTGAGTTTTTAGCATCTCGATTGCTAGTATTTGTTACTTTTATAGTAATAACATCTTGATTAGTCGTTGGCGTATAACTAATTATTCCTGCTCCATTAATAGTAATAGAATTATCTCCTATTACTAATGTAGCTGTTAAATTACCAGTTACTACACTATACTTTTGTACTCCTTGTACAGTAAACCAAGCATAAGAAAAATAACCTACCATCATTAAAGCACATATTCCAAAAAGAATGAACATATAACTGATTGATATATTTGTTTTAAATAGTTTCTCCAGTAATGTTTTCATAAATACCCCTTTCCTAACATCATAAAATAGCTCTTTTTATTTTAATCTACAATAAAAGAAAGCAGTTGCCTTCTATAAACTACTCTTATTGGCCAATTAAACTTTAGACAATTTATAGTCAGTCCTTTACTTTCTTTCATTTCTATTTATTTAACTTTTCCTTTCATACCCTTCAAACCATTATTATTAGCAAATCCTTGTAAAATATTGTTATCAAATGTATGAACTTTACTAGTTCTGGTTTTATAGTCTTTAACTGCTATATTAATCATTTCATCTAATAAAGTAGTATAGTCTTTTCCTTTTTTATCCCATAGATAGAAAGCAAGACTTCCTGGAATTGAGTTTATTTCATTAACATAAACCTTCTTTGCTTTTTTATCAACTAGCATATCAATTCTAGCTACTCCACTACTACCTAGTGCTTTAAATACTCTAACAGCTAAATCTTCTACTTCTTTTTGCATCTTATCAGTTAGGTCAGCTGGTATTTTACGTGATGCACTAGCCATTCCTTTAGATCCTTTACGAGGTGCTAACTTTGCTCCAAGTTTTCCCTTAACTTTACTACTACCGACATATTTTTCTTCAAAGGTTAAGAAGTTATGAGTAGATAGTACTTCCTCTATAACACTAACTTCTTGAGATGCATGATTACCTAGTACAGAGATATTAACTTCCATTAAGTTAGGGATCATTTCTTCAACAATAATCTTAGAGTCATAGTTAATAGCTTCATCTATGGCTTTTTCTAATTCTTTTTTATCTTTAGCAGTACTAATACCAATACTACTACCAGTAGTAGCTGGTTTAATAATTACTGGATAGTTTAATTTTTCTATCTTTTTAATTATTTTATCACTATCATCTTTATAGTCTGAATCATAAAACCAAGTATAGTTAGGAATAGCTATATCATTAGCTTTAAAGATATCACGCATATAAACTTTATCTTGCCCTACTACTCCTGCATAAACATTAGGTCCAACATAAGGAACACCTACTGTTTGTAAATATCCTTGTAATACTCCATCTTCTACATTGGTACCGTGAGTAATTGGAAATGCTATATCAATATCGGTAACAATCTTTTTAAAGAATCCTTTACTTTGTAATACAAATTGATTATCTTTCTTATATAAGACAACATTACTTGCATATTTCTTAATAAGACCTAAATCTTGATAACTTTCAACATCAAAAAGCATATCTCCTGTATACCACTCACCATCTTTTGTAATATATATTGGTACGATTTGATATTTATCTTGATTAATTTTATTCATGGCTTGAACAGCCGTAATTATACTTACTTCGTGTTCTACACTTTCTCCCCCAAAAATAACACCTACTTTTATTCTCATCTTAATCATCCTCTTTCTTTCTCATTATAGGTATCTGGTAAATCATTTTCAAATAAAGCATACACCTCATCTTTTGTCTTAATACCTCTAATAAAATTGTATGCTTCTTTTACATCATTGTAAACAATAACATTATCCATATTATAATTTTTATTTTCTAATCCTTTTTTAATAGGTAGTGTTTTCTTCTTACCAATTAAAACAACATAATCAATATTACCTTCTTCTGCTATTTGTTCACCAAATTTTTCATTATAGTAATCTTCTTTATCTCCTAACTCTACCATTCCAGGTGTTACTACTATTTTAACTCCTGGCATCATTGCTAAGACGTCAATTGCTCCTTTTGCTCCAACTGGATTAGAGTTATATGCATCATCGATTTGATAGAATGTTCCAAGTCTTTTTAGTTCTAGACGATGTTCTACTGGTTTAATAGTTTTAACTGATTGCTGTAGTTTCTCTATTGGAATACCAAATTCATACCCTAGAGCAAGTCCTGCTAAAATATTATAAACATTATGGTTACCTAAAAGTCTAGTTTCAAATTTATATTCTTTAGCTTCATTTTTAAACTTAACTTTAAAACTAGTACCAATACTTGAACATTTAATATCACTAGCATAAACATCTACATCTTTATTTTCTATACCAATCCAAAGTATTTTACATTTATTTTTTAATTTATAACTTACTTGTTTAGGATCATCTCTATTTAAAACACCAATTCCATCAAGTGGTAATGATTCAATTAGTTCAAACTTTGTTTTTTGAATATTTTCTTCACTACCAAATGTTTCTAAGTGAGCAGTACCTATTTTAGTTAAAATACCATACTTTGGTTTAACCATATCACAAAGTTGTTTAATCTCCCCTGTTTTATAAGCTCCCATCTCAGCAATAAATACTTCCGTAAACTTATCTAAATGATTATTAATAGTCATGATAAGTCCATAAGGAGTATTTAAGTTCTTAGGAGTTGGAAGAGTTACATACTTAATATTTAATATATCTGCTAAAATATTTTTACTACTAGTCTTTCCATAACTACCAGTAATTCCTACTACTTTCAAACTTTCCATACTATGAAGTTTCCTCATAGCCATATGTTTAAAATGATAATATACATATTTTTCTAAGGTATACTTATTTATAAAGTTAGCTAGTCCTAAAACAAATACATTTAAATAACTCATTAAAGCATAGATAAAAATCATGAAACTACTATAAACCAAATCATTTCTCAACATAATCATAATAACTAGTGGAATAAGGTAAAGAATAGTTTCTGTTACCATTAATCTTTTTACTCTAGAAGTTATTACTAATGGTTTTTTAACTTGTTCCTTTTTTATATCATTACGAAATTTCACGATAAAAGCTAAATATAAAATACTAGCTAAAAGATTAAATACTAGAGCTATAGTTTTATTAGTTGTTAAAAAGCAATTAGCCAAAGAGACTATTATTAGACAAATAAATTCTAAGGTTACAAAATTACTACTATTATTTAGTACCCATTTTAGATAACGATTATTTTCATTATATAAATTTTGTTGTAACATATGCAAGTTTTTCTTAGATTTAATAATAATTAAAATTGTAATTATAAATAATAAAATAATTTTAACAAACATCTTTTTACTCCTCCATAAATTTATTAATAATAGCCCCTACTTGATAAAGGTTTTCTAAATAGGCATAGTGAGTTCCTGGTAAAACAATCATCGCTCCATCAGAAAGTAATTTTTCTAACATTCTTCCTTCTTCTAAAGGTACAGCTTCATCATATTCACCCCATATCAAAATGACTGGTACTTTTATTTTCTTAGCATATTCTGATAAGTCTTCTCCTACTACTTTAACTAAAATATCTCTCATCATTGGACTTGCATTTTTATAGTCAGTAGAACCTATATAATTTTTAGCAATATCTGCTAGTTTTTCCATACCTGGTAATTTTTTAACACTTTTTAACATTTTTTCTTTAAGAGTTAATTCCTTTTTCGTCTTAACACAAGGTGCTCCACATAATACTAGTTTTTCAACATCATAGCTAGCTCCATAACGAATAGAAATTCTTCCCCCAAAGGAATGACCAATTAGTGTTGGTTTTACTACTTTTAAACTTTCTAATAAATCATGAACTATTTCAGTATAATCACCTACATCTAGAATAGTTGCTGGTTCCTTACTTTTACCAAAGCCTGGTAAGTCAATAATAGTTATATGATAATTATCTGCAAGTAAATCACCAAGTGGTTTCATCATCTCAATATTTTGTCCCCAACCATGAAGTAAAACAATATCTTTTCCTTTGTCATTACCATATTGTATGTAATTAATATCCGTAAGATTTACTTTTTTTGTCATATGCCCTCCTTATTCACAATTATAACATAAAGAAAAAAAAAAATCTTAAATTATTAAGACTTTTTACACGTTTACACCTTTATATTTAACTTTATACTTATCAAGATACTCCTCAGGATGTTCTTCTCTATGTTTTTCTTTATTTTTTTTCATCTTTATACTAGCATCTTCTACCACTTCTTTCAAATTATTAGTAGTAGTACAATAAACAATTCCATAAGATGCACTATACTCTGTAGTATCTAAATATACCTGACTATTAGCAATCTTATCTAAAAATAAACTCTTATCTACATTTTGACAAATCACTACAAATTCATCTTCACCGATTCTATAAACATCAGTCGTTCTAAAATTATCAGTTAATGATTTAGTAACCGTTTTAAGTAGTTCGTCACCTTTTTGATAACCATACATATTATTTACTATTCCAAGACCATTAGCATCTACAAAAGCAACGCCTAAATTATTATAAGTACATTCCTTTTCTACTAACTCATCATAAGCATATCTATTTTTAGTTTTTAGTAAGCTATCAGTGTACTTTTCATTTTTTAATCGTTCTATAAGTTCTTTATTCTTAAACATATTATTAAGTATAGAAGATAATAATTCACTATATTCTATATTTTTACTATTATTTCTAATTAATAGTTTTTTAGATACATCTTCTGATATATTAATAACACAATCATCAGCTTTAATTATTTTCTCACTACCAAACATCTCGTCACTCATTCTATCAGAAAAAGTACTAACAAGCATAACATCACTTGCCTGATAATATTCTTTTATCATAGATAAAACTTTATCAAAGTAATCTAAATCATACTGTTGGCATATAACCATATTATTAAGACCAGTTAAAAAATCAATATCACCCATAACTATCCCCCTTTTATTGCTGCTTATTTTAACATTAAAAGGGGAATAAGTCAATATAATTATAATCTAGGCAATAGTTGAAGTTCCCTTACCACCTAATTTATATTTATCTTCTAACCAACCATTAGTAATTGCATCTTTAGTTATTATGTTTATAGTAGATGGAATACTACAGATAGTTACTTTATCAAATATAGCTTTATTAAAATCTAGATTTAAAAAGCTTTTACAAACACCAAAATTTTATTGAAGACACTATTTATCTATATTAATCACATCATAATAACTTGTTTTTCCATCATAATTTATATTACTTATAAAAGTTTTAATACCTGTTTCGTTATATTCAATATACCTTGTTAAATTTTTATCACACCACCCTATATCTGGTTCGTTTCCTTTTCCAAACATCAAAGTCAAATCTAAAAATATAGGATTTTTACTATAGAACTTTGTCTCAAACTCATTTCTTGAATAAATAACATAAGCATGATTAGTAGTATTAACTACATTTTTAATTTCCTCAGTAGCTTCTATAATAGATGAATATGTATGCCAATCATTATCATTTAAAGTTCCATAAAAATTAGTTTTTACATTTTCAAGATTCAATTCAAATATCTTAGTAGATGACGGACTTTTGATAGTTTGCGAAGCATAATATTTATGCCCTAATTGTATTTTCTCTAATGGTTGTTGATATAATCCACAAGAAGTTTGATTATTATTAGTACAATCTATTTCTACTTCATTATTATTAACACTAGATAACTTAGAATTGTGAATAACCCAATTCCAAGCATTATTAGAAAAACTAGGATTTTCTATCATATTATTAAGTTTTACATAATACTTTCTACACTCATTATCAACATACTTGCCACCATAAGCCTGACATTTTTTTTCTAAACTTTCTTTATTACTGGCACTATTTACTACTATTTTACTTTTGTAAATCTTACCTTGAATACTATTATCAGCCTCTTCTGATATCCACATATATAATTTATAAGTTACACTATGCCCAGTCTTTAATATTTTATCATCTACTATTCTATAAGATTTTGATGACAAATCATTTATTTTTATTACACCAGAATCATAGCCATCACTACTAGTTATTTTCATTTTCAAATAATTTGTATCTAATGTATTAGATACATCATCTTCAGTTGAGATAGTATAATAAGCATCAATTGTGCCACTATTAGTTATCGTAAAAGTGTATGGTGTAGTTTCCTTTCCATTGCTATCGCTCATTGGAATTGCATTATTCATATTAATATAATTACCTTCAGTAAAATCTACTTTTAAAGTACCAATCTGCATGCTTTCCTTATTTCCTTTGAATGATTTAGTAAATAGTGCATAACTACTACCTACTAATGTAATTAAACTAACCAAAATTAAAATAATTAGTACACTTATTCTCTTGTCTTTTATCAAATCATACCTCCACATACAATTTATACCTCTTATTATATTTTGTTTACATTTGTTTTATCATTAAATACTACATTTAATCCGTCAAGTTCACCACTACTTATTTTATAATCTTCTCTATCATTTAATATTCTTTGATAATAATTAATATTACTATCATTAATCTTATCAATATCTTTTAAAGGAATACTAGCCTTGTTAAAAGCTTCTCCGTATTTAGTAGCCGTCTCTTCGGTTAATTCTATATAGCCATTACGCATTAAGCTTCTAGCAAAATCCTTATCTTCTACAAAGTAACCAGGATCTGGTGCTACTTTAAGTCCAGTATTTTCTTCTTCTTGATAATATCTTCCTTCGTTACATCTATTAGTAGTAAAGAATTGACGATAAGTAGTATCTATTAAATAAGTTTTAGTAGCACCATTATATGGAAAAGTTACTGTTCCAAAAGCATGATTAAACGGATAATCAAAACTTCCAGTAGCACTATTCTTAGTTACTTCTAAGCCAATATTTTCAAGTGGCATTAAAGAAAGAGCTTGTCCTAACTCACAAAAACCATTTAAAGAGTTATTCTTAGTATCAATACCAAGTGTTTCAAAGCCACGTCTTGCATTCATTACACTGGCTTGTAAAAGTATCTCTATCTCTTCATTAGTTAAGTCATTACCTTTCTTTAAACTATCAATAGCATCATCTAACCTGTTTTCATCTATTATGAATCTTTTAGGTTCTTCTTTAATTATATAACTTTCACTTTCACCGATTAAATATAGTTGATAAGCAAAGTCTAACTTGATATTATACTTTTCACTTAGTTTATAATAATCGGTCCATAACTTACTTAATACTTCATGCTTTTTATCATTAGTAATATCTTCATTATAAACATCCATTATAGCTAGCAATATTTTATTTAATGTATCTTTTTCCATAATTTCTCCTAAAATAAACTTAATTGATTAGAGTCTGGTAGCTGATCAATTATTCCCATACTAACCATCTTATCAATTAAAGTTTTAGAAACCTTTCCTCTTCTTTGTAAGTCTTCCTTACTTAAGAATGGTTGTTTTTGTCTTTCTTCAACGATAGTAGTTGCAACAGCTGCTCCTAGTCCATCAATCGTAGAAAATGGTGGTATTAAGGTATTTTCATGTTCATCATCAAGGACAAAACGATTAGCATCACTTTTCTCAATTGAGATAGGTGCAAACTTAATACCTCTAGCGGTAGCTTCCATAGCAACATGTAAACTTCCAATAATATTAGTCTCTTTATTAGTAGCTTCATATCCTTTAGCTAGTAAATCTTCATACCTTGCTTTTATAGAATTATATCCTTTAATCATTGCTTCTATATCAAAGTCATCTTCTCTAATTGAGAAGTATGCAGCATAATACCATAAAGGATGATAAAGCTTAAACCAAGCGATTCTAATAGCACTCATTACATAAGCACAAGCATGAGCTTTCGGGAACATGTATTTTATCTTATGACATGATTCAATATACCAATCGGGAATCTTTGCATTTTTCATCTTAGTAGCATATTCTTGCCAAGTCTCTGGGTCTTTTGAAGCTTTACCTTTACGAACAAACTCCATTATCTTAAAGGCAAGTTTAGGTTCCATTCCCCAGTTCATTAGATTAACCATGATATCATCACGACATCCGATAACCTCTTTAAATGGTACTACATTATTTTTAATTAACTCACTAGCATTTCCTGCCCAAACGTCAGTACCATGTGATAAACCAGAGATTTTAACAAGTTCCCCAAAGGTACTTGGTTTAGTTTCTACTAACATTTGAATAACAAAGTTAGTACCAAGTTCAGGAAGACCTAGAGTTCCCGTTGGACAAAGTATATCTTCTTCTGTAACACCTAGTTCTTTAGTACTAGAAAGAAGGGAAAATATTCTTTTATCATCCATTGGTAAAGTTGTTATATCAAGACCCGATAAATCTTGAAGCATTCTAAGAACAGTTGGATCATCGTGACCGAGAATATCTAGTTTTAAGACATCTTGGTCAATGGCATGGTAATCAAAGTGAGTAGTTCGCCAAAGAGATGTGTTATCATCAGCAGGATACTGGAAGGGAGTAAAATCATAAACATCCATATAACCAGGAATGACAACAATTCCTCCAGGATGCTGACCAGTTGTTCTTTTAACTCCAGTACAACCAATAGCAAGTCGCTCTATTTCTACGTTTCTTTTCCCTTCAATGCCATGTTCTTCTAAATAACCTTTAACATAACCGAAAGCAGTTTTCTCAGCTACTGTTCCAATAGTACCAGCACGATATACATTATCAACTCCGAATAATACTTTAGTATATTCATGAGCTTTCCACTGATATTCACCAGAAAAGTTCAAGTCAATATCAGGTACTTTATCAGCATTAAATCCTAAGAAGGTTGCAAATGGCATGTCTTGTCCTTCTTTAGATAGTTTTCCCCCACATTTAGGACAAATCTTATCTGGCAAGTCATAACCTGATGAGTACTCTTTTCCGTAAGGTTCACCAGCTTCATCCATAAACTCTGAATACTTACAATCTTTATTACGACATAAGTAGTGAGCAGGAAGAGCATTAACTTCAGTAATTCCCATCATAGTTGCTACGAAACTTGACCCAACAGAACCACGAGATCCAACAATATAACCATCATCATTAGAGTGTTTAACTAGTTTTTGAGCGATTAAGTAGATAACATCGAATCCTCCACCGATAACTCCTCCTAATTTCTTAGGTAATGTTTTTTCTATCTCATCACTACTCATTTCAGGATTCTTAATTTTTAAGTTTTCTCTAATCTTTTCTTTAACACTATCAAAGCCTTTTAATAAGGTATCATGTAATCTTTTAAATGTTTCCCTAGTCTTATCTTCTTCCTTAATATTATCTCGTTCTATCTCATCAGTTATCGCTTCAAAGATACCATCACCATAAAGTTCTTTACTAATACGTTCTTCTATATTATAAGGTAAAGGGTCTCCATACCAATCTGATGCTCTTGTAAAGACTAAGTCAGTAACTGTTTCTACACTCTTATCAATCTTAGGTGAGAAAGGAATACCACCTGTTTCAATAATAACTTCTATTTCACTTACCATTGATAGTATTTTATTAGGGTTATCAATTACTATTAAGTTTCTCGTCTCTTCATCTAGGAAAGAGAAATCATTAAGCATCTCATCAGTCGTTCTAAAATGATTAGATGGTATTTCTTTTATTCCTCCTCTTGCTAAAGGATGACGTCCACCACCCGGTACTTTTTGATTAACAATTATTTCTCTATATATTTTATCTTCTCTTGTTAAGTGATGAACATCACCTGTTGCTACTATTAGTTTACCTGCCTCAATAGTAGTTCTAATAATCTTTTCTAGATGAGCGATTAATTCTACTTCTGTACCAAAATCATTCATATCAATTAAATGGCTATAACACTCTGGAGGTTGTACTTCTACATAGTCATAAAATCTTATAATATTAGATAATTCTTCTTCACTTTTACTTTTCGCTTGCCGAAAAACTTCAGATTCATAACAACCACTACCAATTAATAAATCTTCACGATACTTTTCAACAATACTTCTTGGTACTCTTGGTGTCTTATATAAATAGGTTGTATTAGCATAAGAAATTATCTTAAATAGATTTTTAAGTCCCTTCTTAGTAAGCGTTAAAATATTAATGTGATTTAGAGTACCATACTTATACATTTCACTTTGATCAACCATATTAGCAAGCTGTTCCATCGTCTCAATATTACGGTTATTTAACTTCTCTAACATTTTGTAAAAGACTAATGCCGTTCCTTCCGCATCATAATCTCCTCTATGATGTGCCTCTTCATCCCAAGGAACATTATATCTTTTAACAAGGGCTGACAAACTATGTCTTGCATAATTATTATCAAGAGTACGTGATAGTTCTAAGGTATCAATAACAGGATTTTTAAACTCTCCAAGATTATATTTCTCATAAGCCATCTCTAAGAAAGATACATCAAACTTAGCATTATGAGCAACCATTGGTAAATCACCAAACCAGTTAATAAAATCTTTAACAGCCTCTTCTTCACATCTTTTACCTTCTAGCATCATATCCGTAATATTAGTAACATCAACTATTTTTTGAGGAAGAGGACGTCCTGGATTAATTAACTCATCATACTTTTCAATGATGATGCCATCTTTCATCTTAACCGCACCAATTTCAATGATAGAGTCAGCACCACCAGCATTAAATCCAGTTGTTTCAAAGTCAAAGACAACATAAGTATCATCTAGTAATACATCATTATTAGGACGAACAACTATATCTACATTATCATCTACCATTACTAATTCTGTTCCATAGATAGCTTTAAACTTTTCATCTTCTTCTTTTCCTTTATTATAATCTCTTACATAGTTATAAACATGAGGGAAAGCTTGAGCTCCATTATGATCAGTTATAGCAATACCTTTATGTCCCCATTTAATCGCTTGTTTAACAAGATCAAGTTCATCCACTACACCATCCATCTGACTCATCTTAGTATGAGCATGTAACTCTACTCTTTTTCTCTCACTTAAGTCTTTAATTTCTTCTTTATGTTTAGTAACAGGCATAATATCACGAGCATTTAAAACTAATTCTTTAGCAAAACTATCTTCTTTAACATAACCTGATATTAATAAATCTCTTCCTACTTTAAGTTCTTTACAAAGTCTTTCATACTCATCTTGTTCATTACAAAATACTTTACATAAAATACTATCGGTATAATCAGTTATTTTTAAAGTAATTATTCTAAACTCACTCTTACTAGACTCAAAGTAATCAACCCCAAAAACATTACCTTCTACAATGACATTATTATCTTCTCCTTGAATCATACTTATCTTAATAGGCATCTGTTTAATATCAAGTCCTAAAATACATCCTTCATCTCTTTTTTTACTTCTTCTAGGACGAGGTCCAGGAGTAAAGTTTTTAAACTCTTTCTTCTCTTCCTTTTTCTCCTCTTTAATAGGTTCTACTTTTATTTCTTTTAATTCCCTATCTATTTCTTCTTTAATAGATTCATTTTCTCTTACTACAATCTCTATTTCTTCTTTATATCCTAATCTTTGATAATAAGGACTTATAATATCTTTTATCTTTACTAATCTTTTCTCTTCTATTATATTACTTGCTACTAATAAAAGCTTATCTTTATCTAATATCAAGTTAGATAGATATGGTTCTGTTATACTAATTAGTCCTTCTTCTTTAGCAAGCTCTAGTAGTGGTTTATAATAACTAAGTAATACATTATTATCTAGATTAGTTATATTATAATAAATATTTGATGCTATTTTATCTTTATTCTTTTCAAGCTCTAGATAACTATCTATATCTGGTAATTTATCACTTAAAAGATAAAAGTTCCAGTTACCACTTTCTTTATCTACTACTAGTCTTTCTAACTTTAAAGAGTCAAAAAAAGAAGAATTAGTATAATCAATCCCCATTTTATCAAGTAAAATACTAATCTCTTTTTGCATACTTCTATTCCTCCACTTAAATAATTTCTAGTTCTTCTATTTTCAAAATATATTTTTGATTTTCTATGCAAAAAGTAATAAATTCTTTTAAGTTATAAGTAGCAAGACTTCTTTTTAGACTATACTTATCTACATCAAAGACAATACCATCTCTAACCATATAGTTAAGCATATCATCTCTACTACTTCCAAGATACATTAGAAAGTATGGATATATTTGTTTTTTTAAGAACTTTAAGGAGTTATCTCCTTTTAAATAACAACTCTTCCCTTTTATTCTAGTAGATAATTCATTATCAATAGCAAGCTCTATTATCGCTTCTACTATTTCTTTATAATCAGATTCATAATCTTTTAATTCTTTTTTTAAGATATGACTCAAGATATCAATAACAGCCATTTCCCCATCTTCTTGGTCTCTCATCATTCCCCATGAGATAGTATTAACTTTTCTACTTTTTACTGTTTTCATCTCCACCGAGTTAAATCTCGGATTAAGAACTAAGACATGATATATTTTAATATCAAAGCGAACTAATTCTTTAAAGTAGCTAACTAATTCTTTTTTTATCTCATTATAATAGTGCATTAGAAAAAGGCGATATTCCTCTGTTTCTTTTCTTATTCTTTTATAAGCTTCCGTTTCTTTAACCATATCAAAGATAGTATCATCATCAGGTATATAGTTCTTAGGGTCTTTTAGAATCTTCGCTTCTTCTTTGTATAAGTCTTTATAAAGATGACGATAATTCTTCCAAAGTTTCTCTTTTAATCTTTGGACATCATTAGTAACAGATGGTAGAAAAAGTAAATTCCAGATTAAAAGATAATCATTCAAATCAAAAGATAAGTTCATGACATTTTCCCCCAATCTATATTCTTTTTATTCTTTAGCATTAACAACTGATGAGATTGGAATGATATAATTTTTCTCATCTAAATGCATTAATACATCATAACAACATATTATACCACCAGTTCCTACTTCTTTAGAAGTTTTTTCTAAACATTTAAAATGTTTTATCATTTCTTTAGTAGGGGATGCTGTTTTCTTTATTTCAAATGGATATAATTTATTGTTTTTATAGATTATTAAGTCTATTTCATTTTTTTCTTTATCACGGTAATAAGATAGGTTTGGTCTTATTCCTTTAGCATTATAAGATTTAACTATTTCACTAATTACAAATGTTTCTAAGTAGTGTCCTGCATTTGAGCTAAGTTGTAGTTCTTTAGCACTTTCCCAACCGGCTAAATAGGAAGCTAGTCCTGTATCCATAAAAATAATTTTAGGTACATGAGTTAATCTTTTTAATTCTGATGACATATAAGGTTCAAGTAAATAAACAAGGCCAGATGATGTTAAAATAGATGTCCATGCTTTAGCTGTTGGTACTGATATACCGGCATCATTAGCAAGTGAGGTATAATTAAGTTGTTCACCAGTCCTTGAAGCCATACTAACAATAAATTTTTTAAAAGAATCAATATTACCTATTTCTGTTAGTTCTCTAACATCTCTTGATATATAAGTATCTATATATCCTTGAAAATATAGTTCTCTATTTATTTCTTTATTGTTATATAACTCTGGCATACCACCTTTATAAATAGTTTCAAATAAGGTATTAACATCAATCTTATCAGCTTTAATCAAGTTGGTTGGATTAAATAAAACTTTATTAGTATTTCTAACAATTTCAGCATAAGTAAAACTATTAAGATTTACTATTCCCACTCTTCCTGCTAATGATTCTGAAACATTTTTCATCAGATGAAACTGTTGTGATCCAGTTAACCAATACATTCCTTTAGTATCATTTTTATCTACATTTATTTTTATATAGGAAAATAAGTTAGGAGCATACTGAGCTTCATCTATAAGTAATGGAGCTGGATGCTCTTCTAAAAATAGTTTTGGATCATTTATCGCCTGGTCTCTTAAAACCTTATCGTCAAGAGTAACATATTCCATATCATTAGGCTTAACACTAAGTAAAAGAGTAGTTTTACCAACCTGTCTTGGTCCTGTTATCAAAAGTACTTTAAAAGTCTTATTAATATCTTCTATTGTTTTTAACGCTTCTCTTTTATACATATTATCACCCACCTCTATGTTCAATTCTACTCTTTAATTTTAAATTAGTCAATACCTTCACTTTAAATTAGTCAGTATTCTTATTTTAAATTAGTCATTAAAAATTAGTAACTATATAATAGACAGCAAAACCAACTGCTACTATTAGAATAAGTGATAAAATAACTCTTAAGATAGTAAACATTACTGGTTCTTTTTTATTTTCATCTTCATCATCAAAGAAATCACCACTACTCAAATCCATTGACTTAGTATAGAATGATTTATCTATCTCATCTTTTAGTGGTTTACTTACTTCTTCCTCTTTAATAGGTTCTACTACCTCTTCTAAATTACTAGTAGCCATTAAATCACTTAACAAGCTAGTTTCTTTTTCTTTATCTAATTCTTCTCTAACTTCTTTGCTAGTTATAGTATTAATTAACTCTTCTAATTCTTCTTCATTTTCAATAGGTTTATGTCTTTTTTTCTGTTCTTCCTTAAACTCATTAAGTTCTTCTTCACTACTTTCTAAGATATTATACTTCTCATTTCTTAGTTTTCTCTTCTTTTCTAATTCATCTTTTTCCCGAGACTCACGAGCTTCTTCTAACGCTTCTTTTAAATTATAATTACCTCTAGTATTACGATATAGATAATTAAAGTCATCTAATTCTTTTCTTTCTTTTTTCTTTTCTACTAAATCATAATCTTTTAAGTAACGATAACCTTCTCTTTTATTAGCATTTTCTCTTAAAGAGTCTAATGGTACCGCTTCTATTTTTGAAACATCAGTAAAATTAGTATACTTTTCGAAGTTATTAAAATCATCATATAAGTTTTTATTTCTACTAGTTCTTGTTCTTACTGTTTTATTTTCATTATCATATCTATTAACTCTACTAGTTCCACTACCCACTTGTATCACCTACTCTTATCTAAAATAATCATACCACATCTAACTAGTTTTGGGAAGAGAAAACACTTTACTAATTAGTAGATAATGCTATATAATTGGGGAAGGAGGAAAATTTATGAAAGTAAAAGTTAATCGTGATGCTTGTATCGGTTGTGGAGCTTGTGCAGCTATTTGTCCTTATGTTTTTGAAATAGATGATGAAGGACTTAGCAAAGTAGTTAATAGTGATGTTAAAGATGAAAACATTGATGATGTAAAAGATGCTATTGACTCATGCCCAACTGGTGCTATTGAAGAAGCTGAAAACATTGATGATGTAAAAAATACTATTGATTCATGCCCAACTGGTGCTATTGAAGAAGACGAATAAGACTCTAGGTAATTATCCCAGAGTCTTATTTTTTTCTTGCTTTATAAATCCGTTTATTATACAATTTTATCAGGAACATTTAATGTGAGTGTCGCCCTCCAATCTCATAAGAGAAAGGAGGTAGATATTAATGAAAACTAAAACTTTTATAATAAAGGTTCTAAAGCTCATTGCTATCATTTTATTACTTTCTACCTTACTGGTATTAGCAATAAAAAAATAGACACTCTACAGCACTGATAGAGTGTCAAACCCAATTAATGGAGGAGACATTCACTTGCAAAATTAAATGTTCCTCTTTTTATTATATGCAAGTTTCCTTGCTTACATACCAATAATAGCATAAATTAGTGTTATTGTCAAAAAAACAACAAAAGGCTTTTTTGTTATTTTTTCGCAAAATTAGCAATAATACAATAATACATTTATATTTTATTAAATTAATATATAATTATTATCTTTAATACTGTACAACTATACAATTTAAATTCTTTTTCCATATAAAAACCACGTTTCTATTTTGGACAAGAAACATGGTTCATATCATTTTACTTAGTCATTTTCTTTTCTAAAGCATATACTTTAGCCACTTCTTTTTTAGTTAAAGGACGATATTCTCCACTCTTTAAACCATCTAAGGTAAAGAAATAAACTTGTTCTCTAGTAAGTTTTAATACCTCAAAACCAACTTCATTTAACATTCTTTTAACCTGATGATTAATACCTTCATGAATAGTTAATTCTACAAAAGAAGTACCATTCTTATAATCTGTTCTTTTAACTTTAGCTCTTGCACATCTTACTTTTTTATTATCAAGTACTACTCCACTTTTAAGTTTAGCAATAGTATCTCCTCTAACAATACCTTTAACTTTAGCAAGATATACTTTATCAACTTCTTTATTAGGATGCATTAAAAGATTAGCAAACTCTCCATCATTTGTTAGTAATAAGACACCAGTAGTATCATAATCAAGTCTACCAACAGGATAGATTCTTTCATTAACTGGTATTAAATCAGTAACAGTTTTTCTATTCTTATCATCAGTAACACTAGTAATAACACCTCTTGGTTTATTAAGTAAGAAATAAACTTTTTCTTCCCTAGTTAATATTTCTCCATCAACTTCAATTCTCTCTTTACCAGTTACTTGATAGCCTAATTCTCTAATAACTTTCCCATCGACACTAACTCTACCTTCAAGCATTAACTTCTCAGCTTTTCTTCTTGAAGTTATACCACTAGCAGCAATAACTTTTTGTAATCTTTCCATCAAAGACCAACTCCTTTAATAACAATAATATAATACCATTAATCATTAGTAATTTAAAGAAAAAGTTTATTTCTTCTCATATTGTAAATAATTTAGATTATTACTTTTAACTATCTTTCTTCTAGTACTAGATACTATTCTTCTTATTATTCTCTTATTTCTTACTTTATAATTAACGCCTAAAAAAGTAAATCCTTCACTAGATTTATATATCTTTGTTTTATTATTAAACTCTAAGTAATAATCATTTTTAACTATATCACTAAGTATAGTTAATATTTCTCTTAATCTTTCTTTACTATTATCTATAATAATACCATCATCCATATATCTTATATAATACTTACATTTGAGCTTTTCTTTAATGAAATAATCTAAATCATTTAAATAAAACACTGCTAAAAATTGAGATGTATAATTACCGATTGGTAGTCCAACACCATTTCTATAAATATTATCAATCCCCCGTTTTCTAATAGTTTCATTAATATATATTTGATTAGTAGTATTAAGAATATCCTTAATAATATTTAAGTCCTCTTTATTTAAATATAAAGCTAATTTATTAAGTAATACTATATGACTTATATTAAAAAAATACTTACTAAAATCAAACTTTAAAATATAAAACTCTTCACTACTATTTTTAATCTTTACTAAATACTTATCTAAAAGATATCTAGCATATCTTGTCCCTCTTCCTATCCTAGTTGCACAATTACTATCTATTAAATACTTATCAAGTGGTAAAAGTATCTTCTTACAGACTACATGATTAATTATCTTATCTTCTAACTTACTACTCATAATTAATCTTTTTTTCTTCTCACTTATTACAAAAATATTATATTTGCTATAGCTATAACCATTATTAAATCTATCAACTAACATATTACAATTAGCATAATAATTCTTTTCAAAAAGGTATAGTTTCTTCTTATTCCTAATGCTCTTTCTAATCTTTAAATAAGCTTCTTCTATATCACTTAGATCTATCTTCACTTTTAATCCATCCATATATAAGTTTAGTTACAGTTATATATCTTCTACTAATATTTTTATACTTAGAATAACTAATCTCATTGTATTTATATAGTTTATAAAAATATAAATCTAACATCTTAACATCTATTAACATTTTTCTTTGAGTATATATTCTCTTATTACTTTCTAAAGTATTAGTATAGTAAAGGTTATAAAGTAATTTATAATTAGTATCAACTATATTATTTTTTAGGGATTTATACTTATTATTAACATTAATTATAACTTCATCTATTAATAAGTCTAGTTCCCTTAATTTAGTTTCTAAAACAAAGTTACTCATAGAATTTCTCCATCTTACTAATTATTTCTTCAATATTATCAAGATATAAACATTCTTTTAGTTTTAATGCTAATAAATCTATTCTTTTAGTTAACATACCATACTTTAGATACATCATATATTTATTATCAGTAAATCTAACTGTATTATTATAGTGATAATTTATATGACATTTATCTAATAGTGAAACTAAAGAATCAATATTATTTTTTTCTATATAAATAGTCTCTTTATATTTTGTCTCAAGTAGATAACTAACAATATAACTATCATTACTATCTACATAATACATTATGCCTTTTCTTTTTAAATACACTATATCATTCATTGAACCACTACCCTTACACCCTTATTCTACTAAAAAAAAAAAAAACGTCAACCATTTTTGACGCTAAAAAATGAATTAATCTTTTCTATTTTTTTATCATTTTGCATGGATAGTTTATAAGCAATTTCAGTTCCACTAATTTTGCTATCTAACCGCTATTTAGTGCTATGCACAAGGAAACTATCTGTTCCTCTTACCTATACTATATAGTTACAAAATACCATAACACTAGTTTTAAGAGGAAATGGCGAGAGCCGTTCGAATTCGTCGGACTATTGTTGTTGCCATTGCCATTGTTATTGACGTTACGGACGTTCGAGGTACCCTAGTGATAATTCCCTACTATAATCTATATTACATCTTATAGCCATAATTTTTTCTTTTTGACTAGAAAATACATTTCCTAGTCAAAAAGATATCTATCAATTACTAATCGTGAAGGGACTGGATTTAGTACCTGTTCCCGATACTATCTTTACTGTAGATTTTAGATTCATAGATGGGCGAGAGCCGCGCGAATTCGCCGGACCATTGTAGCTGCCATCGCCACTGTCATTGACGCGACGGACGTACGAGGTACTATATGGTGTTAATGTCCAATAATCAGTATTATTAACATATTTATCAAATTGTCCTGCCATTAATTCTCCTAGCCTTAGCAATCCTACTTTTGCTGTAGTAGTGGCTGTTGTTAGACTACCACTTGTTGTATCTTGATATTTTGCTAATTTATAATTTGTTCCACTTACAGTTCCCAAATACCAGGTTGTGTTATCTTCTATCATATTTACTTGGTCATTAGATAGATAGGTACCACTTGTCAAATAATCACCATTTAGGAATGTTCCTATTGTATTATCTTTAGAAAATGTTACATTACTTCCAAAAGACATCCTTTTATAATCACCACTATCCTTTAGAGGTATAGCACTTGTTATTTTAGTACCAGTTCCATTTTCATGACTTACTATTCGATATAGATTGTTTTCTCCTGTTCCAAAGCTTATATATTCACCGCTATATCTTGTTGATAGCAAAGCTCCTGTTGGATTATCATTATCACCTTGAAGTCTATACGGATTATTAACAGTTCCATCACCGTCTATAATTTTCACAGCAGATTTTAGATTTATAGATGGGCGAGAGCCGTTCGAATCCGTCGGACTAATGTAGTTGCCATAGCCATTGTAAGCGACGTAACGGACGCTCGAGGTACTATAAGGTGTCAACGTCCACCAAGACAAACCATTATTTAAATATCCAGTTGATGAACTAGCATTTTTATAACTCATCGTATACTCGTAAATATTTAGTAAACCTACGGCATCTGTTACCATCGTAGTTTTTTCTGGCTTAGTTGTTTCTGTTGTCATAGTAGCATTCCAAACACTATCTTTTTTAATAAATTTATCAGGTTCTCTTAAGTTTCCTAAGAAACCATCTACTGATGTATCATTCAACCACTGTTCCATATAGCTTCCTTGAAAAGCTGTATTATTATCTGCATTATATGGTAAGACTGATATATTCCACTGTGTTACTAATTTTACAGAGTTATCAGAGGGATCAATTGATACTGCTCTCCATAGTTTTCCACTATACCAAATATAATTATTAGGATTAGTTCCTGTGATAAATGTTTGTTCTGGATCTGTTGTGTCTATTGTTCCATTATTACCTACTCCTGCTAATAGCTTATCTGCAACTGGTGTTGGTATTTGTTGATTAACTTCTATTCTTAACTTTACTTTAAAGACTTGTCCACCGATATCACCATTAACTTCGGGATTTAACCATAGTCTTAAGACAAATGTATCTTTCTCACTAGCATCTAATCCCCCACTATAAATCTTTCTACTAGTTAGATTAGTAGGTGTACCTGTAGTATCAGTATTTACTCCTAGACTATATCTTATAAACTTATCATCTATTCTAGTTTGACCTGATGATATACTATCATCATCTAGATATACTGAGTAAGAACCATATCCTTTACCAACATTTTGTACTGTAAACTTAAAGCCCTCTTGTTTAAGTCCATCACTATCTTTTAAGAATTCACCTGAATTAATAGTAAGAGAGTTTTCTTCTGTTAGACTGAATCTAAAAGTACCTACTCGCATAGACTGAATTTTTTCACCATTTACTATTTGAATTAACCAAGCATAAGTTATTCCAAGACCTAATATTATTATAATTAACAGTGTTATTGCTATTATAAGTTTCTTTCTTTGGTTATTTATTTTATCCACTTAAATACACCCTCTATCTAATAGTTAGTATAGCAAGTATTTTTTTATCTGTAATTAATTATGCTGTATAAGCATATCATTTCATTTCTACTAATGACAACTTCTTATCTTCATGAACAAAAGTAAATGTAGCTTTATTTTGGTAATCATTTTCACTAGTATAAGTCCAAGATGCTGTTACTTGATAAGCTTTATCATCAGTTACTTTATCTATCGTAAAACTTGTATTTTCAACACTATCAATTGTTACTTCTTTAACCGTAGGTAAATCTTGTTTTCTTCCTCCATACATATTGTTTTCTACATACTTGTAAATAGTATCCTCTGCTTTTTCTAGAAAGTTATTTTTAGCATCAGTATGAACAAAGTCAGTACCTCCGACATCAGTATTTGCTACTTTATCTGATAAAGTATAAAAGTCTAGAACAAATAGTTTAGTTAATTCTTTAGCATATTCTTCTTCATCAATCTTATCTTTCTTTAATAGTTCAGCTAGATTATTAAATTCCTTTTTATAAGCTTTACTCTTATTAGACTTTAAGGTATAGCCATACCCCTTTATCTCTGTTAGAACAGTTGCTTTCTTAACCGTAGTTTTAGGTTTAAAAGAGACATCATAGACAAGAACACCAGTTCCTGCTACTAAAAGTACACTACCAATTATTAGGCATCTTTTTACTTTTTTCTTTAGTTTCATTTACTGGCCTCCTTAACTACTTTACTCTCACTCTTATCTTTATTTAATAAATCAAAGACAATTATATTATTAGAAACATCTAATAGTTTCTCAGTATATTTACTATTTTCTGAAATATAATCATCACTTATTACCTCATCTTTTAAAGACATATATTCACCTTTTTGACTATTATAATAAACTTTATTAGTTAACCAGTTTCCATTAGGGAATACTACTATATTATTATCTTTTATTTCAAAGATATCATGTCCTAGTGAATACTTATTATAAAATCCTAACATATTACTAATTGTAGGTTGTACATCATACATTCCCATAATATCTGTTACTTCTTTGGCTTTAATAGTATCATCTTTAGTCCAAATTAATAATGGTACTTTTCTATTTAATTCATAATGATAACTATTAAATTCTTGATATGTTGGATTATCTTTAGATTTAACACTATTAGTAGTCATATCATAATTAAGCATCTTGACATAATCTGCTTTTGGTAGTCTTGCATCATGATCACCATAAAGCATAACAACAGTATTATCAAGTAACCCTGCTTCATCTAGTTCTTGAAAGAACTCACCTAAAGCAGCATCTGCATAATGAACAGATTTAAAGTAGTTACCTAGCTTAGTACCTTCTAGATAAGGATGCTCAACAGTAGTAGTTGTTCCATCTTCATTAGTAACTTCTTCATTCATAGTAACTTTAAATTCACCATACTTAGTAACATCTGAAAATGGTGTATGATTTGATAGTGATATAGCTATTCCATAAAACTTATCATGGTCTTGTTTTATTTTCTTTAATTTTTCTACTGACTGTTTAAAGAATGATTTATCAGAAAGACCTAGTCCTATCATTTCTTCTCCTTCAGTCTTATAAGTTTCTTTACTATAGAACTTATCATATCCTAAAGATTCATGCATAGCTCGTCTATTCCAAAAGTCAGCATTATTAGCATGCATACTGAATGTATAATAACCTTTTTCCTTCATAAACTTAGGAGTACCGTTATAAGTTCTATCAAAGTAACTAACAAAAGCAGTACCATTTTGAGTAGGCATTAAACTAGTATTAAAAGTTAATTCTGTATCAGAACTAGTACCTACACTTACCTGAGAATAAAAGTTACTAAAGAATAACCCTTCTTTAATTAATTTATTCATATTAGGTGTTACTTCTTGTCCATTAAAAGTTCTATTAAGTGCTACATCTTGGAAACTCTCAGCATGAATAACAATTACATTCTTTCCTTCTAGTATTCCTGTATATTCATTAGTATAGTCTCTTGTATCACTTTTATCTTTAAAGTACTCATCAAATTCTTTTTTAGCATTATCATAACCAAACATTGCACTTATCTTTGGTTGTAGACTTTTAACTACATCATTACCTTGATATAAGTAAATACCAAATCGCATAACAATATATTCTCTATTCCATTGTTTAACAAATCTACCTATTTCAAGTCCTGATAAAGTAACAGTAAATACAACTAATATTACAACACCTGCTATAAATGTATGTAACCAGTTTGTTTTTCTCTCTGTCTTAGTATAACGTTTAAACTTACCTTTCTTTAACAATCTATGATAAGTAAAGACAAAGAAAGCAAATGGTACTAAGTAAAGTAAATCTTTTAGTTGTAAAACATTTTCTACAACAGCATCTGATACTGGTGCAATAAACTGAGTAAGAGATAACATAGATGCACTAGCAAATGATGTATAGAATGTATAATATATCGAATTAATCATACAAATAGCTGTAAAGAAAATACTAGCTATTAGTAAATATGTATATCTTTTCTTGCCTTTAAATAAATAAGAAAATGATCCTACTAACACTACTATTCCAATATCAGCAATGATTGGTTTAATAGCTAAATAGTTTTCTAATGTACGCATAGTAAAGAATCTAAGCATAGTAGAATTTATCACACATACTAAAACAAAGGTTAAGAAAAGAGTATTATCTGTAAAGTATTTCTTAATCAAATGTTCTTCTTTAACTCTTTTTAAATAATTTTTTCCTTTTTTTACTTGTTTAGTTAATTTCTCTTTCATAACAACCTCACTTCCTGTCCATTATATCATTCTTACTCTTATTTTTCAATTTTCTAACTAGCATCTTTACACTTTGATAAATAATATTTACTACAAATACTAACTGACACGATTGTACTAGAACATATAATTCATCATGTTTATATATCCTAGATGGTCTTACTAAGGAGACATTTAAGTCTAGACAATTAGTAATAAATAGAATAAATAGATATAAGTGAATACCACATAATAGATAGTTAATTATTTTCTCTTTATTAGTTAGTTTATTAGATAGTATGGTATATATCATAATACTAAAACTTATTATAACTGTTATTATATAAAAGATTATATTTGGAAAATAAATAGCATAAATTATTCCTTTTACTATTTCTTCTAGAACATATAAGATACTACTTCCATAAAGAAACATAGCTAGACTTACTATAAATAGAAGAAGAAAAGGGATAAATATTTTTACTTTATTATTTTTATACTTTAGATTGATTATTAGGAAACTTAAGATAAGTATAAAGATTAGTAATTCTTCTATTGCTAAAAATGAATTAAAATTAAGTTTAAAGAACAAGGTTATTTTATCTATAATATTTAAATCCATCTTCTATTCCCTCCTATTCATTTGTTTGTTCAAAGATATAAACACTTTGTTTAGTTAAATCATCATGTGTACAAGTTATTAAGGTTAAGGTCTTTTTATTATAATCACGATAAATGGCAATTTTACCAGTTTTCTCTACTTGATAAGTTTTAACTAGTTTATAGTAATATGCTTTAGCATTATAACTAACAGTAGCAATATCTCCTAGTTCTAATTTATAAAGTGGTTCAAAGAAAGATATTGGAGCATCTCCTGAATGAGCCATTAGAATGAAGTTACCATTCTTAACATCTGGATAATCTGCTTCTTTTGCAATAGTTACATTATATTCAATGTTATTATATTTTGATTCTTTTTTTACAAATCCTCTTTTAAATTTAATCTTTGGAATACTTAACTGACCTATATAGGTATATGAGATATTTTTTTTAGGTTGTTCAGTACTAGATTCTGTCTGATTAGTATTATCAGTAGCAGGTTTACTAATATTATTAGTTCCTATATCATTTATAGTTTCATTATCTTCATTTATTTCATCTTGATAAATAGCTAATTTCATTTCACTAAATACTTTATTCTTAATAGTTTTAATAGGAATATAAATCATTACTGATATACCTATTAAAAGGAAGAAAAGACCAACTAGAAGAAGTTGGCCTTTTTTATTAATTTTTCTTCTTTTTACCATTAGAAGATTTACTAGCTATTACTATGAAGATAATACCAACAACAACTACTGCTGCTCCTATTCCATAAATGTAGCTCATGCTGGCTTTTGTATTTGGAACATCAATTAGTTTTGTATTATTTAAAACCACTACTGTTGTTTCGTCTTTTTTAATTTCAAATTCATAAGTAGTTTTTTCTGCACTATATCCGTCTGGTATTTTAGTTTCCGTTACAGTATAGTTACCAACTGGTAACCAAACGTAGGTTGGTGCATCAATTGTTTCAAATGTACTAACAGTAATTCCTTTAGAATCTATGATTGATAAAACCGCATTTTCAACATACTTACCTGTTCCTGCATCTACTTTACGAAACTCTCCAACTCCAAAATCTATTTGATAAGTCAAATTCAAATTAGCTTTCTCTTTAGAATTATTAATTACTCCTAATACAGTAGTTTGTAGTGAAGTACTAGTTGGTTTATAGAAGAATGCATCTTTTTTGTTGAAGCTTCCTTCAACGCTAACATCGATTGACATTTTATTTTCACCATCAGTTGACATAGGTGCTGATATTATAAAAGATTCGCCTCTTCCAAATGTGGTTTGTTCTACTAAATTTGTGTTAAGTATTTTGATGTCATTATCAGTAGTTGTTACTGTATAGTTAGAGAAACTGTCTGAAGTACTAGTAGGTGTTATAGCACTAGTGATAATATTATCTCCCTCTATTGTGTAAGTAATACTATCTTTTGATGGTAGTGATATATTAGGAGTAGTAGTATCTCCTTTATAAGCTAATGCTCCATTAACTAATGAGTCTATTTTACTAGCATATTTACTAGCTTTTATAGCTTGTTTATCAAGTACTGATAAATTGTTATAGTATTGATAATTTTTATCAGAGTCATATTTACCATTTCCATCATTATCTTCAGTAATAGTTGATTCTACTCCTTTACTTGAATAGTTTTTACTATCATCACAACCATTTACTTTATCTATATACCACCAAATAGCTATTTGGGTTAAATATTCATTTAGTTGTGAATCAGTACAAGTTCCAAGTGATTTGCATGTACCTTTAGAGGTATCAAAATTATTATTATCTAAGATATAAACAATTCCTGGATAAGTATCTAACACTGATTTATCTTTTGTATAATCAACACTAGAACTCATAGATTTCATATGTTCAATACAGAACAAATCTGCAAGTTTATTATCATAGCTAGCTTTAAAACCATAATCTATATCGATAGTTCCAATTTCTCGTAATGTGTTACATGCTGGTGTATTTTGATTATCAGTACATTTAGGACTTTTTCCAAGCTTACTAGTAAATGAAGCTGGAAGAGATTCAAGTAGTGCAGCATAAGATGGTTTCCCCATAGTTAAAAACCCTACTATTACTAAGATAAATAGAAAAATAGTGGCAACAACACCAATCATTTTAACATTTCTTTTAGCTTTTTCAAATTCAATATCTGTTTTAGTCTTTTTTATAACTTTCTTTCGTGTACTTTTAGTACCCATATATCTCACCTTACCTTATGAATAAAGTATAGCAAAGAAAAATATCTTTTTCAAGATATTTCCAAAAATCGATTAATTTAGTATTGTCTATTATAGTTTTAAGTGTAAAGTAATTAATCTAATATTATACTATGATATACAATCACCATCCCAAATATTGAATTTAGTTTGATCAACTGTATCCCAAGCAGGACAATCACAGAATATATTATCCATTCTTGTTACCTTTGAGGTATCAAAGTTACTTACATCTAGACTTGTTAATTTTCCACACTTATGAAACATTTCTATCATATTAGTTACCTTTGATGTGTCAAAACTACTTAAATCTAAACTTGTTAAACTGGTGCATCTATTAAACATAGAACTCATATTTGTTACTTTTGATGTATCAAAGCTACTTAAATCTAGACTTGTTAAACCATCACAATAAAAAAACATATCACTCATATCAGTTACTTGTGAGGTATTAAAACTACTTAAATCTAAACTTGTTAAACTGCTACACTCACCAAACATAGTACTCATATCTGTTACTTTTGATGTATCAAATTTACTTACATCTAAACTTGTTAAACTGAAACATTCATAAAACATTTCATTCATATTTGTTACTTCTGATGTGTCAAGGGCTGACAAATCTATTGATGTCATTTTATCAAAGCCAGCAAAATATCTTATCATACTTTCATTAGCAATGATTCCACCTTTTCCACCTATTATTACTTTATAGGTACTATTACCACTTCCATCATCTTCAACATATGCCATTACTGAACCATCCCCTGCTTCTGAGATATCCCAACTTTCTGTGGCTGTTGCTGGTACTATATTATCTTTTTTTGTAGTAATACTTGTTATTTTTTCTTTGTAACCATCAGTATGAAAATCTGTTGACGGGTAATTTAAATCATCTTGTGTCATATAAACTTTCATCTTACTGCCAACAGGCATTTTCTTGCCAGTTTTACCATAAGCATTTATCTTAACACTAAATGATAGACTTCCTCCATCTCCTTGGGGATTATAGTCTTCATCTACATACATTCTAAGACGATACTTAGTTGTCTCACTTGCACTCATTGTACCTTTTGCTAAACTCATCATTCCACTTGGTCTTCCAGTATATGTATTTTCTGTAATATCAGTACTATATACTTTAGGTGCCATTACTTCGGTTTCATTATCAGAATCATCTAAACTTGTTAAATATAATTTAATATGGTTTCCATCTATCTTTTTAGCTGATGCTGTTATATCTTCTGCTGCTATTTCCCAGTTGATATTAG
>ERZ825670.602-NODE-602-length-47043-cov-5.460458_pt1 | contig 47043 bp, 65 predicted proteins | sample MGYA00519929_ERZ825670 | MGnify/ENA primary metagenome ERZ825670 (study PRJEB31778, sample SAMEA3449207) | human gut metagenome | biome: human gut; feature: human-associated habitat; material: faeces | place: United Kingdom | collected 2010/2012 ...
TAGATATATTATATCATACATTTTTCTAAAAGTAAACTCTTTTTATATACTTTTTTAAAAATTTTTAAAAAAAGTTTAACTTATTTACTTTTAGAATAACTTTTTAAAAAATAAGGTTCTAGTTTTAATTCTAAGACACTTTATATATTGGTTTAATAATTTATATTACTTTTATATAAAGTTATCCAGAATTAAAACTAGAACCTCAGAATTAAATTGTAATAATTTTATACTATTCCGCTATAATAGTATAGTGCAGCCCTTAGACAAGCCACGAAGCCATCCTTAGACGTCAAATATTTGACGTTATCATCTTTTGATTTGCTAAACTTAAAGTTTTCAATATCTGTCTTCAACAATGTTGCGGCTCTTGATATAAGAATTCGATTTTTTGCAAATGCAAGATTTAGTTGTGCAACACTTTTGTCAAAATCTTCAATTTCATATCGTTCAACAAAAGCTTTGTTTGTGTACATTCCTTGTAAAGCGTCCGTTGCAGAGCAATCAACTAGTACTCTCGAATGATTATCAGATGCATTTGCTTTAGAAAATGCTTTTAGCTTTTCTAGACCATCGTCAATTGATGCTTTAAATAATGTTTCTCTTGTAATGACCAATCTTGTTTCAATTCCATATTGCACGCCAATTTCAACTGCTTTCCATTTGTCGCCTTCTTTATTAAAGAATGTAGTATATGCATTGCATTTTATGTCTTCTTTAAGTATATTGTCTTCATTAAACGAACGACCATAGACCATATATCGTCTGTCCATAAAGACAAACAACGTCAACATTGAGAATGCATCTGTTATATCGTCGTGTTCAACAAATGGGAAATCTAACAATCGACGAATAAGAGCTTTCATACTTTCAGAATACTCCCACTGTTGCAGCACTTTATTCCAGACGGTTTTAACGAATACGACATTTTTTGACTCCATATATAACGAAGCAGACTCAAGTCGTTGTGTTTTTGATGCAGTACCAGGCTGATATGCTTGCATACCTGCAACTTCATCTTGTAATTGTTGCAGAATTGGCGAGCCATTTGCTTTATCTTCTATAACTTGTATAATGCCAGGATAGAGCGTATCAAGCTGTTTTACATATTCGACAGAACGAACAAAAGCCATTTTCTTTTCTAAACAATCGATAATGTACAATGTTGCGTTACATCTATATGCTAAAACAGAACCTAAGAAGTCAGAGCTGTCTTTGTCTTTTACAGGGAAGTCATGTGATGCATATTTAATGTCTGCTTCGTCTATTGAAGGTACTTCTGCTTTAGTCTTTTCAACTATCATTGATTGTTTAATAACTGTTCTATCAGAAGCAATCGGATTTTGTAGATATTGCGTTTCAAATACAGTTTCACCAACTTCAATACGAAGTTCTTCATAGTTACCAAATCGTTCTGGCCATAATGTATCACCGATGTTGAATGTATGTGTCGTTCCAGAAATCGGCATTACTAATATTGTCTTTTTTCTAAATATTGCAGGAAGGACGACAAATATGTATTGCGCTGCAAGTTTTGGGTCTGCAAGTATATGACCTGTAATGTCATTTGGCGCAAGTCTTTGTTGAATATTCATTATGATGTAGTTATTACGGTCATTGATACGAGAAGGCATCGTGTTTTGATAGTATGACCAAGCAGAATTCATCTCTTCTCTGTCTCTTCTTGCAGTCTCTGCATTGGTCAAGTCATCGTTTACAATGACATCTGCACCGTGACCAGTAAATGACTCACGAGCGATTGAATATAGTTCTCCACCACGAGTATCAACAAGTTTGCCACGACTATTTGTTGCTAGCCATACCTCATCGCCAAAGAAGTATTTAAACTTCTCTGAGTTAAGAACTTTAATTCGTTTTGCATTCATTTCACCGGCAAGACCGGTTGTATGTGAAACAGATGCCGCTTTTATAGGACTGTTTACCCATAGCCATACAGGACCGAGCACATTGAAAATCATTGACTTTGAATGTCTTGGCGGTACGTTAATATTTATGTTTTTCTTATTTTGACGAATATCAATAATAGTTGTATCTTCATCAGATTGTGGTATTTGTATGTCAATTTCTTGATATGGTACCCATTTTCTACACATATATTGAAATGTCTCACAATAGAATTGAACTAAAACACCATCGACTAATTTTGCTGGATCTGCTTCAGACCAAAAAGCCTTTACAAACTCGTAAAGGCTTTTTCTATATAATTCTCTGTATAGTAATCTTTGAAGCTCGGTCATAATCAATTGGCTTTTTCTATATTGTCAGGTTCCTTAGTATGCTTATTAAATACTGCAAGACCATCTAACAACATCGAGATTATTCTTTCTATGTCATTATCTTCATTACAAGCAGCAACAACTTGTTCAAGCAAAGACTTACGAAGTATAAGAACTTTGATTTGCTGTCTGATATTTATGATTTGCTCTTTACATTTTTCAATAAGTTCTTTAAACTTTTCTGCAGACTCAGATTTTTCAAGAACTTCAACTAATGCGTCCTGTTCTGTTGCTACTTTTTCTGCATTTTCTATAGACGCTTGCATAGCATCAGCCATTTCAGCAAGTCTATAAGCTTGGTTTTCAATTTGTACTTTGGTTTGTTCATTGTTCATAATAATATCTCCTTATAAGCTACCTTTTTCGATAGCATTTATTATATCATTTTTAGTCATTGTTATGACTTTATCATATCGATAATCATACACTTTATGGTGTGTTTTTGTAAAATCATCGAAATCAACAATTGGTTGTGGTGTGCATCTGCAATTAGGAAACTCCCCAGCATTGCCTCGCATATTATCAAGAAGTGGTTTCTGACTGTCTGGACGCCAAAAAACAATTACGCCATTCATTGCTCTATGAGAAGGTCTAGTTCTTTTATCATTCGATGATAGCCAAATGTATGCCACACTGCCAAGAGATGTTGCTCTATTTTCAAGAATTGCCGTCTGAAGTTTTGCTGTTTCAGTTCTTGCAATAAGTGTAGCGTGTTTATGACCGTGTTTAGCAAGCATTTTCTGAAAGCTACCACGTGGTAATTTGCCTTTAGCGACTTCTTCAATCAATGTTGATGTATATTTATGCCCAAGAATTTCTTTCATTTTTTGTGGAATCGACTTAATCATTTCGAAATTATGAGAAATTGCATTAGTCATAATTTGTGCTTCAAATGCATTCCACGTTTTTGGCAATGCTATATAATGTGCTTTTTTAGCGGTTTCATAATACTTTCTCCACACACCTTTTTGACCACGAAGACCTTTTTTAGCAAGTTCTTGTGCAAATTTTGCTGCAAAATCGTCATATTTTTGAGATAATTCGAGTCTTGTAAGCGCATTGCTTACTTCTTTTTTACTACCACCAGCAAGCTTTGCACTATTGCTTTTATTAAAGACTTCATTATATACTGTATTGTAAATTTGAGCTATTTGTCTTTCAATTGATTTGTTCATATTCTTATATCCCTTATAGTAGGTATATCATAAAATTCAGAAATACGTTGATATGAACGATAAACATAATAATCGTAGTCGATATATTGCATCACAGTATTTACAGCAGCCTCCGATAAAATTTCAGTATTGTAAACAAATACATTGTCTGGAACATTTTGTAATTTACTTTTTGGGGCTCGACTATCAGATTTGTGTTTGTATATTGTCCAACGAACATCGGGGTTATTATACACAAATGCTCGACAGACATTTCCAAGACGTTCAACCGTCATCTCATTCGTACTTAAATTAAGTTTTTCAATATCAATCCAATCGTATGTATTTTTCTTGCAAATAAATTGAAACATACGAAGCCGGCGTTTATTCATTTCTATTGTTTCTTCAGGTAAATGATTGTACATAAAATAATCAACAACGACATGTTCGATAATAATTGGTTCTTTCGCACGATATGAGTCTTCGTAAAATGGATTTTCCCAGGCATCATAATGCTTAAAAACTTCACCCAACGCTTTGATTTTACCATCTTCTGTTCGATACGTATAATTGTTAACATCTCGCTGGTGAATATCGTAAACTTTTTCGAGTTTCAATACAAAGCCTGTTCTATTTTGCCACTCATCGATAATGCTTCGCATTTCAGCTTCATCAACACCGGGTAATGCTTTTGCGATAATACCGTCCGTGTTGCTCTGAACAATTGTTGCTTTTCCGTCAAGTTTTTCAAGCAAGTCGACTAAAAACATCTGACCGACCATTGTAACGAGAGTTCCTCTATTCGGGTCATAAAATTTGCAGTATTGATTTGTCATCGCGCCAAATACAGAAAGCAAAATCACCTTATACACCCAACGTTTATTCGGGTCGGTCTTTTTAAGCTTGAGTTGCTCGTGATACATGTACGTGTAGAACTCTTTGTATTCATCAGGTATCGAACGAGGAAGCAAATCGTAATTTATCATCACGAGATTGTAGTACCCGGAAACGTCAAAGTAATACGCCCAATCTGTGTGATACTTTTTAAGTGCTCCGTGAATGCCACCAGCACCAAGCTTATGTGGCGTCCCACAAATATCAAGTGCTAAGTTTTTGCCTTTACGAAAATCTTCGTTCAAGTAAAAGTCCAACACTTGCTGATTTTTTACCTGAAGCGTTGGATAGAGTGTCGGAGGAACGTACCAATCTTCGATACCATCAACCTTTTCTGCATGAAGAACCATCTCTGCAACTTGCGTTCCTGTCGCATGTAATGCATCAAGCGGAAGCTTGAACTCATTGATGATGTCAAGTCTTAACGTAAATTCAGATAAAGTATTATAAAAATCATCAAGCGTTTGGTTAAGGTCGTCTCTATTATACGACTCGGTTTTAGCTTTCTCTTCATCTGTCAAAGGTCGAGTTATAGTAAAGTCAACTTCTGATGTTGAAATATCCTTACCAACCGTGCATTCAACAGTTTTCAAACCAACCATGTGTTGTGCCATTAAGTCATACCAATAAAGATCGATGTCAAGATACGACTTACGAGAATGTTGAATGAGCTCATTCGATTTCTTTTTAATGGCAACTGAATTACGTCCATGAACAACCTCTTGCAAGATGTAATTGTCGTAGAATGAATTGTTATGGCCGATCCAAATACTTTGCTTATTTGCATTATAGAATTCAATCATTTCTGTCAAATTCCATGTTTGAAATACCTCTGTAGTATCATCTCGTAAAACTATTGCTCCAAGAAGTGTATCATATTTGAAAGCCTCAAAGTCAAAAATGATAATATTTCGTCTCATATTCCACTACTCCCAAGTCCATTGTTTCCACGATCTGTTTGTGTAAAATTCTCAACAATTTCAACACGAGCATTGAGGGCATTAAACATTACAAGTGAACATAAACGTTGTTCACGTTCAACATGTTGCGTTTTATTTGAGCAGTTTGTTATAATGACATGAAACTCACCCGTATAATCTGGGTCAATTATCGACGTTTGAATAATAAGCCCTTTTGCGGCGATTGAAGAACGAGGTATAAGCATTCCTGCAAAACCTTCAGGAATTGCAACGCCTAAGCCAAGTCCGATTGTTTTTGTTTCAAATGGCTCAATATCAAATGCGTCAGGCATAAACAAATCTAATCCGACATCAGGTAAATGCGACTTTGCCGGAATCTTGACGTCCTCTCTAAATTTTTTGAACTTCATAGTTAGTTCTCCTTACTTATCTCATATTTATTATATTACAAATTGTTCGAAAAGTAAACTATTTTAAGCCGTTCTTTAAACAATTTTGCAAATTATTTTATGAGATACTCGAACTCTTCTTTTGTGAGTCCATCGTATTCTTTGTATGATGTGAACGGGTCGACGTAACCTCGATGATAGTTGTTGACTTTTTGAGGCGTTTCCCATGCCCCGCCATACCAAGTGCTCAACACTTGCTCCATCATGTACGGCACAGGCACCATCATGTCTTCAAACGGCATTGCAACAGTTTTTTCGTACCACGACTTTTTCAAGATGATGAGGTTTCTATCGTATCGCCAAAACGCCATATTTGCAATGTACTCTGAACTTTCATGCCGATGATGAATATCTGTCAAAACTTCGTTAAGAATATCGAAGTATTCAGGCTTTGTCATCACAATGTCTTGACCTGTGTGTTTTGTGATAGTTTTGACAAAACCTGCGATATCTTCACGAACTTGCGACAACGCTGGCGCATTGTCGAGTGGAAAGATATCGAGAAACATGCCTTTGTTGTGCGAGCCTGTATATTCGCGTTCTGTCAATGCTGTTGTGTATTTATCACGAAGTTTTGCATGAACTTCGAAGCATGTGTCAGTATTTGCCGTTTGAAAGAAGTATCTGTCGCCAAACATGCCAGACTTGTGTTCTGCGAAGTTAAGTAATCTTGTATAGTCTTCACGAGGCATCGTAACGTCAACATCGTCATCCCATGGTATCATGTGACCATCTCGAACTGTTCCAAGCAATGTTCCGCCGTCAACCCACCATTTGAGATTGTACTTTGCGCAAACGTCCGCAAACGCTTTAAGCAATCCCACACAAACTTGTTTGACTTGCTCAAGTCGCATTTCGATTGGCATCTGTTTTTTGAGTAACTCAATCTTGTTTCGTATCATTCTCAGCCTCCTCGTTAGTATTGGGTTTTGCGTTGTGCCGTTTCAATTCGATGAAGAATGAAATTACGATGCACATCATTATGAATGTGAGCAAAAACGCACCAATTATTGCCATTGACTGAAGTAAGTGATTTGTGCTATCTAAGAATATAAGTGCTATTGGCAACACTAAGAATAACAACGCCCAGTAAATCTTTACAGGCTTTGACGGCGATGCGTCGATGTCAAGCTTTTTGTACGAGAATGAACTCACAACATCTGTCAAAGCATCGAATGTCGAAGCATAAAGCCCGAACATTGTGAGCAGGAGCAAAGGAAGTGCGATGTACCAGAAGCCCGAACCTTTCGAACAAATCAACTCGATGATACATCGTGCAGGTGACGTGCCCGAAGCAATCATTCCTGCAAAGTCAAAACCCGATGCTTGAGCACTCATTCCGAAACCACCGAAAATCATAAAGCTTGCAAACGTTCCGAGCAAACCTGCTGTACCGCCTTGTAATAACACTTGCTTGATTGTACGACCTTTTGAGATTTTCGCAATGAAGAATGGAGTTGCAACACACCAAGCAATCCAATATGCCCAGTAGAATACAGTCCAATCTTGCACAAATCCGCCAGATACACGAGCAGGGTCTGTCCAAGTTGCCATGCTGAAGAAGTTTACGAACATGTTTCCGATGCCCTGAATACCATTCTCAAGAATGAATAATGGGTTGCCCATAATGAAGAACGACGCTAAAAGTAATGAGAACAAAATCGTTGTTATCTTTGCGACAATCGAGATGCCTTTATGCCCGACCAACACTGCAGCTGTGTAGATGATTGCGATGATGCAAAGTATTACGACTGAGATTACTGGCGATGATGCAATGCCGAAAAGTTTGCAGACAATATCAGTCATAAGTGGTGTTGTTACACTAAATGTCGTCGATGTTCCAAACAACAGTCCAACTACTGCTATAACGTTTGTTGTCGATTTGAGTCCGTTCGCAAGTTTCGGTCGACCTGTTTTCTCGAAAAGCGGAAGACACATTTGACCCATGCCCTGTGCATCACGTTTTTTGCGAGTGAAGAACATAAACGCGTATATAACAGCCAACACAAGATAGAATGCCCAAGGAATGAGTCCCCAGTGAAAATATGTGTAAGTCGACGAGTTGAGCATCTGATCTGTTGAACCGGCACCTGTAAGTGCGTTGTTTGAGTTGAAGTAATACGTCCACTCATGCATTGCATAGAACAAAATGTCCGCAGCCATAGTCGATGTAAAAATCAGAATGCCGTACGTTCCGAACTTCATTGGTTTGTCTGTCTCTTTACCGAGACGAATTTTGCCGACCTTTGAGAATGCGAGATAGAGTAAAAGCAAAAATGCAGCAAGCCCGAACAGCAAATAGTACCAGCCAAACTTGTCACCGATAAATGTACGAACTGCCATAATGACAGTCTCAGCTTGTGTTGCAAAGATTGTGATGAACGCGCCCAATGCAATTACGATTATTGCCGGAATGAGCAAGATTGTCTTGTCAAACTTGACGAGTTGTTCACGAATTTTTTTCATTGTCATTCTCCTTATTTGCTTGCTTATAGTCAAGCGCTGTGTCGATTTCAAGCAATGCAGGTTTGTCTGCAACGTATGCGCAAAGGTCGAATTTATCGTCATACAACACGCAAGGTATGTTGTCAATGTAACATTGCATATTCTTACCGTCTTTTGTCGCTTCCTTTGCGAGTTCATAAAGTTTTGCCATGTCCATAGGCGTCCAGAACGATAATGAACGTAAGATATAACCAGATTTGCACGAACCGTCTGTTATGACACGATGAATTTTACGTCTTGCTGCGCCAGAGATATTTGCGACCCACTCTTTTGCGCAACGTTCAGCATCTTCGCAATATTCGAGATAATACCCAGAACGTTCGATTTTCGTTTCGATTACACTGTCATCTTCGATGTATAAGTCTGCATCGAGCATAACTGTGCCATACGACTTTGAATAACGAGAAAGTCCTTCATAGCCCTTAATGAACGAGATGATGTTGTTCGTACAAAACCACTTTTTGTTATATACGAGCGTAATGGCATACTTTTCATTCAAATAGTCGAACTTCCAGTATTTATAGCCGACAACAACATAGATATCGTCTATGCCTTTTGCCTGAAGTTGTTCAATGAGACGTTCAATCAACACTTCGTCTCGTACTTTGCACAAAGGCTTGGGTTGTTCGTCAGTCAGGTTTTCAAGTCGTTTACCACGACCTGCTGCAAGAATTATTGCAGACTTGATTTCATGTACCATCTAAGGTTCTCCTTATTTTATTTTATAGATATATTATATCACATTTTTTCTTGAAAGTAAACCCTTTTTATTATTCTTTATTTTTAATGTATCGTAGTACAATATTTGAATATTTATTCGCATATTCAAATTGATTATTTGCATAATCACCATACGTTACACCGCAATTCTGTTTATAAATACACCAATTATACCAAAGTATTCCTGCAAGTGCAGCATAACCATAAATCTTATATCGAGTATTATTATCAATGTCTTCACGAAAATAGTTATTTATAATTGTATTGAATTGTTCTATACTATAATTGCAATATGTTGCCCACATTGCAATATCAACATGTGGGTCTTGTAAACCTGCATACTCCCAGTCAATGAGTGTTGGTATTTCAGAACAACCTGCAAAAATCGCATTGTCAGGGTTTGCGTCGATCTGACATAAACAACATTTTCGAGGTAATCGTTCAATCCAAGCTGCGATTTGTAAACATCGATTATATACCTCTTCGTACTGTTGGCAAGGCACGTGATTACGAATTTTTGCGAGTTCACGGTATTTATCAATATTCGCAACTAATGAAAAATAGTTTATATTCGGTTTGAGATTAAGTTCATGAAACTCACGAAGTTTCGTCATGCATGCCATAACTTCTACCGAATTGTTTGGATTACAATTGCGAGAGTTTGTAATATACTCCGTAATCTTCATGCCATTAGATGAAATAAAAATTGTGTTAGTATCATATTTGATATCATGCAAAAGATTGTAAACTTTATATTCTTGAGCACGGTCAACAAGTTCTTGCGAGCCTTTGCCAGGAAGTCGAACTATATATCTTTTCGATTTTACGTCAATCAAAATACTTGAATTTGTCATACCTCCTGCAGCATTGTTGCATATACGAATATCTTCTGGCAAACACCAGAGTATACTTGATATAAGCTTGAGTTGTAAATCGTTAAATGAATTCATAGAATTGTTCTCCCATTTATTTAGTTTAATTTCTGAGATACTTTGACAAATAAATAATAGGAATTATTATATTTAATGTCAAGTGTCCCAGAAATCAAATCGTAAATTAGATTTAACCATTTAGTTGTTTAAGTCGAGTCGTAACTTCTTTTGCAATATTGAATGATGTCATTTGTGATGTATTAAACATAAGTATACGCTCATCAGGAATATCAAAACGATTTTTAAGATATCGAATTGCAAATATAAATGCTTCACGCATTTCATCGTATGTAAAATCTGAATTAGGCTCATTCGTAAGTTTACAACGAATATTCCAATCATCTTCATCAACATCGAGTAATACAAAAAGCGTATTCTTTACATACCCAGCATCAATATCATAATTTACATCACGATTATACAATTTTGCGTACGCAATTTGAGACATCAGACCTCTTGCTCTTGCTAAATACATTCCAGGTGCAAAATACCAAATTTGTGACTTAATTGTATCTTTACCACATTTATCAATACCATCAAATTCGATATTGAAAACTTTAATATTTTTCATCCGTTCACCTTGAATTTATAAACGATTAAATCTTTGCCAAATTTGTCAATGCCGTCTAAAACTGTATAATACTTCATTTTTGCCATTTGTTTATCATCTCCTGTTCATTGTCAAAAAGTAATTCTGGACTATCTTTTGCAATTCGTTGAAGTTCTAAATACCACGCAGATTTTGTAAAATCATAATCACACTTTTTAGTTGCTTCAGTAACTTCTTCATTTGCATCTGGATAACGAGCAAACGAATTGCCAAAAACTTTATCACAGTTAGTACCAAGCCTATATTTAGCTCCGGCAGCATCAGCTGTGGCTAAAATGTTCATATAAAATAAATATGAAAGTCTATCAATATAGCCATTGTCAAAATCTGAATTAAGTTCAAATTTTAATGCGTTTTTACAAAGTCGATAAACTAAATTGATTTCATCTGACAAATTATTTTCACATCTGAATGCAAATGAACCAACAAATGTGTTTATGTCAACAACATAGACAAGACTTGTTGTCTGACCGTGCATTGTAAGATATCTTGCATCTTGAGGTGGAATGCCTTCTTCAATCAATTCGTTATATAAATCTTGACTTTCTTCAATAAGCATTTTTGCTCGTTCTGCAAATTTACTATTTGCAATATTAAGTGGTAATATTACATTATGCGTAATTGGCATTGGCATCTGTGACTCAACATTAAATCTTGCTTTTGACTGTCTTGTAAGTTGAGCCAAACAAACTCTACTGATGTTGTTTATTCTAAAAGTTATCAATGCTTGTTCTCTTGGCATTGGTAATGCTTTCATTCGAATGATATTGTCTATTGCCTTACAAACATCTTGATTATTGACATCATATTCGATATTTTGTAAATTATGCCAAGTCATTCTATAGCAATTCCAAGCGTGTTTTGCAATATCTCTGTTGTAGTCTATAACTTCAACAGAGATGTCTTCATAGCCATTGCTTATATTTGGTATATATTGCATTTAATTCTCCTTTACTTTGTATAAGTTTATTTATTATAGATATATTATACCATATATTTTTCTAAAAGTAAACTCTTTTTAATATCTTTTTGAAAAAATTTTAAATTATTTTAAAAAATTCTGAGACACTTTCTATAAAGATAATATAAATTATTAAATATCGATATAAAGTATCTCAGAATTAAAACGATGACTTCTAGATTTTAGCTAGTTTATTTTTTATTTGTAATATTCGCTCAGATATTTCGTCGGCAATTATATTCCATTCTTCAAGAACATTGCCGAGTGATTTCTCATGTTTAACAAATTGAAGTACGCTATATGCATCAGCGAGGTCAACGATGTTGTCAATTAGTTCATATTTGCCGTCAGCATTAAATAGTTCTTTATATGCTGGATAGTTTGTTTCATAATATTTGTCTTCAAATGTTTTCAACAATGGATAAAGATTGAGCTTGAGTTTGACATCGTGAGTAATATCATTCAGTTCAATTTCAGGCATATCGTGTAAAATAGCCTTTTCTAAACATTTAAGTTTTTGACTGTCTGATAAATGATATTCATCTGCTAATTGCAAAGCAATTAAACTTACAAAAAATGAGTGTTCAGCTACACTTTCAGTATGAAGTTTTGATTTATTATTGTATCTTGTAATATTTTTAAGCTTATACATTTCAGCTAATGTTTTTGTGGTCATAATATTTCACCTTCATAATGATAATATACTTGTGGTATATACGTATCTTCGGAATTAAGTAAATTGAGTAATTCAGTTTCGTTTTTACTCGTATGACCAGTTGTTGCAAGCATAAGATTGAAAGGTTTATTGCCTAAAGTTTCAGCATAATAAACAATCGGTTTATTCATTGCATAAGCATAACCACTTTCCCATATTGTACCCATATCTTTATAGTCAGTAATAACAACTACTGCATCAGCATCGTTTATACCGTTAAGATTAGTTAAAAGAATGTCTACAGCATCCATTTTGACATTACTTTGATTTGACTCAAGTTTTGGATTGAATACTTTAAATTTGTCTTTAAGTAAGTTATAAATACGAGTATGTTCTTCTTCTTGTTGAGGATTGAACCATCCGCCAGCTAAGTACAGTTTCTTTTTCATATTAGCTCCTTATTCTATCATATAGATAATTGAAGTATCGATAATTTTGATTTTTCCATTTATTAAGATGTTTAAAATCTTTTGTCTTAAAAAAGTTTGACGACTCAAAAATTTGTTTAATCAAATCTTTGTCTTGAGTTATGTTTTCAAACAAATACGCAACCAAATGATAATCTCGTTCACTTTCATCTTTACCTGAACCTGGTGCATTTTTAAACCATAAATCTTGAAAGTTACTATTTGTAAGATATGCTCGTTTGACGAGCTTCATCAATTCTTCAAATGAACGAGTTTCATAAGTATTCGTATTTATTTGTCTATGTACAACTTGTTGTCGTAACATAAACTTGTTTAAGAAGTCCGATAAGTCAATATTTGCATCAACATTGTTGTCGTAGATTGTATTGCCTGTAAGTGTTACATATCTAAATGATTTTGTAGGTTGATAATATTCGATATGATACTTTTCATTTTTAATGTAGTATTTGTCAGAATAATTATCGATTACGTTTTGCCTAAACAAAATTCTTAAGCCTGTTCCAGAAAAGCTAAATTCGCAATATGCGTTTTTAAAGTTGTCTAAAAAGTATTTAGCTCTTTCATCAGCAGAAGTAATGTCATTTGGTCTGTCAAAACATTTATCCACATCTATTGCGCATATATTACTTGCTTGTATAGATATGCCTATACCACTGTATGAAGTGATATTCATACAGTGGAGTAATGTTTCAAAATCTACAAAATCATCTATGACATTTGGTCTTGCTATAGAACCATCAATCTTAAAAGGCTTTTTATACTCATCTACTAAACAATATTTTAAGTTTGCATTTATTATTTTTGTATTTGAAAGTCTTTCAATAGCATCTATAGCATTCATAATTATGCAGGTAATTCAAGTAATCTTGCTCTTTTCCAAGAAATGAGATTTTTCCAGTTAGAAGAAGTGCCGTCGTCATTCTTATTAGTCGAGCATTGAATGTACACTCTCATTCCAACGAGTATATCTAAAGCATCAACAAGAAGTTCGGAATTTGTAAAGTATTCTTTACCTAATATCGGAGTATCTTGTTCAGCTTCGAATTTAAGCATATCAGTAACAAATCTGCGAACAGCATTTTCATCTTTAAGCACATAGTATAAGAAAACTTTCTTATTTTTAGTCTTCTTTAAATCGATAAAGTCCGCATCTTCGTTAATGCCAATACCATCTTCAACGGTTTTAAACTGAAATGCAACCATCGGCTGATGAGACGTTTTACTTTCTTTAAGTTCAGCTTTTTCAACTTCGCATAAGTAATAACCGTCAGGCAATTCTTGAAAGTTATTGCTTTCAGAAGTAACATCTGCAAGTTCGGTTTTGCCAAGAATGGCATCTAAGCTTTTAAATATAGTAGTCATATCTTTGTTTTCCATAATTTAATATCTCCTATTTATTTTTAGCATTTATAGCAGCTAATTTTGCTTTTATTGCAGCAATTTTATCTTCATTGCTCATTTGTTTAGGCTGTTCTACGGGTTGTTCTTTGACAACTTCAGGCTTTTCTGTAGCAACATTGTTGACGATAGTTTGCTCAGGCTGAGCTTTAGTTTCTTCTTTAATTTCAACTTTGGGCTCTTCTTTAATTTCGACTTCAGGTTCTACTTTAGTTTCAACTTTAGCAGCCTCTTTAACGGCTTTAGGTTCTTCTTTAATTGTTTGCTTTACAGGTTTTACTTCAGCATTAGTATCAAGTCCAATATACTTCGCAAATTCTGCAAAATCAAGATTGATATCATGAGGAGTAATATTTTCATCAAGTCCTCTAGCTATGCCAAATTCATTTTCCTTAGGTATTAAGCTAAGATAACGTTTTTTGATAAGAGTACCATCAGATTGTTCTTCTGCTTTAAGATAGCATCTTAAGCAATATCTTACACGACCTTCAATCATATCCATAACTTTATCAGGTATACGAGAAGACGGCGCATATTTAGTATGCTCAACCCCACGTCTATCTTTTGTAGTAAAAGTAATGCCGTGAGTTATAAGAATGATGTGTTTGTCTTTTGCAAGAAGTTTGGCTATTTCCATAAAGAATTCATTTCTCGTAATATCGTAGCCTTTGCCAAAACCTACATCTGAAACGTGTTCAAGTTTAGCTCTTGCACAGTATTCCATTTCGCACCACTTAAACATGTCTTCAAGAAGGTCAACAACAATTGTGTCATACTCATCGTAAGGCTGAGCAAACGCTTTTTTAGCTTCTTCCCAACTAAAGATTTGTTTGTGTGCTTCTTCTTTTGCTCCAAAGTCTTCAAGCCATTCATAATTGCCATCAGTGGTAATAAAGAACGGATTAGGTGCTTTGCAAGCAAATGTTGATTTACCTACGCCAGGTTCACCATACAGTAACATTTTTAACTTTTTCATAAGATATCTCCTTTTAGATTTCTTTTATTCCAGTAAATTTATGCTTAAGTAAATGTACAACTCTATCTTTTGTAATAGGCTGATACATAACTTTCAACATTGTTGTTGCATTTTGTACGTCAAATAAAGATACATCTTTTGTAGCATTTTCTTGTACAAGTTCTTTCCAAATTTCGATAGTCGTCATATTAAAGCAAACTTTTCGATTATACTTTTTTGCATTTATATGAAACGGTTTGTCTCCATCGTGTTCAGTTATACGTTTGCAAGTATTTAATGTAACAATAATTTTATCGTTTACATCATCATACTTAATGACATACTTCATTTTAAGCTTTTGCAATATATCAGGTTGAAGTATTTTAGTATTATTAGCCGGCATTATTTACCTCCTTTTCTTTGACAAATGTTAGCCAATATCTGTCAAGAAGATTTTTGTCTATTACAAAGTGCTGTCCAAGCTCTTCATAAAATTCATCTTTAGACTGTGTTTTAGTTGCTAAAAGTAATTGTTTGAATGTTTCATATTTGTTAAGAACATTTTCATCAATAACTTTCATATCTAATGCAATACAATCTCGATGGTCATCAAACTTTTGTTCATCTTCATTCCATACATAATCTCGAATATCGTATAAGACTTCACAGCCATCAGTTTTATAAAAGATGTCCCAATAGTCAGATTTGCCATATTGACTTTTTGCTGCGCCATAATTGATATACCACATCTTATTATCGACAATGAGTTGTGCCATATCTGCCATTTTAGAAAGATTGTTGATGTAGTTGTCTAATAAAACAGAATTAAGTTCTTCTGGCAAGAATTCGTGATAGTTAACGTAAGCATCATCGTTTACTTCATATTCAAACTGCATTCGCTGTAAAAATTCGAAATTTGTTTCATTTTTCTTTTGACGAATACCAGTTTTACGAAGATTGATAATGCCGATTTTAAGAACTGGGGTATCAGGAAAGTTGCATCTCAATATAAATATGTATCGATATAACTGTTCAAGATAATTATCCCAGTCAGGATAAAGACTTGACGTTTTATAATCGATTAACACAAAGCCTTTATTTGTCAGCAACAATAGGTCGATTATGCCTACAAAGTCGTGCGGTTCGTTTGATATACTTGAGTTGAGCTTACCAGTAAGATAGACTTCGTGAAGCTCATCTAATAAAGTAAGAGTTTCACCAGTTTTGTTGTCCGTAAGAATTTGTTTAAACAACTCATCTTTATGTTTAAGATATCCGTGAACCATAGCCTCAGCCAAAAGTTCATCTCTTCCATAACTATCTTGTTGTTTAAATACGCCTTGTTCTTTATAGTAGTCAGATAAGTCTTCAGTATTATGTTCAATACCCCAATGTACAGCAGAACCTATTGCTAATGCTGGTTTAGTAACTTTTTTGTATATTCCTACCTCGTAATTAAGATAGTATGTCATAGGACAACTCAATATACAACTAAGTTTTGAATGCGAGAGTTTCATAATACGAATACTCCTGTATCAACTAATTCTTGAAACGTTTTATAACTAGCAACATTGTTTATGTCTGCAGTTTCATCAAAGCAAAATTTCAATGTGCTGTTAAATTTTGTCCTTAAAGTATCTTGCATATAAAGTTTGTTTAATGTTGCAATAAGTGCTTTAGGTTCATCTTCAAAAGTTTGAATGTTTGAAATATTGCCATCAACAATATTTGCAACAGTACATTTTATAGTGCTTTGTTTTATCGGTTTAACTTCTGATTTTTCGTCAAAAAGTCGATTAAGTCGACTATACTTCTTTTTTCTACATGGAGCAATCCACCAACGAATATCAAAACCAGTGCATTCGAGTATTTTGTCCTCCATAATAAAAGCAACAATATCATCATCACTTTGTATCGCATTTTCTACATTTTCATCTTCAAAAAATTTTCTCAAATCTTTGAGTGGTCTTTCTGACAAAAATGAAGAAGCTTCAATATAAAGCTGGACAACATCGTTGCTTTCTTCATTCTCTTTGAATGCTTGTATTTTACTTGCATTCAAAGTCTTTTTTGCTTTAATTATTTGCATTTTGTTACCTCCTAAAGTAATATTTTTATTTTATAGATATATTATATCACATATTTTTCTAAAAGTAAACAACTTTTAATAAAGTTTTTAAAAAAATTTACTTATTTTTGTAAACAACAAATTAACTCAGATTTCATAAAAGTAAGTGGTCCTACTTCAATAAAAGTTGTTTCATTATTGTTTAATTCTTCATAAAACTTATCTAATTTTGTCTTACTTTCAAATATAATTTGTATAGGCTTTTTAATGTTCTTTAAATATATTAAAAGTGTTTTCATAATATACTCCTGAAGTCATCAGATTAAATCTAAGATACTTTATATCGATATTTTATTATTTATATATACATATATAGAAAGTGTCTCAGATTTAATATCTTTTACGATATTTTTTGACTAATTTTCCGGTATTTCTGTCTTTTACAAGACGACCATCTTGTATTCTAGTAAAAAAGTCAGCTTTAGTACTTGCTTTATACGCAGGCTTTTTGTTCTCAATACACCACTGTTTGTAGTCATACTCAGTAACATCCGCAAGTAAAAATGCTTGTTTATTAGCTCGTATTTTCATTTTTGACCTCCTTTATTAGTATCTTCTATAAGTTGTAATAAGTCTTGAGTAGGCAATGATTGTAGATATGCTTTTTCTTCAATACTTAAATTACCGTCATCCATCTGTCGTATTGCTTCATTTTTATCTTTCATATTGTTAGATTGCGACAACAATTGTTGTATCGTAGATAATGACAAATTTTTGATTTGTACTGCAATGTCTGCTTTTGTTAAGTCAGATGGATTGCTGAGCCCATTAGCTTTCATTTCATTTAAACGAAGTATTAAATCTACGACTCTAAGCTTATCTTTTGTTTCGAGTTGGTCAGCCAACGGTATATTTTCTCCGGTAAGTAATGAAGAAAGATAACCGCCAATGTCGTCAATGCTTAAAAGTTTTGCTGCAAATTGTCGATGATATAATGCTCTATTTATTCGACGAATTTCGTTTTGAGTATTGTAAGAAATAAAGTATTGTTTAGCTTCGTCCATTGAAATGCCAGCAAGTTCTGCAGCCGTATTTACATTTTTGAAGTTGACATAATGCTCAATGAATTTCTTGTTTGCTTCCGTCATTTTGTATTTGTTCAACGGATCTGCAACGAGTGCAAATTCAGGGTTATTGTCAACTTCATCAATGTAATTAGTCTGCAACATTGTTGCATCTTGTATGTTTATTTGTTTCTTTTTTCTCATACTAAAATCTTAAGTCTCCCACTAATGAATGTGCATTTTAGATATGGTACGTTGCCAATCATTGTATCAAACACTTGAATGTTGTACAGCTTTTTAATATTTGTAGTAAATATATTTGGTGCTGACATATCATTACATAGTGTTTGTAAAAGTCGAATACTCATATAGATATCGTTTTCAGAAAAGAAAGCTGTATAAAATTCTGGATTGTCAAATAGGACTAACATATCATCAATGCTATTAACAGAAAATTGTTTCATAGCGGGTGATTTGTATAATGTAGTTCTACTATTGTCGTATAGTCCTTTCTTTAGACTTTCTTTTAATGTATTCGAAGTTCTACATCTATTTACAATTTGCTTTAATGTAAGTGTATCAAGCTTGTCTTTTATATCTATATCTACATCTATGTATTTCATATTCCAATCATTATGCTCAAATTGAAAACTTTCAGTAAAGTTTTTAGTTGACAACATTATGCCGTACATTGCAAAGTAAATATATGTCGTTGTATTGATAATGTCATCCTTAAGTTCTTTTAACGAGTCTGAAAATGACGTATCATAATAGTCGCCCTTTTTAAGAAAACGTTTTTGAGCATCCCAAGTATAATAGATTTCGAATACGTTAATTCTTCGTCTGAAGCCTTTTGTTGTATCGGCAAACTTAATATTTTCTTGGTCATTTCCTGCGAATATATGTTTACAGTTGATGATGCCTGAGTATTTTGAAACGCCTTTACTCTCAATAGTTTGATATATAGAACCTGTAAGAGCTTTAATCATTTTAGAAGCTGTATAAGTTTTTGCTTCAGTTTCTAAGAAGATATTGTGTGACTTATTCTCTAATGCACCGGTTATAAATCTATCATTTTCAATAGACTCTAAATCATTTGATGCTGCTCTTGGTATAAGTCTATTAGTAAAGCAGCCATCAAATAATGAGTTTTTACCATTTTGGCCAGAACCTATAAGTATTACAAAGTATTGAGCAAATGATTGTAAACAAGTAAAGCCAAGCACCTCACATAGATGCTTAAACTTATTTACATCAAATGCATGTTCGAGATTATGAGAAATATTGTAAAGTAACTCAAAACAATAGTTCTTTTGTTGACTCGACAAATTTTTCATAAGAGCGATAAACTCTTCAAATGACGTTTTTGTAATGTCAATAGGCAACGGCTCAAATATATAGTCTAGATACCAAAGTATTGCATAATTCGTATCATATTCGTAAATCTTATTGGCAAGTTTGTCTAATGTAATGATATTGTACTTAAACAGCCAATCATTTTTACGAAAGTCAAACACACCATTTCTGAAAGCAAGGCATCCATCTGGCAACATTGAGATAACGTTTGCATCAGAATGAATGTCGAATGACACTTTCTTTAATGTCGTTTTTAAGTTTGCAGTAAAGCTTAAAACTATATTTTTTATTCTTTCATCTATATCTTCGGACGCTTTCGGAAAGTACTTATATCGAAGTAAAGCATACAAATTATCGATGATTATCTCTTTGGCTTCATTTTTCTCGCAAAACTTATAGTTGATTTGGTCAAATCGTTTGCCAAGATAATTCTCACCGAATACATACACTTGAACTTCTTCTGCAAGTATAGGCCTCCAATCTGAAAGCGGTCTCAGCATTAAAGTTTCAGTATCAACTTTATTTATTAAATCTTTTACGTCTTTTAGCATAAGTAATAGTCATCAACAATGTTGTTTATAAGTCTTGCAATAGTGATTGAGTTCTGCTTGTTAATTTTTGCATTTACTAACGCTATAATATGAGACTTTTTTGGAAAGATATGCGAACTTTCAAATATTTGCATTGGCATTAAGTCTAACACGACTTCTGTATAAGCTTCTCGAATAAGTTTTTTGAGTTTTTCTTCGGCTTTATCAATTTGTCGTTCAAGTTTAGTTAACGATTTTTGCATTTATAATCTCCTAAAGTAATTTTATTATAGTTATATTATATCATATAATTTTCTAAAAGTAAACTATTTGAATAACTATTTTTCAATAATATTTGAGGCTATCATATCGGCGCATTGAAGAAGTGTTACAAATATTGACATCTTATTGGCCGCATTCATACCATAATCGCCGCCTCTTACAGCATTATCAAAACCGCACATATGCCAACGTATAGCTAACATTTCGTCAATATTGAGGTTTATAAATTGTTCAAGAAGTATGACTGATTTTTCTCCGTGACCAAGAGGCAATTGGTCGTTTATAGTAAAGCACGGTTTTTGCACCCATTGCCCATTCTCTTTTACATTTTGAACAGATTGCTGATAATAGTTTGCTTTACATAAATCGTGGAAAAGAGAAATGATAGTAATAGTTTCGATATTGTCGACAACATTGATGCCGAAATTTATACAAAGATTTGTAAGACAGTCATACACATTTAACGAGTGCTCACAAAGACCACCACGAATGTTAAGATGGAATTTGGTAGAGCAAGGTGCAACAAAGAAGTCGGTCTGCTCTAAGTAAGCGAGCAAATTGTCAATGCCTTGACGTTTAATGTTTTCTTTACATAAGTTTAAAAATCTTTCTTTAGTCGCAGTCATTTTCTAAGTCCTCTATACGTAATTTTAATGTGCTGCCATATTCGCTCATACAAATAAGTTGTCTTTGACGTTTGCTGACATTCTTAACGTCGATTTTACTTCTAAGCTCAGCATACTCTACGAGTTTGTTTATTTTCACTAAGAGCTTGATTGGCTGTTCGAATTATCTGATTATACTCAGAAGAGTTTTCAAAATTATCAACATATTGTTTGACGAGTTTTTGAAATTGTGGCTTTAACATTTCCTTAAAAGTAGCAAATGCATAACACATAAGAAGCTTATTGATATCATATATAACAAAATCATTAAACATCAAATATAAATTTCTTTGTCTTTCAATCATTTGCTTTTGCTTTTCAGTAAGGTATGAATAGAACTCTTCAACCTTATGTTGCAGATATAGATAACTGCGCAATGTATTTGGCATTGTCAGAATAATGAGTAGAAAAGTTCAAAAATTTGTCGACAAAGATGGTCAACAATGTTGGGTTTGTATTAAGCGAATTTTGATAGACGTTGCAAGTCATCTTTTGTGTCAATACTTTGTTTGTCCATTTTATGCTCCTTTTAAATGTTTTCTTCAGGCATTTTCAAATGTGGATGTTTAATTCTACGAGAGTCAATCCACGAATTGATGTTAGCAACAACTTGTTGTGGAGTCAAATCTCTGAATTCGTTACGCACCCAAGCAGGTAATGCGGTAATTGAAGAATATCCTTCTTTATAGATACAATCTAATGTGTGAAAGATATTCTCGGTTGTGTATTCTTCTTTCATAGCAGCTTTCATTTTGAAGCCTCCTTTTAAAAATCTATTTCTTTGACTCTCTTATTGAAGGACAGCCAGAACAAACATTCAATACATACATTTGCGATATCTCCTAAAATATTTTTTTATTTTATAGTTATATTATATCATACAATTTTCTAAAAGTAAACAACTTTTAACAACTTTTTTGAAAAAATTTTCTTAAAAGTAAATAAAATTGTAATTGCAAATTTTTAACTTGAAAAAGAGTTTACTCAAGTGAGTAAATAAGGGTATATTTAAACGACCGTTTAAGTAACCGTTTAAGTCTTATATTTAAGTTAAACGGCAAATGCAAGTAACAAATTTTGTTATAAATTTTTGTTTAACTGAACTTTTTATAAGTTTACTTTCAGAATATAGCACAGGTTTCAAATTTAAAAAAATATGTTTATTCAAAAGTGATTAAATTATACTTAAACGGCTACTTAAACATAACTTAATTTACTTTCAGAATAACGCACATACTTCGAATTATTATATTGTTATTTATACTATTTAAAAAATATATATAAAAAATATAAAAAATATAACAAAATATAAAATATAATATAAAATATAAAAAGACTTAAACAGTTAAACGGCAAATTTTCGGTCAGTTTACTTTCAAAACAAAATGACGTCGAAACTCAAAAATACATTTGCATTTTGCGAACTCTTCAAAAAGTGGTCAAAAGTTAAAAATTCGAGTTTTTAAAAAGTTTTCAAAATGTGTCACTAAGTTATTTACTTTTGATTAAAAGTGTGATACAATATAAATATAAAAGGAATAATGGTTTCGTTATTGCTTTTGTATTGCCTTTGATATCTCCTAAAGTTGAAAAGGCTTGCAACATTGGTTCGAGCGAAGGTATGGTTAACGCAGCCCATACACTTATGCGATGACAATCGATGTTGCATTACGAAGATGCTGAATTAGCTCTTAACGGTAGAGCGATTGACTTGTAATCAATAGGTTGAGAGTTCGAGTCTCTCATTCAGCTCCATTGCCGAGACGGTTCAAGTCCGTCCTCTGATTAGAAGGAACGCTAATTATAATGGTTATCGGCTATATCGAGAATGTGGTGTAATAGGAACACGCCTGCTTTGGGAGCAGGAGTCGCAGTGCAAATCTGACATTTTCGACCAGTATCCTACGGTAGGTATACATACGCGTAGTCCGAAGTTATTGGCGGATAGAGAGGAGGACTCTTTGTGCACAAAGAGTGGAACGAGCTACAAACCTCAATATAAACCCCGTAGCCTGATAAGCTAGATAGTTCGAATAGCTTTCTCATTAGTGAGTTTGCAACATTGTTGCTAGAACTATCATCAAGGAAATTATGACAAGCATTCAAAAAGACATTTTAGAATTAGCTACAAAATTATCGTCACCTACAGACAAAATGAGTCTTACAAATACTGTAGATGATAGTTACGAACGACTTAAAACTGTTGTCAAAGACTCGTCTACGGTTAATGACCATTACGGCAACAAAGTGTTAGCTGTAGGCAATGACGATAAGATAGCTTCGTTTACAGATTACAACTGGTCAAATGACACACTCAACTATCTCTTGTGGTTAAGCTTATATAATGATAGCTGGGTGTTTAAGCGTGCAATCGACAAGCCTTCTCAAGACGAAATCAAATGCGGCATAACAATACAGAGCGACAACAATGTTGACGTCATATATCGGCTACTTAAGAAGTATCGATTCGACTTAATTCAGCTCATTCAATGGGGCGCACTTTTTGGCGGCTCTGTAGCAGTAATGATGTTCGACAATCTTGTAGATGAAGACTATGGCAAGCCTATCAACAAAGATAAGCTGAAACTTGCAAAAGTAATGAAAATGTATGTAACTGACAGATGGTTTGGATGCGCACCTACATACGATAATCTTATAACAAATATGACGTCTATCGATTATGGCAAGCCTACATTCTACAACATTACTTTTGCTGATGGAAAGTCAATGAAAGTTCATACAGATTACATCATACGATATGAACATAGAACGGCACCAAAGCTAGTCAAAACTGGTCAACTTCAAGGTTGGGGTTATGCAGAGGGCTCTCACATTCTAAATGAACTTATGAGAGACGACAAACTTAAATCGAGCATACAATCTCTTGTTGATAAATCTCTTATTGAAGTCATCAAAATGGCTGGTATGCGTGGCGTATTCTTGGGTGCAGACAAAGAAAACAACGAGCAACTTAAACAAAGACTTGAAATGGTCAACTGGGCTCGAAACTACAACAGTCTTACATTCTTAGACAAAGATGACGAATATCAAATGACTGGCTTTTCTGGTCTTACTGGCTTATCTGATTTGCTTCAACAAAATATGTGGCAAATAAGTGCGGCATTAGAAATGACTGGCGTATTATTCGGCGATTTAAAACAAGGCTTCTCTACAGACGTAGATGCACTTAAACGTTATTCAGAAGTCATACACGAACGATGCGAATCTTATGTACGACCTGTATACGACAAACTCTTAAAGACGTTGTACATTTGGAAAGGTATCGATGGTGCTATCGAATACGAATTCAACTCACTCATACAAGAACAAGAAGATGAAAAACGAAGCAAAGCAATTGTTGACTTCATTGATACGCTTTCAAAGCTTCTTAATGACGGCATCATTACTCCAAAACAATATGCACAGTCTCTTCAAACATTCACAAACAAAGGCATCATCGACTTTGGTCTTACTGATGAAGCAATCAACAAACTTGATGACGAAACTCAAAACGAAGACTTTGACTTAGGAAACAGTATATGACAGCAACAAGGTGTGGAACGCATACTCTTTACAAAGGCTCATACTTCATAGTCTTTTACGACAAAGATGATAAATTCTTGCGATATATGTTCGACAACGTAAGAGAAATTCTTACTTTTATGAAGAAGCCGATAACAAGAGCAAACGTAAATCTCATCAATGTTGAGCTATATCAAGCATTAAAACGAAATGACCACGTAACAAGATTTCTCACAGGCGAAATCTTGCGTGTGTACATTATAGATATCAATTAAAGGAGACAACAAACTATGGCAGAAACTAAACCTTATGTTCGTATTCAATCGAACGTCACTATCTCGGTTACTTGCGGTCTTGACAATCAAGATGTAAGCAACAAGGATGCACACATTCCTGATAGACTTAAAGTCAATCCTCTTTGGCCGAAAGCAACAGTATTGATTAGGCAAGGTGTTGGCATCTATCCTTCGGAAATCGTAGAATGGAACACAGTCAAAGCACTTGCTAAAGACAAAGTCATTACTATCGGCGAATTCTTAGACAAACCTGAAACAAACGAACAAGCTCTTGCAAGAGACGAACTCAAAGCAGGCTTGAACGAAATCAAGGCTATCAACAATAAGAGCCTTGCTGACATTGCAAAATGAGTAAATTTTACGTATGGATTGACAAAAACGTCAATGCAAATACATTAGATGAAGCAAGCTTTCAAACAGCTTGCGAAAATGGCTTTCAAGCTGGACAACCTGCTAGAGCATTAGAAGCAAACTCTGCTATAAGACAAGCAAATCTTATAGCGGTTGCACTTATGCAATCTCTTGGTCTTGTCGACAAAGCTAACTTACAAAGTACAGTAACAGATGTTGCAAACTTATTCTCTAATACAGAGCTCTTCAAACTTACGAATGTATTTAGTAGTACTGGTAAAGTTAAAATGAGATTATTGCCAGGTAACTTGGGTATGAGTATTGGTGCTGCTACTACAAACAATCAGTTTGATGGCTATTTCAGATATGTGTCTGTCAAAACATTAGCTGATGTTACAACATTTGTAGGCAAACAAATATCAGATATTTTTGCAGCACCTACTAAAGATACAGATGCAACAGTTGTTGCAGCTCAAACATTAACTGGGTGTGCTAATAGTACTAACGTAAAAGTTAAAGCAAACTCTGCTTTAATTGCTGTAGAACAAGCTATTGCTGGACAAACTCCAACGACGGTCAACATATTACCATACAAAAATAATACTTCTGCAGGCAATACAACAGGTCAATATACAACAGTAAATCTTGGTGGTGGCGGAAACGATAAACGTGATTATTTTGATACTGCTTATTTTAAAGAAGCATATATTGATAATCTTCGTCAAAATAATATAATTTACAGTAAGGCAATAAAAGATTTTGATATGCAATTATCTAGAGGTTTATATTTGTTCATATTGTCTGGCGAATCTGGAAATGGACCAACTACTTGTCTTATGTATGTAAATGGCTTTGGTTCGTATTCAACGCCCATATTAAATGGTGGCAGTCCATATAATAACGCATTTGGAAAACCAATGGTATTAGCTTATGAACGAGGAACTGGTACAAACGGTCAATTACGAGCATATACTCGTAGTGGTACTACAAGTGATACAGGTACAACAGCGTTAGGCTATCTTACAGACGTTGTTATTTATAGGTTATTTAGTATATGAGTAAGTTTTATGTATGGGTTGACGACCCTCAAACATCGTCTAGCACACAAACATCAACAGAATTTGCTAATGAACCTCAAAGAAAACAAGGCTTTCAAACAAATGAAGTCATAAGTAGCAAAAAAGTCAATACCGCTGTACGACAAGCAAACCTTGTTGCTGTCGCACTTATGGAGGCTTTAAGTCCTGACAACACTACACTTGACGTAAACAGTTCTGTGACAGATGTAGCAAACGAAATTAAAGCAAAGCTAGCAACATTGCATACTGTTATAGATGATATCTTTTATGGTAACTTAAATGCTGTTACAAGTAATGCAGTCTATAAAGCTCTTCAAAATAAACTTAATTTTATCGAACCAACAGGCGTTCAAACAGATTTTGTACTTATTAAAAAAGATTTTGACGGAAATGTTCAACAGATATCTTTAACAGGAGTATTTACGCCGCAGAAACAATATCCAAGCTATAGGCCTGTATTGCGTGGATTACAAGGACAAATTCGTGGGCAAACTGCGCCTTTAGCTCAGCAAAACGACTTAGACTTAATTAACCGTAATGAACTCACTGAAAAGTTAATAAATAAAATTGATTATTCAAATATTGGTCAAGGTCTTAGCTTTAGCGATAACAAGATAAATGCTAACATTGCAAAAATTCAAGATTCCACTTCAACCGAATTTGCACCCGATGCTAACGGTGTTGTAACTATACCCTCGGGCAGTGCGAATAATTTAGGTCTTATGAGATTAGTGAGTGGTAATGGTCAACACGGGTTGCAAATGTGGGGAGATGGAGCTATTGCCATAAACCCCGCAGGGAAAATTCACATAGAGCAAAGAATTGCTGATATTGGTTCGGGTAACCTGTCTCCTATTATTTCAAGTGACATTAACTACGTAGTTAAGGCAGCATTAACTGATAATAAGAGAATAGGTACAGAAACTACTAATCCTACTACCTTTACTGATACCGAAAAGGATAGAGCTTGCGAGATATTAGGTGCAAGTAGAAAGCTTTATCGACACTATACCACATTTGACGCTCTTGGATATGGTAGTTGTAAATTAAGTTTTATTTCGTTAAAACCTGATGTATATAGTTCTGCAGAAAATCTTTCCGAGTTAAAAGATGCTGTTTCGGTTGAATATTGCACTATAGGAGACAGCAGTTATCTTATAGGAACATTATACATCAATCCAAACGATGGAGATTATACATTAAGAACTGCAGAACATTCAATAGTTATTTATACTGTGACTTCATTTACAGATACCGTTACAGAGTTATAAGGAGAGAATATGAATTATATAATTTTTGATAAAGAAAGTTTGCGGGTTTATCACATCTTATCAAAGCCTCCCGTTGACTTTTCTGACACTCTCGATATGGCGAGATGTGAAGAAATACCCGAAGGTGATTTTGGGTATTTTACCGTGTATAATCTTGCGACCAAAACCGAAAAATATACGGAAGTAGAGCAAAATCCCGTAACAAAAACAGATGAAGAAGGAAATGAATATGAAGATTACGAAGAAATTGAAGTAGAAAAAACGCGTGAATACAAAGCTTGTGACTTAGTTGGTCATAAAAGAGAAATTGTAGATACGCGTTCGTATAGCGAAAAGGTCGTTTCGCTTATCCGCGAAAAATATTCGCTCGACGAAGAGCTTGCTATACAGCGTCAGCGCGACAGCAAACCGCAAGAATTTCAAGAGTATTTCAACTATTGTGAAGAATGTAAAGCAAAATATAAGGAGTAAATTATGGGACTTAAAACAGTAAACTATGAAGTTAAAAGTTTAGGCATTACATTGCCTAATGCATATGCACTTTTGAAAGACATCAAAATTAACGATGCAACAGGCATAGCAACATTTGTTGTTCAATCTACAAGAGAAATGGCTTTGAAAATGAAGCCTATCGAAACTGTAAAAATTGAATTTGCATTTGACAGAACTAAAAACCCTGTCGAAACTGCATATATAACAGCTAAAGGAAAAAGAATTGAAACAGTGGCAGATGAACAAACTTGGCAAGCTACTACAAAAGAAGTCAATCAACCTTTCTATGGATGGGAGGACGATATCTTATGAATGAATTCATTGTAGGCAATTTTCGATTTCGAATAAAGAAAATGAATGCTATTGAACTTCTTGCAGTAAAGAATACAATTGCGTTTAACACTGCAGATGAGCTCAAACATACTTACGAAGAACTTTTAGAAAAGATAGAAGTCAACATCAAAAATGAAGATTGGCTTCAAGTTAAGCAAGGCAACACATACTATCCTGTTGGAATTGAAGATGATGTTGAAGTAATAGATGCACTCATTACGAATATTCTTCAATACATCAAATCGGTTTTTACCAAGTCCAATGCATCGAACTCAAAACAAGAGTAGATGACATTGGAGTAAATTTCGATACAATTTCAACTGAAAGAGCAGACCCATTAGTTTACACTCTCATTGCTAATGGGTTTGCTACATATAAAGATATTCGAGACAACTATTCGATTGAAGAAGTACTCGACTTATACGAAATGTGCTTAGTTCAAGCATACAATCGAAACAAAGTAACAACAATGTTGAGGAATGAAAATGGACGAAAATAACTATGGTAAAGATATTGGCTTAAACGTCACACTTGTTGATAAGACGTCTGACGAAAAGCCAAAAACAGCTATTCAAAAGTCGTTGTTAGATGATTTTAAGTCATTTACAAAAGATACGTTTCTTAAAGGCTTTAAGTCTATAACAACAGACTTGCTCAATGGCATTACTTCAACATTTAAAGACGCTTGGGCGGAACTTAAAGAGATTACTAAGTTTTCGACAATGACAGATGCTTCTATCAGAAGTTTGAAACTTGGCTATGGCTTTAGTTCTTCTCAAGCGTATGGTTATAGCCAAGCTTTAAATGCTACTGGTATGAGTTCGATGGAAGACTTAATGTGGGCTAACTCAACTCAACTTGAGCAATTTCGAAAAGCATTTGACAAATATAGCGAATACTATGAGCAAACTATTACTGACGATTTTGTAGAAAAGCAAATTGAGTTTCAATCTGAAATGATAATGTTTAAGCAAGACTTAATAAATGAAGTCATTGGCTTTTATATGGACAACAAAGATACCATCATCACTTGTATGGACAGCTTAATCACATTTTCAGAATACACAATGAAAGCATTAGGCTGGATAGTAAAATACTTTGGCGGCAATGATAGAAGTCAAGAAATCAAGATTAGAGACACACAGTCAATCATAAGCTCGTATACAAAAAGTAATACTACAAACAACATCAACACTACAAACAACTTCAACAATGTTGATAGCTCTGATAAGACTTGGCTTACTAACTCTGTACAGCTTGCATACAAACAACAAATAGCCACATTAAATCAAGGATAAGTATGGAAACAAATTTTGCAATACAAATTACTTTTAACGATGAGTATTTAGATGAGAATAGCAATATTCGAACTAAAGAAAGAGTTATTCTTTTAGATGCTGTGACAGAACCATCAAGTTCAGCATCTAACACATTACCAAATCACCCTATCGTAAGCGGTGATATGATTTCAGACCATTCTTACAAAAACCCACTTATTCTTAGCTTTAACGCTTCTGTCGCATTAAAAGGTCATAATGGAGCAACATTGGATGATGTAAGCTTAGGCCCACAAGACGCAATTGAAATTTTTGACAAAATTCGAACAAGAGCTTACTTATGCACAATCGTCAAAATCAATACGAACAATGACAAAGATATTCGTTTTGCAAGATATCCGAATATGGTCATTACATCGACTGTTTCTACAGAGCGACTCAACACTGTTACAATGCAATTTCAATGGCAACAAGTGATGTTGGCCGAAGTACAAGATTACGCTGTTGACATATCCGACGAATTCTTACCAAATGTGACTGAACCGACAACATTGAGCTTTACTAATAGTATTATTGACTATTCTGCTATTGATAAAGCTGTCATTGACTATATGCTATCTGTCGATTTGATTGATACAAAATTTCTTGATTTTGTCAAATCTGCTGGTGCAACGTATCTTGTTGGCATCGGTGCTGGAGTTGCTACTGCAGGAATTCTTATAAGTGTCTTTGGTGCAAGTGGTCCTGTAGGTTGGATAGCTGGCGGTGTAGTTGCATCTGTCATTCTTACAGCTTGTGCAGTAAAAGCACTCATAAAAGTCGGCAAACGAGCTAAATACAAAGTTAAGGCATTCAAATACAAAAAGAATGCACAAAAACAAAAACAAGAAGTCAAACGTTTTACTGACTTCATTGAAGGCTTGCATGAACATTTTGAACAGCTCAATGATTTTATAGCCGTCTATCAAGTAGCATCTGACGAAGAGCAAGAATGTATGGTCAATATTGACAATCAATACTACATCTTTACTTTTACAAGAAACACTACATCTGGCGGCTACTCATTAAAGATTACAGACCCTATCAACAATGATGGCTATGTAGGCGGGACAACAAATGTGTTTGCTGGCGTTTCTGACTTTTCATCTTGTACAAAAGACAATGCAATACTTACGACTAGTGGCTCATACGTTTATCTCATTTGTCCTTCAATCGAAAACGTCAAACTTAACGACTGTTTCATTGTTGTTTCGAAAATCAATCCTGAAGATTTCAATAAACTATTAGACGAAATCATTGAGAAAGCATTGGTGAAATAATGAAAGCTTGGATACGACATTTACAAATAAACTTAACAAGTTCCACATTAAAAAAGACAATGGAATTTGGTACAAATTATCTTTCTGATAAAGATGATTTGTCAATTGAAGTTCAAACATACAAATATTTGTCAACGTTAAAAGACACTGCTACAATACAAATTACAAACTTAACGCTTGCAGAAGTTATTCAGATTATTGACGGCAAATATTATGACGTTGAAATAAAATGTGGCTATAAGTCTGGTAATATCACAACTATATATAGCGGTTCTGTACTATACATTTCAAATGAAACTAATAATAGAAACTCAAATACAATCATCATTTTATGCGCAAGTAAGTTAGTTGCCAAATATGGTCAGACAAGACTTAATCTAAATCTTAATTCTTCAACGAATATATTTGCCGCGATAAACTATGTTTGTAGAAGAGCTGGTATACAAAATACAAACGTTTCAACTCAATTCAAAAAGCAATTTCTAGACAACATTGGCGTTGAGAATACAAACGTGGCAACTTGGCTTGACAATATGTGCTCAAATAATTCTAGCTTTATCATTAACAGTGATGCTTCAAACACATCTATTCTGAGCATATTTGATGCAGCAAAGTCAAACAATAGAGTCATAATTCTGAGAGACGACAATATTATCTTACAAAACTATCCGCGTCTTACAACAGAAGGTGTGATTATAGACGCAATGCCTACATTTAACTTTATGCCAGGAGATGTCATTAAAATCGATAACTCAATCATACAAATACCTGTCAGAAATAAGTCAGAAATATCTAAGAACTATGGCTACTTCTTAGATAAAGATGGCTATTATATGGTATTTGAAGTAAGAGGCAACTTTCAAAATCGTGGCTCAAACTTCAATCTTCAACTCTTATGTAAGTCGAGGTCATTACTTTCAAGTTACTTAGCAAAAGGTGCAAAATGATAAATAATGAAAATAGTTCATCGTCGTTTACAGACTTAATCGATGCTCTTCGAAACAACATTATGCGAAACACAAATGTTGCAGACTTAGTACAAGTTATTCAAATAAATGACGGTACGTATAAAGTACAATCTATAACAAACACAGAAGTCATAATTGACTGTATTAGTTTGAGTGGTCTGACTTTTCAAGTCAATGACATTGCACTTATTCTTTTTACAAAAAATGATTTTAAAACAAATCTAACTAAAATAAAGAACGGTCAGACAATTGCAACAACTGACAACAAAATAATGCATTCTAAAGCTTATGGCATACTCATAGGCTTAGTATATAGAAAGGAGACAGAAAATGCTTCAAAATAATGATGTCGACATTAAACAACTAATACAACTTACTGATAGCGGCTTATCGGTAGCAACATTTACACAAATACGAAATGCAATTATTAAACGATATAAAGCCGCTTATGGTTCTGATATAGATGTTTCAACAAATACTGCGGATGGCGTATTTGTCAATGATTTAGCATTGATTATGAACAACATTTTGCAGACTGTTTCAAGCATTTACAGTAATCTTGATGTAAATACAGCAAGTGGTAAATACTTAGACATTCTTTGTAACTTATCAAACCTTACTCGAAAATCTGCAACAAAATCAACTGCTTCTGTAAAAGTTACAGCACTTACAAATACAATAACAATACCTGCAAATGCATTATTTATAGACATTGCTGGTCAAATTTGGATAGGCCAGAACAGTGAAATAGCATTATCGAAAGGTCAGTCAGCAACAATTGAGGTTGTTGCAAATGAAGCTGGTCCTATCAAGGCTAAAGCAGGTTCTATCAATGCAATGGTCGACAGTGGTTTGACTGTTAGTGTTGAACAAGCAAACGACGCAATTGTTGGTAGTAATGCAGAAACAGATGAAGAACTTCGTTCAAGACGAGCAAGTTATGGCTCTTTAGCTGGTACAACTGTGTTGGACAGCTTATCTGCAGCTTTACTTGACGTATCTGGTATAAAAGATGTCAAAATCTATAATAACAATACTGGTGAAAATGATACTGCATTAGATAACACAGTTGTAAATCCGCATAATATATATGTAATTGTTCGTCAAGATGGCACTGTTGATGATAGCATAATTGGTAGCATTATCTATAATAAGATTACTCCTGGTATAGGTACAACTGATGCTGCAGAAGAAAAACATCATTATGACTATAAAACTATTATCAATGGCTTTGAAATTACAGATGCAAAAACGACTATTTATTGGAAACAAGCAAAAGCAATACCTGCTAGTTTTACTATTACATTAAAAAAGCTTACAGACTATGATGATGTCACTTGTAAAGCAGCAATAATAAATGCGTTAAAAGACTACCTCTCAAATGTTAGAATAGGTGAAACACCAGGTACTGGACAACTTCTCACAGTCATTCAAAGTGCAGATCCGATGCCGACTGGTGTGGCATCATATATTGTAGATAGTTGTACACGTGCTATAACGAATAATGACAATTATTGTCAACTTGGAGACATTACTTGGAGTATAAGCTAATGAGTATTCTTAATGATAAGTTAAAAAACTTCAACTATTATAAAAGCAAAGTACCGATGTATCTTCAACAATCAGAGGGCTTTCTCGAGCATTTTCGAATTTGGTTTGACTTACTTGTAGCCGATGCACCTAATAGCAACATTGTTGGCGTTGCTGATACATTATTCCAAATGCTTGACATTTTTGCTGAAAACTATGACAGTGCTAGTTCTACAGATGTTTTGAACAAGCTTGCAGCATTATTCGGCATTCAACGACATTTAGTAATAAATGGCAAAACAGTTGATTTAAGTAATGACGAATTACTTATCTATTTGTCTACAAAAATTATTAAGAACTATTCTGACGGTACAACAAAGCAAGCAATCGATTTGTACGATAAAATAGGTTTACCTATAGTTATCAAAACAGACGCATCAACATCTGCAACAGTTACATTGTACTTATTACATTCAGAAAGTGTGACTATAAATGATAATATACGACTATTGTTTGAAAATGGTCTGCTTAATTTTGATAGAATAGGTATTACTTATGTAAATACGATATTTGAAATAGCAAATATTTTGTATTGGTCGCCGTCTACAGAACATTCAGACATATATTGGGCTCCATCTGTAAATGGTTCTAAAGCAGGAGTTTGGGCATAATGAAAACACGAGCATTATATAAATACATAGATGACAATGGCATACAGCATACAAATGTAGTATGGTTTGGTTCTGCTGGTAGAACAATTGTAGGTTTTGACATTTCAGAATGGGACAATGCTAGATGGGACGATACTTCGTCAGCGCATACAAGAAAAGCAGAAAGCTTTTCAGAACGACAACAAAGTGTCGTAGACAATCTCACTCAAAGGCTATCTATTGTAAAAGGTGAACTTTGGTACAATATAAATTACGGTCAGCCTATTTTCGAAAAAACAAAATCAAAAACTGCATTCGATGCATTCATACTCACTGTTGTTAAACAACATCCTGACGTAAATAGCATCATCTCATTCAATTCGCAAATCATCGACAAAAAGTATACTTGTAATATACAAATTGAGTCGATATATGGTCAAATAACATTAAATTTATAACTTTATTACAATTTTAATCTAGAGGTTCTAGTTTTAATTCTGAGACACTTTATATAAAAATAATATAAATTATTATAACTAATATAAAAGTTATCCAGAATTAAAACTAGAACCTTATTTTTTAAAAGTTATTCTAAAAGTAAATAAGTTAAACTTTCTTGGTCAAATGATTATATATTTGACAAAATGCGTGATATAATTATAAAAAAAAGGATATAATTATGAAGTTTTTAAGTTGTGAGAAATTATCTGAACATAAGTATAAAACTCCAGAAGGTTATCTTATATGCGTCGACTCAGTTTTAGCAAGAACTGGCAAACAAACATACAAGCGTGCTGAAGTATTTGGTCCTAACTGTAAAGATGCAGATGTTGATGTTGAAATTGACAGACCTGAAAAAGAAGTCTTTTCTGAAAAAACACTTGCATCTTTCGAAAACAAACCTCTCACTGTTGAGCATCCTGATACCGATGTAAATGTCGATAATCATAATGAATTGGCTGTTGGGTTTGTTAGAGACATTAAACGCGGCAACATTGGTGGAAACGACGTTATGCTTGGTACGTTAGTCATTACTGATGCAAAAACTATTGAAGAGATTGAGAATGGCGAGCACACTGATTTATCTTGTGGCTATGACTGTGACATAAATGATGAAGAAAATCCGTGTCAGCGTAATATTCGTGGCAATCACGTTGCGTTATGTCAACAAGGTAGAGCAGGAATTGCAAGAATCGTTGATAGTGTAAAAGATAAAAAATATGAATGGTTCATTAGAAAATTGCATCAACCTGCAAACGGTAAATATTGGTTTGAAATAGCTGATAGATTAAGCGATAAACATATTTATTCATTAGCCGAGACTGAAGAAGAAGCAAACCAAAAGCTAAAAGAAGCAGAAAAATTGAATGACTCTGTAAAAGATGAAGATGCTCAATATAATTGGATGGTCGAATTAGACCGAAATAATATCGATTATGTCTTTATCAATGGCGGCTATGGTATGGAATTTAGAAATCAAAATGACTATACTAAAGCAAAAGAATTAGCCAAAAAAGTCAATTACACTCAAGGTCATTGGGATGACAAAAAATTGACATCTTTTGATTATCGTTCAACAAGAATATCTAATGAACTTGACTCGGTTAAAGATAGTCTCAAAACTTTTGAAGTTGAATATAAAGACGGCAACAATGTTGTCATTCAGTTAGTTAAAGCAAAATCTCTTGAAGACGCAATAAAGAAAGCAAAAAAGCTTAAGAAATGAGTAGAACATATACTCACGTAGGTATTGACAGTGATGAAATTCATATCAAAACATTTACAATTGCAACAAGTGTAGGTGTTAACAGATGCCATCGTCAACAGTGGAAGTCAAGCAACAAATTAAAGATATCTTAACTGAAATAAGCAAATATCATCTTGAAATAGGTGTATTTGAAGGTAAGTCAAAACGAAAGATAAAAGTTGGCATAACTAATGCGCAATTGATGTTCATACACGAAAACGGTTCACCATTGCATAACATTCCTGCAAGGCCGGTTTTAGAAATGACTGTCAATTATGCAAGAAAAAAATTAGTTATGCCAACTATTGCCAAATGTATTAAGAGCTCATTACTTGGCAAGAATGAAATCGACTTAGAATTAAATCGATTAGCAATAAAAGTTGAAAACTATGCAAGACAAATTATCTATTCTAATGATGGTCGTCTTACACCAAATGCACCAAGTACAATCAACAAAAAAGGTACAAATCACCCATTATTTGATACAGGCCAACTTGCAAGGTCTATTACTTGCATGGTCGTAAAGGACGCAATATGATAGAAAATGACAAAGATTTAGACAACATTCTTGCAGAACGGCAAACTTCTAGCAACAATGTTGTCAATTTTGAAAAGAAACAAGAACCTACTGTAGAAAATCAGACTAAGACACTTGTGCAGCAAGGCGTTGATGCTGCTGTAATGCATAAGCTTAGTAACGATGATACTGTAAAAGAGAAATTTTTGCAGACTGCAGATAAGATTGTTGATACTAACTTAAATACAATCGAAAATAATGCAAGTTTAGAAGAAAAAGCCGCAATACTTAAAAATAACAAAGATGCTTGCGATTTATATGGCATCGATGAAAAGACAGTACCTAAATGGGTCGTCTATTGCGCAAGACGAGTGCAAGATTTTTGGTATGCAATGTGGTTGATTATTGGCTTCTTTACAACTGTGCCTATTGTATTTTTAGGTAAAAAGATTAGAGTGGTCATTAAACATACTTGGGTAGCAATGATAATAGCCGTAATTATATACGCGGCAGTTGTTACATCACCCTTATGGCTTAGGCATTTATCTTAGTGGCAGATAAATTACAAATAATAAAAGGAGGAACGTTAATATGTCGATGCTTACCGAAAAAAGACAAGAACTTACTAATAAGCTTACTACTCTTGAAAATGCTCGTAATGCAGAAATTGAACGTAAAGTAGCCGAATATAGAGCTTCTCTTGAAGCAAATACTAAATGTGAAGGCATTGAAAAGCTCAAATCTGCAATCGCTGCTATAGATGTAGTTATTGCTTATGAAAATTCTGCAGATGTTGAAGTAGCTACTATTAAGCAGGTCAACAACAATGTTGATACTTCTGGCAGACCTGGTATGGAAAACATAGTAACTCCGTCTAGAATATGAAAAGAGAAGTATTGATTGCTAAAAAAGCTTTATATGAAGCTAAGAAAGCAGAAATTGCAACTGAAACTTATGAAGCTGAAATTTCTGCCGAACTTGAAGCATATAAAGCACAGCTTATTAAAAAATATGAAGACATTCGTAAAGCTGACGAAGCAAAAGTCAATAATTATCTTGAATTGTTAGATGAATTGCTGTCTGAAGTTGACGATGTAGAAACTACACAAACTATAGAATAATCTGCCAAACTATTGAACTGCCACTAAATTTAATATCGAGGTAGATTAAAATGATTTTAGAGGAGATTTTAAGAATTATGACTTGGGTTGAAGTTGTAATCAAAGCTTGTAGTATTTTGATAGGTATTGCTATTGCTTGTGCAGTAACAATTCCTACACTTATTAAAGCTATCAAACAACGTAAAGCAGCAAAAACGGCTGAAGAAAAGCTTGCTGCAGATTTAGCAATTAAAAATGCTATTTTCGACTTTGTTGTTCAAGCAGAAACAAATTACGCGAATTTAGATGCTGCATTAAAACAACTTGGTGAGTCTGCAGGTGCTTTGAAAAAAGAAAGTGTAATGTCTGAAATAAGAGACTATTGCGATAAGCAAGGCTATGCTTATGACAAACAAGCAATTTCTAACGAAGTCGACAATGTTGTCGCATTTACTAAGACGGTAAACTACATTAAAAAGTAAGTCACGATTGATATCTAGAAAGTTCGATTAAGTATAATAATATAAATTATTATATCTTAATCGAATTTGTCTCAGATTTAATCTGATGAACTCAGAAGATAAATAATTTTTAATTTGATTATATTTTAATCAAATGATGTATTATAATATTTATATAAAATAAAGTAAGGAGAAAACTATGAAGAAATTCATTATTCGAGATGAAGATAAAAATGAATTTGAGGTAGAAGAACTCGATAAAGAAGCTAAAACTTCTGATGAAGATCCGACTACTGAAAACGTTTTGTCTGACGACGAGATTAAAGCACTTAAAAGTCTTGCTTCTGTAGCAGACAAGCTTGTTGCTTTAGTCAACAAAGATGTAGAAGATGAAGATGTCGATGAAGATGAAGAAATTGACGAAAAAGATGAAGAAGAAATCATTGATACTGACATCGATGAAGACAAAGAATATTCTACTATGAAAAAAGACTCTAAACGGTCTGTAGGGTCGATTGTTAAGCCTAAATCTAAATCGATAGATGACAGTGAACAACTCGATATTGCAACCGCTTGGGCAAAACGTTATGGAGGTAACAAATAATGAGCTTAATAATCAATAAGTCGATACCTATGTTTAAGCAAGGTTATCCCACAGTTTCAGACAAATACAATGTTGCTGGTGGTATACTCACTGGTAATACTCCGGTTCAATTCGGCGCACTTGTAAAACTTGGTGATACTCCTGGCTATTTTGAAGCAAGTTCTGGTTTAACTGCAGTATCTCAGCTTGGCGGTTTTGTAGTTGCAACAAATGTTAAACTTGCTGAAGATTTCCCTGGCAAAACTGTACAGGTCAATCCGGGTGAAGCATTCAACTTGCTAGTTAGTGGCTTTATCGCTGTCAAACTTGCGGCTACAGTCGAAATTGCAACTATTGCACCTAACGTACCTGCTAACTTTACTGCTGCTGGTGAAGTTACTACCGCAGATGATACCAACAAAGTTGCGGCTATTCCTAATACCGTCTTTACTGGTTTGTCTGAAAAACAGCCTGATGGCAGCTATTTAGCTGAAATATGCGTAAAATAAGGAGAATTGAAATATGAACGGTGAAATTTTTACACCTAGCACTATTGAAAAGAATTTCTTTGTTGATAGTGTTGCTTCTCAGAACAGAGGCAAATCGTTTTCTTTAAGCGATATTTATGGTAGTCGTTCGACAAAACTTTACGTTGCAGATGCTAAAGTTCACGATACTAACTTCGCTTTCTTAACTACTACTCTTGCTAAGCTTCATAATTCTTTATATGAGCCTAAGTATTTTGTAACCTATGCGCAGGACATACCTGTTGATGTAGGTGGTGGCTTTGTCGATTATGTTTCGTACTACACTATCGACTGGGCAGGTATAATGAATGAATTCAGAAATGTGGTCGGCAACAATGCGAACTATATTCCGAGAGTAAATGCTGGTCTTAGCCAGAAAAAAGTAAATGTTTACACTTTTGAAGTTGCGTATGACTTAAGGTTTGTCGAACTTGAAAAGATGAAAAAACTTACTCTTCAAAAATCGATTGAAGATATTTATTCGAATGCAATTGTTGCTGGTTGGGACTTATTCGTTCAGAAAGTTGCTTATACTGGTATCAATGGTTCGACTGGTCTTTTCAATGCAAGCAATGTACTTGTAACGACTATCGATAACTCTACTGCTACTGCTGCAAATAGTGGTTTCAAAGGTATGGCTGATACTGCAGTTGTTGCATTCTTCAACGGTGTCTTTGAAAAATACTTGCTCAATTCGAATATGAACATAACATTACTTCCCGATACATTCCTTGTACCGACCTATGTTGGTTCTGACCTTTCGAGTAGGTTTAGTGCTCTTTATACTTCTACTCTTCGTAAATTTATTCTTGACCATAACCTTGGTGTAGATGAGTCTAACGGTGATGTAAAAGTTACTATCAATTCGAGACCTGACCTTAATACTGCAGGTACTGCTAATCACGGTCGTATAGTTGCATATAAGAAAGACAAATCGTTCGTCAGAGTTGATATGCCTTATCCGATGCAGCACTATATTACGTTGCCTAACATTGATAAGATGTCTTATACATCTGCATTCGTTGGTCAAGTATCCGAAATTCAGATGCCCTACAATACTTCGAATAGCGAACTCGGTGTTATCACTTACTGGGACTTCACGAAATAATTTAAGTTTTACACTCCCGCTAGTATAATTAGCGGGAGTTTTCTTAAAAGGAGATTAAAATGAAAAGATACAAAATCAATAATCGAATAATTACTGCAGATAGTCCTACTAAAGCATTAAAAATTGCTAAAGCATTAGATGCACATTGCAAAGACCGTATTGGTAAAATTTATTGGAATGATGTTCGTAATTTTTGCATAAAAAATGACTGGTATACTTATGGCGATATATATGCTTACAATAAAATGTTATATGCTGCTGACCACGGTACTTGGTCTACTGAACAAATCGCAAAAGATATTGCTGAACATTCTAGACCTGACGTTAGAGCAATAGATGTTCTTAAAGAAATCAATAAGCTTAATATTAAAGACAGCGATATTGAGTATCTTACAAAAGAAGAAGAACGAGCTGTTGAAGATTATCGAAAAGCTATTGCTGGTACTACAAACCCTAAGCTTTTAGAACTCTATAAACATATTCTTGATGAAGAACTCGAACATATCAAAGAACTTGAACAAGCCAACAATGTTGAAGACTCTAAAACTAAAGATTGGGCAACGCCTTATGCAATTTGGGTAAAGAAAAATGGCAAATGGCTTATCTTTGGTGGAGCTAATTCGACTAATATTGATAAAAGACGTTTCTTAAATAGCGGCTATGAAGATGTGACAGTTGTTGAAAATGGTAAAGAGCCAACTAACGACTCATACGATAAATTAAAAGACGGCAATGTTAACGGCTCTTATGCAATTAGAAATGGTCTAGTATATGTATATATCAATTATAAATTAGTTGGTACATTTGCATCAATACAAGCAGCTAAAGATGTTGGCTATAATTTAGATAATTATACTCGATTGTAATATTATGGCAATAATTGGTATTCAAATAAATAGAGAAAATCCGACATTTACAATTCAAGATTTTACTTTTTGGATGCCACAATTCAAAAAGTATTGCGAGACAGATGAAGGTAAGGTTGCATTCGAAAATCTATATGAAATTGCAAACAATAAGATTTTTAAGTCTATTTATGGCACAGATTGGAAATATGCAATGAGCTTATGCATTGCGCATTATCTTACACTTGTTGCTCAGCAAATGCAAGTACCTGCAGGTGATACACTTGCAGGAATTGCAGGCGGTGGTGTAACTCGCGGTGTTCTTGCAAATGCAAGTGTTGGTGCTTTTAGCAAAACTTACGATTTAAGTAAGACGATGTCTGAAGAAGAAGAAGCTCTGTTCTGGAACCAGACATCGTATGGTGCTTCTTTATGGGCATTACTTAAAACAAAGCCAATACCGTCAATAATGGTTATTACAACGCATCCTATTCCTGGAGCAAACTAATATGCAAAATCACGTCATTGACCCAACTTACTTTTATGATTGTATAAATGAATTCGCATTTGACTATAATCTTTATGTGTTGATATCGAATGACGAAATTGACGATAATGGCTATACTGTTTCTAAGTACGAATTACAAACAATAAATGGTTCGTTACAAAGCACTGGCTCTTCAAGAAAACGGTCTAAAGAAGGTAATACTCTTGCAAAAGAATACGATTTCTATTGCAAGAGTCTTTATCGAATAAAAGAAGACGACATTCTTGAGTACAAAAACAATTACTATATTTGTACTGAGGTCAACAATGATTATGACGAATATGGTGTTCGTGGAGCTAGATTAAAACTTATTAGTTTAACAGCATATAGAGATTTGGCTGACTATATCAAATATTTGAAAGGTGAAAAACTTGTATGAAAACTTTACAAAATATAGATGATATAGAAAAAATTGTTCGGCAGCAACTCATTCTTCAATCTGAAGTAGATGCTAAATTTGTCAGAAATAGTTTATCATTACACGGTGAAGTCTTAGAAAAAATGCTTATGGAGCAAGTCTATTCTCCAATAAGCACTACAGACGTAGTAGTTCTATTTGAACTTCGTTCAAGAACTAATGATAGCGACGGCAGTGAAACTAATGAAAATGTGACAAGCTATTACAAATCATTCAAAGTATATGTAATTATCTATGGCGACAATAGTACAAACATAGCTAACAACATTGTTGCTAGATTTAGAACATCTGCAGTAAGGCAGGTATTGTATGATAATGGCATCTATTTAGAAGCAGTAACTGAGCCTGAACGAATAAATGAATACAAAAATGAAACTATGTGGATACGAAATGATATTCAAATTGACATTAGTTGTCAATTAGATATTAAACAAATATCCGCCGATTATACATTTGATAGCTTATCAAACGTAACAATAAATATTAGGAGCTAATTATGAGTGTCAGTTTAACAAATTTTGTCGATATCGATATACAAAAACATGTCGACACGATTGTAAAAGGAACAAGAGATACAGTAGCTTTATTTACTGATTATGGTAATAAAGGAACTGAAACAACAATCAATTCTTTAGCCGAAGCAACAGAAAAATATTATGGCAAATCTGGAGCCGAAAAAACATACGAGTATCTTAAAGTTTATTTTGATAATGGCGGTGTTAGAGCCATTGTATATGAAGGCCATAATAGTTTGTCTGATGCAGATATAGCGGCATTACCAGATGATATTATATGCGTGGCATCTACATCTACAATTGCTGTTATGAAAGCTATAGCTAAAGCAAGATTAACAATTGTTGGCATTAAAGAAAAACTTATTCTTGCAAGTACCGCAGATAAGTCGATTATTGATGAAGAGTCAGTTAAAAACTTTATTGTTAAATATTCGTCTATAACTGGTGCAGAAATGACAATAGCTGCATATTTAAGTAAGATAGATGTTTATAAAATCAATTCTGTTTTTGACTATATGTTTACTCAAGAAACAATCGCAGCCGAGTCTATTAGCGACGATGAATATAAAAAATTGATAGCTGCAAACTACAATGTGAATATTGAGCTTGCAAATGCGTCAAGAGCTTGTGGTGGTAATTGCAAAGATGGTGCAGAAATTACAAACAATTTTGTCAGAATTGTTTTACATCAAACGCTTACTCAACGGCTTATACAACTTTTAACAACAAAGTTGAAGTCAAATTCTGGTCTTGGTAAAATCTATACAACTATTGCACAAGAGCTCAATTACTATTTAAGAGATGGCTATCTTACTACGGATAAAATTTGGACTGATGAAGATTGGACTGTCGTTGGTGCAAATGATGTAACATATACAATTATTGAAAAAGGCACTGCTTTAACGAATGGCTATATTGCAAAAATATTGCCTTTAAGTTCATTAACTGCTAATGATAAAGCTGAACATAAAGCGCCTAACATTTACATTGTCATAGCTGACCAATATGCAATACGTAAGATTGAAATCACTGGACAAGTAATTTAAGGAGTTATAATATGAAGTATTCGTTATCTAATTATATCTTGACTGTAAAAACAAATGACTCTGCATTATATTCTATTTTTAAAGAACTCAGCATTGGCGGTGAAGGTAGTTTAGTCGACTCAATGTCGATTTCTTTAAACAGTTCATTATTCACAACTACTGGTTTTCCTACTGGCGGCTGGGTGCACGATAAAAACTTAGATAGAACTGGTACTGCAAGTGTTACATTAAGTCAGTTGAGCAACAATGTTGACAAGCTTAAACAACTTATGAATGCATATTACAGCGGTGATTATGATGGGCTTACTTTGACAATCACTGATGCAAATGCAAATGAAGTTGTAAGCTGTGAAGATTGTTTTCCGTCGAAATTTCCTGACCAGCAGTATCAATCAAAAGCACAAACTCAAACGTGGAGCTTCACTTGCGGTAAAATTACAATAAAATAAAGTTAAAACAATAATATGTTTTAACTTCTGAAGTCATCGTTTTAATTCTGAGACACTTTCTTATATGATTTAATAATTTATATTATTTAATCGAGAAAGTTTCTCAGAATTTCTTTTTGATTTAAGCGCTAGTCTATTATATTTTTTCTTAGGTAAATTTGAAAGATACTGCAAAATGATATTTGCAAGTTCAAAACATTCTTGATTGATGTCAATAAATGTTTCAATAATAAAGAAATTGTCAATGCAATTTTTAGATTTTCTTGCAGCTTTCATAAAATAGAAGTCTTTTATGAGTTTCTTGCATTCCATTTCTAAAAGTTCAAACTTACCTTTTTTAACACAGTCTTTAATAGCGTAATATATAATTTTAGTATTCATCTTTTTGCACCTGTAAATATAGCAGCTATTATAAAACCCACGCAACTGCCAATCAAAAAACCTATACAAAATAGCATTTTAGTCATTCTCCGTGTAAATAAATTTATGACGAGTTTGTTCATCATTTATTGAAACATACTTTACAACTAAGCCTGTCTTCTTTTTAATAAACTCACACACATTATCTGGACCATTAACTGCGACGTATCTATAGAGCGTTCTAACGTCAATATGCAACATTGTTGCTAACGTTTCGTAAGTTAACTCTGACTGATAATTGTATGCAGAGAATTTATTGCAAGCTTTAAGCTTTTCACATTTGCCAAGATGTTTGCAATACCAGCATTTTGTAGGCTTACTCATATTTATCTCCTTTGTCCGTAATTATACCTAATATCAACGATGTTAGCAGCATTCCAACAGCAATAAGCAGAAGACAGCTAATGCCGAGCACAAGATATTGTATAAGTACTATCGAGCAAGTTTGCCATCGCAATAAGCCAAATATCGCTCCGCAAAGTGCCAAGAGTATAAGCACTATAATATACCATAATTCTTTAATCATAATTCTATATACCTTACTTTATCTAAATAAGCTAATTCTTCCAATAAGTCTCTTATTCTTTCTTGAATTTCACTCGCTTTGCAAACAACTTTATCATTCATTACAAAGCAACAAGTAGCTACTTCAACGCGAAGTCTATATAGAAAATCATCGGCAGACATTGACTTATAACTGTCCTTTTTAGCAGATTGTTGGCACGATAGACCTATAATGTTACGTGCCTGACTTTTGCTCATTTTATCTATACGTTCGTCACCATAGCCTAATTTTTTCAATTCTCGTCTTTGACCATCAGTTGGTCTTATTATTTTTAAATTTTGTGGCATATTATCTCCTTAGCAATACCTCAATGCACTCGCTTTAAAGTACTCGCGCAACTGTTCGTCGTATATTTCGCAGAGTTTTTCAACAAGGTCATCGTTGTAAATAAATGCTTGCAAACCAAGTTGGACAGTATTTTCTTTGTATTTTAAATCGTCAAGATTAAAATACTCTTTGTAGATAATTTTAGAAAGTGCGTGTGCCAATTCTTTCTCGTCCGCAGTGTACTCTATACTCTGTGTAGGAAACTCCTCAAGCTCATCTGTCCGCTCCAATAATGTTGTCTCACCACTTACATCATAAGTATAAGTTTTAGTCATAGTTTAGTCCTCCTTTATATACTTTTTTAAAAATTTTTGAAAAAAGTTTAACTTATTTACTTTTAGAATAATTTTTCAAAAAATAAAGTTCTAGTTTTAATTCTAAGACACTTTAATAATTAGTTTAATAATTTATTACTTTTATATAAAGTGTCTCAGATTTAATCTGATGACTTCTAGTTAATTTCTTTAAATATTGTGTCCTTTTTACACATTTTGAAGTCTTTGTCATGTCTACGTCTTATATATACTGGATGTCTTAAACTTTTGTCTGTAATTTCTTGACATTTGACTTCAATAATAGAGTTTTTAGCCATTGACCAATTGTCACGCCACCAATCTCGTTCTTCGTCAGTACTACAATTTACTTTACTAATTCTTACAAAATCATTTGCTATTTCGTCATAGTAGCCAACAATGAGAGCACCAATAGTATTCGCATATTTGCCATTACCTTGTTGATAGTCAATTACAACAACATCGACTGTTTCAAACTTTTTGCATTTAAGCAATGCTGCTTTATCATAGTATTTTCGAGTCAATGACTTTATGACAATACCTTCAAAGCCATCTTCAACTGCTGCTTGCATTCTATTTTGCCAATCAGCAGATGTTGTTAAAAAATCCGCAGCTGCAAAAGAAACAATACAGCCATCACAGTCTAAAAATTTTGCAGTATGCATTTGTGAATAACCGAGCAATTGTATTGCATATACTGCGTAATAAAAACGTTGTATGTATGGAAGATTTCTAATGTCATTACCATCATAAAACAAACAGTCAAAAATTGCATACTTAATGTCAATACCATTATCTTGTAATTCTTTTGCTCTTTCAGGTAATGAATGTAAAACTGAAGCTGCTTCAGACCAATTTTTTGCATAGCATTCACAATCAAGTACAGTATAGCCTAACTTATATTCTTTTGCAAAATGCTTAATTGCATCTTTTAAGTATGGCAGTCTATCTTGATTTTCCATATAGTTGCCAGTCTTTTTAGAAAATCTTCTTGAAGTGCAATATACGTTTTCTCCATCAATATGAATGAGCATTCGCTCGCCATCATATTTAAGTTGAGCAACAACTGGTTCATTCTGTATCATTGCTTCCACATATTCTTGCTTATAGCAAGAAATGTGGTCTGCATGATTTGGTGCAAGTTGTTTTACTTGATATTCGTTCATTAGTCATTCTCCTTAACAAGTATGTCATAAAGTTTAGCTTTAAGTTTAAGAATTTCAAGTTTAAGTTCTGCAATTTCAGATTTTTCTTTTTGTTTAGTTTCAGTATATTCAATATGTATATTGATTGTCTGACCATTATGCAAGTTAATTTCAAGTCTATCACATAAGTCACAAACATAGTCGTAATATTCGGACTCACTACGATAAATGTTGTAGCCAGCATTTTCAGAAGCTTTTACATCAAGTGTATAATCTTTGATGATTTTATTTGCAATTTCAAATGCATCTGTAGAATTAGCTGCGATTAAGTTAATGTTGTTGTTTACCATAATAAGTATCTCCTAAAGTAATATTTTTATTTTATAGATATATTATATCATACATTTTTCTAAAAGTAAACTCTTTTTATATACTTTTT
>ERZ825670.604-NODE-604-length-46844-cov-28.538118_pt1 | contig 46844 bp, 42 predicted proteins | sample MGYA00519929_ERZ825670 | MGnify/ENA primary metagenome ERZ825670 (study PRJEB31778, sample SAMEA3449207) | human gut metagenome | biome: human gut; feature: human-associated habitat; material: faeces | place: United Kingdom | collected 2010/2012 ...
TTATACTTTCTTTAGAAATATTTGTGAAACTGCTAACTAGAAAAGCTAGATAATTAGGACAATCTAACATAATAATTTTAAAAACTGGATCAAAATTAGCAGGAATTACTTTACCAGTTGCTATTAAATTATCCCTAAGTCTTTCTAGTTTTGTTATATCATCAAGCATAATTTTTCCTCCTTTCGCCCCTAATCTATCACAATGAAAATCTAATTGCAAATTTGAAATTTTGTAAATTGAACCCTATTTTTCTAGGGAAAATAGCAAATTCAAAAGGCAATTTTCCAAATTCACTCCACCCTTACTAGTGAATTTAGTAAAACTGCCTTAAAATTCTATAATTTAAATTTTTTTAAGTTTTTTTAATGCCTCATCAAAGGTTGAAACAGCTTCTATCTTAATAGAATAGTTTTTTCGTTTAGCTTCTTTTAAAGCTTCTTCATAGTTTTCACCAGCCGGTACTAAGAAAACATCAGCTTTTTGTCTTACCGCTCCATTAAGTTTATACTTAACACCACCAATACTACCAACACTACCATCTTCCTCGATAGTACCAGTTCCCACTACTTTTTTACCCTTAGTAATATCTTTATCTACTAGACTATTATAAATAGCTAGCGTAAGCATTAACCCGCCAGATGGACCACTTTCACTTTGTTTGAATTTTAATTCTATTTTAGGGTTAGTTTCATAATCATAAATATTTACAATACTAATACCTGCTACTTTTCTTCCTTGATAGTTCTTAATAGTAGCATAAACATCTTTTTTAGAATCATTTCTTTTTACTACTAGTTTAATTCTATCTCCAACTTCTTTTTCTTCTATAACACTTTTTAAAGTATCAATATCTTTATACTCCATATCTTCTACTTTTTCTATCTCATCACCTATTCTTACCCCATCACTTTCTTTTTTTTCAAGATAGAAAACATAAGGATGAGTAGCCTTAATTTTTACCTTCTTACCTGCTTTTTGATAAGCTAGTAAAATAGCTGTTTGATTAGCACTTTTTAAAGATAAATGATCCCTGATACTTACCTCTTCTACTGTCTCATCATTATTTAGTTTTACATCTTCTTCTTTTTCTAATTCCCAATCTTTAAATACTTTAGATAAAAGATAAGTAGCAGTATTTCCTTTTAATTCTTTAACATAGGCAAAATACATCTTATAGTCTTTCTTATTACTAGATTTAATATCTATTCTTTTACTAATATCTATCGTTCCACCCCCAGCATAAACATAATATGGAAGAGGAAAAGATAAAACTAAATACAAACTAAGAAAGATAAGAATACTCTTCCCATTTTCCTTCATAAATTCCTTTATTTTCTCATACAATTTATTAGTCATTTTATCAACACCTTTATAATACATTATAGCAAAGGATTAAAAATTATGAAAAGAAAATATCACTATTTATTAGGTTTTATTATTATTATGTTTTCTTATCTTGGAATATTTTGTTTTCCTAATATTATGATCAATTCATCTATTAATGCCCTTTTAATCTTTAGAGAAAAACTATTTCCTTCCATCTTTCCTTTCTTTGTCTTATCTTTTTTATTTATAAATATGGGCTACCCCTTAATACTTAATAAATACTTTAAAAATATCACTAGAAAGATATTTCATCTAAGTGAAAATACAACATTCATCTTACTTATGAGTATTATCTCTGGTTTTCCTTCTGGTGCTAAATATATAGTAAAAGATTATAGCAACAACTATATAACTAAAGAAGAAGGTAATCAATTACTCTTATTTACTCATTTTGCTAATCCATTATTTGTCTTAGGAACTTGTGGTATCTTACTAAATAGTAAAAGACTAGCTTATAAGATACTTATTTGTCAGTTACTTGCTAATATCATATTAGGAATACTAGTAAGACCCAAAAATATTACTATTACCAAGAAAAAAGAAGTGGTTTTTTCTACTTCTAGTTTAATATCTATCTTACCTGATGCCATTAATGAAGCCATGGAAGTTTTAATCTTTATGTTAGGTTCTATTACTATATTTCAGTTCTTTACTAATTGTTTTCTCTTATTTACTAATGAATCAGTATTTTTTAGAACTATCTTTACAGGTATTATGGATCTTACTAGTGGTATAAATCTAGTACCTACTCTTTCTATATCAATAGAGCTTAAAGCTTTACTAATGTTAATATTTATAACATTTGGAAGTTTATCTGTTCACTTGCAAGTAATTAATGCTATTAAAAATACTAATCTATCTTATACTAATTTTTTTATAGGACGAATCTTAGAAACTATAATTTCTATAATTTTATTTTTACTTTTCTAATATTAACTAAGTGGATAAGCAACTGGAGCAGTTATAGAAAATGATAAGTCCTTATCTTCAAAATCACGACAGTTAAGAGAAATATTTATTTTAACAAAAGCATCATCATCGCCTAACACTTCAATATAAGTTTTATCTTTATCAATAGTTAAATCATCTAAAGTATTAGTAAATTTAGGAAGTGAATAAACAATTTCTTTTCCCGTTTCACCATAAGTTATATTGCCATTATTTAAATTAATTTCCATATTTGTACTATATATTTTACCAGTTTTAGGATTATTCATATCAAATTTAGCATTCAAAGTAGCAGCTGAAATGTTTTCACTTTTTTGGACATTAATTAAGTGTCCTTTTGTTAAATCATCTTGAATAATTTTTTGTAGTTTGTTTTCATAATCTATGATACTACTTTCAATTGCTTCTTTCTGCTCTTTATCTTTATAAGATAGCACAATATCAAACATTCCTACTACTATCAAAGATAAAATAGCAAAAGTAATTATTAGTTCAACTGATGTCATTCCTTTATTACTCATTTTCTATGTACCTCCATAATTCCATAATTATGTTTATCTCCTTTATTAAACTCTATTATTACATGAAAATAATTACCATCATTAACTTTAGTAGTGTTTTTACTATAAGTTGGAAGATAACTAATATAGTCTTTAAATTCTCTTGTATAAGAACTATTAGATTTAACATGATTTTTGAATTTTTCTAGATTATAAGGAACTAAATAGATCTTAGTTATATCATTAATTTCTTTATAACTATAGCACCAACCAGAAACATTATTTTGAGAATAAGAAAGACAGTCAGTTATATCAAAATAGCCATAGTTTGAAGCATTTGTAAAAGCATTTTGACTAATTCCATCTAAAACTAATTTTCTAGCCCAATGAGCCTTATATGTAGCTTCTACTGTGTTATAATCTTTATATTTTTCATATTCTGCTATTAATGGTAGAATATTAACATAAAGCATGGAAAAAGTACTCATTACAAAAAGACTTACTATTAGTGTTTCCGCTAGCATAAAACCTTTATTATTAATTTCTTTTATACATTTCACAAACATCACCCCTTGCACCAATCTTAATCCTATTATATAATAGATTATAGTAAAATACCATATCAAAAATAAAAGGGGCTGATTAAATGATTAGTTATGATATGACAAAAACTCCCGTTGTTAATGTTGTTGATGACATTTTAGCATATGGTGCCACTCATGGTGCCAGTGATATACATTTTGATCCAAGAGAAGATTCTTTAATGGTTAGAATGCGTGTCGATGGTGATTTAAGAGATTATACTAATATTCAAAAGATATATGAGAGAAATCTAATTACTAGAATTAAACTTTTAGCTAATATGAATATCACAGAAAGTAGACTTCCACAAGACGGAGCAATTAAGGGAACTATTAAGGGAATACCTATGGAGACTCGTGTTTCTACCCTTCCTACCAATGAAGGAGAAAAATGTGTTATTCGTATTCTTGACTACTCTAGAAGTTTAGCAGGTATTGATTCTTTAGGCTTTAATGAGAGAAACTTAGAAAAGTTAAAGAAAATGATTAAGGAACCTAATGGAATAATACTAATCACAGGAGCTACTGGTTCTGGTAAAAGTACAACGGTATATTCTATTCTACAAGTTTTAAATAATAAGGAAACTAATATTATCACTGTAGAAGATCCAATTGAGATGAATCTTGAAGGATTAAACCAAGTCCAAGTTAATAGTGAAATAGGACTAGACTTTGCTACAGTTTTAAGATCTATCTTAAGACAAGATCCAAATGTTATTCTAATCGGTGAAATTCGTGATAGTGAAACTGCTAAAATTGCCGTTCGTGCCTCAATTACTGGTCACTTAGTACTATCTACAGTCCATACCAACAACTCATTAAGTACCATTGAACGTCTACTTGATATGAATGTTGAAAGATATTTATTATCTAGTGCCTTAACTGGTATTATTTCGCAAAGACTTGCTAAAATGCTTTGTACGCATTGTAGAAAGAAAGAAGCTACTACTCCTTATCAAAAAAAGATATTTAAACTAGCTCTTCACCAAGATGTAGAAGAAACTTATGTAGCAAATCATGATGGATGTGAATACTGTTCAGGTGGATATCATGACCGTGTAGCTATTCAAGAAGTATTGTTGATTAATGATGAAATTAGAAATGCTTTAAATGAAGAAGAAATGCGAAAAGAAGATCTGCAAAAAATAGTATACACCTCTGATGTAATAACCATGTTACAAGATGGTCTTTACAAAGTCTTAGATGGAACCACTTCCTTTGAAGAAATCTATAGAATAATTGATATTGATGATGATTTAGATATGCAAGAAAAATTAGGTCTATTAGATAACGAAATACCTAGTAATAAAATTACTGAAAGTAAAGGTACCCTACCACCAATTACTATAGAAAACAATAGTTCTTTACCAAACATTCCAATTATTGAGAATCAAATAATTTAAAAAAGTCATAACACTCAAGCTTATGACTTTTTAACTTTGACATATTTATGACTTTCTATATTAACATTTATATGTCTACTCAAAGAATTATTTCTTGGTTCATGTTGTCAAAAGGAAATTAGAATAAAAAAGTGAGTGGATATATCCACTCAAACTATGACATTTTAATAATGACATTTTTGTGACATTTCATGTTGATATTTACAATACACAGTCTTAGAAATTGACGTATCATTTTCTATATGTATGTTAAGTTTAGTCTAAGACAAGGTTAATCTATGTCGATTCATCACTCTACTTAAAGCCTTAACCTTAAGTACCAAATTTAATCGGCTGGCCGAGCCGCGTTATTATTATATCCAGTATTATTGACATTGAATACATTGTTAGTATTATCCTGACGGGGCGAAAAAGAAAGGAAATAACCAAATCCGCTTTTTCAAAAAGATTAACCTATGTAAATCTATCTATAGCATTTACACCTTATCACTGGACAGTTTTTGAAAACATAAAAAAATGAGTATAGATACTCTAAACTCACTTTGTCTCTTAAAATTGAAATAAACAACCTTTTCTGTTATTATTAATATACAAAAAGTAGAAAGAGGTTGTTTATGAATAAAGTATATAATACACAAGAAGATATGGCAAGGGGTTTTGAAATTTTTTTATTAGCAGTTGATCCAAATATTAGAAAAACTCAATTAAACATTATCCCATATATATTTCATGGCATGATTATTTCTGAGTCCCTTGTTCCAATAGATATAGCAAAAAAATCTTAAAGATAACTTTTCTTTGATTCAGATTGAATCTATTGTTAAAAGAATTAGAAGATTATTTAGTAACAAACATTTTAATCCTTATGAATTCTATAATAATATTATTGCCTATGTAATTCTTAACTATAAATTAAAGCACAACGATAAAAGAGTTCATATTATTTTTGACCACATGTTTTCCAAAGATAATTTTACCGTTTTTATGATTAGCATGCGTATTGGTAAACAAGGTATTCCTTTATGGTTTAGATGTTTTGAGGGTAATGATGATTCCGATGCTTTTGCTGAAAAAATCATTAAAGAAGGTATAACTCATGTTTCTAATCTTTTTAATGGTAAATTCGATTTGATTTTCCTTGCTGATAGATGGTTTAATTCTACAGGTATAATGGAACACATTAATTCTCTTGGGCACACTTATGTCCTACGATTAAAGAAAAATTTAAAGATTTTGCATCAAGGTAAAAAAGATAAAGAGAAAGTATGGAAACCACTTTCGGATTTACCTAAATATAAATTTCGTTCTACACATTATAATGAAATTGAATTAACAGAAAATAAATATACTACTAACGTTGTTATTAGCGATTCTATCAGCACTGATACCCCTTGGATTCTTGCTACCAATGGTAACTGCAATAGAGCTATAAAGGATTATAGTTATAGATTTGGTGGCATTGAAACTGTTTTTAAAAATCAAAAATCTAATGGATTTTATATTGAAGATACTGTTAATTGTTCGTTGAAATATTTTCAATCTATGTACTGTTTTTCTTGTATTGGCGTTTTACTTCTTACTATTATAGGAACTAATTTTTCAAAAAATACCAAAACTTATAGAAACATTAAAATTGCTACACACACTAAATCCAATGGTAAAAAATCAAGAATAATGTCCCTATTTAATACTGGCTTGGTTCTATTTCATCGTGCTTTTATGTCTTTAAAATACGTAAAAATTGATTTTAGATTTGTTTTATATGATGCTTAAAAAAATCACAATTTAATAATTCAAAAACTCCATAGTAATATGGAGTGCGTTGCTGTGTTATAAAATTCAGTTTTTTATTATGTAGTTTTTTTCTAGGTGGTCTATGTATCATAAAACTCAAGCACTGGCCTTACTTTTCTTATTACAGAAAGCAGTAATTATAAGCACTATTAGAAAACTGTCCAGTTATAAGAGAAGAAAGGACATAACCAAAAAACTGGTATTTTTTGCCATTTTTGTTAAAATAAGTTATTATTATCTAGGAGATGATAACATGACAAAAACTAATTATATTAATATAGTAAAAAAAGGTGGATTCTATACCGTCTATAATAATGACTGTTATATAATTAACTATCTTTTTAATTACAAAATAGTTAATAATAAAACAGGATTTCCTATAAGTAGTATTAATAAAGTACTTAATACCCTAAATAGAAAAAAAATCAATTATATAATAGATAATAAGGAAGTTAAGTTTAGTACTAATAATTATGAGCAATACCTAACAACTGGTGTTAATAATTATAATTTAATAAAGAAGAAAAAAACATTAGAAGAAAAAGTTAATAGTTTATCAGCTAAACAAATAGATGAATTATATGACCTTATTATGAGGTACTTAAATGACTAATACATTTAATTTAGAAATAAAGATGAAGGAATTTATTCTAGCACTTGATGAGGTATTAATTAACTACCCCAAAAAAGAATATAACTTAAAGGACAAGATACAATCAACATCTTATGAAATACTAGAACTAATATTTAAAGCTAATAATATTAGTTCTAGTAAAGAAGAAACAATAAATACTATATTAGTAAAAATATCTATGTTAGACTTTTACTTTGAAGTGAGTTACAAACATAAATGTATTAATAAAAAACAATTAGATAAGTATATTTATAAATTAACATTTATAACTAAACTTACATACGGATGGAAAAATTATGACAGTAATAAATAGTAATGATGTATTAAAAATATATGAAGAAAGCATTAAACCAAATACGAGAAATAAAGAGAAAATATATAAATTTGATAGATATAAAATGATGAATATAGAAAAAGTAACTAATACTTTAAAGGATATTAATTATAGTGGTGGTTATTATAATATATTCTTAATAAAAGATCCTAAATATAGGATAATAATGAGTCTAAATATACATGATAAAATAATTAATCATTATATAACTAAATACTTTCTATATCCTTTTTTAGAAAATAAACTAATCAATAGAAATGTAGCAACTAGAAAAGGAATGGGAAGAGATTATGCTATTAAACTAATTAAAAAGGATATAGAAAGTATGAAGAAATATAAAACATTCTATATCTTAAAATTAGATATGAAAAAATATTTCTATTCAATAGATCATAATAGATTAAAAGAAATGTTAAAAGAAGACCTAAACGATGCTTATATCTATAACTATATAGCTAAGATAATAGATAGTACTAATAAAAGCTATATAAATAGAAATATAGCTAAAATAAAAGAAAGATATAATAATAATGATTTACCATACTATTTAAGAGATAAAGGACTACCTATCGGTAATTATTCATCACAATTCTTATCAATCTATTATCTATATAAAATAGATTATAAAATAGTACATACTTATCATATTAAACATTATGTTAGGTATATGGATGATTTAATATTAATACATGAAGATAAAAATTATTTAAAAGAAATATTAAATAATCTAGAAGAAGAATTAAATAATGTTTATAAATTAGAATTAAATAAGAAGAAAACTATATTAAGTAATAGTAGAGAAGGCTTTACCTTTTGTGGTTATAGATTTAGGGTTATTGATAATAAAACAGTAATAAATGTATCTAATTCAACTAAAAAAAGGGTTAAAAAAAGAGTAAAAGAAGTTAAATACTTATTAGATAATAATAAAATAGAACCAGCTAAAGCATTCGCTTCTGTTAATACTTACTATTATGGTTTTAAATTTGGTTCAGAAAGAAAGATAAGAAGGATAATAGAAAGGGACTTTTATGAAAAATAGATACTTATTCTTTAGAAATATATATAGAGAATATATAATATTCTTTATAGAGAAAAAGGAATTAAAAACTTATGATATTGATACTAATATATTATCTTTAATTAAAACTAAAGATAATATATTAGAAACACTAGATAAAGAACAAATAAACTATATAATTGTAGATAACTTAGATATAATAGGAAGTAAAAAATATATAAATAATAGTTATAGTTTATATAAGAAAAAAGCTAAGCTAGTTAGATTAATATATAAAGTAGTAGTAAAAGAATACTACAACCAAATAGACCAGTAAAAACTGGTCTATAATATTTCATATACCTATAAGGAATTGACGTATCACTTCCTGTATATATGCCTAGTTCTGTTTAAAACAAGGATAAACTATGTCGATTATTACTCTATCTAAAGCCGTAACCATAGATACCTAAATTAATCGGCTGGGCGGCCCGCATTAGTATTATTAGCATTATTGTTGTTGACATAGCCAGTATTATTGACATTGAAAACATTATTAGAATTATCGGCACGCGGGCTAAAAAAACAGGCACGAAGCCAAAAGCACACTTCATAAAAGATTACCCTACTATAACATTTATAGCAAATCTATCATATCATACTTATAGATATTTAGTGATATATATGATAAATTAACATATTGAAAGCAAAAATAATTGGGTCAATGGTTTGCTCAATCGCAAGCCATTGACCACACTCGCTCTATATTATCTAAGTCTTATATTTCCTTCACGACTTCTTTTTATACACAATTTTACCTACATAGTTACTACTTACCTTTATTCTCTACTTGTTTATTTATCAACAGCTGCCTCCTTTCGGTCTCCGCCCTCACTGTCGGCGTCTTAGTACCTCCCTATCTTATCCCAGAATGTATGGTGAACTTGTAGTCCCTGATCCTGATATCACCTTAATTGTGGATTTTAGATATACGACTGGGCGGCCCGCATCAGCAGCATAAATAGCATTACTGCTGCTGACATAGCCAGTACTAATGACACGGAAAACATCACTAGAATTACCGGCACGCGGGCTCATTGTCCATTGCCATATGTTTGAGTTATACATCCAATCGTTATTTTTACAATCACTATAGCCACTACTATCCCAATTGTATAATTCTTTAGCTAAACAACTATTTCTATTAGTAGAACTTCCTCCACTTGTGGCATATCCATAGTCACTTGGGTACATTAATCCTACTTTTCCTATCCAGCTGGTACTGTGTCCACTATACACTGTTGTTCCTCTTTCCCTTGTATAAAACATTGGTGGTGTTACATCATTGTAAGTACTACTGCCCCCTAAGTACCACTTTGCATCTCCTATCATTGATTTTGCTGTGTCTGTTAGACCTGTAGAAGTAAAATCACATGATGTAGTGGAGTTATTTTGTCCTTTATAACAAGTTCCACTCTTTCTATTCCAGTATAAGCTTCCTCCGTTAGTTTCACTTTCATGTCCTGGATTTAGTAAATAATTTAATCTTGCATCTGTCCATTCATTTTTTCCATAAGCAGTTTCTGCTCCGGTTGTAGTATCTTTATTATCCCATGAGTAATTTCCTATTGATTCATTTCTTATTATCTTTAGTCTTTTTTCTACCTTTCCTGTTCCATCATCTGTATCAAAGACTCCGATGATTCGCCATAACTCATCATTAAATTTTACATAGTTATTTGGATCTGCTCCTATATAGCGATAATCTGTTAGAGCTGTTGTTTGCTCTGTTGCTTCATGCGTGAATGTCCACATCTCTTTCTTTTGAGCATCTGTTGCACTGTTATAATCTAGGTCTTCAGGGTTTGCTTTTGCTATTAGGTCTTTTGCTGCTCCCTTAGCTGCTATGGGCATACCTTCTTGATTAGCATCTACTACTATTTTTCCATGATAATGTTTTCCTAAAGCTTCATTAGTAGCATCTTCTTTTATCCATAGTTTTAAAGTGAAAGTCTTAGACTCTCCTGCTTTTAAACTTCCAGATATTATTGTTGAATCTATTGAATCACTTAATAATTTTATATTAGTACCATCTATATTATATTTTATAAAGCCTTTATCTAGTTGTTTATCACTACAATTATCTTGGGTAATCATATCTTTATCATCTTGAAGTGATACAGTATACTCTGCTGTTAGACTTCCCGTATTAGTAATTGTAAATGTATTACCAGTTTGAGCAAGTCCATCACTATCTGATGTTGGTAACGCTCCATTTAATCCGATAGTAGATGATGAGTCAGCATTGAAACTGATATTTAAAGTTCCTGATTTAACCACATTATATTCAGCAGACTTTGATGATACTGTAAACATGGCAAATGTGCTACCAATTGATAATAAAGTTACTCCAAAGATAGATAGTAAGGTAAGCATCAATTGTCTTTTTCCCATTTTAGTAAGGGCTATTTCCCGGTAATCATTATTTCTTACTCTAGCCTGCTCTTTAAATTCTTTTCTCTTTTTTCTATATTTGAATTCTGCCAATTTTATCACCTATCTTTTTAATCTAGTTAAAGTATAGCAAATTTTTTTAATTTATACTAGTACTTTTTAAAAGAAAAAAGCAGTCATTTATTTAGACTGTTTCATCTCTTTCATTGCTTCTTTTCGTGAAAAACTTTGTTTTCCTCTCTTATCTAGTCCTAAAGCTTTTACTAAAATAGTATCTCCAACACTTACTACATCTTCACACTTATTGACACGTGCTGTATCTAATTGGGAGATATGAACAAATCCTTCACAGCCTGGCCATAATTCAATAACACAACCAAATTCTTCGACCTTTAGTACTTTAACAGAGTAAATCTTTCCTTGTTCAACTTCACGAGCAACATTTACAATCATCTCTTTAGTTTTATCAATAACATCTTTATCAGTATGATAAATAATTACTCTACCATCATCTTCTAAGTCTACTTTAACTGCTCCAATACTATTTACATCATTAACATTACTTGCTTCACAAATAATCTTCGTAATCATTTCTCCACCCTTACCGATAACGTCTCTTATCTTATTAGGTGAGATATAAAATACCTCTGTTTTAGGTGCATATTTAGAAACTTCTTTTCTTGGTTCTTTAATAGTATCTGTTATAACACCTAAAATTTGATGTCTTGCTTTTTTAGCTTGAGCTAGGGCTTGTTTTAAAATATCTTTAGTAACACCTTTAATCTTGATATCCATTTGTAAAGCACAAATACCTTCTTCGGTTCCTGCTACTTTAAAGTCCATATCTCCTAAGTGGTCTTCCATACCAGCAATATCTGTTAAAATAATATAATCATCATCATGAGTGATTAATCCCATAGCAATACCTGCAACTGGTGCTTTAATAGGAACACCTGCTGCCATTAAACTCATGCATCCTGCACAAATAGATGCTTGTGAACTACTTCCATTACTTTCTAGTATTTCTGATACTACTCTTATTGTATAAGGAAATTCTTCTTCACTAGGAATAACTTGTAATAATGCTCGCTCACCTAGTGCTCCATGACCAATCTCACGTCTACCTGGTGCTCCATATCTTCCAGTCTCTCCTACTGAAAACTGTGGAAAGTTATAGTGTAACATAAATCTTTTTTCATCTTCTAAAGATAAACCATCTAAGATTTGATGTTCTCCTAAAGCTCCTAGAGTAGTTACTGATAAACTTTGGGTTTCTCCTCTAGTAAACAATGCAGACCCATGTGTTCTTGGTAATAAATCAATAGATGCACTAAGCGGTCTTATTTCATCAAAACCTCTTCCATCACTTCTTAACTTTTCTTTAACTATTATCTTTCTAAACAAGTTATATTCTGTATCACTAATTATTTTACTTACTTTATATAATAAGATATCAATATCTTCTACCTCTTTATTTTCTTCCTTATATTTAGTTAAAATATTCTCTTTAATTTCATCTAATCTTTGATATCTTTCTTGTTTAGCTTTTATTCTTAAAGCTTCATCTATATCTTTAGAACAAAGACTTTCTACTTCACTTCTTAACTCATCTTCTATTTCTATTTTTTCATATTCCATTTCTTTAATATCATAATTACTTAAAATATCTAATTGGAATTTACAAAGTTTCTTTATCTCTTCATGAGCTAACATTAAAGCATCTAGCATAGTATCTTCATCTAGCTCTTTACTACCAGCTTCTACCATTGTAATAGCATCAATTGTACCAGCTACTGTAAGGTCTAATTTGCTACTTGCTAATTCTTCTTGGGTTGGATTAACTACAAACTGATCATTTATATAACCAATCTTCACTCCTGCTACTGGTCCTAAAAAAGGAGCTCCTGTTAACATAGTAGCAAGACTTGATCCAAACATAGCAGCAAGTTCTGGTGAACAATCTTGATCTACTGATAATACTGTATTAATGATTTGTACTTCATGTTTAAAATCTTCCTTAAATAAAGGACGTAGTGGTCTATCAATCATTCTAGCAGCAAGAGTTGCCGCATCAGTTGGTCTTCCTTCTCTTTTAATAAAGCCCCCCGGAATCTTTCCTACTGAATAAAGTTTTTCTTGATAGTTAACTGTTAATGGGAAAAAGTCACTTAATAAGTTAGCTGTTTTTCCTACTACTACTGCTGTAAGTATTACTGTATCATTATAACGAACTAAAACAGAACCAGTCGCTTGTTTAGCAAGTTCTCCTTGTTCTACTACAATCTTTCTACCATGAAAATCAAGTTCAAATACTTTTTTCATACATACCTCTTTTCTATCTATAGAAAAAGAAACACTAGTATTTAGTGTTACTTTCTAAGTCCTAATTTTTTAACAACTTCACGATACTTTGCTACATCAGTCTTAGCTAAATACTTAAGTAGACTACGACGTTGTCCAACTTTCATTAAAAGACCACGATTTGAATGATAATCATGTTTATGTTCTTTTAAATGAGCTGTTAACTTTTCTATTTCTTTTGTTAAAATAGCGATTTGTACTTCAGTTGAACCAGTATCTTTTTCATCTCTTGCAAATTCTTTGATGATTTGTTGTTTTTCCATCTTTGTTAAAGCCATTACTAACACTTCCTTTCTTTAATAAATCCACCATATTCTAATAAAAAGTAGTAGGAAGAACTGCTTAATACGAGAACAGGTAACTGTACATACTATACTATAGAAATGGCTTTTTGTCAAAAGAATATTGTCAATTTTTCAAAAGACTATCTTCATCTAATAGAAATTCATATATTCCTATAATAATTCTAAATATTTTCTTAACATTACTATTTCTAACTTTGTTATTAATTTAACAAAATCTGTGTAATCACCAGTTGTATGTGCTTTATCTAATGCTTCATAATATTCTAATCTATCTTCTTTTTTTATTATTACCGGATTATATCCATGATTCATTAGATCTAAATTCATAAGTAGCCTTGAGGTTCTGCCATTACCATCTATAAATGGATGAATCTTAACTAATTCACCATGTAATAAAGCTGCCTGAATAATTGGATGAAAGTCATTACAATTTTCATAATTTAAAACTAATTTTCCCATTAACTCTGGAACTTTCAAATAATCTGGGGGAATATGAATAGCACCTTTTATAGTAACATTTTCTCTTCTATATCTTCCTGCATTTTCATTATCGATGTCATTTAAAACTAATTGATGAATACTTTTGATGTTCCACTCAGTAATAGGGTTATTTTCTTTTACTAAATCATTTAAATATAAAATAGCCTTTTCATGATTTATAGCCTCTAAATGTTCCCCTTATTGATTCCCCCCAACTGTAATTCCTTCTAATACAATTTGTGTTTCTCTAAGTGTCAAAGTGTTCCCCTCTATGCCATTGCTATTATATGTCCATTCAAGATTAATAGATTCTTCTAAGGATCTTAAAGTCTCCTTAGGGATTGGTCTTTTACTATCAAGTTCCTTTTTTAACTTATCCATCTCATTAAAATAGTTGTCTTCTTTTTTACTTGCTCCTTTAAGTTTTTTCAGTTATAAATATATAAAAATATCTGCAACATCTCTATTTCTATGTGAAGTGAATATATTTTTTTCAAAGTAAAAAGCACCTAAGTGCTTATTTAACTACCCAGAAAGTAGGCATATCTCTTAATCCATTAGTACCAGCTGCTACTGGATGATTTATAATCTTATTGTTAATAACTAATTCTGATGAACTACCTCCGTCCATATTAGCAGCATTTACAGCTCCATAGTTTTCCATAATTTCAGTTAGGTCCCCCATATCTGCTCCAATACTAGTAGCAAGACGACCATTAATTACTAGGAATAGAACAATTCCATCGCTTCTTTGACCAATTGCCGTACGAGGAGCTATTCCCCAGCCACCATTACCTTTAATGAAACTGCTCTTACCATTAACAATTAGAAATGGGCCAAATTCAACTGCATCACGAATTCCCATACTAACAGCCTGTTCCTTAGTGAACTTACCAAGTACTAGTTTATTTTCTTTATTAAAGCCAACGAAACCACCACTCATATTAGCATCATCAAAATCACTTACTACTACTCCATTAGAAATAACTGTACCATGTGGTTGAGCTCCATTACTATTCCAATCAGGATCATAAAATCCCCCGGCATTCATAGCAATAATAGCATTTTCTCTTTTTGCAACTGTGGTAATAGCTTCTCCTCTTTTACCTAAATACTTAGTTGTTGCAATAGATACTCTAGATGGGTCATAAACTGCTACTAAATATCCTTGATAAGATGCTCCTTTAATATCAATTACTTTATATAAAGCACCATCCTCATGTTCTAGTATTTCTTTCTCATATTCATTTTTATAAATAGTTTGATTCTTATTATAATCACTAATATTAACTAAATCAGGATTAGTCGTATCATTAACTTCTACCATATGGTTTTTAGATAAGACTTTATTAATCACATCATCATTATAAAACCAAGTAGCTAAATACTGATGGGTCATGGTAGTCATCGCTGAAGTTATCCAAAAGTCACGAAAGAAATTAAATGGTCCATAGAAAAGAAATAAACCTAAACTACTACCTATAATTATTAAACTACTAAGAATAGTTTTAATCTTTCCCTTTTTAGGTTTCTTATTCTTCTTATCAAGCTCTTTTCTAAGACTTGGCATTACTACTGTTTTCTCTAAATCTTCCATAACTCACCTTTAATTCTTTCCTAGATATTTTCTATCACCATCAACATCTATATAATCAATAGTTAATTTAACTTCTTCTATCTTAGTATCATTTTCTTCTAAGACATCATTATAATCTTTAATATTTTCATTATATTTCTTAATATCACTAACATAAGAATTTATCGCTTTCTCATAACCAATTACAAAAGCTTCACATTTATTATTAACAGATACATCAGGATATAAAACATCAACACATTTATCTTTCAATTCTTTATAATCATCTTCTAGTGGTTCAATAGTCTTAGTATAATTACTAATTATTTCTTTATACTTAGTATCATTATTCTTTAAATCTTCATAATACATATCTTTCATTACTACTTGATAAAAGTTATCCCGTTCCTTATTAAAAGAATCTATATGTGTTTTAAAATTATTATAGCTTGTTATAACACTATCTATCTTCTTTTTAGATTCTATCTGATCATTTTTATAGCCTATTACAAAATAGATAATTACAATAATAACTAGTAGTATAAAAAGTATTCCTAATCCCCATAATACTTTTTTCTTAGAACTTTTCTTCTCCATTATATTTGTCTCCAATTCTTTTCTTTATTTTTTTCTTGTTCTTAACTTTTCTATTACCACTCAATAATCCTAGTAAGATAAGAAGAAGTAATAAAACTAATCCTAGTAGTCCAAGAATAAGATATTTATCATTACTATTACTACTTTTGACCTCTACCTTATTATATCGTTGAATAGTTTTTTCTACCTCATCATAATTATATAAACTTTTTTTACCAGTTTCAACATTTTCTCCATAAATTAAGAAAAATGAATCACTCTTATTTAGTTTATAGGCTTGATACTCATTATTATCTATTTTTAATTTATAAGGTTTATATCCTTTCGGTATTTTTTTAGTATCAAGGATATGGATAGAGATATTACCACTAGTTAGTTGTTTATATAGTTTATAGTTATTATTTTTATATTCATAGAAATTAATATTTCCCTTACTATCTTTTATGGCGACTATTGTTAGTTTCAAGACTTTATTTTGATAAGCTAAAACGTCTTTATCATTTATTTTTACAGTAGTCTTTTCAAAGTGATTAGGTACTTTTCCTGTTAGTTCTTCTTCTTTTTGAATAAGAGTCATTTCTTTTTTATCTACTTTAACATTAATAGGGTCTAATTCTTTTACCGTTACAGTTAAGTGATATGTCTTAGTAGAACCATTTTCAGCGGTTACTACAATATCAAAGGAATTAGCTCCTTCATGGACTTCTTTTTCTCCTAGACCAGTAATACTACTTTTACTATCTTCCCTACTACCTTCAATTGTTATTTTCTTAACATCATGTTCTACTTCTAAAGTATAGTTAAGTTCATTCTTATTGAAACTTGGTGATATTTGATAATCTTTTACACCAAGACTTGCTAGATTATTATTCTTACTATAGTTTGCTACAATTGTCTCTCTTTTAATACATTTAATAGTAGTAGAGTCTTTGGGAGCTGATCTTGTCGCTTCATCATAAGAAACAAAGTTAGAAGAAGCGATTCCTACATTGGCACTACCTTCTTTTTTTACCGTAAACTTATAAGAATAAGTCTTTCTAGTTTGACCTGGACTTTGAACATAATCAACTACATGGGTCTCACCACTAGTAAGAGTTAATATACTACTGTCATAGGAAACATTAAACTCCCAAGCTCCAAGACCTGATGGCTCATTAACTGTTACATTAACTGTTACATTCCCCCCTACTACTCCTTCGCTAGTAGTACCTGCTACACTAATACTAGCAGCAAAGACATTATCTATACCACAAAAAAAGAAAAAGGAAAGAAGGAAGAAGATAAATATTTTCTTTTTAGTCATTTAAATCATCTCATTTCTGTTCTATTTTACTATATCCTAATAAACTTTTTTGAATTCTTAAAAGGTCTACTACCGTGATTAAACCATCTCTATCAACATCACTAGCGATTAGTTCTGCCTCACTTAAATTATTATTACCTAGTAAATATTTTTGACATCTTAATAAATCTATAATACTAGTATTGCCATCTCCATTATTATCTCCATAGATAACTACTTTATATTCTTTAGTATCTTTAGAATTAGAAATTGTAACTACATCTCCTGTTGCTAAAGCATCATTTTTATTATTACCATATTTATCTTTTAGACTAGTCACAGTTAATCCAGTATAAATAGTTTTAAGTTTATTTTCTAGATTAGTTTTGGAAGTGTTAACTTCTATTCCTGATAGGTAATTATTAGTTAAGTGATAACCACTAGCTACAATTGCTTCGTTTATAGCAATAACAGAAACTTCTGGAATTTCCTCTTTCTTATCATCATCAGTCTTTGGTGTTTCACTAACTCCTGGCATATTTTCATAAACTGGTATTAAAAATTCATAGGTTTTATCTAATAAGTCATTATTCTTATAACCTTTATACATGGTTAAAGCTTCACTAGCAGGTGCTTTTATATTAGACATATATTGATGGGTATAAGTTGAATTTAAAGCATTAGGACTTACATTGAATTTTTGAAGATATAGAGTATGTTGGTTAGCACTTATATAACCATTAACAATATATAATGCTCCCCCAATAATAGCCTTTTCTTTACTATTCCATGGTCGCATATAACTAGTTACACTAGCATCATATCCACCATTTGCCCAGATTAGTCCTCTAATTACTGGACTTTGATAACTTCCATATGCTCCAATATTATAGAAATTATATATACCACTATAAGATGTATCTGTTCCACAGTTATTTAAGATAGTCCAGTTATCACTATTGCGATAACGATTTATACATTCTCTATCTTTTGCAAAAGTAAATTTTGCTCCATCTATACCAGTTGAACCACTAGCTCCTTTTTCTTGTCTTACTCTACTAGCAAGATAGGTAGGACTTGCTCCTGACTTTTCAGCAGCCTTCATGAAATAGTTTAAATATTCATCACTATCCATAAAGGTATTAGAAATTATACTCTTAACGGTATCAGTTGTTTGAATAGCTTTATTATATTGTAAGTTTTCAAACATAAAGATTCCTTCATCCGTTAAAAAATTTCTAGGATCCATATAATATCCTACAGCACTACTACTTGCTTGATACCAGCCTTTTTCTTTAACTGATTCAATAAAGTTACCATTATCATCTTTTTTTCTTAGTGACTCATCACTTCCATTTACTAATGATATCTCACCAATTGTTTCATTTCTTATTGCCTCATTATAATCTAGATTAGTCTTAAGAGCATTAAAAATCCAGTTAGGATGCTTTTCATGTAGGTTTTTAAGGGCTGATAAATAGCTTTCATTAAACCCCTTTGCTAGCATTTCTTTTTCAAAGTCAGCTTCTAAGTTAACATCACTTTCTTCTATTACTGCTTGATCACTTGAACAGATATAACCGGTTACATCCTGATAAGTTACCTTATACCAAGGTGATCTACAACCATAACCACTCTTATTAGTTTTTTCAACTACTACTACTTTACTAAGAGTTGGTAAGACTCCTTCATCACCAATAGATGTAATTCTCGAACCAGATGGACTATCTTTAAAAGCTTTTGGAGTATTTAAAACAATATATTCTTTGGCATATACATTAGGCATCATAAAAAATATAGCTAAAGTAATAAGACCAAACAAAGTTTTCTTTGGCATAAAAGCCACCTCCCCTAGTATCTAAATTATATCATTAAATCGACAATATTTGTCTTATTTAGACTTAATTAATTAATACTTTACACTAGATTTTACTGTTATTTAACTAGGAAGATTGAAAGATATAAAAAAATTAGCTATAATGATAAGGTATAAGTGGAGGAAAAGTTTATGGAAAAAGATGAGAAAAAAGAAAAAAAGAAAAAAAAGAAAAAGTATCGTCTATGGTTATTTATCCTTACTTTAATTACGATACTTGCAAACTTCTTTGCTATTTATGAAATACTTTTATTAGGACCAGTAGAAGAAGTTATTAGATATGTGATTATTGGAGTATTTCTACTGATTGATTTAGTATTCTTCTTAAAGATGAAAAAGAAGAGGAAGAAGAAGGAAAATAAAGCTAAACTACTTACTTTCTTCTTGATACTTTATTTACTATTAAGTTTATTTATCGGAGTAGTTATAATGTATTTATATGGTAAGTTAGAAAATGTTAATAAAACTTATGTTACTTATTCTAGTAGTTTAATTACTATGTCTAATAATAGTATGAATAAGATTGATGATGTTAAGGATGCTAAGATTGGTTTACTTAATGATAAGACATCTCCTGATGGTTATCTTATTCCACGGATAATTATTAAGGAAAATAAGTTAGATGATAATAATAAGATTAAGAAGTATGATGACTACAATGCTATGATTGCTGATTTATATGATGGTACAATTGATGCGATGTTTATTACTACTAACTACCCTAGTTTATTTCAAAGTATTGAAACTTATCAGAATATAGCAACAGATACTAAGATTATTTATACGAAAGAGAAAAAGATGCTAAAAAGTTCTACTAGTAAAAGAGAAACCGCTTCTACTGGTAAAAGTATAAGTGAACCGTTCACTATATTGTTAATGGGTGTTGACTCTACTGATGAAGGATTATCTAAAAACACAGTAGCTAATGGGGACTCATTAATATTAATTACTTTTAATCCTAAGACTTTAAATGCGACAATGCTTTCTATTCCAAGAGATAGTTATGTACCAATCAGTTGTTGGAGTGGTACCCCTGAAAATAAGATTACTCATGCTGCTGCTTATGGAACTGATTGTATGATGAGTACTATTGAAAATTATTTTGATGTTAAGATTGATTATTATGCAAAGATTAATTTCCGTGGACTAGTCTCTCTTGTTAATACTTTAGGGGGAATTGATGTTGAAGTACCACAAGACTTATGTACTGATGATTCTAATCGTGAAGGTCATGTTTGTATTAAAGAAGGTATGCAACATCTAAATGGTGAACAAGCCCTAGTTCTAGCCCGAAACAGAAAACAACTTGCTAATGGAGATTTAGACCGTGGTCTTAATCAACAGATTGTTATTCAAGGTATTATTAATAAGGTTAAAGATATGTCTAGTGTTAGTCAAGTTATGGGAGTTTTAGATACTATTTCTAATAACTTGGATACAAACTTTACCACTAAACAAATATTATCTTTCTATGATATTGCTAAAGATATAACTACTAATGCTCTACAAAAAGATGATGCTGATTTAATTAACATTGAACAATTATTCTTATCGGGAACTGGACAAATGATTTATGATGAGCGAAGCAGATTAGTTCTATGGGACTATATTCCTAATAAGGAAAGCAGAAAAGATATTATTAATGCTATGAAAGTTAATCTTGGTAAGAAAAATCCTACTATGATTAGAGAGTTTTCTTTCTCTATTAATACTCCTTATGAAAAAACAGTTACTGGTACAGGACCATATAAAACAGCATCTACTTACACCCTTTTACCTAATTTTATTGGAGATAGTCAATCTGCCGCTCAGGCTTGGGCTTCAAGAAATGGTGTTAAAGTAACATTCAAAGGAACATCAGGACATGTTATTGCACAAAGTTATCCTGCTAATAAAAGAGCTGACTTAGTAAGTGGTTCTGTAGTTCTTACCTTATCAGGTGGTTCTAGTTCTACTACTAGTAACTCTTCTACTACAACTGATAATAAAAATACTACTAATAATAAAGATAATACTACTAACACTAAAGATAATAACATAGATAATAATCCTGGTAGTGTTGACACAGAAGTTGAACCTAGTCTTCCTAAACCAGACACCCCTGGCAAAGATAATGGTGATATAGAAACTCCTCCTGAAAAAGATAAAGTTCCATCTGAATAAAATTTATTAAAAATCCTTTATGGATTTTTTATTTTGTAGTATAATATACCTCAACAAAAGAGGTGGTTACATGGGCAAAACTGATACTATTAAAGCTCAAAAAATAGTTAGTAGTAGTAAATCAAATTTAGTTTCTAATACTCCTTATCATGAGAATTCATTTATTTATAGAACTACTAATGAACAGATTAACAAGTATCAAGATTTTCTAAAGAATAGAGAAAATACTTTATCTATCATCGCATCAGGTATAATCAAATACTAAATACTATTTATGAGGGAACTAAAAATATAACTGGCTTTGATATAAGTACTTTCCCAAAATACTATTTAGAATTACAAATTGCTGCTTTAAACACCTTTGGATTAAAAGATTATATAAACTTTATCTATGGAGATATTGATGATGAAGAGTTTGATGATATGTATTATACTATCAATCCTATATTAGAAGAAGAAAGTAGAGAGTTTTGGGACGGATTACTTAATTTCTTTGATTTCAGTGAAATAACTGCTTCTACCCTATTTTCTAATGAAATTGTCTCTCCTAGAAATATTACTAAAAAAATATATACTTGCAAAGTGAAGAAAATTATCAAAGATTAAAGAATAATATACAACAAGTTAATCTAGAATATATAACTGGGGATATTTTTTCATTAGCTAAAAAATTAGATACCAAATATGATTTTATAAATTTGTCTTCAATTATATATTATAATGATTTAAATAAATACAAGGAAATGTTAGAAACTCTTCCTTTAATAGATAATGGCGAAGCTCTAACTTATCTTTATAAGATTAAACCTTTTAGTCAAAAACAAGATTTTTTTCCTAATTGTGATTTTCATAGTTTTGACAATGATTCTGGTGTAATGATATACACAAAAAGAGTAAATAATTAATAATTGTTATTTACTCTTTTCTATTATTCATAATTATCAGCTTTTACTTCCATAAAACTTTGTTTATGATTACATACTGGACATACATCTAAAGCATCTTTTCCAATATAGACATGACCACAATTACGGCAAATCCATAACTTATCGCCATCCTTATGGAATACTTTATTATCTTTAACATTCTTTAGTAATGTTAAGTATCTTTTTTCATGTTCAGCTTCTATTTTACCAACGCTTTCAAATAGATAAGCTATTTTATCAAATCCTTCTTCACGAGCAGTATTAGCAAATTCTTTATACATTTCTGTCCATTCATAGTTTTCACCAGCAGCTGCATCTTCTAGATTTGTAATAGTTGAAGGAATTTCTCCTCCATGCAACTGTTTAAACCAAAGTTTGGCATGTTCTTTTTCATTATTAGCAGTTTCTTCAAAGATAGCTGCTATTTGTTCATAACCATCTTTTCTAGCTTTTGATGCATAATAAGTATACTTGTTTCTTGCTTGACTTTCACCTGCAAAAGCAGTCATTAGATTTTGTTCTGTTTTACTTCCTTTTAGTTCCATTATTTATCCCTTCTTTCCATCATGACTATAATCAGCCATCAATAATATAATAACATATTTTAAATAATAATGTTATCTTTTTTGATACACTTTTGATTTATATTCTGCTAAAAATTTATCATTTTTCATTTTCTTAATAGCACTTATTTCCAATTGTCTTGCTCTTTCACCAGAAATATTAAGTATAGTTCCTGCCTCAGAAAAAGTTCTGGTTCCACAGTCATCAAATCCAAAGCGAAGGTTTACAACTTCTTGCTCTCGTTTTGTCAATTTAGATATTGCTTTATTTATTTCTTCTTTCATTATTTTATCTATCACTATACTCTCTGGGTTAACATCATTACCTATTATTTGCTCATCATTTTTACCTAATGTTTCATTAAGTGAAATATTATTTTTCCAAACATTATTTAATTTTTTTATATTTGCTAAAGAAACACCTAACTCTCTAGCTAATTCTTCTTCAGTTGGTTCTCTATTTAATACTTGTTCTAATTTTTCTGATACAGATCTTAACTTATAGATTTTTCGCAATGTATGAACAGTTATATGAAACGGAGTCCCATTATTTGCTAATGATTTAGTAATTGCATCCTTAATCCACCATGTTGCATAAGTTGAAAATCTATAACCTTTTGTAACATCAAACCTTTCTAAAGCTTTTATAAGCCCAATATTTCCATCTTGAATTAAGTCTAAGAAATCAACTCCAGTCCCGTGATATGTTCTTGCTATGCTAACAACAAGTTTTAAATTTCTCTCTATCATTATTTTTTTAGCTAAATCATCACCATTTTTAACTTTTATAGCTAATTCTTGTTCCTCTCGTTTACTTAAAAGTGGTAAATTAATTGTATTAAAGTAATTAAGTAAGTCATTGTCTGTATACTTAGATTCCAATATTATATTATTCTTAGATTTATTAAATGAAATTTTGTTTAAAGTACAATAATTTTCTATTAATGACACAAAAACAGAATCAGAAAATAATTCTTCTACTCTACTATTTTTAAGTTTCTGTTTATTGTCTTCCACTAATTTAGATAAAATAATATTTACCTTTTTATTATTTTTTAATACTTCCAAATAAAATTCATCATTAGGCAAATACCCCATTCTCAAAAAGAAATCCGATATTTTTTTTAATTCAATCTGATAATCATTAGTGAATTCAATATTTTTATCTATAAATCTATTAAATATTTCTGTTCCATTTTCTAAAGCAAATGTTTTTCTTAAATACCAATTAATATTATTTTTAATAATTAACGAAAAATCAATTTTCTCTTCCCTATCACTATTAATTATTTTTTGATATTTAGCAACCATTATTTTTTTAAACCAATTATCAAGAGATTTGGTTGATAAACTAATATAAGAATATTCATCTCTTATATTATGCAAAGTAGGAATTAAAACTTGATAAAGTTCATCAAAAGTCATTATTTTTATTTTCGCAGTTGATAATGTCATATTACTACCCCCTCACTGCTCAATTATTATTTTATTGCAAAAGAAAAATTTAGCAAACATCTTCTAAACATTTCTTTATTTTTATAAATTTTTCTTTTTTTTCTATAGAAATTTTATTATTTAATAAAAGATTATTTATATTACTTAATTCATTTCTATAGTATTTTTTTATAATTTCTTTATTCTTAGTCATTAAGATAGGTCCCAAGTATAACTCTTTATCAGAATAAGTTTTATTTCCCTTAGAAAAGACTAAGATATGATATAATTTATTGCTTTCTTCTACTAATTCTTCATCTTTTAGATAGTATCCTAGCTTATTAATAGTCTCCCTTACTTCTTTGATAAAGTTATTTGGGGATAAGATGATAGTTTTAATATTAGTAAGTTTATTCTTATTTTCCAAAAACATTTTATTTATAGTTAAACCACCAATACCAGTTACAGTAATAGTATCGATTTTATCATTAAGAGAATTAAGTCCATCAGCTTTAATTAATTCTATTTTATCTGCTAAGTTATAGTAATTTACATTTTCTCTTGCTTGATTTAAGGGACCAATCTTATTATCAGAAGCATAAACAAAAGGAAAGTTTCTCTCTTTTAATAAATAGATGGATAACTTTGCATGATCACATCCAATATCAAGAGGTATGCTTCCCTTATCAACATAATCTCCAACAAGTTTTAAACGATTATTTATTTTCATTAGTCTGTTAAGAAATCCTTTAACTTACGTGATCTTGATGGATGTCTTAGTTTTCTTAAAGCTTTTGCTTCTATTTGTCTAATTCTCTCTCTGGTAACTCCAAAGATTTGTCCTACTTCTTCAAGGGTTCTACATTGTCCATCATCAAGTCCAAAACGAAGTCTTAATACTTTTTCCTCACGATCAGTTAAAGTCAATAAAACATCGGCTAATTCTTCTTTTAATAACTCTTCAGTAGCATACTCTTCCGGACTAACAGTTCTCTCATCTCTTATAAAGTCTCCTAAATGTGAATCATCTTCTTCACCGATTGGTGTTTCAAGTGATACAGGATCTTGACTAATTTTATATACTTCTCTTACTTTATCAACAGAAATTCCTAATTTCTTAGCTATCTCTTCATCAGTTGGTTCTCTATTTAAGTCTTGTGTTAATTGTCGTTGAACACGAGCTAATTTATTGATAGTTTCAACCATATGAACAGGAACACGAATAGTTCTTGCTTGATCAGCTAAAGCTCTAGTAATAGCTTGTCTAATCCACCAAGTTGCATAGGTTGAAAATTTATATCCTTTTTCTGGATCAAATTTATCAACGGCTTTCATAAGACCAATATTTCCTTCTTGGATAAGATCAAGGAAAAGCATACCTCTTCCTACATAACGCTTAGCAATAGAAACAACTAGACGTAAGTTTGATTCAGCTAAAATTCTTTTAGCTTCTTCATCACCTTCAAGGGCACGACGAGCATTTTCAAACTCTTCATCAGAAGTAAGTAAGGGAATTCTACCAATTTCTTTTAAATACATTCTAACGGGATCATTAATCTTGATATCCTTAGATAAAGTAATATTTTCAACTAAAGTATCATCAGTTATTTCTTCAGCACTAGCTTCTGTATCATTTGCATCTTCACTTACTATATCAATACCAGCATCTACTAAACTGTTATATAAGTCATCAAGACTATCACTATCTAGTTCTAATCCTTTTAATTCATTAGCCATCTCTTCATAAGTGATAAATCCTTTTTCGCTTCCTCTTTTTAGAAGGCTTTCTTTTCTTTGTTCAATAGTTTTAATTTCATTTACCATTTTGCTTCTCCCCAATCCTTATTTTTCTTATCTCTTCGGCAAGTCTTGCTTGTTCTAGTGGATCAATAGTATCTAATAATTTCTTATTTAATCTTTTGATTTGTTGTTTTCTACTATAATCTAGAATAACACTTTTATAATCAGAAATATCTTCTTTATCTACTTCCTTTTTTAAAGGATAAGATCCTATTTGTGATAAGAGTTTTATTAGTTCCTCATTTGTACCTAGATAAGTATAAAAGTCAGCCCAAGTTATGAAACCATTAGTTCTATAATAATCTACTATTTCACTTTCTAATAATCTTAATTTATCAGTAGGAAAGACTAAATGGGATTTTTCTACTTCTTCTATTACCCAAGGTGAATCAATCATATAAGAAAGTAGTGCATAACTAGCTTTTTGATACTTATCTAGTTTTTCAGTGGGTGCTTTAGTTTCCATAATTTTTAAAGGTTTGATTTCTTTCTTGCCTTTTAATTCTTGAAAACTTTTTTCCAAGGTATTATACCCTATTTCGAAGTTTTTTGCAAGGTCTTTTAGAATTATTTCTATTCTTATTTGATCATCTATTTCCTTAGCTTCTTCTAAAACTTGATGAATATAGTTAGCTTTTTCTTCACTACTAGCAAAGTTAACCTTACTTTTTAATCTTTTAATCTTGTAATCTTTAAAGTATATAGCACTATTAATTAAGCTGGCAAAAGCCTCTTTTCCTTTGGTTAATAAGAAACTATCCGGGTCATCTTCCTCCGGTAACTCTATTACTTTAACTTCTATACCAGCTTCTTGAAATAAGTTTCCAGCCGATAGTGTTGCTTTCTGTCCGGCCTCATCACCATCAAAACATAAGATAATGTTTGAGGATAATCTCTTGATGTTATTAATATGATCTTTAGTAAGAGCTGTACCCATAGTAGCAATCGTATTATCAAAGCCATAAATACTAGCTCTTATGATATCCATAAATCCTTCCATAATAATTACATTCTTACTAACTCTTACTGCTTCTTTAGCAATATGATAATGATATAGTAGTTTTCCTTTTTTAAAGAGTTCCGTTTCTTTCGTATTTAAATACTTATTTTGTTTCCCACTAGTAATGATTCTACCACTAAAACCAATTACTCTTCCATTTAAATCGTGTAATGGAAACATTAATCTATTATGATATAAGTCATTATTGCCACTACTTAATCCTACCTGATTAAGTAAGTCTATTGGATACCCTTTCTTCGTTAAAAGATCAGATAAATTATTATTATCTAAGGACCAACCTAGTTCAAATTTTTTAATTACTTCTTCATTTATATTTCTATTTTCAAGATAACTTCTAGCATCTTTTCCCATGGTACTCATCAAGTTATTCTGATAATATTTTAAGGCAAGATTATATATCTCATACCATTTATCATATTTAGTTACTTTTTTCTCTTCATGATAACCTACTAAGGGAATACCTACTCTATCAGCTAATTCTTTTAAGACTTCTCTAAACTCTTTATGTTCATAATCCATTAAAAAGTTAAAGACATTACCAGTTGCATGACAAGAAAAACAAGTATATATCTGTTTTTCTCTTGATACACTCATAGAAGGATTAGTATCATCATGAAAGGGGCAAACACCAAAATAGTTTTTACCACGAGCAACAAGAGGGATTTTTTCACTAATGATATCAACTATATCATTTTTTTGTCTAATCTCTCTTATGATATCTTGTTGATTCATTATTATCCCTCCACTTCTATATTAAATTTTTTCTTGTATAACTTGTAACATTTGGATAAGTATAAATATCAACTGTTCCTTGATTAACCATCTTGATAAATCCTAAACCATTAATACATAAGTCTTCATCAAACCTCATCTGATGAGTAGTCTTACCCATACCTTCTTTTAAGTCCATTCTCTTACTTGCTATCTTTCTTATCTTTAAATCATTAGACATATAGAAAGTAAAACTATTTTTCTCACCACTTGTATAATCTATTCTTAACAAGTCATCTACTAATATACTTTGTCCTTTTCTAACTTGATAAGTCTTAGGTTTAATCTCTTTTCTAGGACTTATTTTCTTTAAAGTACTCTTATCTACTACATTAACTATACTACCACTATCAACTAATCCTGGTGTATCTATTAATGTTAAATAGTCATTAAGTTCTATTCTTACAGTACTTAAAGTAGTAGCAGGAAGTGGTGAGATAGTTAATTCTTCATTATTATCTGAATAATTAGAAATAAGTTTATTAATTAATGTACTCTTTCCAGCATTAGTATGTCCTACTACATAAACATCTTTACTAGTTTGATATAATTTAATCTGTTTTAATAAGTAATCAATATTTTGATTCTTTTCTACACTAATAACTACAACTTTTTCAAATGGTGTATCCATATTATTAAAGTAGTCAAGAATCTTTTCTTCTTTAACTGACTTTGGTAAAACATCTTTCTTATTTAAGACTAATATCATTTTATTAGGAATATATTTTCTAATCTCTTCAAAATCTTCTTCTAAGTTTAGTAAATCTGCTATATATAAGACTAAATCTTTAGTCTCTCCTACTTTTTTTAATATATCTATATATTCATCATTACTCTTAGTAACAACTTGATAATCACCATAGTTTTTAATTCTAAAACATCTTTGGCAATAATCTTGTTCTAGACTAACAGTATACCCTTCTTGTAAAACATTTTCATCTTGTAGTTTAATACCACAGCCTTTACAGTATTTTTCTTCATTCATGATAATATTTTCCTTTCTCTAATATTTTATCTTCAGCTAGTCTTTTTAGTATTCTTTTCTCTAGAAATCTATTAATACTAGTTATTTTAAATTCTTTATTAGATATTGGATCTACTAGTATTGTTTTTATCTTTAATTTTTTAGCTAATAACATATCAGTCATATATTGATCACCTATTAAGACTATATCTTCCTTAGCTAGATTATTTTCTCTAAGAAGTCTTCTCATATTTCTAGTACTTGGTTTTAAGGATAAATGATAATATTTAACTTCTAATTTATCACCAAATGGTTTAACTCTTCTTCTAGGACTATTAGAAAGAATAAATAAGGTAAAGTCTTTTTTTAAGTTCTTAAAGTATTTAACTACTTTATCATTTGGGTACTTTTCACTTGTCATAGCAATAGTATTATCAAGATCAAAGACTAAAGCTTTTATTCCGTCTTTTTTTAGTTTAGCAATAGGTATTTGATAAATATCTTTAATATAAATATTAGGTTTATAATACTTTTTCATAGCATCTCCTCTAATTATTAACTTTTTGTCTTATCATTTTAGTTCCTGGTGTTATCTTATCAAAGTGGTAACCATTTTCTTTACCATATTTAATAATTTCTCTTAAAGCATCTCTTGTATAAGGTTTTATATCATGCATTAATACCATATTAGTTCGCTCTTTTGATAAGCTTCTAGTAACTTGATTTATGATACTTCTTGAGTCTTTATATTCACCAGCATCACCGCTAGATATATTCCAGTCATAATAGTAATAACCTTTTTCTATAACCTCTTTAGTTAAGGTAGTCATTAATCCTTCTTGATAGTGTCTACTAATAGTATTACTACTACCTCCTGGAAATCTAATAATTCTACTATCATAACCAGTAATGGATGCTACTCTATCATGAACTTTTGTTAAGTCATTAAAATAAGCATCTACTGATTGATAGACGGTTTGATAATTATGAGAGAAGGTATGCAAAGCAACAGTATGTCCTTCATCATATTCTCTTTTAATTAATTCATCTGGTCCTTTACCCGTCACAAAGAAAGTAGCTTTTACATTTTCTTCTTTTAAGATATCTAGAATAACATTAGTAGTTCCATAATTAGGTCCATCATCAAAGGTTAAGTAAATAGTACCAGGACTATCTCTTCTTACCATTTTTATAGTTCTTTTAGCTTCAGTCTTATTATGAGCTTTATCCTCTACTGTATAAGTTAGTACTTGATCATTACTATTATTAATATCAACACTGCCACTAGTTATAACCATACCTGTTATATCACCATCGCAATTATCAGTAGCTTTATAGCCTGGTTCTACATAAGCTTCTCCTATATAGGAAAAGACTATATCACCACCAGTTAGCTCTATTGCAGGTTTCATCTTATCTCCTACTTGAATCTTTCTAGTAACACTAGTCTTATTATGAGCTTTATCTTCTACTTCATAAGTAACTTCATTTTCTTTTTCAGTTATCTTCACTTTCTTAGTTAAATCTCCATCTATATTATCACTAGCTTTATATCCCAATTCTTTATATTTACTATTAGGACAGATATAAGTTTCATTACCCCCTTCTAAGGTAATAACAGGTCTTTCTATATCTTTAACTTCTACTTTTCTTTTAGTACTAACCGTAATAAATGGTCCTTTTACTTTATAAGTTAGATAATATACTCCATCTTTCTTATTATTAATCTTTCCTGATACTTTTACTTTATCAGTTAGATTATCAAATAAATAACTTGCATGATAGCCTGGTTCTTTATACTCACTATTAATATTTAACATAATAGTTGTTTTACCTTTCAAACTGATTCTTGGAATCAATAAAAAAAAGATAAGCAATATAACTACTAACATGATAAGAAAAACAAGACCAATTTTTCGTTTATTTAATTTATCTACTTTTTCCATAGTGCCTCTTTTCAGTTACTATATTATAACATAGCAATTATTTTTTTTAAACATAAACTTCACTAGTTATTATACCACAAGAACTTAGGTTTTAAACCAAGAAAAAAATTGCCTAACTAGGTAAGCAATTTAACGACTGTTTCTACATTTATTTAATTTTCTTTGAATTCTTAATACTTTTACATCTTCTTTTGTTTCATCATTGCCTGCTTTTGTTGCTAAAATATTTACTAACCTTTGTCTTAGTTGTTTTTCTTGTTCTTTTTCTTCCTTGGTCTTTAACATCTCATCTATATCTTTTTCACTATATTTCGAGTTGAAAAGTGGTACTAAGAATTTAAGAGGTTCTTTTGTCTCTTCATACTTATTAGCTTCTCTTAAAAATACATCAATATAAGGATCATATCCTAAAGTTGTTTCAAAAGTTAATGGTAATAAAGTACTTTGTTTAAATTCTATAGCAAAAAGCAATCCTCTCCTAGCTCCTATTGCATAAGTATCTCCTCTTTCAATTATTCTACACATTATAGCATCGAGCATTTTTTCTTTTCTTTCTTTTTTTTCTTCATATATTTGAATTTCTTTGTCAATTTCACTACCAGTAGGTGGAATAATTTCTTTTTCTTTTAGCAATGTAACTACTTCTTTTACATCTTTACCATTCACTTCTTTACTTTTCAATCCATATTGTTTTAACCCTGCAAAGGAAAGTACTCTACCATTTTTACTAAGTTCAAGATGATATCCATTAATTAAAATGTATTTTTCATAGCTAGGTCTTACAAAATATTCTCTTTCTTTAAAACACAAATTATTAATAAATGCTTTAGTATTATAAAACTCACTCCAATCTAAATCATTTACAATAGAATCTTCACCTAATAAGTCCTTAATGTAAGGATTGTCTTCAAACATGGTTAAATTAGACACCCAATCATTTACGAGTCCATCGGTCTTACCAGATATAGCAAAATTTGGATATCTAAGTTCATACCAAACAGCTACTTTTTCGATAAAATTCTGCATAGACTTAATTTCTTCTTCTACTTTAATTTTCTCATTCCAACTAGGCAAAACAGTAGCATACCAGCTTAAAAAGTCATCAATCTTTTTTTGAGGCAACTCCTCTAATGTATAACTTTTCTTTGATATTTCTTTCTCTTTTGGTTCTTCTTCTTTTTTAAAAAAACCCAATTTTTCCTTTAAGTTTAATAAATATTCTTTAATACTCATATATGTCCTCCTGAAATTTAATATTAGTATAACATTAAAAAAAGAAAAAGAAAATTATTTATCTAATTCTTCATAATGATTATTTTTAATAAACTCTCTAAGTATTTTAGTCAAAGCTCTTTTTTCAATTCTTGATACATAGCTTCTTGATATTTTCATATTACTAGCTATTTTCTTTTGGGTTAATGGTACTGTTCCATATAAACCATATCTTTTTTCAATAATATCTTTTTCTCTATCAGTTAATACTTCTAAATAATCGTTTAATAGTAAGACATTATCTTTTTTACTTATTTCTTCTACAAAGTCAGGCTTTGGAGCTTTTAAAATATCAAGTATCGATATTTCATTACCTTCTTTATCAAAGCCAACTGGTTCATTAAGAGAAATATTTTTATTATTTTTATTATTAGCTCTAAAGTACATAAGAATTTCGTTTTGAATACATTTTGCACAATATGTAGTTAGTCTATTTCCTTTACTAGTAAGGAAACTATCGACTCCTTTTATAAGACCAATTGTACCAATACTAATTAAGTCATCTTGATCAACATTTTTATAATCAAACTTCTTAACAATATGAGCGACTAATCTTAGATTATGTTCAATTAAGTCATTTCTAGCCGTTATATCTCCTTCTTGCATCTTCTTAATTTTTTCTTCTTCCTCTTCTTTTGATAAAGGTTCTTTAAAGACTTGATTAGAATAACTTGCTGTAAAAGTAAAGAAACCTCTTAAACTATTAAATAGTTGAAATAACATTTTATCACCACTAAATAATATGTTTAAAATTGTCTAAAAATACTATAAGTGAACTGGATTAAAGGTAACTGATACTTCTACTATCTTCTTAGTTGCATAGTAATTTAGAAGCTTATCAAGTATTTCATATAGGTTATCTTGGTATTGATATTTCAAAATTATTTGGTAAGTATAAATATTCATCTTTTTAAAAATCATCGCTTTAGTAGGTCCTAAGAGAATAGTCTTATCTAAATATTTCTTTAAGACTTTTTCACATCTTACCGCTTCTTTTAGACAACTATTTTCATCTTTACCACTAATCTTAACTAATACCAAGTAATAATATGGGGGATATTTCATCATTTTTCTAATTGCCATTTCTTCTTTATAAAAAGTTAAATAGTCATGGTTACTAGCACAACTTATAGCATAGTGATCCTTATTATAAGTTTGAAAAACCACCAGTCCCTCTTTAGCTCTACCACTTCTTCCTGCTACTTGGCTTAATAAATCAAAAGTAGCTTCACTACTCCTAAAGTCTGGTATCATAAGTGATGTATCAGTATTAAGTACACCTACTAAGGTGACATTAGGAAAATCGAGTCCTTTAGCAACCATCTGGGTACCAATTAAAATATTAGCTTCTCCCTTACCAAAGCTTTCTATTATCTTTTGATGAGCATTTTTCTTACTAGTAGTATCAACATCCATTCGTAAAACCTTACTATTACCAAAGAGTGATTTAACTTCTTCTTCTATTTTTTCCGTTCCAACTCCCAAGTCTCTTAGAGCTTCTTCCTTACATTCAGGACAAACTTTTGGATAATTAGTAGCATAACCACAGTAGTGACATCTTAACATATTATTAGTCTTATGATAAGTTAAGGATATATCACAGTTAGGACACTTCATAACATAGCCACAATTCTTACAAGACAAAACGGAAGAATAACCTCTTCTATTTAGTAAAAGAATCACTTGTTCCCCTCTTCTTAAAGTTTCTTCTATTCTTTTAATTAATTCTAGGGAAAAATGACCTTTTGCTGTAGCTAGAGCTTTATTCATATCAACAAACTCTACTTTAGGTAGACTCCTACCTCCTACTCTTTTCTTAAGGTTTACTAAGTGATAGACACCTTTTAAAGCCCTAGCATAGCTTTCTAGTGTAGGAGTAGCACTACCAAGTATTAACTTAGCTTTATGATATTTACATCTTTCTAAAGCAACCATCTTAGTATCATATCGAGGACTATTCTCCTGTTTATAAGAGTCACTATGTTCTTCATCCATAATTATATAAGATATATTTTTTAGTGGAGCAAAAATAGCACTTCTAGTCCCTACTATTACATTTACTTCTCCCCTTGCTACTCTTCTATACTCATCATACTTTTCTCCTTCTGATAAGGCACTATGAAAAACAGCTACTCTTTTACCAAATCTTTTCTCAAAACGAGCTAAAGTCTGAGGAGTTAGAGATATCTCCGGTACTAAAACAATACTTTGTTTGCCTCTTTTTATACCTTCTTCAATTAGGGTCATATAAACTTCAGTCTTTCCACTACCAGTTACACCATGCAGTAAATAAACAGTATCACTACTATCAATAATTTCTTTAGCGACTTTTTCTTGAAGTGGTGTTAACTTATTCTTTTCTTCACTTATATCATTATGTTCTAACCGGTAACTTTCTCTTAACTCTTTAGCTAAAACTTTCTTCTCTAATAAAAGGTTAAGTCTTGCTTTACTTATCTTTTTTACATTTACTAGTTCTTTTTCACTTACTGTTTTATCTTTAATTATATTAACTATTTCTGCCTGTTTATCACTTAACTTAAAGCTATTATCAATAACTTTATAATAAGTCTCATACTTCTTAGTTATCTCCTTCTTCTGCTTAATTTTTAAAGCCTTAGGAAGCATGGCTTGATAGCAACTTATTAAAGGAGCTAAAGTACTATAACTAACTGCTCTACCAAGGCTTAACAATTCTTCAGTTAAAACTATATCATTATTTACACTAATTATATCTTTTAAATGATAATCACTAGTAATATCATCAACTATTTCTAAGACAAATCCCTCTACTTGTTTTCTTCCAAAAGGAACAACTACTCGTTTACCAACTGCTACATCATCTATTAACTCTTTAGGTATATTATAAGAAAATGTCTTATCAACAGTCCTACTCATAACTTCTACTAGAACAAGTGCTACCATATTCTTTCTCCCTTCGTTTATCTATTATATATATAGAAAATATGTTCGTCAATAGTTTTTCAAAAAAACATATCTTTTTTTTGATATGTTTTTTCTAAAAGTTTTTATCTCTTAAGAATGGAGGTAAATCATAGTCACTACCTAAAACTTCTCCATCATCATCGTCATCATCTGTTGATGTATCAATTCTTGGAAGTGGTGAACCATACCCCATCTCTTCTCCTCTACTACGTCTTGTAGGTTGAACATTAGAAAATACTGGTTTTTGAGTTTCTTCTCTAGTTTTCTTATCAAATCCAGTAGCAATTACAGTAACAATTACTTCATCTGATAAATTTTCATTGATAACAGAACCAAAGATAGTATTAATATCAGTTCCTGATGCTGCTCTTACTACTTCTGCTGCTTGTTCAGCTTCAAATAAAGTTAGGTTAACACCACCAGTTATATTAATAATTGCATCTGTTGCTCCTGATATGCTAGTTTCTAGTAACGGACTAGATACAGCTTGTTGAGCAGCTTCTATAGCTCTATCTTCACCCATACCAATACCGATACCAATAATAGCATGACCAGAATCTTTCATAACTGATTGAACATCAGCAAAGTCAAGGTTAACAAGTCCAACTACAGCAATTAAATCTGAGATTGATTGAACACCTCTTCTTAAGACATTATCTACTTCTTTAAATGCTTCAAGCATTGGTGTAGTCTTATCGATAATTTCTCTTAATCTATCGTTTGGTATAACGATTAAAGTATCAACGTGCTTTTCAAGTTCAGATAAGCCTCTTAAAGCATTATCCATTCTCTTCTTTCCTTCAAAAGTAAATGGTTTAGTAACAATAGCTACCGTTAAAGCCCCTAAGCCTTGAGCAATTTCTGCAACAACTGGAGCACTACCAGTACCAGTTCCACCACCCATTCCACAAGTGATGAAAATCATATCAGCACCAGTTAGAGCATCCTCTATTTCTTTTTTACTTTCAAGAGCAGCCTCACGACCAATATCTGGTTTACTTCCTGCTCCTAATCCATCAGTAAGATTAGCTCCTAACTGTATCTTAACATCTGCTTTTGAATTATTTAATACTTGTAAGTCTGTATTAGCAACGATAAATTCAACGCCTTTTACTCCAGACTCAACCATTCTATTAACGGCGTTTCCTCCACCGCCACCTAAACCAATTACTTTAATTTTCGCTAATTGATCCATTTCTAGTCCATTTCCCATGTTCGTTCCTCCTTAACTGTTAATCATAAAAATGGTGCAAAAACTTACTAACAATGTTCTCGCTTCCTGTGTTTCTCTTCTTTGGTGATAAAAATGTTTCTACTACATCCTGTGGAAACATAGAAATATCTTCTTCTGTTAATAAACATTTTTTATAAAAATATTTAATAGCTCCAAAGGCACTTGTATATTTATTATGTCTTGCTCCCATCTGTTGCATATCAAGACAACTTGCATTACGGGAAAGAACATCTTCTACTATATAATTAAATCCAGCCAACTCGCTAATACCACCTACTACAATTATATAACTTATTTCCCGTTTTGTTAAGCGATTTATTTCATTTTTTGCAAGTTTTAAAATCTCATTTAACCTTGATTCTATAACTTTACTTATCTCACTTTGAGTAACTGTTATACTCTTTTTTTCCAAAGTTACAACATCAATACTATCATATTTATCAGCATACCTTGGTACAGCAAGAGCAAATGTTTCTTTTAAATGTCTAGCTGTTTTAATATCCACTTTATAAACAAAAGAAATATCTTTATCTACACTACTACTTCCTAAAGGTATATATGAGTTTTTTATCATAATTCCTTTATTAAAGATAGAAACAGTAGTAACATCCCCACCCATATTAATAACACAACCTAGTTTTCTATCAAGAGAATTATTAGAAACTGTATAATAATCAGCTTGACTCTTATGTACAATATCGACAATTGATATACCAAGTGATGATACTATACTAATCAAAGGGTATATCTCACTTTTCAAACTAGTAGAAACTACTGCTTTTACAAATAGTTTATTTCCTTCTTCCCCAATAGGATTACTAACACTAATATTATCATCTACGGTAAAGGAAATAGGAAGAACACTAACTAATTCCCTAGTATCATCAAAAGTATCTTTTTTAGCATCAGCTAAAACTCTTTTGATATCACTTCCTCTTACGATATTATCTTTAATATCAACTAGTCCTGTTTCAATTGTCATCTTAGCCGTATTAGAAGGAATAAGTAGAATCACTTCTTTAATTTTCATTCCTATCTTTTCTTCTGTCTTTAAAATAGCTAGTTTAACCGACTCTCGTAGTTTCTTCTCATTATAAATAGTATTTTTCTTTATTCCCGAACTTCTAATAGAGGTAGAAGCTAAAACATTACATTTATTATCAAAAGCACTAGCAACAATAACTTTTATTTCTTCATTACCAATATCTAAACTAGTTATAAGTTGCATTTAATCACCCCTATCTTTCTTCATTATACTATAAAGTTCTTATCTTTAAAAGAGTTTCTAGAACTTTTTTGCTAGTTTAAGGGTTAAACTCATCCCTTTTTCTATTTTTGTCCCAGCTGGAACACTTTGTTCTACAACATAACCACTACCTTCTAAGGTTGGTGTTATATCAAGTAGTTTCAATACTTCCTCTGCTTGTTTCCTAGATAAACCAGTTACATCTGGTACGGTTAGATTAGTATCATTAGTAATTATAAAGACTTTAGAGTTAGTAGTAAGTTTCTCATTAGCACTAGGATACTGAGAAACAACTTTATCCCCATTACCAATTGTTACTATCTGCATACCTTTCTTAGTTAAGTCTTCTCGTACTGTATTAATATTTTTATTTTTATATGATGGTAATTTATAAGTTGTTAGTTTAGAGACAACCTCATCAGTTGGACTTGTTCCATAGTATTTACTTATATTAACTACTATTTCTTTAATAGCATCCCAAATAACTTTTTGTTTACCTTCAGCTGGTCTTTTAACAGATGCATAAATAATTACTTTAGAGTCTTCTTTGGGATAAACACCAGCGAAAGATGAGATTATATCACTACTACCAGATAAATAACCACTACCATTTTCATCAGCTATTTGAGCAGTACCTGTTTTTCCAATTAAGTCATAACCTTCTAGTTTATAACCTGCTCCTGTATTACCATGACCATTAACAGTCTCCCACATTAAGTCTTTCATCTTGTTAACTGTCTCTTCACTAGCTACTTTATTTACTTCTGTCCTTTTTCCTTCATAGATAGTTTCATTGGTATTAGGATCTACTATCTTAGAAACGATATATGGTTTTAACATTACCCCTTTATTGGTAAGTGAGGTTAAAGCTTGAATATTTTGAATAGGTGTTGTTGTTATACCTTGACCAAATCCAGCATTAAATATTTCTGTTTCATATTTAAAGTCTAGTTTACCAGTCGTTTCATTAGGTAAAGTTATACCTGTCTTCTTAGAAAAGCCTAGCTTCTTAAAGTAGCTTCTTAACATACTAGCATTCATATGTCTTTCAATTAAGTTAATAACACCAACGTTACTAGATAGAGCAAAACCTTTATCAAAAGTTATATCACCCCAACCAGCCCTATTCCAGTCACCTATTTCGGTTCCATCTTTAGTTACGTATACACCTGAGTGATAAGTTTCATTTCCATTATAGACACCATTTTCCATGGCAGCCATATAGGTAAATATCTTCATAGTACTACCTGGTTCGTAAGGAAGAGCAATATTAAGGTCTAAATAGTTAGTCATATTTCTTTTATTAGGATCAAATGAAGGTGAAGTGGCAGTCGCTAAAATTGCTCCTGTATTAGCATCAGCTACCATGATAGTAAACCATTCAAATGATGATGTTTTCTCTGCTTCATCTAAGGCTTGCTCGACAAAGAACTGAATATTATTATTAATAGTTAGATAGATATTTTTCCCATCTTCTGCCTTTTTACTTACTTCCTTAGTACCAGCTATTTTATAACCTCTTAAGTCTTTCTGATAAGTAGTATAACCATCAGTTCCTGATAAAGTTTTATCATAATACTTCTCTAGTCCCATTTCTCCTTTTATAGTACTATTATCGCTATCATCTTTAGCATAACCCACTATATAGGATAAGAAATCTCCTTTAGGATAATATCTTTTAAAACTTTCTTCAAAGCCTAATCCAGGAAGATTTAAAGCTTCTATTTTCTCTTTAGTTAATTCTGTTAAACCTTTTCCCTTACTACCAAACTCTGTTTGATAAACATTTTTTTTATTTAGATAAGTTAATATTTCTTCTTTACTAATTCCAAGAATAGGTGCTAACTTTTCAGCTGTTAAGTCTTTATCTACAACATGTTGAGGTTTACTTTTATTAGTAGTTCTTTTGGAATCTAGATAAGCGATTAATTTATAAGAAGAAACATTTTGAGCAAGCACTTCATTATCACTAGTATAGATAGTTCCTCTTTGGGCTTTAATAGTATCAGTCTTAGTAGTTCTTCTACTAGCTAGTGACTGTAAGTTTACTCCATCTACATCTTTAGATAGTCCAAGCTGCACTACTCTTGCAATCATTAAAGCAAACAAAAAAAGAGAACCTACTATAAATAACTTACTTAGTTTAACAGTATTTCTAGGTTTCTTTTTTCGCATATTTTCACCCCTATTTTTCATCTTCTACATTCTTTATATTATTATTATTATAACTTAATCCCTCACTTTTAGCAACCTCTTGGATTTTATCAAGTGATGCTAATTCATTTATTTTCATAGATAAGCTTTCATTAGTTTTATTCTGAGCTTCTATTAATTTCTTTTGTTTTTCTACTTCAAAGTTAATCTGTGATAAAGTAGCTTTTGAAAAAACGATGGTCATTGGCAAACTTACTAATAAAGTAATAGCAAAAATATAGAGTAATCGTTCAAATTTACTCATCTTGATTCTTTTTTTTACTTTTTTTCTTGCCATATAAACCAAGCCCTTTCTATTTTATTCTTTCTATTACCCTTAGTCTAGCACTATGAGCTCTATGATTTTCTTCTTCTTCCTTATCAGTTGGTACTATTCCTTTCTTAGTTATTATTTTAAAGTCTGGTAATTTATCTTCTGGTATATTAGGAAGTCCTTTACTAAGGGAGTCTGTCTCACTTACTTTTCTAAAAGTATCTTTCACTATTTTATCTTCTAAGGAATGGAAGGTTATGACTGCTAGTCTTCCTCCTACATTAAGTAAGTCTAATGAGTCATTTAGTGATGATATTAAAACATCTAATTCTTTATTAACTTCTATTCTTATCGCTTGAAATATTTGTTTAGCCGGATGTTTCTTTAATCTTTCTTTGATTGGTACAGCTTCTTTGATTATAGAAACAAGTTCTAAAGTTGTATTTATTTCTTTTTCTTTCCTTTTCTTAACAATATTTCTTGCAATATTCTTTGCAAATTTACTTTCTCCATATAGTTTAAAGATTCTTGTAAGATCTTGTTCACTATAAGTATTAACTACTATTTTAGCAGTTAGTTGATTATCTCTATTCATTCGCATATCAAGAACAGCATCATTGTTATAACTAAAGCCACGCTCTTTATTATCTAACTGATAACTTGATACTCCAAGGTCATATAGTATAGCGTCTACTTTAGTAATATTCCTTTTTAAAAGTTCTTCTTTTGCTTCACTAAAATTAGCATGAATTAATTCAAAGTTATTACCTATAGCATTAAGACGATTTCTACTATAGGTAAAAACTTCACTATCCTGATCGAAGGCGAATAAGTATCCCTTTTTTATTCTCTTTAATATTTCACTACTATGTCCAGCAAAACCTAAAGTCATATCAACGGCTACATCATCTTCTTTTAAAGAAAGAGAATCTATTGCTTCTTGTAGTAAAACACTTTTATGTATTTCTTTCATTATTAAACAGTCCTTCCGCTAGTTTTATTTGTGGATATAGTAGTATTAGTTCTTTATCATCCTACTTTTCCTGAATTTAAATTTTTCTACTATATACTCTTTAGTAAATATATTAAGTAGCAATGATAAATAACTTTTTACTTGTCTAAGTAGCAAGTGGCGACCCCTAATATAAAGATTAAATCGTCTTTTTAATTTTTATAAAGGTAGAAGAGAAAGCTTGTTAGTTATGATTTTAAGTCTTTGAAATCACTTCGTTCCAAGCTAATTAGCCATAAAATAACAATCCCCCTACTTTGCTCCACTTTATTCCACTGCTTATTATTATAATACCTAATCTCTATTTTTTTGTAAATAGATTTACACTTACTTTGCAAGACATTTTTTTACATTTTGTTATTTTTAATGTAAAGTGGTGTAAAGTTTAAATTTCTACTTTGAAAAGGTAATTTTCGATTTACAATATTTGCCTGTTTTGCTTTTAAAGTGTCTAGTAGTAAGATAGTCCAACTTTTTCATGATAAAAACAATATATAAGAAAGGAACAACTATGCACGATGAAAATTTTATATTATTTATATTAGCAAAAGAAAAGTTCTTCTTAGACAAACTAGTAGAAGAACAATACATTTATTTCTTTTCACTCTTAGTTAATTTAATAACTTCATAATAACTAATAACAGTGACAATGACTAATAATATCTGTAAAATTAAAACTATTATTCCAAATATATTACCAGTCTTTAAAGAATTAATTAAGTAGTCAAACTCTAAAACATTTAATCTTCCACCAAAAAATATGATTGAAGTAATTACTACTAATAGTATATAAATTAAACTACTAATTGCTTCCTTCCATCTTTTTGCTCTAAAAAATTTATAACAACTAACACAAACTATTGCTACTAATAAACATAAAACTACTAAATATATAAAATTAACCATAAACTCTTCCTCCTAATACAACTCTGGTGGCAGTACTTCATCTACTGCTTGTCTTAAGACTTTAGTAACCATTACTAATTGTTTTTCCTCTTCTTCATTTAATTTAACTGGTATTTGTTTTATAATACCTTCTTTTCCAATAACCGCTGGCATCGAAAAATATAAATCATAATCACTCTGATAATTAGAAACTGGATAGATTTTCTTTTCATCATTTAAAATTACTTTAGTAAGTTCTAAAAGACAACAACCAATACCATGTGAAGTATAACCTTTAGAAGATACTATCATTCCACCCATTTTCTTAGTAATAGAGGAAAACTCATCTTTCTCTTCTTTAGTTAAGTAATTCCTTAGAGATGACATGGCAATATTAGCATTGTTATAATAAACAAACTGACTATTACCGTGTTCTCCTAAAACATAAAGATTAATATCATTACTAGAAATACTTATCTTTTTACTAATCAGACTCTTTAATCTAATAGTATCTAACATAGTACCAGTACCAATTACTTTTTGATAAGGATAAGACAAATAAGTAGCTGTTAACTGACTTATTACATCAACTGGATTAGTAGCTACTAAAATAACACCAGCAAATGAGGTTTCAGCAATAGAATCTGTCACTTCTTTAACCATTTTACTAGCACCAGCTAAATCTTCTAATCTGCTTTTCTTACTTTGAGGAAGTCCAAGTGCTAAGACACATATATCAGCATCATTTAAAGCCTGATAATTTCCTATCTTAATTGTTAATGATGAATCTATTAAAGTCATTCCTTGTTCTAAGTCAAGTATTTCTCCCTTTAATTTTTCTACATCTTTATCAATTAATACCACTTCTCCACTAATAGACTTATCAAACACTAACTTTTCTAAATAAGATAGTCCAACATGTCCCAAACCAATAATCACAATCTTTGCCATATTCTTTTTACTCTTCCTTTCTAAATGCCTTTATAAATTTAGACCATACCTTTTCATTGGAATAATTTAAAATACCTACTTTATATATTTTCATACCATACCTAATAAGTAGATATAAAAGACCAATTAATAAGATAATAGCTATTAAAATATCTAATATACTTATCTCTCCCATTATATATAAAGTTGGGGCTAAAAGGCAAGAGATTAATGGAATATAACCTGCTATTTTTAAGAAAATACTACCTTGAAACATACCAGCCATAATTGCTAGATAGTAACCTGCTAAAAGAATAAAAACAATAGGAGTTTGTAACTGTTGAAAGTCTTCTATATTAGTAGTCATAGAAGCAAGAATACCAGCTAGTAGTGAATAAGCTAAGAATGATAAAATAATTAAGACTAATAACATCGCTAGTAATGACACTATATCATTAATTAAACCACTAGCAGATAGACTATCCCAAATACTAGTTATTTCACTAGGAATATTTAAACTTCCATTCCTACTACTAATAAAGAAAGCAATTAAACCATAGATAAATAGTAATAAAGCTTGTAGTAAGACAAATAAGTTATTAGCTATTATCTTTGCTAAAAGATGAACTTTAGGACTTACATTAGAAATAATTATTTCCATACTCTTAGTAGTCTTCTCTTCACAAATTTCTCCTCCTACCATTTGAACTAGAAAGATAATTAACATAAAGAATGGTAGTATTAAACTAGGAAAAACTGTACTCATCACTAGTGACATATTTTCATCTTGACTCTTTTTATCACTTAAGACTACTCGGTCAATATCTACACTAGTAGATAATAATGCTAAAGTATTAGTATCTAGATTTAGTCTTTCCATAAGTACTTGTTGTTTAGTAGCATTTAAACCTTGATAAATTACTTGATATACACTACTATCTATCTTTTTATCACTAATAACTTTAGCTTTTAACAAGTTATCATCTAGATTAAGACTTATTAGTATCTCATCATCTTTTATCTTTTTATTTTCATTACTAACACTTTTTACTACTATTTTTTTATCTTCTAACTCACTAGTTAAACTATCTATATTATTTTTTAAATAAGGATAAGAGATATTAGTCTTATCATAAACAAGTACTTTTAATGGTTTATCAAATTCACCTCCAAAGAAAGTTATAATTGAGTTTAGATTAAATAAGGCAAATAATGATAGAGCAAGTATTATATTAACAGCAATAAACCATTTAGATTTTAATTTTTTATTAAAGCTTAGCTTCATAAGGTAGAAAAACTTTCTAGTCATTATTAACACCTACTTTCTCAATAAATATTTCATTTAGAGTTGGTTCTGTTACATCATATTTAGTAATATTATAGTCTTTTACTATTTTAAAGATTGAATCTGCTATATCTAGACTTTCTATCTTTACTAAGTATTCTCCCCTATGTTCCTCTAAAGAAATAACCCCTTTTAGTTTTCTTATTTTATCAAGAGGAAGATTATCTCCTCTAAGTAAAATATTTTTCTTTCTATACTCATTCTTTATATCTTTTAAGTACCCAGCTACTACTACTTTACCATGAGATAAGATAACAAGCTTTTCACAAAAGTCTTCTATCTGTTCCATCTGATGTGATGAAAAGATAATAGAGCAACCAGTTTCTTGTAACTCTATAATTGCTTTTTTTAACATTTCAACATTAATAGGATCAAGACCGGAGAACGGTTCATCTAATATTAATAGTTTAGGCTTATTAATAACTGCTGCAATAAACTGAATCTTTTGTTGATTACCTTTTGATAATTCTTTTATTTTTCTATTTTCATAGTCTATTATTTGAAATTTTTTTAACCACTTACGCATCTCTTTTAGAATGTTATCTTCGCTCATTCCTTTTAAAACACCATAAAGTAGTATTTGGTCTTTAACAGTCATTTTAGTAAGTAAACTTCTCTCTTCTGTAACATATCCTATTTTATCAGTTAGACTATAGTCTATTTTTTTACCATCTAAAGTAACATTACCACTTGAAGCGTTAATAAGTCCTAAGATTATTCTGAATGTCGTTGTTTTCCCTGCTCCATTTTCACCTAAAAGTCCAAATATTTCTCCTTTTTCTACGGTAAATGATAAGTTATCAACCGCTTTATTTTTGTTATAGTATTTAGTAATATTTTCTACTTTTAACATCTTATTTTCTCCTTTACTAAAGTATAATTTATATATTAGAAAAAGTCTACTATTCATATATCTTTTTATACTATTACCATAGAATGTATCAATAATATAAAACAATACTTAAAGTTACATTAAATATTTTAAAACTTAGTTAATATATTAAATTATTATCTAAATTCTTATAATTTAGGTGATAATTACGTTTACAACGATAAAGAAAAAGAATTAGACTTTTCGGCTCTTCGAATTCAGTGGGAAGATATTTTAAACAATTTACTTATATTTAAAGAATAAAAGCAACATTTTAAAGCAAAAGTTTTATTAAGACTTCTGAAGATAGTTTTTTTAGAATTTTTACTTTTTAAAATATATAAAATTCTCAGCCTAAAAAACTCAAAATTTTTATATCCTAACCCCACTCTTTTTATCACTTTTATTTTATTCCTGTTTTTAAAACATCATTTATCATAATAAATCTTGTATAACTTACTATGACATTATGACAGAAAAAAAGTGGAAAGAAAGCAATTGCCTCTTTCACACTGAATTTCGAATATAACATCTTACTTTTTCCCACTAAACTTCGAATTTACAGGGTAGTTGTTCCACACTGAACCTCGAAAGTGACATTAATTTTCTTCCCACTGAATTTCGAAGAGCCATCATTTTATTTCATGACAGCCCCTTCTAGTAATATTTATAATAATACTTCTGATATTGATTTCTATAAAGTTTATTCTGTTATAATTTTTCACCACTAACAAACTATGATACAGCGAAAAATTTATGAAATTTTTCTTATATTGGTCCACATGTTGTTACATAACTACCAGTAAATTTTGTTTGATCAATTGTATTCCAAGCAGGGCAGTTACAAAACATATTCATCATAGCATAGTGTCCAGTTACTTTTGATGTATCAAAACTACTTAAATCTAGAATTGTTAAACTGCTACATTCAGAAAACATTCCAGCCATAGAAGTTACCTGTGATGTATCAAAATTATTTAAATCTAGACTTGTTAAACTGCTACATCCAGAAAACATACTTCTCATATCTGTTACTTTTGATGTATCAAAATTACTTACATCTAGACTTGTTAAACTGCTACAGCTATTGAACATACTATACATATTTGTTACTTTTGATGTATCAAAATTACTTACATCTAGACTTGTTAATTTGCTACATCCAGAAAACATAGTATCCATATTAGTTACTTTTGATGTATCAAATTTACTTAAATCTAGACTTGTTAAACTGCTACAATCAGAAAACATAGAATACATATATGTTACTTTTGAGGTATCAAAGTTAATTACATCTAGACTTGTTAATTTGCTACATCCAGAAAACATAATACCCATATTTGTTACTTCTGATGTATCTAAGGCTGACAAATCTATTGATGTCATTTCATCAAAGTCAGCAAAATAACCTATCATATTTTCATTTGCAATAATTCCACCTTTTCCACCTATTGTTACTTTATATGTACCATTACCTGTTTCATCATCTTCTACATATGCCATTACTGAACCATCCCCTGCTTCTGAGATATCCCA
>ERZ825670.606-NODE-606-length-46727-cov-13.958755_pt1 | contig 46727 bp, 27 predicted proteins | sample MGYA00519929_ERZ825670 | MGnify/ENA primary metagenome ERZ825670 (study PRJEB31778, sample SAMEA3449207) | human gut metagenome | biome: human gut; feature: human-associated habitat; material: faeces | place: United Kingdom | collected 2010/2012 ...
TGTTCCTATCTCTTAGTGCATTCGCACAACAGATTTCAATAAAAGGACATGTAGTAGATGCCACGGGTGAACCGGTGATCGGTGCCAGTGTGGTAGAAGGACGTACAACGAATGGTACGATAACCGATGTAGACGGTAATTTCTCATTAAGCGTTCCGGCTAACAGCACGCTGACTATCTCTTTTGTCGGCTATAAAACGCAGACTGTTCCGGTGAACGGGAAAAACTCGTTGAAAGTAACCTTGCAGGAAGATACGGAAGTATTGGACGAAGTTGTTGTAGTAGGTTACGGAACGATGAAAAAGAGCGATTTGACTGGTGCCGTATCTTCTGTCGGAGTGAAGGACATCAAAGACTCTCCGGTAGCTAATATCGGTCAGGCAATGCAGGGAAAAGTATCCGGCGTGCAGATTATCGATGCCGGTAAGCCGGGTGATAATGTCACCATTAAAATCCGCGGTTTGGGTACGATCAACAACAGTAACCCGCTGATTGTCATTGACGGAATTCCTACCGACTTGGGATTGTCTTCTTTGAATATGGCTGATGTGGAACGGGTAGACGTATTGAAAGATGCTTCGGCAACAGCTATCTATGGTTCCCGTGGTGCCAACGGTGTGGTGATGATTACCAGCAAACGTGGTGCCGAAGGTGCCGGAAAAGTAACGGTAAACGCAAACTGGGCTATTCAGAACGCTACTAAAGTGCCCGATATGCTGAATGCTGCGCAATATGCCGCCTTGAGCAATGATATGCTGTCTAATAATGATGATAATACAAACCCTTATTGGGCAGACCCTTCTTTATTGGGAACAGGAACGAACTGGCTGGATGAGATGCTACGTACGGGAGTGAAACAAAGCTATTCGGTTAGCTATTCCGGTGGTACGGAAAAGGCACATTACTATGTATCCGGCGGTTTCCTCGACCAGTCCGGTATCGTGGAAAGCGTTAATTACCGTCGTTTCAATTTCCAGGCAAATAGTGATGCCCAGGTCAATAAATGGTTGAAGTTCACTACCAATCTGACATTCAGTACCGACGTGAAAGAAGGAGGAAGTTATAGCATCGGAGATGCGATGAAAGCACTCCCCACCCAGCCAGTGAAGAATGAAGACGGTAGCTGGAGCGGTCCCGGACAGGAAGCGCAATGGTATGGAAGTGTCCGCAATCCGATCGGTACGTTGTATATGATGACGAACGAGACAAAAGGATATAACTTTCTGGCAAACATCACCGGAGAGATTGCCTTTACCAAATGGCTGAAGTTGAAAAGCACCTTCGGTTATGACGCCAAATTTTGGTTTGTCGACAACTTTACTCCGGCTTACGACTGGAAACCGAATCCGGTAGAAGAATCTTCCCGCTATAAGAGTGACAACAAATCATTTACCTACCTGTGGGATAATTATTTTGTATTCGACCATACTTTCGCCCAAAAACATCGTGTAGGTGTGATGGCAGGTTCTTCCGCCCAGTGGAACAACTATGATTACCTGAATGCTCAAAAGAATATCTTCATGTTTGATAATATCCATGAAATGGACAACGGCGAGAAGATGTACAGTATCGGTGGCAGTCAGAGCGACTGGGCACTGCTTTCTCTGATGGCACGTCTCAACTATTCTTACGAAGATAAATACCTGCTTACAGCCACTGTGCGCCGTGACGGTTCCTCCCGCTTCGGTAAGAACAACCGTTGGGGAACATTCCCTTCCGTTTCTCTGGCATGGCGTATTTCGCAGGAAGAATGGTTCCCGAAAGACAACTCTCCGGTGAATGACCTCAAACTGCGTATCGGATACGGTGTGACCGGTAATCAGGAAATCGGTAACTACGGCTTTGTGGCTTCCTATAATACAGGAGTCTATCCTTTCGGCAACAACAACTCCACCGCTTTGGTATCTACCACCCTTTCCAATCCGAATATTCATTGGGAAGAGGTACGCCAAACCAACTTCGGTGTGGATATGAGCCTGTTCAATTCACGTGTCAACCTTTCGCTGGATGCCTACATCAAGAAGACGGCAGACATGTTGGTGAAAGCTTCCATCCCTATCACCTCCGGTTTTGAAGATACTACTGAAACCTTTACCAATGCCGGCAAAATGCGCAACAAAGGAGTGGAAATGACCCTGCGCACCATCAACCTGAAAGGTCTTTTCTCTTGGGAATCTGCTTTAACGGCTACCTATAACAAGAATGAAATTCTGGACCTGAACAGCGAAACTCCGATGTTTATCAATCAGATGGGTAACTCATACGTGACTATGCTTAGAGCCGGTTATCCGATCAATGTATTCTACGGATACGTGACCGACGGACTTTTCCAAAACTGGGAGGAAGTAAACCGTCATGCCACCCAACCGGGAGCAGCTCCGGGGGATATCCGTTTCCGGGACTTGAATAACGATGGAGTCATCAACGATGAAGACCGTACCGTTATCGGTAACCCGAATCCGAACTGGTTCTTCTCTTTAAGCAATAATTTCTCTTATAAGGGATGGGAACTCTCCGTTTTCCTGCAAGGCGTATCGGGAAACAAGATTTATAACGCCAACAATGTTGACAACGAAGGAATGGCAGCCGCTTACAACCAAACCACAGCCGTATTGAACCGCTGGACGGGTGAAGGAACCAGCAACTCTATGCCCCGCGCCATTTGGGGAGACCCGAACCAGAACTGCCGTGTATCCGACAGGTTTGTGGAAAACGGTTCCTATCTCCGTCTGAAGAATATCACGCTTTCGTATACACTGCCTAAAAAGTGGATGCAAAAGATTCAACTGGAAAATGCCCGCATCTCTTTCTCTTGCGAGAATGTGGCAACTATCACCGGATATTCCGGTTTCGACCCGGAAGTGGATATTAATGGCATCGACAGCAGCCGTTACCCGATTTCACGTACCTTCAGTATGGGCTTGAACTTTAACTTTTAAATCAGGAGAAAGAATATGAAAAAGATAATAACTTTGGTATTTATGTCTGCCGTGCTGGTATTGACATCGTGCAACGATTTCTTGGATAAATATCCTAAATATGGCGTCGATCCCGAGTCGGAAGTGACGAATGAGATTGCTGTGGCACTGACTACTGCCTGCTATAAGACTCTTCAGTCATCTAATATGTATAACCAGCGTATTTGGAGCCTCGACATCATCGCAGGCAACAGTGAAGTAGGAGCCGGAGGAGGTACTGACGGTTTAGAGACTGTTCAGGCTTCCAATTTCATTGCCCAGAGCGATAACGGCTTTGCCTTGTATGTATGGCGTTCTCCGTGGGTAGGGATCGGACGTTGCAACATCGTGCTTTCCAATTTGCCTTCAGCATCTATCTCCAATGAGATAAAGACCCGTTGCATGGGTGAGGCTTATTTCCTGCGTGCACATTATTATTATATTCTGATTCGTTTGTACGGAGGGGTGCCTTTGCGCATGGAGCCGTTTGAACCGGGAGAATCTGCGGATATTGCCCGTAATACGGTAGATGAGGTATATGCTCAAATTCTTTCCGACTGCAAAAATGCAGTGAATATGCTTCCTCCGAAAAGCAGTTATGGAGATGCTGACAGGGGACGTGCCTGCAAAGAGGCTGCAATGGCGATGCTGGCGGATATTTACCTGACACTGGCTCCCAACCATCGCGACTATTATAATGAAGTAGTGACCTTGTGCAATAACATTGCTGCAATGGGATATGATCTGACTCAATGCAATTATGCCGATAACTTTAATGCGACGATCAATAATGGTGCGGAATCTCTCTTCGAAGTGCAATACTCCGGTAGTACGGAATATGACTTTTGGGGCGGCGATAATCAAGCATCCTGGTTGTCTACTTTCATGGGACCTCGTAATTCGGGTATGGTAGCCGGTGCTTATGGATGGAACCTGCCTACGGAAGAGTTTGTCAAGCAATACGAAGACGGTGACTTGCGGAAAGACATCACTGTGTTGTATCAGGGCTGTCCTGCTTTTGACGGTATGGAATACAAACGTTCCTGGTCCAATACGGGTTATAACGTACGTAAGTTCCTTGTGTCGAAAACCGTCTCTCCGGAGTATAATACCAACCCCAACAACTTTGTAGTATACCGTTATGCGGATGTCTTACTGAAGAAAGCGGAAGCTTTGAATGAGCAGGGACATCCGGATCAGGCTGCCGAACCATTGAATATCGTTCGTAAGCGTGCCGGACTGACAGAGCTGCCGACCACTCTGACGCAGACCGAAATGAGAGAAAAGATTATTCACGAACGTCGGATGGAACTTGCTTTTGAGGGACATCGCTGGTTCGATATGATCCGGGTTGATAATGGAAATTATGCATTGACATTCCTGAAATCTATCGGTAAGAATAATGTGACCAAAGAACGTCTCCTGTTGCCTATTCCGCAGACGGAGATAGACTCCAATCACCTGATGACTCAAAATCCCGGTTATTAATCCGTTTTATAATCATTCATTTAGACAAATAATATGATGAAGAAATATATATATCAATTGTTATGCTCTCTTTTCATCGGTGGAACGATGGTTGCTTGTACCGAGGATTATATGGAGACAGATAAAGGACATGATACCCTCACCCTTTCGGTGAATCAGCAGGAGTTGGTGTTGAACGAAAAGAACCATAGTCAGGAGGCGCTGGCGCTTTCATGGACTACCGGAACGAATTATGGAAGCGGTAACCGTATCTCTTATACGCTGGAACTGGCGAAAGCTGGAACGGACTTTGCAAATGTTTATTCGGTGGATTTGGGTACGGGAACGTATCAATGGACTAAGAAAGTGGAAGAACTTAACCAATTTCTGCATACGCAGTTCGGTATCGGTTATGCCGTGAAAGCGGAGTTGGAAGCACGTATCACAGCCGTCGTTGCCGGAATGGAAGATCAGAAGCAGATTGCGACGACTGCCTTTACAGTGACTACCTACCAGCCGGTTACTACCACGCTTTACCTGATTGGTGATGCTGCTCCGAATGGATGGGCTGCCGACAATGCGACGGCGATGGAACGTATAGATAACGGACAATTTACATGGACAGGAAAGCTGAATACCGGATCGTTTAAGTTTATAACGACCTTAGGAGAATTCCTGCCGTCGTACAACCGCGATGCTACTGCCGAAGAAGGATTCAAACTGACCTACCGTACATCGGATGACCAACCGGATGAACAGTTCACAATCAGTAAAAAAGCAACTTATATCGTAAAAGCAAACCTGCTTGATTTGACGTTGACGCTTACTGAAACAGAAGATATCGGCTGGAGATTTGAAGAGTTTTTCATTGTCGGTTCGTTTACGGGTAACAATGGTTGGGGATTTGAAGCACTATCTAAAGATGCTGTTCAGATGGATCTGTTCCATTATGGAGCTGTGATTCCCTGGAAGGCGGACGGAGATTTTAAATTCGCTTCTGTGACAGATTTCGGTCAGTCGGATGCTTTCTTCCATCCTACCATGGCTAATGCTCCGTACACTTCGACATCAGTAGTGCTTGGAGGTGACGATAATAAATGGCAGATGAAGGAAGCCGAATGTGGCAAGCCTTATAAAGTATGGTTCTATACAGGTAAAGGAAAAGAAAAGATGCTGATGCGTCCGTTCACTCCTTACGAAGGGCTGTATCTGGTGGGTGAGGCAACTCCGAACGGATGGGATTTAGGCAATGCTACTCCGATGACGAAGAGTGCCGACAGTCCTTACATCTTTACCTGGAGCGGCACACTGAAAACAGGTGAGATGAAGATATCCTGCGATAAACAGTCAGACTGGAACGGGGATTGGTTTATGGCGGATAAGAGCAACAAGGCTCCGACGGGGGAAGTAGAGACGGCATTGTTTGTTGCTAAGTCGGATGCGGAGTTGAGCAGTATGTATCCGGATGCAGATTTGGGTAGTTTGGATAATAAGTGGAATATTCAGGAAGCCGGTTCTTATCGGATTACGATTGACCAGTTGAAAGAGACGATTTCGATTGTGAAACAATAAAACAAGAATTCAAGATGAAGAAAATAATATATTTGGTGGCTGCTTTCCTGTGTATGGCTTGCAGTGACGATCATGGGTCGAACCAAGAGAATGGAGGAGCTTCGGGCAGTGTCACCGAAGTGACTCCGGTAACATCGGATTTAAGTGTGGACCTGTCTACGGATAAGGCTTTCTATAAACCGGGGGAGAAAGTGGTATTTACAGCAGAAGATGCGTTGCCTGCCGGAACTAAAGTTCGTTATCGTCTTTTAGGGGAGGTTGTCGGAGAAGAGTCGGTAAATGGTACCAGTTGGACATGGCAACCGCCTACTACTGATTTCAAAGGATATATGGCGGAACTGTACCGTCAGGAGAATGGTACAGATGTGATTCTCGGTACGATTGCGGTAGATGTATCCAGTGATCCGGCACGTTTTCCCCGTTATGGTTTTGTCGCTGATTTCAGTCGGGAGAAGACGGCTGAAAAGACGCAGGAAGAGATGGCGTATCTGAATCGTCATCACATCAATTGGGTACAGTTTCAGGACTGGCATAATAAACATCACTGGCCGTTGGGCGGTACACGTACGCAGTTGGACGAAGTATATATGGACATCGCTAACCGGGAGGTTTATACAAGTTCTGTGAAGAATTACATTGAAGCGCAGCATCGTTTCGGTATGAAGTCTATGTTTTACAATCTTTGTTTTGGGGCGTTGAAGGATGCCGCTGCGGACGGGGTGAAGGAGGAATGGTATTTGTTTAAGGATGCTTCTCACACTACTAAAGATAGTCATGATCTGCCGGGCGGATGGAAAAGTAATATTTATCTGGTAGATCCTTCTAATAAGGAATGGCAGAAATATTTGAACGAGAGGAATGATGATGTATATGCGAACTTTGCCTTCGACGGCTATCAGATAGACCAGTTGGGACGACGCAGCACGCTTTACAATTACAACGGTATTCCGGTCAATCTGCGTGAGGGATATGCTTCTTTTATTGAAGCGACGAAGCAGGCTCATCCGGACAAGAGTTTGGTGATGAATGCGGTCAGCCGTTACGGTGCCCGTCAGATAGGGGAGACAGGTAAAGTTGATTTCTTCTATAATGAGGTGTGGGCAGATGAGGCTGATTTTACCAATCTGAAAGCCATTCTTTATGAAAATGGAGTATATGGCAATTATCAGTTGAATACGGTTTTTGCAGCTTATATGAATTATAATAAAGCGGATAACCGGGGAGAATTTAATACGCCGGGTATCTTATTGACAGATGCTGTCATGTTTGCTTTGGGTGGTTCGCACCTTGAGTTGGGAGGCGATCACATGTTGTGCAAAGAGTACTTTCCGAATGAGAACCTGACAATGAGCGAAGAACTGAAAACAGCGATGGTTCGTTATTATGATTTCCTGACTTCTTATCAGAATCTGCTTCGTGACGGTGGTACGGAAAATAGTGTTTCCATGAATTGTACCAATGGCGAAATGAGATTGAATAGTTGGCCTCCTCAACAGGGATCGGTTACTACTTATGCCAAGCAGGTAGGTGGCAAGCAAGTGATACATCTTCTTAATTTCTCGCAAGCGAACAGTCTTAGTTGGAGAGATGTGGACGGTACGATGCCGGAACCGGCTTTGATTACAAAAGCGGCTTTGCAAATGAATCTGTCGGCAAAGGTGAATAAGCTGTGGGTAGCGTCGCCGGATGTACACGGAGGAGCTTTGCAGGAATTGGCCTTTACACAGGAGAATGGAGTTGTCTCTTTCACATTGCCTTCCCTGAAATATTGGACGATGATTGTGGCTGAATAAAGTGGCTGCTACAGAATAACTAAAATGATAGGTATGATGATTAGATATAGATTATGGGTGTGGGTGTTGTGTCTGATGTTTCCAACATGGGTTTGGGCGGAAAATGAGATACGTACGTGCACTTCTTTTACACAACAAGGACGTCAGGTGACTTTTCACCTGACGGACAGTGCCGCCTTGCAATTGCAACTTTGCAGCTCTTCCGTCGTGAAAATCTGGTTCTCACCCGACGGGCAATTGCAACGAAGAAATGCTTCGTTTGCAGTGATTAATGAAGAACTGGAAGAGGTAGGAACTATTCATGTGGATGAACAGGCGGCCTGTTACGAGATATTTACTCCGAAGTTGCGTATCCGGGTGAATAAATCTCCGATGAGTCTTCAGATATTCGATAAATATCAGAAACTTCTGTTTAGTGATTATGCCGATAAAGGCCATGTCAGTGAAGGAACGAAGAAAGTGGAATATAAAGTGCTTCGTCGTGACGAGCACTTCTTCGGACTTGGTGAGAAAGCGGGAAAGATGGATCGTCGTGGCGAGTCTTATAAGATGTGGAATAGTGACAAACCTTGTTATAGTGTGGTAGAAGATCCTCTTTACAAGAGTATTCCTTTCTTTATGAGCAATTACCGGTATGGTATTTTCCTTGATAACACCTATAAGACGGAATTCAAATTCGGAACAGAGAGCCGTGATTATTACAGCTTTGAAGCTCCGAACGGGGAAATGGTATATTACTTTATCTTCGGTAAAGACTATAAAGAAATCATCAGCCAATACGTCGGACTGACTGGAAAACCTATCATGCCGCCGAAATGGGCGTTGGGTTTTGCTCAATGCCGCGGTCTGTTGACAAGTGAAAAGCTAAGTCGTGAGATAGCCGAAGGCTACCGGAAACGGGGAATACCTTGTGATATTATCTATCAGGATATCGGCTGGACAGAATATTTGCAGGATTTCGAATGGCGCAAAGGAAACTATGAAAACCCCAAAAAGATGCTTTCGGATTTGAAAGAGATGGGTTTTAAGGTAGTCGTATCTCAAGACCCGGTAATTGCACAAGCCAACAAAAAACAATGGGAAGAAGCAGACCGTCTGGGCTATTTTGTAAAGGACAATACGAACGGTAAAAGCTACGATATGCCCTGGCCGTGGGGTGGGAACTGCGGAGTGGTGGACTTTACCTTGCCTACCGTAGCCGACTGGTGGGGAACTTATCAGCAGAAACCTATTGACGATGGTGTCTCCGGCTTCTGGACAGACATGGGCGAACCTGCTTGGAGTAACGAGGAGCAGACGGAACGCCTGGTGATGAAGCACCATCTCGGTATGCACGATGAAATCCATAACGTCTATGGTCTGACCTGGGACAAAGTGGTAAAGGAGCAATTTGAAAAGAGGAATCCGGACCGTCGTGTTTTCCAGATGACTCGTGCTGCTTATGCCGGCTTGCAACGTTATACGTTTGGCTGGACGGGTGATAGCGGAAACGGAGACGACGTACTGCAAGGTTGGGGACAATTAGCCAATCAGATTCCTGTAATGCTTTCCGCCGGATTGGGATTAATCCCATTTTCTTCCTGTGATATCACCGGTTACTGTGGGGATATTGAGGATTATCCGGCTATGGCGGAACTCTATACCCGTTGGATTCAATTCGGAGCATTTAATCCTTTGAGTCGTATCCACCATGAGGGAGATAACCCGGTGGAACCGTGGCTTTTCGGGCCGGAAGCGGAAAAGAACGCGAAAGCGGCTATCGAGCTGAAATATCGTTTGTTGCCGTATATCTACACTTACGCCCGAGAAGCGTATGATACAGGATTGCCTATCATGCGGCCTCTGTTTCTGGAATATCCAATGGATATGGAAACTTTCTCCACGGATGCCCAATTCCTGTTCGGTCGTGAATTGTTGGTAGCTCCTGTGGTGAAGAAAGGTGCTCGCACAAAGAACGTGTATCTTCCCGAAGGCACATGGATAGACTACAACAACAAGCAGACGGTCTACACCGGAGAGCAATGGACTACCGTTGACGCTCCCTTGTCTTCTATTCCCATGTTTGTGAAGCAAGGTTCCATCATCCCCACCATGCCGGTGATGAACTACACCCATGAGAAACCGGTATATCCACTTACTTTTGAAATCTTTCCCGCCCAGGAAGGTGCACAAGCAGCCTTTACTCTTTACGAAGATGAAGGAGAAGACTTAGGATATCAGCGTGATGAATTTGTCAAAACACCGATTATTTGCAGCACTCTGGCAAATGGATATGAACTGACCGTCTCTGCCCGTGAAGGAAAAGGATACACTGTTCCCGGTCCGAGAAATCTGTTGTTCCGTATTTATTCTGCGAAAGCTCCGAAAGAGATAACTGTCAAAGGAAAGAAGATAAAGCAAACTAAACCGGAACGTTTGGAAGAAAATCTGGAGAATAACACTGAAACTGTAGCGTGGAGTTGGGATAAGGAAACAGGTGTCTGTAGTGTGAGAATACCTGATAAAGGTGTTGATGAACAGTTGATGATTACTTTTAAATAAACAGGGAGCTGTTGGCAAGCTAATATTCAGAGTTTTTCTTTCGTTTTATATGGATAATGTGTAGATTCGCACGAAACTCATATCAGAAATGTGTAAGTTATCACATTTCTGATATCAAAAGTGTGATTCATTATGAGAAGCTTTTCCAACCCGCTTACCTGATTCGCTATTCAATGCTGAATTTGAAACAAGATGGTAATTTGATTAATATCCCCCTGTTTTTGGCGGATAAGACAAAAGAGCTATTGAAGGATAAAAGTTGAAAGAGCCTTCTGAAGGAATCAGTAGCCTCTTAAAAAACGATGATTCTTAAAAAAGGAATATTTAATCATTGGAAGAAGGACGTGAATTGCAGTTTGGTAAAGAAAAGCAGGAAAATGTCCTGCATTTGTAATTACGCGATTCTCTATTTCGGCTGTTTCGAAAATATGCCAATCAAGCTGCGATAGATTTTTGATTATTTTTGTTATTTGGAGAGCAGATGCCCGAATAACTAATCATTTTATTATTTTTTCCTTTCCGATATATTATGGTAAACTAGAGATAAAAATGTTTCTTAATAGTCCATTTTTATCTTCTTCACCGGGGAACGATAGCTTCCTCGGTGAGGAACAAGTCGATGCACACCGAGGAACACTTCGTTGGTTTTAAAGCAATGAGCGGTTTCTGAATAGAGAAAGATGCATATCCTGTTTGCTTTTATGCAATATTAGGCATCCTTTTGTATGCTCATGCGTTTATTTATGCAGTTTATTTTCCGGTTCGTTATTTTCTAATTGGCCATTTCCTTGTATAATATTAAAAATAGAACATTGAAAGTATATATTATCAAGTCGATAAGCAGTTGTCTATTTAAATAAAATAAATTCCTATTACCCTTTTCAAGAAAGTATAATGATTAAGTAATATAGTATTAAAATATTGATTGACAATTGCCTATGTTTGCAACGTTATTTTAAATGGAAATCTAATACACAATAAAGTTGTTATGAGAAAATCAACAAGGATAATTTATTTAAAGATGGTTGCACTAGCTATGGTCACTACATTTTCCACTCTGAATGGTAACATATCTGCCAATACACTTCAGAAAGAACTCCATTCGGGATGGAGGTTTAAACAAGCTCGTCTTTCTAACTGGTATCCTGCTACAGTTCCGGGAGTAGTACACACTGACTTGATTGATAATAAAATCATTGAAGATCCTTTTTATCGCTTAAATGAAAGAGGTGTACAGTGGGTTGATAAGGAAGACTGGATTTATGAAACAACCTTCGATGTAGCACACGAATTGATGGATAAAAACAATATACGGCTTTATTTTAAAGGGCTTGATACTTATGCAGATGTCTATTTGAATGGAGAAAAGATATTGGAGGCAGACAATATGTTTCGTGAATGGAAACTTCCCGTAAAAGATAAACTGAAAGCAAAGGATAATAAATTAAGGATATATTTCCATTCTCCTATTAAACGGGATATGCCTAAATGGGATGCGCTGCCTTTTCACTATGAGGCAATCAACGACCAGTCGGAGAATGGAGGAGTATTCAATAGAAAGGTTAGTGTTTTTGCCCGTAAGGCAGGCTATCATTATGGTTGGGACTGGGGACCTCGCCTGGTAACTTCTGGTATCTGGAGACCTGTTTTATTAGAAGCATGGGATGATTTGCGGATAGAAAATGTGTTTATCCGGCAAAAAGAGGTTTCTTATAAACAAGCCGACATTAGTAATATTGTAGAAATACTAGCCGATAAAGATATTGAGAAGGCTGAAGTTACGGTCAGAGACAATAAGACTGGAAAGATTTATGGTGCTACTACTACCTGCCTGACAAAAGGATTGAATAAGATTGCTGTAAACTTCTTTATAAAGAATCCAAATTTGTGGTGGAGCAATGGACTCGGAAAAGCCAATCTATATGAATTCCGGACCGAAGTAAAAACAAACGAGCAAAATAAGGATTGTCTTATAACTTCTACAGGAATACGTTCATTAAAAGTTATACGTAAGGAGGATAAAGAGGGAAGATCATTCTATTTTCAACTTAATGGAATACCTGTATTTTCCAAAGGGGCTAATTATATCCCTTGTGATAATTTTCTGCCTCGTGTGACGAAGGAACTGTATGAGAAAACGATCCTGGATGCTGTCAATGCTAATATGAATACTTTGCGTGTGTGGGGTGGAGGGACTTATGAAGATGATTATTTCTACGAATTATGCGATAAATATGTTATTCTTGTGTGGCAGGATTTTATGTTTGCCTGCAGCGTATATCCCTCCGAAGGTGAATTGCTGGGAAATATTCGTCAGGAAGCGATTGATAATGTTCGCCGTTTGCGCAATCACCCTTCTCTTGCTTTATGGTGTGGTAATAATGAATGTCTGGAAGCTTGGTTTGGTTGGAATTGGAAAGAAAACTATGTGAAGCAGAATCCGGAGTATGCCCGGATTATCTGGCAGCAGTATGAAGATCTGTTTCATAAAATGCTACCGGAAGTGGTGACAGAAAATAGCCCTGAAACATTTTATTGGCCTTCGTCGCCCTTCAGTCGTTATGACGGAGTTTCCGAGAATAATAAAGGAGATACGCATTATTGGGCTGTATGGCATGCAAAAAAGCCGATCTCCGAATATAATAAGGTGCGTAGTCGTTTCTTTAGTGAATATGGTTTTCAATCTTTTCCCGAATTTGAGTCGGTCAAAATGTATGCTCCGCACCCTGAAGACTGGGAAATAACTTCCGAGGTAATGATGTCTCATCAACGGGGAGGTGAGTTCGCGAACAAACTGATTGAAGACTATTTGCTGAACGAATATCGCAAACCTAAAGATTTCGAATCATTTCTGTATATGAACCTTGTACTGCAAGGGGATGCTATTAAAACGGCTATTGAAGCACATCGCAGGGATATGCCTTACTGTATGGGGACATTATTTTGGCAACATAATGATTGCTGGCCGGTTGCTTCGTGGTCGAGCCGTGATTACTACGGACGTTGGAAAGCGCAACATTATTTTGCCAAGGCAGCTTTTCGGGATGTGCTTGTATCTCCCATAGTTAATAATGACAAGCTTGATGTATATATTGTATCTGATAGATTAAGGAAAACGAGCGCTATACTGGAACTGGAAGTCTGTGACATGGAAGGAAAGCTTGTTAATTCAATCAGAAGATCGGTAACTATTCCTGCTAATGAAAGTAAAGTCGTTATGTCCCACAAATTGAATTCATTTATAAAATCACAACCGGAAAATCAGCTTGTTATCTCCGCAACCCTTACCGATCAACAAGGAACGATTTACATAAATAATTATTTCTTGACGAAGCAAAAGGAGATGTTATATCCGCAAGTGAATATATCATATCAATTAAAGTCACTGCCTGACGGATATGAATTGACTTTAAAAGCAGACCGTTTTGCAAGAGCTGTATACTTGTCTCTTGATGGAATTGATAATTTCTTTGAAGATAATTATTTCGATTTGATGCCGGGAAAAGATAAGATAGTGAAAGTTCGTACCGATATTTCATATACGGACTTTTCCCGACAGCTAAAAATCAAATCGTTGGTCGATGGATATTAAATAAATGCACTTAATATTTAATCAACATCTGTTGCAGGATTGTACGGTATTCGCTAGGTGTGTTTCCTTTCTTCTTTTTGAATATCCGAATAAAGTTCGATAGATTATTAAATCCGCACGAGTAGCAGATTTCTGCTACCGTGTGTGATGTTTCAGTCAGCATCTGGCAAGCACGGGCCACACGGAGGTTGTTGATATAGTCAATAAAGGTGCAATTTGTTTTCTTTCTGAAGAAATGGCTGAAAGCGGATTCCGACATATTTACCAGAGCTGCTACATCTCCCAGTTTGATAGGTTCTTCAAAATTCTTCTCTATATAGTCGCAGACTTTTGCAATGCGTCTACTTTTTGAGGTACGTATCGTGTCTTTGGTGTCATAGAGATTACTGACTAAAATATGTCTGTCGGCAGTGGAGAGATCATACAAGATAGAGAGAAACTCTAAAACGGTGTGGAAGCCTTGCATCCGGGTAAGCTGGAGAATTTTCTCTTTCATTGCCAGCATGGTGTTTTCAGAAAAGCTAATTCCTTTCTGTGAGTCGAGTAACAGTTGTTTAATCGGGCTGAATAGTCGTTTCTCCAATATTGGAAAATTGAGCAATTTGTCCGAGAACTGAATTGTCACCACATGATTGCCTTCTACAATCTCCCCTTTCCAGGCATGTGGAAGATTGGGGCCAGTCATTACCAAATCCAGATTGTCAAACTTTTCGACTGAATCGCCTACAATTCTTTCTCCATACGTATTCATCACAAGATTAATTTCATAGTCGGAGTGATAATGTACCGGATAATCAAATTTTGCATTGGGATGATTTAAAACGATGAATAAATCATCAGAAGAAATGGGAGTAATTTCCTTTTGAATGTCTTTCATAAGAACTGTATTTAACTTGATACAAATGTACGAATAATAATAATACAAAAACAGGCTATTCAAAAAAGTATAATTATTAAGCAATATAATATCAAAAAACTATCATTATATGCCTTACATTTGCAAAGTGAATCATACTTAATAACTAATTGAATGCTATGGAATCATTTTCTATCGGAACTATTGATATTATAATCGTAGTCGTATATTTGCTATTTATTATATGGTGGGGTGTAAAGAACGGAAAGAGTTCGGATGCCCAATCGTATTTTCTTGCCGGACGTTCCATGCCTTGGTGGGTTGTAGGGTTGTCTCTGTTTGCCGCCAGTATATCCAGTACTACGCTTATCGGGCAATCGGGTGATGCTTATGATACGGGACTTGCCGTTTTCAATTATAACCTGACCGGTATTGTGGTTATGGTGTTTTTTGCTGTTTTCCTTCTACCTTTATATATAAGGTCGAAGGTCTTTACGATTCCGGAGTTTCTGGAGAAGAGGTTTGATAAGCGTTCCCGTTACTACTTTTCCGCTATTTGTATTATCGGAAATATTTTTCTGGATGCTGCCGGTGCGCTTTATGCAGCCGCATTAATTATCAAACTGGTATTACCTGAAGCTGATCTTCAGATGATTATTATAGTCTTTGCTATTATTGCAGCTTCATATACAATTCCGGGAGGACTTTCTTCTGCCATTAACGCGGAACTGATACAGGCGGTAGTTTTGATTTTAGGTTCGGTTTTGCTTACCTATTTCTGTTTTCAACAGGGAGGAAGTTATTTCTATCATTTGTTTGAAAACGATGATATATTGGTGAAGCTGATTCGCCCGTTGTCCGATAATGCCACTCCTTGGTTGGGGCTGATCGTGGGGATGCCCATATTGGGTATTTACTTCTGGGCTAATAATCAGACTTTAGTACAACGTGTTTTGAGTGCCAGAACTATTGATGAAGGTCGGAGAGGTGTTATATTCACCGGTTTTCTCACGATGAGCACATTGTTTATTATCGCTATTCCCGGATTGATTGCCCGTGATTTATTTCCAGGTTTGGATAAACCCGATATGGTATATCCTAATATGGTGATGCAATTAATGCCTGTGGGTTTGCTGGGTATTATGCTGGCTGCTCTGTTGTCTGCATTGACTTCTACGATTAGTGCTATCTTGAATTCTACTTCTACTTTGTTTACGATGGATTTTTATGCGAAGTTTAATAAACATGCTGATACAAAAAAGCTGGTACTGGTTGGTAAAATCGCTTCTTGTGTGATTATTCTGTTAGCTGCATTATGGGCACCTCAAATTGGTAAATTCGGATCTCTTCTAAAATATTATCAGGAAATGCTTTCTTATATTTCTCCTCCTATCGTAGCGGCTTTCCTTCTTGGAATTTTTAATAAGAGAGTGAATGGTGGCGGAGCTTTTATGGGATTGATTCTCGGTCTGGTAGTAGCGGTTCTTTTACTTTTCTTTAAAAATACGGTTTTTGGTGATTTGCACTTTTTATTGATGGTTCCTTTCTTGTTGATATTCAGTATAATAGTGATTTACATCAGCAGTTTCTTTTATGCGGCTCCGGGTAAAGATAAGCTTACTGACACCACCTTTTCTTTTAGCGATCTGAAAGAAGAATATGTAACCTTGAAAACAGTAGTCTGGTATAAGAACTATCAGGTATGGGCAGGGGTGTTACTTGTGTTAAGCGCATTGATTTGGATTATTTTTCAATAAAATAAATAGAATATATGAAATTAAAGAAATTTGAAGGAAACCCGATTCTTTCTCCGTCGGAAAAGAATGATTGGGAATCTTTGGTGACTTGTAATCCTGGCGTGTTCTATGATAACGGCATGTTTTATATGTTATATCGTGCTGCAGGTAATGATAGAGAACATGTTATCCGCTTGGGATTGGCTACGAGCAGGGATGGGTTTTATTTTGAAAGACACTCGGATCGGCCGGCTTTTTCTCCGAGTGTCGATGGGCCTGATTCCGGATGTGTGGAAGATCCTCGTATTGTGAAGTTTGATGGTGAGTATTATATTACTTATGCCTATCGGCCGGTACCACCCGGGCAGTATTGGAAGTTTGGGCATGATGAAGTTTTACTTCCTGAATGTGGTAAGTATGCTCCTGCAGCTATTGCTAAGAATTTAGGTAATACTGGGCTGGCTGTTACTACAGATTTTTGCCATTTTCGCCGTTTGGGACGTCTGACTTCGCCGGTGCTTGATGATCGCGATGTGATTCTTTTTCCCGAGAAGGTAAACGGACAATTTGTTATGTTACATCGCCCCAAGCAGTATATTGGCGAAAAATTTGGTGTAGAATACCCTTCTATCTGGATAAAGTTTTCGGATGATTTATTAGATTGGGAGGGTAAGGAAAGCCATCTTCTTCTGACAGGACGTGAAAATACTTGGGAGGAAAAGATTGGTGGAAGTACTCCTCCCTTGAAAACGGACAAGGGTTGGTTGATGCTCTATCATGGTGTGGAGCATGGCGGAAAAGGGTATTATAGGGTGGGGGCTTTATTGCTCGACTTGGATAACCCTCTGAAAATACTAGCCAAAACGCATGAATCAATTCTCGAACCGGAAGAGGACTTCGAGATAAACGGGTATTATAACGGTTGTGTATTCCCTACGGGAAATGTGATTGTGGATGATACGCTCTTTGTGTATTATGGTAGTGCGGATAAGTATGTCTGCGTGGCTACCTGCTCTGTAAATGAACTGCTCTCTTACTTGTTGACCGACTGCAAGGTGTAATTAACTGAATCTCCTTTATCTTTTAGTCTTTTAATGTGATGTGTATACACTGTTTATGTGTACATTGGGGAGGTTGCTATGCGAAAAATAGATAATCATAGATTAAATCGTTCAAAAAAGTATAATAATAGAGTAAATAGTGCGAATGAAAATGAAAGGTTATAGTCTATATTTGTATTATCAAATTATCAGTAAAGAATTCAACGCTTAAATTTTATATTATGATGAATAAACAGAAAAAACGGCTTGGTAGCATGTCACTCTGCAAAGTTGTGTTGATATGCCTTTTTTTGTCCGTATTTTCTACCGCATGGGCTGCGGTAGAGCAAACATCTTCCAAGATTACTGTGACTGGAGTGGTTAAAGATGTACAAGGTGAGCCTCTGATAGGAGCTACTATTAAAATTAAAGGTTCGGCTGTAGGAACAGTCAGTGATTTTGATGGGAATTACTCTCTGGCCAATGTGCCGGTGAATGGGGTTTTAGAGTTTTCTTATGTAGGTATGAATAGTATAGAAATATCGGTTTCCGGAAAAAAGGTGGTAAATGCGGTACTTAGTGATGCTACTCAATTACTTGATCAGGTGGTGGTCATTGGGTACGGGTCGGTGAAAAAGAGTGATTTGACGGGATCGGTTGCGACGGTAAAGCCGGAGGCATTAAGTGATATACCGGCTAATTCTGTTGAAGGATTGTTGCAGGGGCGTGCGGCTGGTGTACAAGTAATCAATTCGTCACAGGATCCGGGAGCCGGATCAACGGTTCGTATTCGTGGTAATAGTTCGCTGCGCGGATCCAATTCACCTTTGATTGTGGTAGATGGTTTTCCATTGGGAGATGCCGGTGATTTGAAACAGATTAATACCGATGATATTGTTTCAATGGAAGTATTGAAAGATGCTTCTGCTTCTGCAATTTATGGTTCCAGAGGTGCTAATGGAGTTATAATTGTAACCACTCGAAGGGCGAAAGAAGGAACTACGACGGTATCTGTCAAACAGCAGCTCACTTTCTCTGAATTTTCTTCCAAACTGGATTTGTGGAGAGACCCGGTGATGATGGCAATGTTGAACAATGAGGGACGTGTGAATGGTGGATTACAGCCGCTCTATATCGGTGCAAATAATTCTGCCGGTGTTTATTACCCGTCTATTGAGGAGCTTCAGACTACTTGGACAACCAATACCCGTTGGGATGAATTAGTGTTTAGAGATGCGCCTGTGTCTAATAATACAACAGTTTCTGTCTCCAGTGCTAACGAGAAGACGAGTTTTAACTTGAGTGCTAATTATTATACGGACCAAGGAATGTATATTGATGATGATTATAGTAAAGGGGGGTATAATCTGAATGTCAGTCATAAGATATATAAGAACTTTACGATTCGTGCATCCAATATTCTATATCTTGGCAACCGTAATAACAATGGCGGAATGGCTTATTGGAGAAATCCGATTTATCCTGTGTATAATGAAGACGGAACTTATTATCAGACTACTGCTCAAGATTATAGTCATCCTATCGCTATTCGCGAGCATAAAAAGGATAAAACCAAAATGCTGGATGTTATCTCATCCGGAGCTTTTGAATGGCAAGTGATACCGCAACTTCGTCTCACAAGCCAGTTGAATTATAAATATGGAAAATCTACCAACGACCAGTATCTGCCACAGAAATACACCCAAGTCGGTACGGAGAATCGTGGTAGGGGAGTCATTGGTAACACAGAGAATCAAAATTTTGTTTCCGAAACATTTGCCAATTACTCTCAAATGTTCGGCAAACATGAAGTGGGCGCCATGGTAGGTCATTCTTACGAGTGGTATCAATATCGTGATTCGTATCTGACTGCTAATGGTTTTGTGAATGAAGCATTGGGAAATGAGAATATGGGAGCCGGAGAGAAAGCGAACAATATTATTTCCAACGGGTTCTCGAAAAGTAAACTGGTTTCCGGAATGGCCCGTCTGAATTACACTTATGATAATAAGTATTTGCTTACTGCCACTTTTCGTGCCGACGGTTCTTCTAAATTCGGTAAGAATAACAAGTGGGGGTATTTCCCTTCCGGAGCTATCAGCTGGAAAGCTCACGAAGAGAAGTTTATAAAGAAACTAAATACATTTGATGAATTGAAGTTTCGTTTAAGTTACGGTATTTCGGGAAATCAGGGAATCAGTCCTTATCAGACTCTTAGCCGTTATGGAACGACTAAATATTACCATCAGGGACAATGGCTGACTGCTATCGGTCCCGGGTATGAGTCAGGGCAGTCCGGGCAAGACGGAATCTGGAAAATTTGGAGTGGAATCCCTAATCCGGATCTGAAATGGGAGACAACTGCGCAATGGGACTTTGGTATTGATATGGCTTTCTTTAACAGAAGACTTCGCGTCACTTTGGATATTTACAATAAAGAGACGTCTGATCTGTTGAGAGAAAGAAACCTGGCTCTTTCTTCCGGTTATGACCGCATGTGGGTGAATGATGGTAAGATTCGCAACCGGGGATTTGAAGTAACGATTGACGGAGTTATGGTAGATAAAAAAGATTGGAGCTTGAATGGAACTTTTATATTCTCTATGAACCGTAACAAGGTGGTTGATTTGGGAAGTAGTGTCGAATCGGGTCTATTGAAAGATGCCCGTACGGGAATGGAATATGAAGTTGTCGGTAACTTGAGTGAACAGTATCGCTCTTATACTAATATACTTGCTATTGGCCAACCGATCAATGTCTTTTATGGATATAAATGTGATGGAATTATTCAGACTTTGCCGGAAGGACTTAACGCAGGATTGTCGGGAGAAGATGCTATGCCGGGAGAATTCAAATATGTCAATACGTATGATGGGGACGGGACACAAGGTGTTGTGAATGAAAACGATAAATGTATTATCGGTGATCCTAATCCTGATTTTACGGCAAGTCTGAATCTTTCTTTCCGTTGGAAGAAACTGGATGCGAGTATTTTCCTGAATGGTGTGTTTGGAAATGATGTGTTGAACACCAAGACTTTTGGTGATCCGCATAATGCTGCACTCCGTTGGACACCTGACAACCCGACTAACAAATATCCCAGTCTGCGTGACGGACGTCAGACTCGCTTTTCTGACTATTGGATAGAAGACGGCTCTTTTGTGAGAATTCAGAATCTGACAGTAGGGTATACCTTTGATTTGCCTAAACAGAAAGTGTTTGCCTCGAAAATACGCCTATATATGAATGCTTCCAATTTATATACATTTACCAAGTTCGACGGGTATGATCCGGAAGTCGGGCAAAACGGAATTTATTCTGGTGGGTATCCTCGCTTGAGGAAATGGACAGTAGGTCTTGATATAACATTCTAAATTAAATGATATGAAAAAGAATATATACACTTTCATTTTAATAAGCTGTATCCTGGGCTTTTCCGGTTGCAGTCTTGATGAAGAGCCTTACGGATTCTATTCCGAAGATAACTTCTATAAAACAGAGGGGGATGCAATGGCAGCTATTCATTACGCTTATGCTACTCTTACCTATATCGAGTATTCGCGTGCTCTTTATTTCATCGGTGATATGCCTACTGAAATTATGACTACTAAAGGAGATGCCTCCGTTGATAATCGTGCCTTGAATCTGTGGAGAATTGATAACTTTGATACCAATGCTACTTTGGTCAATTTCTTTAAATACTCATTCATTGCTATTAATCGGGCGAATGCTGTCATTAAGAAGATGCCGGGTACGGATATTGATTCCAAGCTAAAGGATCAGTATTTGGGTGAAGCTTATTTTTTACGTGCATACAATTACTTCTGTCTTTCACGTAACTTCGGTTTGGTACCGATGCATTATGGAGTAGTGGAGACACTGTCGCAAACGGGTACTCCTTTGGCAAATAATATGGATGAGATTTATGATTTGATGATTGACGATTGTAAAAAAGCGGAAGAATTGTTGCCTGTATACGCTGCCCCCATAATGGGACGTATCGATAGAGTCGGTGCACAGGCTTTGTTAGCTAAAATCTATTTATATGCAGCTTCTGCCAAAGCAAATAATGTGCCTTTATACAAGGAAATGGCGAAAGATGTCAATTCTCTCTATCAAGATGCTATGACTTATGCCGGAAGAGCATTAGGATTGGATCCGGATTATCCGCAGAATACGTATGGTTTTGAAAGTGATTTGCTCAAGATTTATGATGTAGAGAACTTTGCCGGTAAAGAAAATATTTTCTTGATGTCTATGGATAGAACGGGAGAGGCAGAAGGACAATATTCTAAGATATCCAAAATGTTCCTTCCTTATATTGAGGGTGCTACTATCTGGATCAAGCAAGGAGACAAAGATGAATATATAAAATCTCATGACGGTTGGGGAGAATATCGTACGGAAATGAATTTCTATAATGAGTTTGATGGAAACGATTTGCGTAAGAAAGATCTCATTGTGGACAAGGTGTATAATGAAGATGGAACGGTAAAAGCGGAATGGAAACCGGATGGCGGTGATTTTGAGTACCCCTTCTGCCGAAAATACATCGATCCCAAATTTGATGGGGATAAGACTAGTACACGCCCCTTTCTCATTCGTTTTACTGACATTGCGATGGTGTATGCCGAAGCTGCCGGCCCGACTACCAAGGCTTATGAACTGATAAACTTTATCCGGCATAGGGCAGGATTGGGGGATTTGACTCCAGGATTGCCGATAGATGAATTCCGGGAGAAAGTATATGAAGAACGTAAGTTTGAAATGGCTTTTGAAGGAGATCGTATGTACGATATTCGTCGTTGGGGCAGGATTGGAGAAATCAAAGAAGTGAAGGATGCCGGACTAAATGAAAGTCAATATTCTTTCTATCCGTTGCCGCAAACCGAGATTAATCTTAATCCAAGTTTAAGAGAATAATAAAAAATCGTGAGCTATGAATAAACTATTAAAATACACACTGTTTATCCTTTGTATGGGGATAATGCAATCTTGTGTGAAAGACATGCAGGATGATTTGAATGATGGAGGATGGAATAACGAGAGGTCTGTAACGAATCTTAAATTCAAGAACCAGGTGGGACAGGCTGAAATTGAACGCATTGATGATACAACCGGGGAAGTTACCGTAACCCTTAATGTGGGGGCTATTCCTGATTTGTCGAAAGTTGAAATAGAATCTATCGAATTGTCGTATCAAGCCACAGCTTCTGCAGGTAAAGGCAGTACATTGGATTTTAGTAATCCGGAGCGAAAATCGGTTCTTACTGTAACTTCCGCAACTGGAAAAACACGTGAATATATGATCTATGTGAATGAATTCCGTGAAAGTCTGGAAGGTACATGGTCGATTAATAATTTGATTATTTATGGTGGTACAGGTCCGGAATGGGGTGGCGGAAGAGTTTATCCGTTTATGGACAAATCATGGTGCTGGTATGATGAATATTCCCCGGAAAAAGAGTATGACAATACACTGACCTTTATTATGGAGAATATCACAGATGATGGAAACACATCCGGGAAATATATAAATGCTGCTGGGCCTGATGGGAAATATGCAGATTTTATATTTAAAGGTTCTTCTAATCCGGCAGATAAGACGGATATTGATCTGAAGAAGTATTATCGGAAAATCCCAGTAGGAGAGAGCCGTTGGATTCGTAATTACAGTTCAGGTACTACTCACCGAAGATGGGAATGTATGTCTCGCAAGATCCGATTGGGTTGGCGGGTGGTAATCCTACGCTATACGGATATGTTTTCGACACCAATATACAGATTGACCCGTTGGGATTGGATTGTAGTTATGGAACGAAAAATGAGTTACCACCCAATATTGAAGATACTTTTTTAGGCAGAAAATACAAAAAAATAGTCATAACGAATGATATTGTTTTATATCGGGCTGGTAATTCAAAAACAAGTCTTGGTCAATTTTTCTCTCGTGAAAAACCTATAAGTGAGATACAAACAAGAATTGATAAAGCATTGCCACAAAAATGGCCTGATGGAACTATTTGTATAGTTGATACTGGGTATGCAGTAAAAATTCCTAAAGGAACAACAATATATGTTGGTGATGTAGCACCACAAGGGGGAATTTTCATGGGAGGAACTGAACAAATCTTTATAGATAAACCTTGGAACATTCCTAACATAGAGGTTTTAGATAAATATCCATTAAAAGTAAGAATATGAAAGAAGATTGCATGCAAATATTGTTCATACTGAACAGCGTAGGGGAATCAACGTGGAGTGTTTACTTGAGCAATTTATTGAATCAAGATTTAGACAATGTGTCTCTTGCAAGAAAAATACTTCAAATGTATAAAGGTGGAATGAACTCTTTTAATGATTTAGTCTTATCGAATGGTAGCAATTTTTATCCACAGGAAAATGATAAGTTAGATGTATTAAAAAGGTCGCTATATAATAAAGCAATAACATATTTATGAGTATTACAAAAAAAGAGAATAATGAGCTACCATGCTACCTCTCTCAAAAAGTTATCAACAGGTATTTTATTGTTTTTCCCTCTTTTCTTCTGATGGTTTTAAGGGATTTTTTGGTTCTATAAACGGAATTTTATTTCATTGAAAAAACATGTCAAAACAGCGTTCTGTTTTTATAGGGTTGGTACATTCCCTTTTATCCGATTACAGGAAAGCCCCGATAAAGAAAGCCCCTCTGTTCCTGCGGAGCATGAAAGAAAGTAATCCCCTTGTTTTCAAGTCGTTTTAAATTACTACCTTTGCGTACAAATTATTGGAATGACATGGTGACAAATGGAGAAATAACAAAAGGAATCAGTACCCTTTACGACACGATTAACCAAATAATCGAAGAGGCACGTGCTGCGGTTTACCGTACCGCCAATATTACGATGGTCAGGGCATACTGGCATATCGGCAGAGTAATCGTCGAAGATGAACAAAAGGGAAAAGAAAGGGCGGAATATGGCAAACAGGTTCTCAAACAATTATCCCAAAAACTGACTAAAAAACACGGTCGTGGCTTTGATGAAAGTAACCTGCGCCACATGCGTAACTTTTACCTCGTTTATCCAAAATGTGACGCACTGCGTCCTGAATTGAGTTGGACACATTACCGCCTGCTTTTAAAGGTAGGGAACGAGCAGGCAAGGCTGTTTTACATGCAGGAAACCATAGATTGCAACTGGAGTACGAGAACGCTTGAACGGCAAATCGGCAACCTCTATTACGAACGGATGCTTATGAGCCACAATACCCAAATAGTCAAGGATGAAGCTGCCGAAAAAGAAATCAGGCAAGAGCCGAAAGACATTATCAAAGACCCTTATGTACTGGAATTTTTAGGCTTAAAGGATAATACTGACTTTAGGGAGAATGAACTGGAACAGGCAATTATAGATAAGTTGCAGAACTTCTTGCAGGAATTAGGCAAGGGCTTCGCTTTTGTGGGTCGCCAGTACCGACTTACCACCGACACGGGCAAACACTTTTATGCGGACTTGGTATTTTATAACTATATACTCAAATTCTTTTTAATCATAGACTTGAAAGCCGAACCGCTTACCCATCAGGACATCGGGCAGATGGATATGTATGTACGCTATTTTGAGGAAAAGATGCGGCAGGAAACCGATAATCCGACAATCGGGCTTATTCTATGTACCGAAAAAGACAAGACCATTGTAAAATATAGCCTGCTCAATGACAGCAACCAGATTTTTGCGTCCAAATACATGCTTTATCTGCCGACAGAACAGGAACTTAAAAAAGAGATAGAACGGCAACGGGTACAGATAGAACAGGAAAGGAAACTGAATCAATAAAGAGCAAAACTCCTTGTCTTGCAGAACAGAAAGTCCCCAAATAGAATTAGCCATGCGAGAACATGCCCTATCCATGGTTCATTAGGGTATGTTCTTGCATGGCTATCTGTAACGTATGAAAGCTCCCAATCAAGAAAACAGAATCAGTAAATTTAAAAGTGTCAATTTTTGGCAGGGGTAATCTCTATTTATCCCCTCCTTTTGATGTCACGCATTTTTGTTAAAAGAAATACTTCTTGTACTTATCCTTATAGACCGATCCCTGAGTTGTTCAATAGCTTCATGTCTGTTCCCTCCCTTGAATAGATTGAATAAAGAAAGACCCTATAAAGAAAGCCCCAATCATCAGACTAAAAAAAGAAAGAGAAAAACGGACAAATATACATGAAAAACGAAGCATGACCCAATCCCTTAAAACCATCAGAAGAAAAGAGGGAAATGGTTGTCAGTCATCCCCTTGTGTTAATAACTTCATTTTCATTTCTCGTATAATCTGTGTTATTTCGTGCCTGACATTTAAACAATTACAGCATGAAGAATTTACAGATTACAAACTCCCGTTTCATCACCTATACGGATGACCTGTTAACGGTTGATGTGCTGGGCGGAGTGGATTTGTCGCAAGTGGAACGCATGGTTTGCACGCTCCGCATCACGTACAATGACTATCCGCCGCAGCGCACCACATTGGATTTATACAATGACAACCAAACCGATAAGCTTCAAAGAACCCTTTGTGATAAATGGGGGCTGAAACTCCTCGAAGCCAGCCGCAGCCTTTATACCCTTACCTTGCAGTTGGAAGAATACCGCCTGCAACAGTTGCGTTACACGGGCAAATCCCCGCAACAGGCTTTTTCTCCGAGCGAGGAAGACAGACGCAAAGCGGTACGTTTTCTTTCGGAAAAGAACCTGTCGGGCAGTCTGATGGAGCAACTGAACACCATCGGCATTTTGGGTGAAGACCGTAACGCCCTTATCCTGTTCTTGGCGTTGGCATCGCACAAGTCGGCCAATCCCTTTTCGGTTTTGTGTCTGGCAAAATCGGGTATCGGTAAAAGTTATATCCTGCAAAAGCTCTCGGAGTGTATGCCCGACGGCTCGTTCTCGTTCCACAGCCGTATATCGGCAAACGCCCTGTACTACTTCGACAGCGGGGATATTAACGGCAAAGCCCTTTTTATCGAAGATTTGGAATGGACGACACAGATGTTGCAACCGCTGGCAACGCTCCAGACGCAGGGGCGGCTGGTAAATACACATGCCACCAAGGACAAAGACGGAATGCTCCATTCCACCACCTTTGAAGTGATAGCCAAACTCTGTCTGATAGCCTGTGCCTACTCGGACAAAAATCTTGAAGAACTCGGATTGCCGTTTCTCTGCCTGCACCTGAACCACAGTCCCGCCCAAGACCTTGCCGTTATGGAGTATCAGAAGAAGTGCAGGGCGGGACAGATAAGAACCGAAGATATTGCCCGAGCCCAGCACCTTTTAAAATGCGTGATTGCCTCGCTGCAAAACATCAGTGTTGTCAATCCGTATGCCACATTGATAAACCTGCCTCAAGATATAGCCTATCCCCGCAAATCGCTGTTGCTACTCCTTAACTTTATCGAAGCGATCACTTTCTTTTTCCAATACCAAAGGGAACGGCTGACCGACACCGATACAGGAGAGATATTTATCCGCACCCATCCGCAGGATATTGAAATGGCGTTTGCCCTGCTCAAAAACACGCTGTTCAGGCGGGCTGATGAACTGAGCACGTCCGTAAGAGGCTTTTACAAGTGGCTTACGGAGTATCTGCAACAGGCAAAGACCACACAGTTCACCGCTTTGGATATACGCAAGACCAAACCGATACACCCCCGCACGCTGAACCGCTATTTGCAGGAGTTAAAGCTGTTTTCATACATCCAAGTGGCAGGCGGAAACAAGCACAGGGAGGGATTTATTTACAAACTTACGGACTTCGGAAATCAAAAGGAGGTGCAGGGACGTATCGAACAGGAGATGCAAGCCACTTTAAAAGATGTCTGGAATGCTTACCATAAAGAACAGAATCCGCCGACAGAACCCGAGCAAAAAGCAGAATCCGAACAAGAACCGTCAACGGGATTAAGTGCGGAATCACCGCAAAAGCCCTCAAAGCGTAAACGCATTGACGACAAAGAGGAATATACCCTTAAATTGCTTTTGGAACTTGAAGCCCGAAGTCCTGACCGGGAATATATTCCAGCCGATTTTACCACCCTGACAGGCAGAAGTCAAATCACCGAAGCCCGCTATTTAAAACGTCTTTGGCAGCAGGGAAAACTCAAACGGGAATGGAAAAACCGACAGTATTATTATACCCTCGCTGCGACAGGAAGTAAGACAGTAAGCCAATCCCCGATGACCGACCCGCAAACCGTTTTATAACAAGCCTTTGGGAGTAGGACGACGCAAAAAAAAGAAATTTATGAATGAAAAGATGCAACCCAAGAGAATGGAAGATTTTAAAAACTATTTACAGCAGCAAGGCAAAAGCCCTGTAACGATAAAAGAATACGCAAGACAAGTCAGTCTTTTTATATCGTGGTACGGCGACCAAGATACGATAAACGTACAGAAGAAAGACATTTTAAACTATTTAAGCTACCTAAAACACCATAAGAACCATCAAGCCGTAAGCAGTAATCACGGACTTATCGCCCTGCGACATTACTTTGACTGTCTTGTCGGGCAGGGGATTATCTGTCTTAATCCCACCGCACTCATCAAACTGCGGGGAGTTAAAAAACGGCGTTTGCATTACATCTACACTCCTGAAGAACTGACCGAACTTGCCGACAGCTATTATCAGCTCTATGTAAAAGCGGCGGAAGAAAAATCCTTGTCGGGCATACGTCCAACCCTTTATAAAGAGAGCTGTCACACCAAAACCCGTAACCATGTGATGTTGCTGTTCTTTATACATCAGGGCTTGACCACAAGGGAAGTGTTACATCTACAAACCGAAGATATAGACCTGTACAAAGCCACCGTAACGGTACAGACCACCACAAGAGGCAGGGACAGAATCCTGCCGTTGCACGCCACGCAAACAGGTACGCTGATACGTTACATGAACGGGATACGTCCCCTGCTGACGGGCAAGAGCCAAAGCGGCACATTGTTTTTGCCTGTGCGACAGGATAACAGTGAAAAACACGCCACACGGGCATTGATACAGCTTACGACAGCACTCAAACGTATAGACAGGCACTTTGTCTCCCTCGCACAGATAAGGGCTTCACTTATCACATATTGGATAAGGACATACGGACTGCGTAAAGCCCAATATATGGCGGGGCATAAAAGTATCATCAGTACGGAGGAGTATCTGCCCAACCACATTGGAGAACTGGCGGAAGACATCACAAAATTTAATCCGTTCTAAAACAATGAACACGCATTTTAAGGCAATACACGAACAGTACGTTTTTTGGTTGGATACGTTGGGATTTGCTACCGAAACGGTATGTAACTACGGTTATAGGGTAACAGATTTTTTTCTATGGCTTGAAAGCAAAGACATTACCCACATTGTTCAAGCCGAACAAAAGCACATCAACGATTTTTTTGACTGCCAACAGACCCGCCCCAATACCAAGTTTAAGGGCAGAACGTTAAGTGCTTCCTATCTGAACGATTATTTTACCGCCATAGACAAGTTGTGCGAGTTTCTGCACCAAATGGGAGCACGGACATCGCTTGTTCCCACCAACCGCCGTATTACCATAGACGAATCCCAAAGGATACGCCGAATAGAACCTTTTACGGTGGAAGAGATAAAAATGCTGCAAGAGGCTATCAACCACCTGTACCCGCATTTAGACCACGAACACAGGCAACTCAAACAGGAGCAGTTGAAGTTGGTTTTTGTACTTTTCTACGCCTGCGGATTGCGTTTAAGCGAGGGATACAACCTTACGCCCGCAGAAATAGACTTCAATAGAAAAACGATTTTTATACGGCAGGGCAAAGGCTACAAGGACAGGATAGTACCGATGAGCGACAATGTGTACAAAGCCTTGCAGCACTATATTTACAACTTCCGCAATCAAATCAGGTGCGGGCATGACCGCCTTTTTGTGCAGAAGAAAATAACCCTGTCGGTGGATTTGCACTATTTACATCAGCAATGCGATAACGAAGAGATTAAACGCAAGCGGCTACACTTCCATGTTTTACGCCACTCCATAGCTACACATCTGTTACAGAACGGCATGAGCGTGGAGAATATCGCTCGATTTTTGGGACACGGCTGTTTGGAAAGCACACAGATTTATACGCATATCATAAACCGATAATCCGACTTTTTTATTACCTTTGTCCGCAGGAAGCTGTTTTTGGCTTTTTGCGGATTTTTTGTATTCTTTGAGTTTGTTTTGGACTGTGAGGCAGTGTGGGAACTGTTTTTTTAATCTCTGACCTTAAAGTTTTGAGAGTTTAAAGAACGGAAGTATAAGGGGTTTAGGTACTATTACTTTTATTGATTCGGACGGAAATGAATCGACTGCCGTACTCGAAAATCCGGGAACTTATACATTATTCCAGGGGGGAGGTTATACCAATACGGTAACTTTGCCGAATAATGCTTTCTCTTTCCAAATCAATGGTGTGGATGAGTGGACCTATATTTATACTGATTATGATGTGTTTGCTAAACAGGCACGTAAGTTCTTTGTACTCGTGACAAAAAATGAGGATTAACTAATGGATGATAAAATATGAAGAAATACTTCTTTCTTTTTATAGTTGCCTTTTTTGCATCCTGTGCTCCGGTAGAACAGGATGTAATAATCACTATAGATACGGAAACGGTGCTAAATGATTGCTATATAGGCAATGGGGCGCAGTGGGATCCTTATCAACTGGATTATGGCAAAGGTAAACTAACTATTTCGGAAGCCGATTGGGAGAAACTGTATGACAGACTTGATTTTATGCGTCCGCAGTTTATTCGTATCATGATTAATACTTCTTCGTTTGTTGACCAGGGGAGATTGGTGCCGGAACGGGGGATGGAAGTATTATCCAAAATGTTAGACTACTGCCAGAGTCGTAATGTGACTGTCATGTTCGGAGATTGGGGATGGAGTGTCATTCGTGCCCGCGAAGCAGAGATTGACAGTCAAAGTCTTCGTCACGCAGCTGCCTTGGTTGATTATCTGGTTCATAATAAAGGATATTCTTGTATCCGCTATTACAATCTAGTGAATGAGCCGAATGGTTATTGGGCTGCCACTAATAAGAGTTTTCCTCTTTGGGCATCATCTGTCCGGCAGTTTTATCAATATATGAAAGAATTTGACTTGATCGGAGAAGTTGGTATCGTCGGTCCGGATATTGCCATCTGGGATAAAGCGGAGACAAGATGGATAGATAGCTGTGCAGTGCAGTTGAACGAACAAATAGAACTTTACGATATCCATACTTATCCGTCTAAAGTCACCGTTAATTCTGGAGAATATGCAGATATTATTGCTGCCTATAAAGAGAAGATTCCTGAAGGAAAGAAAATCGTGATGGGAGAAATTGGTTTTAAATTTGTGGAAAAGGCTGATTCTTTGTATCAGAAGGAGAATATTCGTAGAGCCAGGAGTAAAGTTAACGCCTCGTTGGAAGATTCGCAGATGTTTGTTTATGATTATATGTATGGAACAGATATGGCAGATGCTCTTATTCAAACTGTCAATACAGGTTTTTCAGGTTCCATTGCCTGGATGCTGGATGATGCCATGCACTCTAATGAAGCACCTGACAAACTGAAGATTTGGGGATTCTGGAATATATTCGGTGAAGAATGTTTCGGAGCAGAAGAGGAAAACGTCCGTCCGTGGTATTATGCCTGGTCGTTACTGACCAGGTATATGCCTGCCGGAGCTGTGGTTTATAGAACAGACACCACCGGAGAGCCTTTCGTAAAGGCTGCCGTATCAGGAAAAGATGGGAAATATATGATTGCTTTGGTGAATGTTTCTGATAGTCCGAAAACGGTAAAACTAAAAAGTAATGTTCTTTCTTCTCTGTCAGGTTGTAAAAAGTTCATCTATTCGGACGGTACGTTGAAACAGAAAGGAGATTGTCTCCTTTTGCCGAATGATGAGAACTTGATTCTTCACCTTGAGAAAGGAGAGACAGTGACTATGCCGGCAGAATCACTGATAGTGTATACTAATTACGATTATTAAAAACAGAATGATGAATTTAAAAACAATAATAGGAACTTTTGTGGTGGGGATGTTGCTTGTTTCATGTACGCACTCTGACAACCGGCTGACAGTGAATGTATTTCAAGAGGTTGTTACTTCCGGTTACATAGGAAATGGTGTGGAGTGGGACCCTTACGATGAAGCCGAGTCATGGGGAGCCTCCGTTTCTGACGAAGACTGGCAGAAACTGTTTAAACGCCTTGACTTTATGCGTATGGGGTATGTGCGTTGTATGATTAACAGTCCTTTTCGTTATTATGATCCGCAGACGGGAAAGTATGATAAAACACGTAATATAGCGTCACTTTCCCGCTTGTTGCAGTATTGTACGGATCATAATATTGTGGTGATGTATGGTGAATATAATCCCCCTACTTGGGCTATGAAGGATGAACAATGTTGGGTGGATATGTCTGTCGATTACCTGAATTATCTGGTCAATGATCTTGGCTTTTCCTGTATCAAATATTTTGTGATCTTTAATGAACCTGATGGGAATTGGGCTTCAACTGACGGTGACTACGACCTGTGGAAATCCATGTTACTCCGTTTTGCGGATAAGATGAAAGAATATCCCGGACTAGACGGCAAAGTGAAGTTTGCCGGCCCTGATGCAGTCGTTGATTACAAGAATCCGTCTTCTCCATTTGACGCGGCAGGATGGGTGAAACAGGCGGCCACCGACTTGGATTCGCACATCGGTATTTACGATATTCATGCCTATCCCGGACAACATGAAGTACGTTCTGGGCAATATGCGGAGATTCTGGCTCGCCATAAGGAATTTATTCCTGCTGGTAAAAAGATTGTGTTGGGAGAGGCCGGTTACAAATATTGGCGTGAAGCAGATTCGTTGTTAATGAAAGAGTATAACCGGCGTGTCGAAGGTCATCCGTTTACTAAAGGTACAGATTCTAATATGTTGGTATACGACTATTTTTATGGTCTTGATATGCCATTGCTCTGTATGGAGGTAATGAATGGAGGATATTCGGGAATAGCTGCCTGGATGTTGGATGACGCAATGCACAGTAGCGGTGATTCTGGTAAGACGGAAGATATTAAGTTGTGGGGAATGTGGAATATCTTAGGAGAAGAAGTCTTCGATGACCCTTCGCAGGAAGAAATCCGTCCGTGGTATTACACTTGGTCATTGATGTGCCGTTATTTTCCGACTGGTTCTAATATCCTTAAAACAACGCTTGATCGCACGAAAGGTGTTTATGCGGCTGCTGGAGAATATCAAGGAAAATATGTTTTTGCTGCCGTTAATATAGGAGACGAGGATCGATCTTTGGATATTTCTTTGCCTGCTGCTCTCGAGAATGTTTCTTTATATGTATATGAAGAAGGGAATAGGCAAACTAACAATGAAGGACACCCCGTCCCTGTCCAGACAGGATTAACTGTTGATGGAACTTATCAGACTATCCTCAAGGCTCAAAGTTTTATTTTATTAACGAATATAGATTAAAAGACAGATAATTATGAAAAAGCAAATCAATATACTTTTGGTCGGATTAGCATCCGTCTTTATGAGTTGTAGCGATGTGGAAGAGGTATCGGCGCTTTATCCGGAATATGAAGAAGTGAAAGAACTCTCCATTGTAGATAAAAATGCGACTTCCGAGACTAAAGCCTTGTATTCGAATCTTTGGGCTATTCAGTCAAAAGGTTTCATGTTCGGACATCATGATGATCTTTGGTATGGTCGTAAATGGTATAATGAGGAAGGACGCTCCGACACTCATGATGTTTGTGGTGACTATCCGGCGGTTTTCAGTTTTGATGTTGCTGAAATAATGGATGATCGTTATCAGAACCCGGAAAATGAAATCCGTAAAAGAGTCGCTTTAGAGGCTTATGAGCGTGGCGAGGTACTTATTGCATGTGCACATCTGAATAATCCGTTGACCGGAGGTGATTCATGGGATAATTCCAGTAATGAGGTTGTGAAGGAGATTCTTAAAGAGGGAAGTCCTACACATCTTAAATTTAAAACTTGGCTGGATCGTTTGGCGAATTTTGCACTGAATTTGAAAGGTAAGAATGGTGAATTAGTGCCGGTCATTTTCCGCCCTTATCATGAGCATACCCAAACATGGTCGTGGTGGGGGAGTTCATGTACGACCAGTGATGAATTTACTTCCTTTTGGAAGTTTACCGTCAATTATTTGCGGGACACAAAAAATGTGCATAACCTTATTTATGCGATTTCCCCGCAAATAGATTCTGTGCAGGGACGTGAGAACTTCCTATTTAGATGGCCCGGCAATGATTATGTAGATTTTTTAGGAATGGATTCTTATCATGGTTTGAGTCCGGTTGTGCTGACTACCAATATGAATACCTTGTCTCGTCTGTCAAAAGAACTGAAAAAACCGTGTGGGGTTACAGAAACCGGAGTAGAGGGTATTCAACGTGATGGTGTTCCGGAGAAAAACTATTGGACACAGCAAATCCTTACCCCTGCTACGGGACAGTTTGTCAGCATGATTGTGATGTGGAGAAACAAATATGATCCTAGTGAAAGTGAGTCGCATTTCTACTCCGTTTTTAAAGGGCATGCCTCTGAAAAGAGTTTTATAAAGATGTATGAAAGTCCGGTTTCGCTTTTCTCTGCCGATTTGCCGGATATGTATACAATGGCTGAAGGAATGAATGTGAAATGATAAACGCTGATGTTATCGCTTTTTATATAAGAATTAGTCTTATGTATACAGAAGACTAGTTTTCTAGCTGAATAACTTTATTCGTCTGACAACTGTATACTTTTTGTCTGACAGTTGTTAGACGAAAGTTCAACAGTCGTCAGACGAATAATTTTTTGCATGAACAGAATTAGCTGTATGTAGAAGGACTATTTCTTATTAGAATTTCGTAATATTGCATTTTATAAGAAACATGGATGCCATTTGGTTGTATGCTGCTTATTGGGAAAGAATACTAAAAAATACTGAAATAAATAAGATCATGAAAAAGATTTGCCTTCTTCTCTTTTTGCTTTGTGCTTGCATTGCTCAAGCACAAAATGCTTATCGCACAAACAAAGATATATCTTATGTCTCTGGCTCCGAAACGGACACCTATCGTCTGGAACGTTGTAAACTGGATATTTATTATCCTGAAAACAAGAAGGATTTCTCAACTATCGTTTGGTTTCACGGTGGTGGTATGGTAGGTGGAAATAAATTTATTCCCAAAGAATTGAGAGAACAGGGGTTTGCAGTAGTGGCGGTGAATTACCGTTTGAGTCCGAAAGCAAAGAATCCGGCTTACATCGAAGATGCGGCTGAAGCTGTGGCATGGGTTTTCAAGAATATTAAGAAGTATGGTGGTCGTAAGGATCACATTTTTGTTTCCGGTCATTCTGCGGGAGGCTATCTTTCGTTGATTCTGGCAATGGATAAAAAGTACATGGCAGCATACGGAGCAAATGCCGATAGTGTAGCTGCTTATCTTCCGGTGAGTGGTCAGACGGTGACACATTTCACTATTCGCAAGGAACGAGGTTTGCCTGACGGTATTCCGGTGGTTGATGAGTATGCTCCGGTAAATAAGGCCCGCAAGGAAACTGCTCCTCTCGTGTTGATTACGGGGGACAAGCATCTGGAGATGGCGGCAAGATATGAAGAAAATGCGTTGTTGGAAGCTGTCTTGAAAAGTATAGGTAACGAGAAGGTGACTTTGTACGAAATGCAAGGATTCGATCATGGTCAAGTACTTGGCCCGGCATGTTATCTGATTGCAGATTATGTGAAGAGATTCAAATAATATAGTTATAATAAGAATAGATTGGAAGATGAAAACACGCAGTGATGCTTTTCAGTTTGGGAAAGAATTGGATTGGGAGAAACCGGCTCCGGGAATCCGCCGCCAGATAATGGGGTATGACGGGCAACTGATGATGGTGAAAGTGGAATTTGAGAAAGGTGCCGTCGGTTCTATGCACCAACATTATCATAGCCAGGTTACTTATGTTGCAAGCGGTAAGTTTGAATTGACCATTGGAGATCGGAAAGAAATTCTTTCTACAGGTGATGGTTATTATGTGGAACCTGACCAGCCTCATGGATGTGTTTGTCTGGAAGCAGGTGTATTGATTGATACATTCAGCCCTATGAGAGCTGATTTCTTAATATAATATCTAGCAGGAAGTCAGATATATGTGGTATGAATTTACCACATATATGGTATTTACCCTGAACAGAATCCGCACTATCTTTGTCATATATTAAAACAAGAGAAATTTAAAACAGATATATATGGAAAAGATAGCAAGAAAATTGACGGATTTGGTGGGTAATACTCCGTTATTGGAACTTAGTAACTATAATACAAGTAACGACCTGAAAGCTCGTCTGATTGTAAAGATTGAATCTTTCAATCCGGCAGGAAGCGTGAAGGACCGTGTAGCATTGGCTATGATTGAGGATGCAGAAACGAAAGGAATTTTGCATCCCGGAGCAACTATCATTGAACCGACCAGCGGGAATACCGGTGTGGGGTTGGCTTTTGTTTCGGCAGCTAAAGGCTATAAACTGATTCTGACGATGCCCGATACCATGAGTATCGAACGGCGTAATCTTCTGAAAGCTTTAGGGGCGGAATTAGTATTGACTCCTGGTGCGGATGGTATGAAAGGAGCCATTGCCAAAGCTGAAGAACTGAAGGCGGTCACTCCGGGAGCTGTCATCTTACAACAATTTGAGAATCCTGCTAACCCTGCCATGCATTTACGGACTACCGGTCTGGAAATATGGAGAGATACCGAGGGGAAAGTCGATATCTTTGTGGCCGGAGTAGGTACTGGCGGGACAGTTAGCGGTGTAGGGGAAGCGCTGAAGATGCGTGATCCGAGTATAAAGATCGTGGCAGTAGAACCTTCTGATTCTCCGGTACTATCGGGAGGTAAACCAGGTCCGCATAAGATTCAGGGAATCGGTGCAGGGTTTGTTCCTAAAACGTACAAGGCTTCTGTCGTAGATGAAATTATTCAGGTGCAGAATGACGATGCCATTCGTACGAGTCGTGAATTAGCCAAACAGGAAGGTTTGTTGGTAGGCATATCTTCAGGAGCAGCCGTATATGCTGCTACGGAACTGGCGAAGCGACCGGAAAATGCCGGGAAAATGATTGTTGCATTATTACCCGATACAGGTGAACGTTATTTATCTACCATTTTGTATGCTTTTGAGGAATACCCTTTGTAATAATGCCGCTTTCCTTCAGATAAAAACAACCGCTCCTTTGGGCTCAAACGATTGTCTTTTTGTTGTAGACATACGGTCGTTTGGATCAAGAGGAGCGGTTGTTTAAATTTGGTTGAACAGCTGTTAGAGGCTGTTCAGCCGGTTAGATGATAATTTGAATTCACCACAAAGTAACGCAGTGTCTCATAGAGTTATTGTCGGGAGTGTATACATTAATAATGCGCATTTACTTATAAATGTCTACTTATAAGTAATAGTCACTACTTGATTTCCGCATTGCATACGGAAATCCCCTTGTTCCAGTACCCATTGCCCGTCAGAATTGACAAAAGCCAAGTCGCTGCCTTTGATGGATAGAGTGACAGTTTGGGTTTCGCCCGGTTGTAGTTCCACCTTTTTGAAGGCTCGTAACTGGCGGTTTTCGGGAGTAAGCGAAGCCACAAGATCACTGCTGAATAGCATGACAACTTCTTTTCCGGCATATTTACCGGTATTGGTTACATCTATGGAAAAGTGCAAATCATCTCCTGTGGTAAACGAAGATTTGTCCGTTTGGAAGTTGCTGTATTCGAAAGTGGTGTAGCTCAATCCGTATCCGAAAGGCCATTGAACGGAGACTACTGCATTGTAGTCGTAAGCTCCTTCCATTTTGTCCATCTCTTCACTCACCCGATAATCGTAGGTAGTCAGTGCTGCTTCGTGTCGCGGATATGTGTAAGGCATCTTGGCACTGGGGTTCACGTCTCCTGCCAGAATGTTCGCTAATGCATCGCCACCATAGTTTCCGGGTAATAGAATGTCAATAACAGCATCAGCCAATGGCTCCAACTCGTTGATAATGCGGGGACGACCCTCATTGAGTATCAGGATGATCGGTTTTCCCGTAGCGGCAAGTGCCTTTACCAGTTTGCTTTGGTTGGCAGAGATGGTAAGTTCGGAAAGATTACCGGGTGTTTCGCAATATGAATTCTCACCAATGCAGGCGATAATAATATCCACGTTGCGGGCAGCGGCCACAGCTTTCTCAATCTCCGGTTCATTTTCTTCCATGTAAGCACCTTCGGGTTTGTAGGTTACGCCCTGTTCCAGACGGACATGATCGGTTCCGAATTTGTTGCAGATTGCTTCGTAAATGGTGTTATATTTGTCGGCAAATCTGTCGGTTAGATGTCCTTGCCATGAATAGCTCCAACCACCGTTCAAGCAACGCATAGAGTTGGCGTTCGGACCGGTTACCAGTAGCTTTTTCCCTTGAGGAAGCGGAAGAATATTATCTTTATTTTTTAGCAATACTTCCGATTCTTCAGCTGCATGAAGTGCGATAAGCGCATGCTCCTTGCTGCCGAAGAGAGGATAATCTTTCAATAAAGTGTTCGGATGATCGAACAGACCCAGACGGAATTTAAGTCTAAGCACCCTGCGGACGGCATCGTCAATACGGCTCATGGTCACTTTCTTCTCTTGCACTAACTCTTTTAGTAGTGTACAATAATTAAGATCATACGGTTCCATAGCCATGTCTATACCTGCATTGATTGCCATTTCGATGGCTTCTTTTTTGTCCGCCGCCACATGTTCGCGGGTATAAAGATTGTTGATGTCCGCCCAGTCGGTGATTAACATTCCGTCCCATCCCAAGTCTTCTTTCAGCCATTGTGTAAGGAGTTCGTGGTCGGCGTGCACAGGCTTTCCGTTGATGGAACCACTGTTGACCATTATAGTCAGTGCACCAGCTTCCACACAAGCCTTGAACGGTGCAAAACATTTCTCACGCAGTTCGGAAACCGATATATAAGCCGGTGTGCGGTCTTTACCGGTACGTGGCATGCTGTATCCCATGTAATGTTTCACGGAGGTAGCGATTCGGTCGGTGGGAATATGGTTAGGATCATCTCCTTGGAAGCCTCGGACAGCAGTGCTGCCCATAATGGCATTGACTAAACAGTCTTCTCCATAATTTTCCCATACACGTGGCCAACGGGGATCACGTGCCATATCGACGGTGGGGGAGTATGTCCAGGGACAATTGCTAGCCCTTGTCTCATAAGCTGTTACACGTGCTGCTTCGTATGTCAAATCCGGATTGAAGGCAGCACCCATATTGATATTTTGAGGAAAGAGCGTGCCGCCCAATGTATAGGTAGTACCATGATTCTGATCCAGACCGTAGATACATGGAATACCAATCTCCGCCATCGACAGTTCTTGTATTCGACCGATAATCTCGTTCCACTTTTCAGGGCTTTGTGCTACCGGGCCGGGGGCATTGAGGAACGAACCTACCTTATATTCAGCAATCGCTTTATGGAGTTTTGCCTCGTCCAATTGGAATTCTCCATTTATCGTCTCTCCTAATACATCAATAGCAAGCTCGGTCATTTGCCCTATCTTGGCGTCAAGGTCCATCTTTGATAGAAGCTCTTCCACTTGTTGTTCTATTTTTGCGTCTTCAGGAATGGCAGTGGGAACTGCCTGTTTGGAACAGGCAGTCATTGCGACAGATGCGGTCATTAATATAATATTTCTTAGTTTCATTATGATTTGTTTTTAAGTAGCATCGTTTATGTAATCTGTCATTCAGAGGAATTTAACCCGAAGAATGACAGATACTTATGGTATGAATGATTTTTAAACTTACTTAGGAACATTATTTCACGGTTACCAGGTCTACATAATAGCCATGACCCGTACATAAGAATCCGTCTTCAGTTTGAATCTTATTCAGTATCTCTTGTGTCAGTACCAGTGTGTATTCACCGTTTTCTGTAAATTCTATCTTATCTGCCAGGCCAGTCCACCAACCTGTGGCAAGTTGCATCTGATGATATTCGGCAGTTGGTTCTATGGAGTAGACTACTTTCAGTGTTGATCCGGCTGTGATACCGGCAAACACATCTTTTGGAATCAGACCGAAACTCTTGTTGGGGTCACCGTCCGGCTTATCCCACGAAACGTAATGGTGTCCTGACCAAAGCGTTATTTCGGTAGATACGGTCACAGTCTGTTCGGTAGTCGTAGCATTGTCGTTCAAGAACTGCACAGCCTCTCCGCTACGGGTTTTGCCTGTCATCGTATAGTTTCCATCAGACAAATCCGGACAAGTCAGCGTAACTTCCGTAGAAGATTGATTGCTGAATTGAGACACCGTCTGTCCGCCGATAGTTAGAGAAGCGATGTTTTCAAGATTGATACCGGAAATGGTCCAGTCCACGTTGGCAGTAGCCCGGTTAGCACCTGAAATGACAAGGGAAGCATTGGTCACTTTCACCATGTCGGCTCCATATTGATTGCCGTCGGCATCTTGCAGAACGATACGGTAATCGCCTTCGCTTACGCCTGTCGGAACGATGTATTCCAGATAGTTCTCGTCTTCCGATTCAACATAAGTAGGATCGGTGATCGTGTTTCCTCCCAAGAGGATGGCTGTTACGTTCTGTAAATTACTGCCATATAAACGGGCAGTCTTACCGGGAGATACAATTCTCTCAAAGGCTACTTCTTTAGATTGAGGGTCATCAGCCAACGGATTGACCACCACTAATCCTTCACGGGAAGTCTTCTTCCCTTTCACAGTTTCCACTTCTATTTTCAAATTATACGTACCGGCTTTCAGACTACGGTTGATTTCTTTGTCGGAGTCGATACCCGATTCTACTTCCTGCCCGTCAATGAACCAGGTTACTGTGGTGTAATCTTTCGGAGTCACGGTCAGCGCAATGGATAAGTTCGCATCCCGGCTGATGTTGGCGAATGTAGCCAATTGGCCGTTCGTCCTGTCAGGAAATACCGGGTCAAGGATATGCGGATCATCATTTTCCGTCACCGTAGCGAACGGTTCTTCCTCGGTGCATGCAGTAAATGTGGAGCCTACAGCGAGTAGGGCAAATAGTGCAATATATATCTTTTTCATAATGGATGATTGTTTAATAGTTAGTTTTCAGTATCCCACCACAGAAGGCTGTGCCAATTATCTGTTCCTCCCATGCGCTCGATGGCTTCATTGTAGCTTTTCTTATTATAGGAAGATTCCAATACAGGATAGCAGAGACGTACCGGAATTTCCGTTCCACCGGTGAGATATTGTCCGAACCCATATTCTGCCGGTGATTTCAACTTCGGATAACCGGAACGACGCACGTTTGCCCAACATTCGGCAGGATTGGTAAAGTGAAGAATCCAGGCCTGTGTATTGATAGCTTCAAGTTTCTGATTGTCCGTATGTCCGAACGTCCCTCTACCTTGAATGAATGCATCAAACTCTGCATCAGTAGTAGCCGTGCAACCGTAGTTGTCTGTCAGGAAATCCATAGCTGCACGCACTCCTTGCTTGTAAAGATCTTCTGCCGACACACTGCCGACATTCCATTTTTTCACGGTAGCTTCCGCCATCAGGAATTTCACTTCTGCAGAGGTCATCACTACGCCCGGATTGTCGCTTTTTAGGAAATTATTGGCAAGTTTGGGTTCCACTTCACGAGCCATAGTTACCGTAACGGAAGGATTGTTAACGGCTAATTCCTTACAAATATCGCTGTCGTATCCTGTAGGCCATGGCTCCCACGAGTAGGCACCCGGGTCGCGCGGACTGAAATCAATCCCTTTTTCAATCATCTCCTGGGTGATGTCGACACGATTGTCGGGACTGGTGGCACTCATCAGCCCGTCATAATAACAACGGGAAATTTTGAATGTACGAGGGTCACCGGATTGGCGTAGCTGATTAAAGAAAGTGGAGCAGAGGTAACTTGGATTATTAGCGGGGTCGTTGCCGAACAATAACTGTGACAATGAATTTCCGCGATAATCAGAGTAAGCTTCTTGTCCGAAACTAAATGCGATTGTCATGTATTTGATGAGCGCATCGCTTGAGGCGTCCGTTATCACACCCCCATTGGCAGCCAAAGCGTTTTCAAATTCCGTTTGTGCCTTTGTAGGATTGACATTGGAGATTCGCATGGCAAAACGTAGGCGAAGCGAGTTTGCCAGTTGTTGCCATTTAGTTACATCACCGGCATAGATGAGGTCACCTGTCACTTTATCTTTGGTCGGATCGATTTTATTGACGGCATCTTCCAGCTCCAGAAAGAAAGCGTTGTAAATATCTTCCTGTTTGTCATACTTCGGATTGAACTTTCCTTCGAGGAATCCCAGGCCGGCTTCACTGAAAGGAGCGTCTCCGTAAGTGTCGGTGATGATAGACATAAGATAAACCCGATAAATGCGGAGCACAGAGTTGATGTTCACTTTCTCTGCATCTTCGGCTGTGCGATATTGAGCATCAATGATATTCTTCAGGGATTGAGTGTAGAACGATGTCCAGATACGGCTCATTTCATTATTGTCTAGCGTATGGCGTCCGCCGTAGTTGGTGGTGTTCCAACATCCCATCAGTTGTTGGGTGAATGCATAATGGTAGTTACGGTAGATTTCCATCATACTAAGGTCTCCGTACGTTTGCAGTTGGGCAGTGGTGAGCTGCGCATTCGGGTCGATGGTAGCGGCCTTGGAAGGGTCGGTATTCATGTTTTCCATGTATTCATCGCTGCAAGAAGCGAAAAACAGGGCACATGCCATCGTGATGATTGTGATGTATTTAGATTGTCTCATGATATATCTTTTTAGAATTTCACATTTACATTAAAACCATAGCTTCTGCGTGAAGGCAACGAACCGTATTCAAGTCCCATACCGGTGGTATTGTTGTAGTTGGAATCCGGGTCGATATTCGGGATATTCTTCCATACGATGAACGGATTGCGGGCAACGAACGAAACGGTCAGTCCGCTTACTACATTCTTCAGCCAGGATTTGGGTACATTATAACTCAACGTCAGCTCACGGCATTTCACGTATGAGTTGTCGTAAATAAACATAGAAGGTGCATTACGGCAAACGCTCATCCAGTAGTCTTCCGGATTGATGTAGATGTCGTTGGGGCGATACGTTCCATCACCGTTGTCGATGACACCCGGAGCAACGAATCCGCCTGTCGGCTTCCAGTTATCGGCTCCTTTTGCAATGCCGGCTGCCAATCTTTCTTCTTCCGAGCGATACCAGGCGTCGCGTCCTGCCAGTGTTTCCGGACTTTTACCCGATTCGTAAGCAGCACGGGCAGACATAGAATAGAGGTCGGCGCCTACTTTCACATCGAATACCGCTACCAGCGAAAGATTCTTGTAGGTAAAGTTGGTGAGCAATCCACCTGTCCAGTCCCAAGAGGCATTACCCAATACGTGGTTGCTCTTGTCATATTGCGGCAGACCGGTTTGCGGGTCAATCAGAATATCTCCCTTTTCGTTCCGTTGGAAGTCCGGGCCTACAATAGAACCAAAGTTCTCGCCTACTTTAGCGGCCACCTGAACGTCGAGCCAAGATGCTTTTTCCAGTTCAAACATATCCGATTCGCCATCCAGTTCTTTTACCTTGTTGCTGTTTTTGGAGAAGTTCAGATTAATGTCCCAGGAAAAATCGCGTGTTTGAATCGGTCGTGTGCTAAGGGCAATTTCAATACCTTTGTTTTCTATCTTGCCGGCATTAATCAAGCGATAGTTATAACCGGTTGTCCAGGAACTTGCCATTCCCATAATTTGGTTTTTACTGATTTGAGAATAGTAGGTGAAATCCAGTCCGATACGGTTCTTCAGGAATTTCAATTCCAATCCCATTTCCACGGAGTTTGTTTTGGTTGGTTTCAAGTCTTTGTTGGGGATGGTTCCGTTATCGATATATCCGATGGTATATCCGGGATAAGCATATTTGGATTTCGTATAGACGAGTCCCAATTGATAAGGATCGGTATCGCTACCTACTTGCGCCCATGACATACGCACCTTTCCGTAAGGCAGGAGGTCGCCCAGTTTTGTCAGCTCGGAGAATACAAAGCTACCGGAGAAAGAAGGATACACATACATGTTGTTGCCAGTGGGAAGGGTAGACGATTGGTCGCCACGCAACGTAGCATCGAGGTAAAGCATGTGTTTCCATCCCACGTTCACTGCTCCGTAAACCGAATTAATCTGCTTGCGGTAACTGCCGGGCACTACACTGATCTCGTTGAAACTCGTCAATGAAGGGACATCGCGTATCTTCATGTCTTGAGCAGTGGTAACGATGGTCTGGTTGTTCACCTTATATACATTGCCGCCTAACGTAGCGTTGAAATCGAAATCACCCCAATGGTTGTTGTAGAGAGCCAACACTTCAAAGTTGTACATGCGGTTGCGGAAAGCACTGTTTTGAAGTCTTCCGGCTTCGAATCCGGGAGTGGTAGGTGCTTTGTAATCATCGAACGTGAACCAGTTGAGTTCGGCACCCAGCGTTGCCTGAAGTTTCAGATGTGGGTCGATGTTCCATACGGCCTTGCCGTTCATGCGGAACAAGTCTTTCTTGGATTTATTGAAGTTCTTATAGATATCCCAGTACGGATTCACGTTGTAGGGATCCATGCCGTTCCAGTTGGAATATTCGCCGTCGGCAGTCTGATAGGTTTGCAACCATTCCTGGTCGTAGGTGGTGGCAAGAGTCATCAGGTTTTTACCGATATTGGACTTGCTGTCGCCCAGAGCCGGACGGTTCTTCACGTCTTCCCGTGTATAGTTGACGCTGAAATCCAGGTCTACCTTTCCTGCAGACGTATTGGCGCGCAGGTTGAAAATGTCACGGCTCATGTGAGTTTGGGGAACAATGTCTTTATTGCGCATATCCGTATAGGTAAAGCGAATTCCGGTTTTTCCGCTGTTCACACCTATGATGGCGGAGTTGGTGGCGGTGATACCCGTGCGGAAGAAGTTGGACGTATTGTCGGGGACAATGAGGAAAGGGCGTTCCACGCCGTCGAAATACTTCAGCATGTTTGAACCGTCCGCTTTGGGACCCCAACTTTTGTTTGTGTTGGATATGGCATCATAGCTATAAGTACCGTTGCTTCCCATACCGTATATCTGTTGCACTTCGTCCCATTTGGCAAGTTGGGTATCGAAAGTCAGTGTTCCGTTATATTCCACGCTGATTTTATCCTTGTTGGCTCGCTTGGTTGTAATCAAGATAACACCGTGGCTGGCACGGCTACCATAAAGTGCGGATGCCGCAGGGCCTTTCAATACCGACATGTTTTCTACGTCATCGGCATTGATGCTCGAAATACCGTCGCCCAAGTCGAAGCCTCCGTTTGTGCCGGCACTGCCGAAATTGGTGTTGTCCAAAGGTACACCGTCCACTACATAAAGAGGCTGGTTATTGCCGGTCATTTCGGTACTGCCTCGTAGAATAACGCGCGTAGAACCGGAAGGACCACCGGCGGTCTGGCTGACTACCAAGCCCGGCACACGTCCTGCCATGGAGTTGATAAGATTCGTTTCTTTCGCTTTGGTCAAGGCTTCACCTTTCACTTCATCAATGCCATAGCCCAACGCTTTGCGCTCTCTCTTGATGCCAAGGGCGGTAACTACCACTTCATCCAATGCTTTGGCATCCTCTTTCAAGGTGATGTTCAAAGGACCTCTTCCCGCTTTTACTTCTTCGGATTTATAACCCACGTAGCTGACAACGAGCGTAGCTCCCGCTTTTACATTCAAACTGAAATTTCCATCCAGATCGGTAATCGTTCCGTTGGCAGTTCCTTTCTCCACTACGGAAGCCCCAATGATGGGACCTGTGGCATCGCTCACTTTTCCGGTTACCTTGTTGCTTTGTTGTTGAATAGCCTGGGAACTTGGTTCCGTTGCTGCATACACTTGCTGGAAACCTCCCGCCATCCAAAGGGCGAGTGTTCCGCAAAACAGTAGATACTTACATTTTTCCATATTCATAGCATATATATTTAAGATTCCTATAATATTTTCACCCAGTCGATGTACATATTCACTTTCTGACCGTCTTTCAGGCCCGTCAGTTTATTAATGTCGGTAATCCCTGTAAACGCACCTCCCACGGCGAGGTTGAACAGGATGTAGAAGTTGTCATGAAAGTATGTGTTCGAGCTAATGTCGAACGTATGAAACTTGACGTTGTCGATGGATATTGTCAGGTTGTTTTCATCCCAATCCAGAGAGTAGGTGTGATAATTGCCGTCTTGCAGGCTGTTGGCAACATTGGCTTTGTAGTATTGCTGTTCGTGAGCCGCTGCGCTAGGGCCATAGTGAATGGCGGTGTTCACTTGTTTTTCCGAATCGCCCGCAGCCATTCCGCTCTGTTCTCCCATTTCCATAATGTCGATCTCCCCGCATGCCGGCCATTCTTTGTCGTTATCTCCCATCATCCAAAACGCAGGCCACAGTCCGCCGTTAGTCTTGGGAAGCTTGATACTTGCTTCTATCTTGCGATACTTGAAACTCTTTTTCCCTTTTGAATTGATCCTGCCGGAGTAAATTTTATTCCCTTTGCGTTCGGCGGTAAGAATCAGAACCGATTTATCCCCGTCCTTTCCTATCGATACATGAGCGGCATCGTATGCCTGTAGCTCTTGATTGGTCCAACCGGGTTCATGAGTTTCTTTCGTCCATACTTTTTCGTCGAAAAAGTTGAAATCGTCTTTAAAAAGAATGTCTTGTGGATTTTCCTCCGGTTCCGTTCCAACAGAATCCGACGAACAGGATTGTTGCGCGAAGCAAACGGATAAAAATAGGAATAGTGCTACTTTTTTCATCGTTTTAGCATTTTAAAGGTTAAACGTAATATGTGCTTTATACTTGTAAAGCTTGGTGCAAAGATGCTAATATCCGGCTGAAACGATGGTCAGATTGCTGACATATTAGGTTTGATTGCTGACAAATCTGCTGATTTTTATCGAACGGACGTTATCTTACCCATTCTTTTTCAAAGATTGTTGCTATACAAGAATGAGGTAAATGATAATTTTGCGGAGTGCCCTGAAAGGGCTTAATTATATAGCGTAGGGC